>Ga0156275_1091_pt3 | contig 11418 bp, 13 predicted proteins | sample RifCSPlowO2_12_FD_107924 | JGI IMG/M metagenome (GOLD analysis project Ga0156275, IMG submission 107924) | Rhodospirillales bacterium RIFCSPLOWO2_12_FULL_67_15 | reverse complement strand
CCCTCGATCCGGAGCGCGGTGACCGATGCGCCGGCGCGGGCGACCAGATCCACCGCCGACGTCTTGGCGGAATCAGCCGGCAGATACGCCGCGGCCGCGGCCTCGTGCGCGCTCGCGAGCGTTTCGCGCATCGCCGCGACGGCGGCTTCCGCCGCCAGCCCGAAGACGAGAACGGTGCGGATTTTTTCCGGCTTGGGCACGACCTTGACCGTCACGTCGGTCAACGCCGCGAGCGTGCCGTAGGAGCCCGCGATCAGCTTGGAGAGATCGAAGCCGGTGACGTTCTTCATCACCCGGCCGCCCGACTTGAACGTCTCGCCCCGGCCGTTGACGCCGGCAAAGCCGAGGATGTGATCGCGCGCCGCGCCGCTCTTGAGCCGTCGCGGCCCCGAGAGATTGCAGGCGATCGCGCCGCCCAAGGTCCCTGCGTCGCGCCCGCCGAGGAGGCCCGAAAGATCGGGCGGATCGAAGACGAGCTCCTGGCTTTTTTGCGCGAGCGCGGCGCGCACGTCGGCGAGCGGGGTTCCGGCGCGGGCGGAAAGGACGAGCTCTTCGGGCTCGTAGAGGGTGATGCCGGCGAGGCCCGAGAGATCGAGCAGCGCGAGATTCTCGGGCAGCGGCCGGCCGAGGGCGCGCTTGCTGCCCCGCCCGCGCACCTCGAGCGCGCCTTTCGCCGCGGCGAGCGCGGCGGCAACGTCGGCGGGCCGCGCCGGCTTGAAAACCTCGGCCATCGTTCAGAATCTCGGCAGATCGGGGAAGCGCGTCTCGTTCTTGTGCACGCGCATCATGCCGTGGTCGGCGCAGCGATGCAGCGTCGGGAACACCTTGCCGGGATTGAGCAGGCCGGCGGGGTCGAAGGCGCACTTGAGGCGGTGCTGCTGCTCGAGATCGACGGGGGAAAACATCTCGGGCATCAGATCGCGTTTTTCGATCCCGACGCCGTGCTCGCCGGTGAGCACGCCGCCCGCCGCGACGCAGGCGCGCAGGATGTCGGCGCCGAACCGCTCGGCGCGCGCCAGCTCGTCGCCGACGTTGGCGTCGAACAGGATCAGCGGGTGCAGGTTGCCGTCGCCGGCGTGGAAGACGTTGGCGACGCCCAGGTTGTAGCGGCGCGACAGCTCCGCGATTTTGGTCAGGACCTCGGGCAGCCGGCGGCGGGGAATGGTGCCGTCCATGCAGAGATAATCGGGCGAGAGGCGCCCGATCGCCGGAAACGCGCCTTTGCGCCCGGCCCAGATGCGCTCGCGCTCGGCCTCGTCGCGGCTGATCGCGAGCGTGGTCGCGCCGGCGGAACGCGCGATGTCCTCGACCCGCCGGACGAGATATTCTACTTCCACCGCCGGGCCGTCGAGCTCGACCAGGAGCAGCGACTCGACGTCGAGCGGATAGCCGGCGTGGGCGTATTCCTCGGCCGCGCGGATCGCGGGGCGGTCCATCATCTCCATCCCGCCCGGAATGATTCCGGCGGAGATGATTCGCCCGACGCAGTCGCCGGCGGATTCGTTGCTCGCAAACCCCATCATCATGGCGCGGGCCGTTTCCGGCGATTTGAGAATCCGGACCGTGACTTCGGTGACGATGCCGAGCAGGCCCTCGGACCCGATCACGACGCCGAGCAGATCGAGCCCGCCCGCGTCGAGATGCTTGCCGCCCAAACGGACCACCTCGCCCGACATCAGCACCAACTCGACGCCGAGCACGTTGTGGGCGGTGAGGCCGTACTTCAGGCAGTGCACGCCGCCCGAATTCTCGGCGACGTTGCCGCCGATCGAACAGGCAATCTGGCTCGACGGATCGGGCGCGTAATAGAACCCGGCGTGACGAACGGCTTCGGTGATGCCGAGATTGGTCACGCCCGGCTCAGCCACCACGCAGCGGTTGGCGAAGTCGACCTCGAGGATCCGGTTCATGCGCGCGAGCCCGACGGTGACGGCGTCGGCGAGCGGCAGCGCGCCGCCCGAAAGGCCGGTGCCGGCCCCGCGCGGCACAATACGCACGTTGTTGGCGTGGCAATATTCGAGAACCCGGACGACTTCGTCGGTTCCGCGCGGCAGCGCGACCAGCATCGGCAGCTGCCGATAGGCCGACATCCCGTCGCAGTCGTAGGCGCGGAGCGCGTCTTCGCCGGCGATCACGCCGTCCGCGCCGACCCGCGCGCGCAAATCCCGCGCGATTTCGGCGCGGCGCGCGATCACGGATTGATCGGGTTCGGGCATGCGCATGGGCCGGCACTCCCTCGAGACGCGGCCTCGATGGTAGGCCACGAATCCGGGGAAGAAAACGCCAAATCGCGCGCGGAGAAAGCCGGAAAAGCCGCGGGGGATTAGCCCTGGCGGGACTTCATCCGCGGGTTTTTCTTGTTGATGACGTAGACGCGGCCGCGGCGACGGACGATGCGGCAGTCCTTGTCCCGCTTTTTCGCGCTCTTGAGGGAATTTCTGATTTTCATGACTTGAGCCTAGATCGGATCGTTTGGCGGGCGAGCGGCGCGGACAATAGGGAGGGCCTAAGGCCCTGTCAACGCCGGGCGGCCCGGCCCTGGAGCGACGGTTTCTCGAACCTCGCCCAGGCGATCCGATGGTGACCCGCCTTCGCGCCTGACGGCGCTTCGGCGGGCTTGACCGCCGGAGCCTCGGCGAAGGCGGGCGAAGGAATGGCGGCGGCTTGGAAAAAATGGTGGGCGGTACTGGGATCGAACCAGTGGCCCCTACGATGTCAACGTAGTGCTCTACCGCTGAGCTAACCGCCCTTGGAGCCCGTCCGAATTGCGGCTTTTACTGTCCGGGCTCCGCCTTGGCAAGGGCGGCCGGAGCCGGTGCGAAACCCTCGTTTTGGCGTTGCACGCGCGCGCACCCGCCCGTAAACAAGGTCTCCTCGCAATCCCAGGATATCCCTTTGTCCTCCGAAAGCCTCCTCGGTTCCGCCCACCCTGCCTTCGTCTACCGGCCGCTCGAGCCCGCGGCGGCGCCCTGCGACGTGCTCGAGCCTAGGCGGCAGACGGCGCCATTCGTGTTCGCCTCGCCCCATAGCGGACGCACGTATCCCGACGCGTTCCGCGCGGCCTCCCGGCTCGATCCGGTCACGCTCCGGCGCTCCGAGGATGCTTTTCTCGACGAGCTCTACGCCGCCGCGCCGCTCTTCGGCGCGCCGCTCCTGCGGGCCCATTTCCCCCGCGCCTATGTCGACCCGAACCGGGAGCCCTTCGAGCTCGATCCGGCGATGTTCGAGGACCGGCTGCCGGCGCACTGCAACACTACCTCGCCCCGGGTGACGGCGGGGCTCGGCACCGTCGCCAGGGTCGTGACCAGCGGCGAGGAAATCTATCGGCGCAAGCTGCGTTACGAGGACGCGCTCGAGCGCATCCAGCGCTTCTACCAGCCCTACCACGCCGAACTCGCGAAGCTGGTCGCGGACACGCGCCGCCAATTCGGAATCTGCGTTTTGATCGATTGCCACTCGATGCCGTCGGTCGGCGGACCGATGGACCAGGACCCGGGGCGGAGGCGCGTCGACGTGGTGCTCGGCGACGCGCACGGAACTTCGTGCGCGCCGGCCGTCATGGATACCGCCGAGCATCTGCTCAAGTCGCTCGGCTTCGTCGTCGCCCGCAATGTTCCCTACGCCGGCGGTTACACCACCCGTCATTACGGACAACCCGGCGAAGGCGTGCATGCCCTTCAGGTCGAGATCAACCGCGCGCTCTACATGGACGAACGGGCGGTCGCGCGCGGGCCCGGCCTGCCGGCGCTCGCGGACAAGCTCGCGCGTTTCATCGACCTCATGGTGCGGACGGATCCCAAGACCCTCGGTACCCGATGACCGCGCCCCGGATTCAACCGTTCGCGGCCAACGCCGCCATCGTTCGCGAAGCCCGCGCCGGCGATCTTCCGGCGATCCAGGCCATCTATGCCCATCACGTCCGGCACGGACTTGCGAGCTTCGAGAACGATCCGCCCGACTTGACCGAGATGACGGCGCGCTGGCAAAACGTCGTCGCCAAGGGCTTGCCCTTTCGCGTGCTCGAAGCGGACGGAAAAATCGCCGGCTTCGCCTACGCCGCGCCCTATCGCGCCCGCGTCGCCTATCGCTACACCGCCGAGGATTCGGTCTATGTCGCGCCCGAGGCCATGGGTCGCGGCTTCGGGCGGATGCTGCTCGCCGAAATCGTCGCGGCGAGCGCCAAGGCCGGCATGCGCCAGATGGTCGCGGTCATCGGCGATTCGGCCAATGTCGCCTCGATCGCGTTGCACCGGCGGCTCGGCTTTCGCCAGGTCGGCACCCTGATCGCGGTCGGCTTCAAAAGGGGCCGCTGGATCGATTCGGTCCTGATGCAGCGGCCCTTGGGCGAAGGCGACACGACGCTCCCCGAGGCGTGAATAACCGTCGCCGCAGGGAGGGGCGCGAAAAAATCGGGGCCGCTCGCGAGAGCGGCCCCTAGTCGTTTAGGGGGAATATCTCACAGGGGAGAACCTGAACACGCTTGGCCCCCATCCCTGCCCGAACAGTTTAAGCCCCGGCCGGGACCGAAAGCAACAAAAAACAACATATATCCACTAAATACCACATGCTCGGCTCCTCCCCCGCACCCCTCGTCCCCGCAGGCTGGCATGGCCCTTGCTTTGCTTGGGTTGGGCTTGGAGTGGGAGTTTGCGATGACGCGAGCCGTTCTTATTGTCGGATTCATTGCCGGTCTGGCCGCCTTAGGCTCCGCCGAGGCCGCCCCCGTTGCGCGCCAAGCCATTGACGAACCTTGGAAAATATGCGCCGCCCAGGCCGCGCGCCAAGAGGCGGCGTTGGGCCTGCCGCGCCATATTCTGAGCGCGATCGGCAAGGCCGAATCGGGCCGCTTCGACGAAGCCGGCCGGGCAAATGTTGCCTGGCCCTGGACCGTGACCGCGGAGAACGAGGGGCGCTTTTTCCCGTCCGCCGCCGAGGCCTTGGCCGAGGTCCGGCGCCTCAAGGCCCGGAAGATTTCGAACATCGACGTCGGCTGCATGCAGGTGAACCTGGGCTATCACGGGTACAACTTCGCCAGCCTCGAGGAGGCGATGGACCCGGCCGCCAATACCGCCTACGCCGCGCGGTTCCTGAAGACCTTGCGCGAAACCTCGGCGGATTGGATGGAGGCCGCCGGGCGCTACCATTCGTCTCAGCCCGAGCGCAACGGACCCTACCGCGCCAAGGTCGCCCGTCTCTGGGACGAAACCAAGCGCGACGAAGCCAAGCGCCCCGCCGCATACGCGGCGCCGACCGCTTTCGCCGCCCTGCAGGCGCGGGGCGGGGCCACAAGGGGAGCGAATGCCCGCGTTCCGTCCGCGGCACCGAACTCGTTCATCCGCCCATCGGCGGTGCCCATCGACTACGAGCGCACCGCGCTTCTCAACGCGAACTTCCGCGCCGCGCGCGAGCGTCCAGGCGGCGAGAGTGGCGCGATCGTCGCCGGCGGCGCGGATGCCGCCGCCAACCGGGCGCGGATGGAGGCCGAACGCCTCCGCGCCTTCAACGCCCGCCACGCCGCTCCGGGCACGCCGGCGGCGGCCGACCGCTTCGCCGCCAAGCGCGCGGGCGATCTCGCCCGCTGGCGCGCGGGCGAATCCCCGCGCGCTCATCAAGATGCGCCCTTACCGGGGCGCGCGACTCGCCCCGGCGGAGAATCTTACTGAACTAGTCTTCCCGGGCGAACGTGGCGTCCCCGGTCATGGCGAGCGCGCCAGCGGGCGTAACCGCCCAGACCCTGGCCGAGCGGCCGCCCGCACCGGGTATTCCCTCGACGGTGAAGGGCGCGGTGTCGAACAGCGGGCTCACGGCGCGGTACGCGAAGCGGGAAAGCCGGGCTTGGGGCCGCTCGCGCCGGATCAGATCCATGAGCAGCGTCGCGATCAACGGCCCGTGCACCACCAGGCCGGGATAGCCCTCGACCCCGGTCGCGTAGGGCTGGTCGTAGTGAATGCGATGGCCGTTGAAGGTCAGCGCCGAATAGCGGAACAGCATGACCGGGTCGGGCGTCACGGTGCGCCGCCAGATTGCCACTTCGGGTGCCGCCGCGGCGGCCGGCGTAGCCGCCGGAGGCGGCATTTTTAATGAGCGCAGGCTCTCGCCCGCGACGCCGGGCGCCGGAACCTCGCGGTAGACGATGTCGTGCTCTTCCTTGAGCGCCGGCCCCTCCGGGCCGGAAATTTCGTGATCCACCCGGACGAACACGAGCGGCCCGGCATGGCCTTCCTTGAGCGCGACGTCGGCGATGCGCGAGACGCGGGTGACGGTATCGCCGATCCGGATCGGGCGCAGGAACTCGATCCGCCCGCCCGCCCACATTCTTCTCGGAAGCGGCACCGGCGGCAGGAACCCGCCGCGGCGGGGATGCCCGTCGGACCCGAGGTCCGACTGGCGCGCGGCGGGGCGGAAATAGAGCCAATGTCCGCCCGGCGGCAATAGGGTGTCATGGGTCGGAAAAGGATCGTCGCGATCCAAGAGCGCCGCAAGCGCGACGATCGGCCACGGCGCGACGATGTCCGAAATCGTCTCATGCCGGCCGATCCACGTCCTGAGATGGGCGAGGTCGAGGGTCATGGCGCGAATTCCCGCCGGATCGCTGCGCTATGCTCGCCCAAGGCCGGGACCGGACGCAAGAGCGTCTCCGTATCCGGCCGGCGCGCGGGCGGCGCCGGGACTGCGACCGCGCCCATGGGTGTCGGGGTTTCGGCGCGCCGGAGCGCCGGATGGCGCGAGAACTCGGCGACCGAGTTGACGAACCCGTAGGCGATCTCGGCCGTTTTCAGTTTTTGCGCCATGCCCTCCCGGGTTTCGCCGGCGAAGACTTGGGCGATCGCGGGCAAAAGCTGCGCGCGGTTTTTGACCCGCGCGACGTTGTCGGCGAACGGACCCTCCTTGGCCCACTCGGGACGCCTAAGGATGCGTTTGGCGAAGCGGGCCCATTCGCGCTCGTTCTGGATCGAGATGACGATCCGTCCGCCGTCGGCGGTCGCGAACGATTCGTAGGGCACGATCGAGGGGTGGCGGAGCCCGACGCGGGCGGGCGCGGCGCCGCCGTAATCGTGGTGGAGGAGCGGCACCGCCATCCAGTCGGCCATGCCGTCGAACAGCGAAATCTTGACCGTCTCGCCTTCGCCGGTGCGGCCGCGGCGGATCAGCGCTTCGAGGATGGCGGCGTGGGCGTACATCCCGGCGGCGATGTCGCAGACCGAGACGCCGACCCGGGAAGGTCGATCGGGCCCGCCGGTCACGGAAGCCAAGCCGCTTTCGGCCTGGACCAGCATGTCGTAGGCGCGCATGTCGCGATAGCTGTTGTCCTCGCCGTAGCCGGAGATGTCGCAGACGATCAGGCGCGGATGCGCGCGGCGAAGATCGCCGGCGCCGAAGCCCGCCCGCGCCGCGGCGCCGGGAGCGAGATTCTGGATGAACACGTCGGCCCGCGCGACGATGCGGCCGAGGAGCGCCTTGTCGTCGTCGCGCTTGATGTCGAGAACGAGCGATTCCTTGCCGCGGTTGAGCCAAACGAAATAGCTGCTTTGCCCCTTGGCCGCGCGGTCGTAGCCGCGCGCGAAGTCCCCCTCGGGCCGTTCGATCTTGATCACCCGGGCGCCAGCATCGGCCAGCCGCGAGGAGGTATAGGGCGCCGCGACCGCCTGCTCCAGCGCCACCACCAGGATCCCGTCGAGCGCACCCACGCCTTTGCCCTCCCCGCCCTTAACGCTTCGGTTCTATAGCGGCCCGGGGGTGCGCGGCAAGGCCGGCTGTGCTAGCGTGCCGCGCAACGAAAGAATGGAACAGGTCTCATGAATCGCACGATCACGGTCGAAATCGCGCCCGGCGAGTTGATCGACAAGATCGCCATCCTCGAGATCAAAATCGCCCGCATCGCCGACGCGGCGAAGCTTCGCAACGTCCGCGCCGAATGGGAGACTCTCACCCGCGCCCGCGACGCGGCGATCGCTTCATCGCCCGAGATCGAGGCTGAAACGGCGGCGCTCAAGCGCGCCAACGAGACGCTGTGGGAGGTGGAGGACCACATCCGCGAATGCGAGCGGAACAAGGATTTCGGCCCCCGCTTCGTCGCGCTGGCCCGTTCCGTCTACGTCACCAACGACGCGCGGGCGCGGATCAAGCGCCGCCTCAACGAACTGCTCGGCTCGCGGCTGATCGAGGAAAAGTCCTACGCGAGCTATTGACCGGCTCGCACGACGCCATGAGCACCGCGCTCCGATCGCTCGATTGTCTGCTCGCTTGGGAACGCCGCCGCGCGCGCCGCCCCGCGCCGGCGCGGGGGCTTTTGCTCGTCGCCGCCGGCGGGCTCGGCGACGCCGTGCTGTTGGCGCACGTGTGGCCGCGCTTTCGCGCCCTCGCCGGACCCGGCGAGCCGGTCACCCTGGTCCTGCGCCAGGACGCGGCCAGGATGAAATTTCTATTCGGCGGCGACGTTGTTGTCCGCGCGGTCGATTTCCACCGCCTGCGCCGGGGTTTTTTCTACCGTCGTCGCGTGTTCGCCGAAATATACGCGCTGAACGTCCGGCTTGCCCTCAGCGCCGATTATCTCCGCCATCCTTGGCTCGACGAGGCGCTCGTCGCCGCGGCCGGAGCGCCCGAAACGGCGGCCATGATCGCGCGGCCCTGGCCGAAATACCAAGACGCGCTCGATCGCAACCGGCGCCGCTATTCCCGGACGTTCGAGAGCGGCCCGCGCGTGCGCGACAAGATCGTGCGCTGGACCGACTTCGCCAACTGGCTGGCGGGACGGAACGACCCGCCGCCCCAGGCGCGCCTTCCCGACGCAGGTCTGCCGCCCCCGGCGACCGTCACGGCTCCGCTGGTTATCATCCAGCCGTTCTCGGCGGTGCAAAGAAAGCAGGTCCGGCCCGAACTCTGGCGCGCGGTGATCGCCGCGTTGCCGCGCGAAGCCGAGATTCGCATTACCGGCAGCGCCGGCGACTTCGCCCTCCATCCCGAATATCGGGAACTGCTCGATCCGCCCCGGGTGCAGTTCGACGACGCGACGTTCGCGGAGCTTGCGCCGCGCTTGCGCGCGGCGAGCTTGGTGGTGTCGGTGGATACCGCGCTGCTGCATCTCGCGATCGCCGTCGGCGCGCCGACACTCGGGCTCGCGAGCGCGGCCTACGTCGGCGAGATCGTCCCCTACGATCCCGCCGTCATCCCGCCCCGGGTGCGGTTTCTTTACGCCGATATGCCGTGCGCCGGCTGCCTCGGCGATTGCCCGTTTCCGCCCGAACGGGGCATGTATCCGTGCGTTGCGCGGCTCGACCCCAAGGCCATCGCCCGCGAGGCGGCGATCATGTACGAGGCCGGACACACTTGACAGGGGCCTGCGTGCGTTTGATGTATATACAGGGATTGACACGTGGCATCACGGGCGTTAGTTTGAAAGCAACCGTGTCATCGCCCCCTTCCTTCGGGAAGTCCCGAGGAGGTTAACCTCATGACGCTCACTCGCGTATTCAAATCGGGCAACAGCCAAGCCGTTCGTATTCCGGCCGAGTTCGCCTACGCCGATGTGAACGTCGAGTTGGCAATCACGCGGCTCGGCGACGTCATCACGATTTTTCCGGCGCGCCAAAGCTTGAAGGACGCCGTGGCCGCCCTGCGCGGCCTGCCGAAGCCACCGGCCGTCGAAAGGCGTGAACCCATCGAAGTCCCCGTTCGGAAACGGGACTGACAAGGCCGCAGGACTTTGGCCTACCTCATCGACAACAATATCGCCATCCATGCCCGCGACGGCACGGATGCCGTCCTCGACAAATTGGCCGAGCATGACGGCGCCGTGCTGCTATCGGCCTTGAGCCTCGCCGAATTGCAACGCGGTCTTTACAAGGACCCGGCATCGACGGCGCTGCGGCAAGTCCGGTTGGAGATTCTGCTGCGTTACATTCCCGTTCTGCCGTTCGATGCCGCCGCCGCTCATTCATATGGCCGGATCATTGCTCAATGCGGATGGGCCAGAGGGCGGGATTACGATCGGATGATTGCCGCGCATGCCATCAGTAGCGGCTCTATTCTGGTCACCGACAACGATGCCGATTTCCGCGACATCCCGGACCTAGCAATAGAAAATTGGGCCACCCGAGCATGAACGGGACAAAATAAGGTCGGTTTGGCGTCACGACCGACCGCACGCTTCGCCACTTTCCCAGGTATTCGGATGAGAATCTTCTGACCTCCGTTATCCGGCGGAATACACCTTAGCACCCTGTCCGGTTTTCCAGGACCACCTCATAGTTCAATACGAGCGCGGCAAATCGAGCACGTGCTCGCCCAAGTAGGCGAGAATGAGGTTGGTGGAAATCGGCGCCACCTGATAGAGCCGGGTTTCGCGGAACTTGCGCTCGACGTCGTATTCCTCGGCGAAGCCGAAGCCGCCGTGGGTTTGCAGGCACATGTCGGCGGCCGCCCAGGAGGCGTCGGCGGCGAGCAGCTTCGCCATGTTCGCTTCCGGCCCGCACGGTTTCCCTTCGTCGAACAGCCGCGCCGCCTTCGCGACCATCAAATCCGCCGCCTCGGTCTGGGCGTAGGCGCGCGCGATCGGAAACTGGATGCCCTGGTTCTGGCCGATGGGGCGGCCGAAGACCTGGCGGGCGCGGGCGTAGTCGCGCGCGCGGCCGATGAACCAGCGGGCGTCGCCGACGCATTCGGCCGCGATCAGGATGCGCTCGGCGTTCATGCCGTCGAGAATGTAGCGGAATCCCTTCCCTTCCTCGCCGATGAGGCCTGAGGCCGGGACGCGGAGATCGTCGAAGAAAACCTCGGTGGTCGCGTGATTGATCATGGCCCGGATAGGCTTGATGGTGAGGCCCTTGCCCCTGGCCGCGCGCATGTCGATCAGGAACACGCTCATGCCTTCGTGCGATTTTTCCGCTTCGGCGCGCGGCGCGGTGCGCGCGAGCAGCAGCATCAGATCGGAGTGCTCGGCGCGCGAGGTCCACACCTTCTGGCCGTTGATGCGATAGCCGTCGCCGTCCTTGACCGCCTGGGTGCGGATCCGGCTGGTGTCGGTGCCGCTGCTCGGCTCCGTCACCCCGAAGGCCTGCAAGCGCAACTCGCCCGAAGCGATCTTGGGCAGATACGTTCGTTTCTGCGCCTCGCTGCCGTGGCGCAAAATCGTGCCCATGGTGTACATCTGGGCGTGACCGGCGGCGCCGTTGCCGCCGCTTTTCTGGATTTCCTCCAGGATCGCTGCCGCCTCGCGCAAGCCCAGCCCGCTGCCGCCGTAAGCCTCGGGGATCAGGGCGGCGAGAAACCCGGCTTCGGTCAGCGCGCGGATGAATTCGCCCGGATACTTCCGTTCCGCGTCGAGCCTGCGCCAGTATTCGCCGGGAAAGTTGGCGCACACCGCGCGCACCGCGGCGCGAATCTCGGGATAGCTTTCGTCGGCGGACGGGGCGGGCATGG
>Ga0156275_1019_pt1 | contig 11505 bp, 9 predicted proteins | sample RifCSPlowO2_12_FD_107924 | JGI IMG/M metagenome (GOLD analysis project Ga0156275, IMG submission 107924) | Rhodospirillales bacterium RIFCSPLOWO2_12_FULL_67_15 | reverse complement strand
TGGTCGCATCCTCGCGCGTCACGGTCATGGCGGGATCGATGGCACCAAAGCCGCGCAGCCCATCGAGCGCCAGCTTTTCCACGGATACGGAATCGATATAGCGGGCGACAATACTGGCAAAGCCGACGGTGAAAACTTCCTCGGCGGCGTCGGCGGAGAAGACGGGCGGCCGCGCCGATGGCGCCGGCGCGGCGCAGCCGGCGAGCGCGGCAAAGATCGCAAAGACGACAAACCGAACGGGGCGAAGGAGCGGCGGGACCATGGCGCGATTGTGCGCTCTTTTTGCAATCGCGTCAGCCCCCCGCGCCCCTGCCGGGGCGCAATATGAAATATGCGCGGCTTCTCAGCCGCGACGGGCCTCCCGCCGGAAGCGGCCGCGGGGACCTTTTCCCGGCCACAAGGGCAGTCGGCCGTTTCTGGGCCGCGAGGAATCGCCGTTTTCCTCCGCCGGCGCGAAGATCATGCCGCCGGTGACGGGGTCGGCCTCGCGCAGCGTCACCCGGAGACGATCGCCGAGGCGGAACTCGCGGCCGGTGCGCTGGCCCTTGAGGCGGTGGCGGCGCTCGTCCAGGACATAGCGCTCGCCCCCAAGCATGGACATCGGCAAGAGCCCGTCCGCGCCGGTTTCATCGAGGGTGACGAACAAGCCGGCGCGGGTCACGCCGCGCACCTTGCCCGCGAACGTCGCGCCCACCCGTTCGGAAAGATAGGCGGCGGTGAAGCGGTCGACCGCGTCGCGCTCGGCTTCCTGGGCGCGCCGCTCGGTGAACGACAGATGCGCGCCCATGCGGCGGAAATCGCGGTGCGCCTCCTCCAGGCCGCCGGCGCCGAGCTTCAGGCCTCGGATCAGGGCGCGATGGACCAAGATATCCGAGTAACGCCGGATCGGCGAAGTGAAATGACAGTAGCGCACCAGGGCGAGGCCGAAATGCCCGATGTTTTCCGGCGCGTATTCGGCCTGAGCCTGGGAGCGCAGGACGACCTCGTTGACGATGTGGGCGTGCGGCGTGCGGCGGGCCTTCTCCAGGATGATGTTGAAATGGGCCGGGCGCATGACCTGGCCGCGCACCAGCCGGAGCCCGATGGTGTCGAGAAACTCGCGCAACGCATCGAGCTTCTCCCGGGTCGGTTCGTCGTGGACGCGGTACATGCTGGGCTGGCGCATCCGCTCCAGCGTCTCGGCCGCGGCGACGTTGGCCGCGATCATGAAATCCTCGATCAGCCGGTGGCTGTCGTAGCGGGCGCGGAACTCGACGCGAAGGACCCGGCTTTCCGCGTCCAGCACCACGCGCCGCTCGGGGACATCGAGCTCCAGGACCCCGCGTTCGGCGCGCGCTAGGCTGAGCGCGCGATAAGCGCCGTAGAGCGGCCGGATCAGGGGTTCGAGCAGCGGCGCGGTGGTTTCGTCCGGCTCGCCGTCGTGGGCCTGCTGCACTTGCTCGTAGGTGAGCCGCGCGGCGGAACGCATCATCGCGCGGGTGAAGCGATGTTTGCGCGGAACGCCGTCGGCGTCGATCCAGATTCGGGCGGCGAGGCAGGGCCGGTCCTCGCCGGGTTTGAGCGAGCACCAGCCGGCCGACAGCGCCTCGGGCAGCATCGGCACCACCCGGTCGGGGAAATAGACGGAATTGCCGCGCGCGTGGGCGCTTTCGTCGAGCGCGCCGCCGGGGCGGACATACCAGGCGACGTCGGCAATGGCGACGACCAGGATCCAGCCGCCCGGATTGGCGGGATCTTCGTCGGGAGCGGCCCAGACCGCGTCGTCGAAGTCGCGCGCGTCCGCGCCGTCGATGGTGACGAGTTGAAGCGCGCGTAGATCCTCGCGCTCGGCGAGCGGCGCAGGGTCGGCCGCCTCGGCCTCCGCCAACACGGCCGGCGTAAATGATTCGGGAATACCAAGTTCGGCGATCGCCAACGAGCTCGCCGACTTCGGCCCGCCATAGCGGCCCAATCGCTCCACCACCCGTGCCTGGCGCGGACCCAGGCGATGGGTGGGAAAGGCCTCGGCGACCACCACTTCGCCCGGGCTTGAGCCACGAAGATCCCGCGTCTCGACCAGGAAATCCTGCTTGTCGCGCCGGTCGACCGAATGAATCCAGCGCCGTCCGTCGCCTTCGCGCACGATGCCGACGATGCGCGCCGGCGCGTGCGCGAGGCGGCGGATGATCCGGGCGGAATAAACGCCTTCATCCTCGCGCGCGAGCCGCGCCAGAACCTTGTCGCCGCGCCCGAGCGCGGGCTTCGCCGCGCGGTCCTCGCGGATGCGCACGCGGGGCGGCTCGCCCGCGCCGGCCCAGGCGACCGGCTCGGCCGTGAGTTCGCCGTCCGCGTCGGTCCCGGTGACGACCAGCACGCCCGTCTCCGGCAGGCGGCCGGGGTCGACGTAGCGGCGGCGGTGGTGCTCGAGCCGGCCTTCGCGCTCCAGCTCTTTGAGGATTTGGCGCAGCTCGGATTTCTGACGCGAATCCAGGCCGAAAGCGCGCGCGACCTCGCGCGGACCCACGCGGCCGGTGCTCGCGCGAATGAAGCGGAGAATGTCCTCGCGGCTGGGAAAGGGTGCCGGGGTCTTCGGTGGCTTGGCCAACGGGTTACGACGCGACGGCGCCGGTTTTCTTGCCTGCGGATTTGCGTGCGGCCTTGGGAGCGATCGCGGTCTTGCCCGCGCGCGCGCGGGAACGCCCTCGGGCGCGGCCGAAGGATGCGCCCGTTCCGGCCTGGCCGCGCGCCGCGAGCAGGGCGACGGCCGCATCGAGGCCGATCGTCTTGAGATCGGTTCCCTTGGGCAGATTGGCGCGAATCTTGCCGTGCTGGACGTAGCCGCCGAAGCGGCCGCGCCGGGCAATCACCGGCAGACCATCGGCGGGATGAGCGCCGAGGGTGCGGGCGGAGGATTTGATCGCGGCCTCGGCCAAGAGCGCGATCGCGCGGTTGGGCCCGATGGTGAGCATGTCGTCGTCGCCCTTGAGCGAGACGTAGTGACCGTGGTGCCGGATGTAGGGTCCGAAGCGGCCAAACGAAGCGAGCACCGGTTCGTTGGTGTCGGGATGCCGGCAGACCTCGCGCGGCAGGCTCAAGAGCTTGAGCGCGTGGTCGAGGTCCACGTTCGCGGGCGAAACTCCGCCCGGAAGCGACTGGCGCTTGGGCTTGGGCTGGGCGGCGTCCTTGCCCTTCTTGCCGCCTAAGGCGCTTTCGCCGAGCTGGACATAGAACCCGTAGGGTCCCTTGCGCAGCGTGACCGACTCGCCGCTCGCCGGGTCGCGGCCGAGCAGCTTGGGGCCCTGCGCCGCGGTCGCATGGTCGCCTTCGCCCGCGCCGTTCTGGACCGCGAGCGGGCGGGTGTGACGGCATTCGGGATAGTTGGAGCAACCGATGAACGCGCCGAAGCGTCCGAGCTTGAGCGTAAGCCGGCCGTTCGCGCACCCCGGACAGGCCCGGGGGTCTTTGCCGTCCGCGCGCGGGGGGAAGAAATGCGGGCCGAGCAAGGCATCGAGGGCGTCGAGAACCTGGGATACGCGCAACTCGCGGGTTCCCTCGACGGCCTTGCTAAAATCGTTCCAGAACTCGCGCAGCACCGCTTTCCATTCGACCCGGCCGCCGGAAATATCGTCGAGCTTCTCCTCCAGGCCGGCGGTGAAGCCGTATTCGACGTAGTGATCGAAGAAGCTGGAGAGGAAAGCGGTGACGAGGCGGCCGCGGTCCTCGGGAATAAACCGCTTGCGCTCGAGGCGGACGTAGTTGCGCTCCTGCAGCACCGAAATGATCGAGGCGTAGGTCGAGGGCCGGCCGATGCTAAGCTCTTCGAGTTTTTTGACCAGGCTCGCTTCGGTGTAGCGCGGCGGCGGCTGGGTGAAATGCTGCTCGGCGGCGCACGCGCCGAGGGCGGCGGCGGCACCCGTATGAAGCGGGGGCAGGCGCCGCTCGGCCTCGTCGTCGGGGGAGGCAAGCGTGGCGCCGTTGCCCTCGCTATCGTCGCGGTCCTCGTGATAGAGCCGATAGAACCCGTCGAAGGCGAAGGTCGAGCCGGTCGCACGCAGGACGGTACGGCCGTCGGCGCTGGCGACGTCGGCGGCGACCTGATCGAGCACGGCGGCCTCCATCTGGCTCGCGATCGTGCGTTTCCAGATCAGGGTATAGAGCTTGAGCTGGTCGCGATCGAGGAAGCGGGCGATGCTTTCGGGGCGGCGGGAGAGATCGGTCGGGCGGATGGCCTCGTGGGCTTCCTGCGCGTTGGCCGCCCGGCTTTTGTAGAAACGCGGCTGGTCGGGCCTGTAAGGCAGGCCGTAGTCGCGCTCGATCAGATGGCGGCAGGCGTGTATGGCCTCGTTGGCCATCTGCACGCCGTCGGTGCGCATATAGGAAATGAGTCCGACGATCTCGCCGCCGAGCGACACGCCCTCGTAGAGGACTTGCGCGATCCGCATGGTGTGCTTGGTGGCGAAATTCAGTTTGCGCGAGGCCTCCTGCTGCAGCGTCGAGGTGATGAAGGGCGGGGGCGGGTTGCGCCGCTGTTGCTTGCGCTCGACTTGGGCGACGGCGAACCGGCCGCGTTCGACCGCGCCGCGCGCGGCTTCGGCCGCGGCCTTGTCCGGCAACGCGAATTTGTCGAGCTTGACGCCGTCGAGGTGGGTGAGAAAAGCGGAGAAGGGTTCGCCCGCGGGCGTGCGGAACTCGGCGCCGACGGTCCAGTATTCCCGGGAAACGAATTTTTCGATTTCGAGTTCGCGCTCGCAGATCAGACGCAGCGCCACCGATTGCACCCGCCCGGCGGAACGCGAGCCGGGAAGCTTCCGCCACAACACCGGCGACAGCGTGAAGCCGACCAGATAGTCGAGCGCGCGGCGGGCGAGGTAGGCGTTCACCAGCTCGCGATCCAGCCCGCGCGTATGTTCGAATGCCGCCGTGATCGCGCTCTTGGTGATTTCGTTGAAAACGACGCGGCGGACCTCGATGCCTTCCAGCGCCTTCTTGCTTTTGAGAACCTCGCGCACGTGCCAGGAGATCGCCTCGCCCTCGCGGTCGGGGTCGGTGGCGAGGTAGAGGCGCTTGGCCCCTTTGAGCGCGCTGGCGATTTCCTGCAGGCGCTTGTTCGCGCGGCCGTCCACCTCCCAGTCCATGGCGAAATCGTCCTCGGGCCGGACCGAACCGTCCTTGGAGGGCAAGTCGCGCACGTGGCCGTAGCTGGCGAGAACTTTGTAGCCGGGACCGAGGTACTTATTGATCGTTTTGGCCTTGGCCGGCGATTCGACGACGACGACGTCCATACGTTATTTTTGTCCGGCTTCTGCCGGCAACTCCATTGTTGTTGACGCTTTTCAGGCCCCCCGGAGCCGCGAGACCTGGTTTCCGGGGTGGCGTTCCAGCCGTCCTGCAAGCTCCAGTTCGAGAAGAATGGTGAGCACGACGGCAGGGGAGAATTGGCAGCTACGGATGATTTCGTCAACCGGCAAGGGTGTAAGTCCAAGATTTTCAAGGATAATTTCCCGTGCCTGGGCCAACTGCCCCGCCTCGATGTCGGCGTTAACCATATCGCCGGGAGAAAACGCGCTCGGCGGTTCCTCGATCCGCATGTCCCCGAATTGGGCGAGTCCGGCGACCACGTCGGAGGCGGATTCGGTCAACACCGCACCCTGGCGGATCAGCCCGTTGGTTCCTTGCGCGCGCGGATCGCCCGGCGCGCCCGGCACCGCGAACACCTCGCGGCCTTGATCGAGCGCAAACCGCGCGGTGATGAGCGAACCCGACTGCGGGCTCGCTTCCACCACCACCACGCCGCGGGAAATGCCGGAGATGATCCGGTTGCGCCGGGGAAAGTGGCGCGCGAGCGGCTGGGTTCCGCACGCCATTTCGGAGACGATCGCGCCTTGTTCCCGGATCTTCTCGTAGAGCGCCGCGTTCTCGGGCGGATAGAGCACGTCCACGCCGCCGCCGAGCACCGCGACGGTGCCGCTCGCGAGCGCGCCTTCGTGGCCGGCGGCGTCGATCCCGCGCGCCATGCCGGAAGCGACGACATAATCCTCGCGCCCGAGATCGGCCGCAAGCGCGCGGGCGAAACGCCGGCCGCCGAGGGTGGCGTTGCGCGCGCCGACCACGGCGACCGTCTTGCGCGCGAGAAGGGATGCGTGTCCGAGCAGGGCGAGCAACGGCGGTGCGTCCTCGATGTGCGCGAGCAGCGGCGGATACGCGGGCTCGCCGAAGGCGACGAAAGAGCCGCCGAGCCCGGCAAGTTTCTCCATTTCCGCCTCGGCTTCGGGCTTGGAGCAGACGGCCGGAGCCGGTCCGCCGCCGCGCGATGCGAGTTCGGGCAGGCGCAGGAGCGCTTCGGCGGCCGAGCCGAAACGCTCGATCAGGCGATAAAAAGTCACGGGGCCGACCCGCTCCGAGCGGATCAGCCTGAGCCAATCCCGTTTCTCCGTCGCGGGCAAAGTCCGGCTTTTCCCGCCGTCGGTTCCGGGCCTGAGCGGCGCCTCGTTGGCCATCGGCCTCCTCCTTGGCTCCCGGACGCCATCATGGTTCATGCTTTGTTCTTATTCAAGGGGGTTTGTCAAGCCCATGAAAAACCCCCGGAAAAGACAAAGACGGAGTCCGGAGGTTTTCCGCCGGGCGACGGGGCGGGGGTGAAGTCAGTACGACGACGGCGGCGGCGCGGTCTTCTTCGTCGCGGCCTTCTTCTTCGCGGTTTTTTTCGCGTCGGCTTTTTTCGCGCCGCCCTTCTTGGATTTGGCGGCCGCCTTGGTTTTGGAATCCGACTTCTTTTTTGACTTGGCGGCCTTTTTCGCCTTGACCGTCGGCGCGTCCTGGGGCGCCGGAGCCTGGGCGAACAGAAGATTTTCGGAGGGCGGCTGGGCGTAGGATTGCGCGCTCGCGGCAAGGGCGGCGAAACCGACCGCGGCCGCGGCTGCGAGGGCAATAATCTTCTTCATGGGGCAAAGTCCTTGAGTGATGTCGGGTGCGAGGCCGGTTGGGCGAACTTTAATACGCCGCGCCCGCGGTTCAAGATTTTTTACCGATGCGGGGTTCAGCGCCACCACGCTTCCTTGCCTTTAACCATGCACCGCGAAGCCCGCGTCGCCAGGACGGCGATCTCGGGAATCGCGCACCACACATCGTCTCTCGCACATTCTTTCCATTCAGGATACCGCCCATTCAGCTTGAACTCGTTCGTTCCGATCAAGGCTATGTTGGTGACTCTGCCATAGCTGGCACCCCCGATGTAACTGAACCTTCGATCCCAAGGCGCGTCCATGCCTTCATGGCGGCCGCGAAGACGGTAATGACCCACGGCTCGTCCGAAGTCGAACGCCAGTTCCGTCGCGCTCAAATCATCGAGCCGGCCACGCCACACGAGCTCCTCCTGCCAATCCACGCGGCCTCTCACCAAGAACAATTCCACATCCGCCGGGACAGTTTCGAAGTTCACCAGTTCGATACGATTAGTGACACAGGGCGGCACGGCCCAAAGACCGGCGAAAACCAGAAATACGCCACCCGCCAGCCAGAGAAGCCGGCCGAGCCAGATCCGGATGCGGGATCGTTGAGGTTTTTGTTCCATCGGGTTCAGCGCCTTTGGCCGCCGGGAGGCCGATAGAGTAACCCCGGAGCCCGGTCCGGCAAGAGAGATCGCGGTTCGTTGGTTTCGAACGGGCTTGTCCGAAGCTTTCCCTCCCGGATCGCCTCGCGGATGACATCGCGCCCGTCGCGATCCGCGTTCACCGGATCGGCGGCCAAATCGCGCCCGACTTTATTGTTGTAGAGGTCCATCAGCCGCTCCGGGGTCGGGTTCGAATCGCTTCGCTCGTGAGCGTCGCCGAATTCCTTGGCGGCCTCCGGTCCGGCCTTGCGGGCGATTTCGAACGACCAATAGGCGTGGCGGAACGCATCCGCCTCGTTGTTATGCGGGATGACGCCCGGATATTCTTTTTCAGTAATTTTCGTCACCTCGGTTTCTAATTCATTTGCCTGACGCGCATCCAACGGCCGCCGAAGGGCGGCTTCCCATAGTTTCTCGCCGTTCGGATCGAATTCAACTTTCCGGTAAAAATCCTCCGGATCGACCGGTTCACGCGAATCCGGGGCCGGGAGCGAATCGTCCGTCTTGTTGTCGTCCGTTCCGGCTTGCGCGTCCCCGGCGTTCTCCGCGTCGTCGAGAAGATTGCGGACCTTCGGCGATTCGGGCGCGGATTCGGAAGCACCGCCTTCGCCCGGCCGGGACCGCCAGTAATCGGCGACTTCCACCTTGCCGCCGTCGCGCGCGTGGGATTGCACGTGCACGGCGCCGCCCGCGCCTCCCCGTTCATCGAATTAGCGCTCGATCTCGTCCATCTCCCGGTTTTCCTTGGCGACCAGGTGAGCGATGTACTGGGGCTTGAGCGGCTTCAGGTCGATCATTCGCCCGATCGCGTCGTAGCGGGTATGGGGATACATGATTTCAAATCCCCGCTGGACCAGCCGGCGATAGAGCGGGGATCGGGGGTGGCTCAGGTCCCAGTAGGGCCGGGCCTTCATGAGTTCCTCGATGGTTTCGGGCGTGAGCGGATTGGGCAGTCTCGGTATCGGCATGGCGGACATGGGATTCCTCCGGGCTCCGAAGGATAGGAACATATTAAGAACTCTTTGTCAAGATTAAATTCTCTCATAGAAAATAATTCTTGATATACGTTATTTTATAGGATATATGTCACATTTTCCCGTCATGGCCGGGCCGCCGCGCAGCGGCGAGCCCCGGCCATCCACGGCTTTGTTTTGAAGGCGTGAATGCCCGCTTTCGCGGGCATGACAGGTGCGGAACGAGGCCCCAAATGACGAGGAAAGACGAGAAAAGATGAGCGATGTTGAGCAAAACGGTTTCAAATCGGGTGGTTTCGAGCGAGATCAACGCTTTAGGCCGGTTTTAGCTTGTCAAAACCCCCTCCAAACTTGCGCGAAGCCGCGCCAACCTGCTCTAGCGGCCGAGGCGGGGTTCCTCGCCGCGCAGCAGTCGGCGAATGTTCTGGCGGTGACGGACGATGGCGAGAACGCCGAGGCCGAGCGCGAGCGCCGCCGCCGGCGCGTCGTCGATGAGATAGGCATACAACGGCGCAAGCCCGAGCGCGGCGAGCGCGGCGAGAGAGGAGACGCGGAACAGAGCCGCGACGGCGAGCCACGTCAGACAGGCGCCGATCCCGACCGGCCAGGCCACGGCGATCAACGTGCCCAAGCTCGTCGCCACGCCCTTGCCGCCCTTGAAGCGGAGCCAGGCCGGAAAATTGTGCCCGAGCACGGCGGCGAGGCCGGCGAACAACGCGGCTTCGCGTTCCAAGACGGCCAGCATTACCAACACCGCCGCCGCGCCCTTGGCGCCGTCCAGGACCAGCGTCGCGAGGGCCAAGCCCTTGCGTCCGGTACGCAGAACATTGGTCGCGCCGATGTTGCCCGAACCGATGGCGCGAATGTCGCCGAGGCCCGCGAACTTGGTCAGCAACAGACCGAACGGGATCGAGCCGAGCAGATAACCGAACCCCGCGGCGAGCGCGATCGCGCCCCAATCCGCCATCGTCACGGCGCGTCCTCGGCGAAGACGCCGCGGCCATCGACCACGGTCAGCGCCGCGCGGCCCTGCACCGGGCGGCCGTCGAAGGGCGAGTTCTTGGATTTGGACCGAAGCTTGTCCGCATCCACCTTCCACGCCCGTTGCGGGTCGAACAGGACGAAATCGGCGGGCCGCCCCTTGGCCAGCCGGCCGGCGGGAAGACGCATCAGCCCGGCCGGCGCCGCGGTGACGAGGCCGAGCGCGTCGAGCAGCTTCATCTCGCCGTTATGAACGAGTTCGAGCGTGATCGGCAGCAGCGTCTCCAAACCGATGCCGCCGAAGGCGGCCTGGGGAAAGGGCAGGCGCTTGACTTCCTCGTCCTCGGGGATGTGATCGGAGGCGATGGCGTCGATGGTGCCGTCTTTCAGCGCGGCGACGACGGCGAGGCGGTCCGCCTCGCTCCGGAGCGGCGGCGAAAGCTTGGCGAAGGTGCGATAGTCGCCGACCGCGGTTTCGTTGAGGGCGAAATAGGGCGGCGCGGTGTCGCACGTGATCTTCAAGCCGCGGTCCTTGGCGCGGCGGATGGCGGCGAGCGAGTCCGCGGTCGAGACGTGGGCGAAATGCAGCCGCCCGCCGGTCATCTCGGCGAGACGGATGTCGCGCTCGACCATGATCGCTTCGGCCGCGGCGGGAATGCCGGAGAGACCGAGCCGGGTCGCCATCGCGCCCGCGTTCATGACGCCGCCGGCGGCGAGCGTCGCTTCATCGGGGTGCTGGACGATCAAGAGATCGAAGCTCGAGGCATAGGCGAGCGCGTTCTTCATCACCCGCGCGTTGGCGATCGCGTAGAGCCCGTCGGTGAAGGCGAGCGCGCCGGCTTCGGCCAGAAGCCCCATCTCCGCGAGCTCGACCCCCTGGGTCCCTTTGGTCGCGGCGCCGTAGACGTAGGCCTTGCTCATGCCGACCTTGCGCGCGCGCCGCGCGATGAACTCCGCCACCGACATGTCGTCGATGACCGGCGTGGTGTTGGGCAGACAGACCATGCTGGTGACGCCGCCCGCGACCGCCGCGTGGCCGGCGGAATAGAGCGTTTCCTTGTGCTCGTCGCCCGGCTCGCCGGGGAAGACGCGGATGTCGACCAGGCCCGGCGCGAGGCAGAGCCCCTGGCAATCGACCACGGCCGCGCCCTCGGGCGCGCGCCAGGCCCGGCCTTCGCGGTAGAGGTCCTGGCCGATCGCGGCGATGGTCTCGCCTTCGACCAAAAGGCCGCCCGGCGCATCCAAGCCGCTCGCGGGATCGAGCAGGCGGGCGTTGACGTAGGCGGTCGGGCGCGGCTGGGCGGGGTATTTCGGCATCGCGGTCCCCTACAGATTCCGCGTCGCCGGCAGGGCCAGATTGGCGGTCAAGATCTCGAGCACCGCCATGCGCACGGCGACGCCCATCTCGACCTGTTCGCGGATGACGCTGCGGCCGTAGTCGTCGGCGACGAGCGAATCGATCTCGACCCCACGGTTCATCGGACCGGGGTGCATGATGAGCGCGTCGGGCTTGGCCGCGGCGAGCTTGTCGTAGTCGAGGCCGTAGAAGCGGAAGTACTCGCGGGTCGAGGGGAACAGAGCCGATTGCATCCGCTCGGTCTGCAACCGCAGCATCATGACGATGTCGCAGTCCTCGAGCCCCCGGGTCATGTCGTGGAAAACCTCGGCGCCCAGGCTTTCGATATTGGAAGGAACCAAGGTCCGGGGCGCGATCAGGCGGACCCGCGCGCCCATGGTGGTCAGCAGGTGGATGTTGGAACGCGCCACGCGCGAGTGCGTGATATCGCCGCAGATGGCGACGAGCAGACCCGAAAGCCTTCCTTTGCGCCGACGAATGGTGAGGGCATCGAGCAGCGCCTGGGTCGGATGTTCGTGCGATCCGTCGCCGGCGTTGACGACGGCGCAGTTGACTTTTTCGGAGAGCAATCGTGCCGCGCCCGAGTCGGGATGGCGCAACACCAG
>Ga0156275_1089_pt1 | contig 11830 bp, 11 predicted proteins | sample RifCSPlowO2_12_FD_107924 | JGI IMG/M metagenome (GOLD analysis project Ga0156275, IMG submission 107924) | Rhodospirillales bacterium RIFCSPLOWO2_12_FULL_67_15 | reverse complement strand
CGCGGGCACCGGCAAAGCCGATGATCGCCCCCGGCTCGGCGATGGCGATGTCGCCGAGCATCGCGAAAGAGGCCGAAACCCCGCCCGTGGTCGGATCGGCCAGCACGACGATATAGGGAACGCGCGCTGCGCGGAGCTCCTCGACCGCGATGGTCGTGCGCGCCAATTGCATCAGCGAGAAGATGCCTTCCTGCATCCGCGCCCCGCCGGAGGAGGTGACGGCGATCAGCGGCGCGCGCTGTTCCTTGGCGAGCTTTGCCGCGGCGAGCAGGCTTTCGCCCACCGCGATGCCCATCGAGCCGCCCATGAAGCCGAATTCGAGCACGGCGGCGACGGCGGGTGAGCCGCCGATCCGCCCGTGCGCGACGGCGAGCGCGTCGTCCCGCCCGGTCTTGGTCTGGGCCTCCCTGAGACGGTCGGCGTATTTCTTCTGGTCGCGGAACTTGAGGGGGTCGTGCAGCAGGGCCTTGACCTCGACCGCTTGATAAGCGCGCTCGTCGAACAGCATGGCGAAGCGCTCGAGCGCGGAAAGCCGCATGTGGTGGCCGCAATGCTGGCAGACGCGCAGGTTCTTTTCCAATTCGCGGTGGAAGATCATCTGGCCGCAAGCCGTACACTTGTGCCAGAGATCGTCGGGAACGTCCTTCGGCTTGCCCACCAACTGGCGCAGCTTCGGCCGGACGAAATTCTTGAGCCAGTTCATCTCACGCGGCTTTCCGTTTCGCTCCGCGCCCGCCTTTGGCGGCGCGCATACCGCGCGCTAGGCCCTTGACCAGCCTGAGCACCCGCTCGCCGAGCCCCTTCTTCGCCTTGCCCGTCCTGTTGAGCCCGCGCGCGATCACGTTGACCAGCGCGGAGCCGACCACGGCGGCATCGGCGACCCGGGCGATCTCGGCGGCCTGCTTCGGCGTCTTGATTCCGAACCCGACCGCGATCGGAAGATGGGTATGGCGGCGGATGAGCTCGACCGCCTGCGCCACGTCGGCGACCGCGGCCGAGCGCGTCCCCGTGATGCCGGTGATAGACACGTAGTAGACGAAACCCGAGGCGCGCGCCAACACCTTGGGCAAGCGCTCCTCGCCGGTCGTGGGCGCGACGAGTTGGATGAAATCGAGCCCGGCCGCGCGCGCCGGCCCGCACAACTCGTCTTCCTCCTCGATCGGCGTATCGACCACGATCAGGCCGTCCACGCCGGCGATGCGGGCGTCTTTCAGAAACTTGGCGACCCCGTAGGAATAGATCGGGTTGAAATAACCCATCAGCACGATTGGCGTGTCGTGGTCGATTCCACGGAAACGCGCGACCATCCCGATCGTCTTCTTCAGCGTCTGGCCCGCCTTCAGCGCGCGGAGCGAGCTCGCCTGGATCGCCGGACCGTCGGCCATGGGATCGGAAAACGGCATCCCGATCTCGATCACGTCCGCGCCCGCCTCGGGCAGGCCTTTCAGGATTTCCCATGCCGTCTTGGCGTCGGGATCGCCCGCGGTGAGGAAAGTGACGAGACCGGCGCGCCCCTCGGCGCGCAGAGCGGCGAACCGACGCGAAAGACGGGTTTGCGGCGAGCGACTCACAGCGGCTGACCTTTTTTTTGCTCGCCTGCACCCGCGGGGCCAGAAATTTTCGCGATGGTGTCGAGATCCTTGTCGCCGCGCCCGCTCAGGCACACGACCATCAGATGAGTCTTGGGCAGCGTCGGCGCCATCTTCGCGGCATGCGCGATCGCGTGCGCGGATTCGAGCGCGGGAATAATGCCCTCGGTGCGGGTGAGAAGATGGAAGGCCTCGACCGCCTCCTGGTCGGTGATGGTCGCGTACTCGACCCGCCCGCTATCCTTGAGCCAGGAGTGCTCCGGCCCGATGCCGGGATAGTCGAGCCCGGCGGAAATCGAGTGCGCCTCGTGAATCTGTCCGTCCGCATCCTGGAGCAGATAAGTGCGGTTGCCGTGGAGCACGCCCGGCCGGCCGGCGGTGAGGCTCGCGGCGTGGCGGCCGGTGCGGATGCCTTCGCCCGCGGCCTCGACGCCGACGATGAGCACGTCCGGTTCGTCGAGGAAGGGATGAAAGAGTCCCATGGCGTTCGAACCGCCGCCGACGCAGGCGACGAGCGAATCGGGCAGACGTCCCTCCAGTTCCAAAATCTGCTCGCGCGTCTCGTTGCCGATCACCGACTGGAAATCGCGCACCATCACCGGATAAGGATGCGGGCCGGCGACGGTGCCGATCAGATAGTAGGTATCATGGACGTTGGCGACCCAGTCGCGCAGCGCCTCGTTCATCGCGTCCTTGAGCGTCGCCGAGCCCGAAGTCACGGTGCGCACCTCGGCCCCGAGCATCTTCATGCGAAAAACGTTGGGCGCTTGGCGGGCGACGTCGGTCGTGCCCATGTAGACGACGCAGGGGATATCGAATAGCGCGCAGACGGTGGCGGTGGCGACGCCGTGCTGGCCGGCGCCGGTCTCGGCGATGACGCGCGTTTTGCCCATGCGCCGGGCGAGCAGGATCTGGCCGATGCAGGAATTGACCTTGTGCGCGCCGGTGTGATTGAGGTCCTCGCGCTTGAAGAAGATTTTCGCTCCGCCGCACCGCTCCGAAAGGCGTTTGGCGAAATAGAGCGGACTCGGCCGGCCGACGTAGTGCTTGTAGTAGTACGCCTTCTCGGCGAGGAACACCGGGTCGTCCTTGTAGCGCGCATAGGCGCGCTCGACCTCCAGGATCAGCGGCATCAAGGTTTCGGCAACGAAGCGCCCGCCATAGATGCCGAAGTGGCCTCCCTCGTCGGGGCCGGCGCGGTAGGTGTTTGGCTTGGTCATGCCCGGAAACGCCAGTAACGAAACCAAGGAACAAAAGCGGGGTTGCGGAAAAGGGGGTTTAATAAACCACAGCCGGGCCGGGGGAGCAAAGGCGCGGCTAGCCTACAGGGCCGTGGCAACCCTCAGAAACTCCAATATCTTCTCGGCGCTCTTGCGGCCAGGCGCCACCTCGACGCCGGAGGAGACGTCTACCGCCTTAGCGCCGCTTGCGCGCACCGCTTCGGCGACGTTCGCCGCCGATAGTCCGCCCGCGAGCAACCAGGGCTTGGCGAAGGCGCGACCCTTGAGCAGCGTCCAATCGAAGGGTAGCGCATTACCGCCGGGCCGGGTCGCATCCTTGGGCGGGCGGGCGTCGAACATCAGCCGGTCGACGGCGGGCTCGAAGCCGCGGGCTTTGTCCACATCGGCGGCGGTCTCGACCATGATCGCCTTCATGACCGGAAGGCCGAAACGCGCGCGGATCTCGGCGGCGCGCGCCGGAGACTCCTCGCCGTGGAGTTGGAGCATGTCCACCTTCGACCGAGCGACGATTCGGCCGAGCGTCGCGTCGTCGGCATCCACGACCAGGCCGACCTTGACGATCGTTTTTGGAACGCGCGCGCCAAGCCGCGCGGACGTTTCGGGTTCGACGCAACGTGGCGAAGCCGGGAAGAAGACGAAGCCGATGAAATCCGCCCGTCCCTCGACCGCCGCCGCGACGGACGCCGCATCGTTGAGGCCGCAAATCTTGACCGCGACGCTCATGGTTCGGGACTTTCGGGAGACGCGATCTCGGCGATGATTCGCCGCGCGGCGGCGACCGGATCGCGCGCTTCGGTGATCGGCCGGCCGACGACGAGGTAGTCGGCGCCGAGCGCGATGGCCTCGCGGGGTGTGACGATTCTCTTTTGATCTTCGGCCGCGGCCCATATCGGCCGGATGCCCGGCACCACGAGACGGAAGGCGCGTCCGCAGGCGCCGCGGATCGCCATGGCCTCCTTGGCCGAGCAGACGACGCCGTCAAGATCGCTCGCCTGGGCGAGCTTCGCAAGCCGCACCGCCTGGTCCACCATCGGCGGCCGCACCCCGACGGCGCGGAGATCGTCGTCGTCGAGCGAGGTCAGCACCGTGACCGCGATGACCAGCGGCCGGGGATTGCCCAGTTCGGCGGTGGCCTTCGCGGCCGAGCGCATCATGGCCGCGCCGCCCGAAGCGTGCACGTTGAGCATGAAGGGCTTCAAGGCGAGCGCGGCCTTGACCGCGCCCGCAACCGTGTTGGGAATGTCGTGGAACTTGAGGTCAAGGAAGACGGGCAAACCCTCGGCCGCGACGCGGGCGACGCCGGCGGGACCGTGCGCGGTGAAGAACTCGTTGCCGAGTTTCACGCCGCCCGCGACGCCCTTGAGGCTCTTGGCCAGCCCGGCCGCGGCGTCGGCGTCGGGGGTATCGAGCGCGACAAACAGACGTTCGGCGGGCGCGGGGGCGGCGGATGTCGTCATGCCCGCGTTTATACGCTCAGGATTCCGCCAAGGCCAGAAGGACGGCGGCTCCGACGGCTCAGGCGCGTTCGCAAGCCAAGATGGCGGCAGCGAGATCCTCGAAGGCGTGGCCGACCGACTTGAACAGCGTGATCTCGTCGGGTCCGGTCCGTGCCGGGCCGGAGCAATGGGCCAGGTCGAACAGATCGCCGCGGATGTCCGCGGGCGCGATGACGCCGCGCTCGAGCGGGCCGACGAGATCGCCCGATTCCCTGGACGCCCCGGCGCGCGTGTCGCAATAAAGGCTCGCGCGCCGCAGCGTGTCGTCGTCCGCCTCGCGCATATGGGGCCGGAAACTGCCGACCAGGTCGAGATGCTGGCCGGGCTTGAGCCAAGCGCCGCGCAAAATCGGCTCAGTCGCCAGGGTGGCGGTGGAGACGACGTCGGCGTCCGCGACCGCGCCGGCAAGGTCGGCGGTCGCGCGCACGGCAATACCTTTCGCCGCCAGTTCGGCCGCAAGCTCCCCCGCCAGGGCCTCGGCGCGCGCCGGCGTGCGGTTCCAAATGACGATCTCCCGGATCGGGCGGACGAGCGCATGGGCGCGGGCAAGATGCGGCACGAGCACGCCGGCGCCCACCAGCAGAAGCCGGGCGCTATCGGGCCGCGAAAGGTAACGCGAGGCGAGCGCGGAGGTCGCCGCCGTGCGGCGCAGCGTCAACTCGCGCCCCTCCAGGACCGCGAGCGGCTGTCCCGTCGCGCCGTCGAGCAGAAGATATGTCGCCTGCACGTTGGCGATTCCACGCACGGCGTTGCCGGGAACGACGGTGGCGATTTTGATTCCGACAAACCGGCTATCCCACGCCGGCATCAGAAGAAGAGTTCCTGCGTCCTCGCCGAAGGCGTGATGGTGGCGCAAGGGCGCGGTCGAACCGGAGCGGAACATCGTGGCGATCCGTTCCATCAATTCGGAATAGTCGAGGACCTTGGCGATCCGTGGGCCGTCGAGAATGCGCATTGGATCGAGGGTTACGAAACGAGCTGCTCCTTCATCGCTTCCGTGGCTTCGATCAGAGCCGAGCGGATGGGCGGCTCCATCGCCGAGTGGCCGGCGTCGGGCACGACCACGTAACGCACCCCGGGCCAGGCGCGGACCAGCTCGTCGGCGGTCACGGCGGGACAGACCATGTCGTAGCGCCCTTGGACGATGGACGCGGGCAGGTTGCGAATCCGATCGAGATTGGCAAGAATGTGATTATCGGGCAGGAACATGCGGTGGGCGAAATAGTGCGACTCGATGCGGGCGAGCGCGAGCGCGCCCGCCGCGCCGTCTTCGCCGCCCGGCGGCGGGACGAGATAGGAGCAACCCGTCTCGTAGCGGCTCCAAGCCCGGGCGGCGGGCAGGTGCACGGTGGGATCGGAATCCATGAGCCTCCGGCGATAGGCCGCGAGCAGATCGCCCGCGGCGGGCAGCGGCACGGCGCCGTTCGGCAAGACGTGTCCGGCGAAGGCGCGCCAAGCCTCGGGAAAAACGGCTCTGAGACCGCTCATGAACCACTCGATCTCGGAATTCCGGCCGAGAAATACGCCGCGCAGGACGAAACCCAGGCAGCGATCGGGATGCTCGATGCCATAGGAAAGCGCCAAGAGCGCGCCCCAAGAGCCGCCGAAGACGAGCCAGCGCCCGATCCCGAGATGACGGCGGAGCTGCTCGATGTCGGCGATCAAGTGCCGGGTCGTGTTATCGCGAATCTCGGCGTAGGGAGCGGAACGCCCCGCGCCGCGCTGATCGAAGATGACGATGCGATAGAACGCCGGATCAAAGAAGCGCCGATGCGCCGGACTGGCCCCGGCGCCGGGGCCGCCGTGCAGGAACAACACCGGCAAGCCCTTGGGATTGCCGGATTGCTCCCAGTACATGCGATGCGGACCGTCCAGGTCGAGCACGCCTTGGTCGAAAGGCTCGATCCGGGGAAAGAAGTCGCGAACGGCACGCGCGGCGTCCATGCGTTCACCTCGGGCAAGTTGCCGGCTATGGAATCATCTTCGATCTAACCGTGCAAGCCCCTTAGCAACTCGACATAATCGGGGTGGTCGGGCGCGATCAGTCCGCGGCGAATCAAAAAGTCGATCACGACCAGCGCACAGTTGAACTTGAAGTTATCGGTGTCGCGCACGGTCTCGATCACCCGCTCGATCGGCCAAAGATGGAAGGATTCGACTTCGCCGTCGGTATTGTCGGGCTCGAAATCCTCGGGCAACTCGAGGTCGTAGTTGAACAACACATCGCGTCTCAAGCCCTCGGGCCGTTCGGTGATGTAGGAAACCGCCCCGATCGGCACGGCGCGCCTGGCGAGATCGGCCGAAATCATCGCTTCCTCGGCGCACTCCTTGACTAAGTTGTCGGACAGCGAAACGCCCGCCGGCTGGCCGCCCGCGACCAACTGGTCGAGCTTGCCGGGACCGGTCGGTTTGGAAAGGCTGCGCTTGGCGATCCACATGCGCAAGTCGGCGCGTTCGCCGACCACGCCATTGAGGTGAACGGCGAAAGCCATGACGCCGAACAGCGGCACCGCGGCGCGCTCCAGGGTCATCAGGGGAGCCGCAGAAAAAGAAACGGTGACCGGATAAGGCTCGTCGCGCCAGCCGCGGATTTCTCCCTTCGCGCGCAAGCTCTCGAGGACTTCCGCCACCGCCCGGGTGCGGGAATCGAAGCCGGCGAGCCGGTCGTTGAGCCGCACGCCCTCGGTATCAACCTCGAAAACCTTGGGAAAATCTTTGAGCCGGCTTGCGAACGCGTGCCCGACGAACCCGACCGTCACGCTCCCGACGGCAAATGGACGATAGCCATCGGGGTCGAAGCGGCGGCAGTCCTCGATCCGGTCGAGAAAGGCCATGAATTTCGGGAAAATCGTTCAGGATTCGTTAACCACGGAGACTGGAAAATCCAGCGGATGATACGCTCCTGCCGCCGTCCTGTCACCGCCGGGGGCGCAACTTGGGCGCGCGGAGAGGACATAAAGGCGCACTCTTCATGGACGTTTCGGTCAATAAAACCGGCCAGAACACATACGTTGTCGCGCTGGGCGAAAAGCGCGCGGTCCTCAACGACAAGGACATGAAGAAACTTTTACGGCAGGTCGTCGAAACTCTGCTTCCCGACGTGATCAAGCTCGCGCCCCGGCCCGAGGATCTGCCCTTTCGTCTCAAGCACGCCAATATCGTCGGCGTGCAGACGTTTCTCAAGAGCGTGGACCATGCCGAACTCGTCGTTTTTCTCAAGGCGACGGAGAAGGACGGGCCGCTGCAAAAAAAGATGCAGGGGGCGATGGACCCCGCGTCGCGCAAGGCGATGACCGAAGATCTCGCCCAGTTGGCCAAGGCGGAACAGCCACCGGCAATGGTCGAGCGGGCGTTCAAGAACCTGACCCTCAAGCTGAACGAGCTCGAAGCCTCGGGCGTGATCGCCTACGACACCTGAACGCCGCCCGGATCAGGCGGCTTCGGTGTCCTTGCGCTCCTTGACGACGCGCACGTAGGCGCGCTCGCTATGGGGTGCGCAGTAGGGCTTGCCCTCGATCACCGGCTCGCCGCAGAGCCGGAACTCCTCCGTGCCCGGTTCGCCTTCGGGCCAGGCGCACTGGCCGGGCGCGAGGTTTTCGAAGCGCAGGACCTTGGCGGGTTCGGGCTTCCTGGGAATCGGCGAGTTGCGCTTCGGCAGCCCCAGGCGATGGACCTTGCCGACGACGGCGTTCTTGGTGACGCCAAGCCGGTTGCCGATCTCGCTGGTGGTGAGTCCCTCATTCCAGAGAGCGATCAGGGCGCTGATCTTGAGCGGTGTCCATTCTTCCGACATGTCCGATGTTTCGGGCGCGCGGGACGGGAAAGCTCCCAGACCCTCTCCTTTGCCGCGAGCTTCGCCTCCGCTGGGTAATCGGACGCCCCCTCGGCGCCCGTTCATGGGAAGCAACTCTACAAAGGAAAGGAAATAGCGGCAACAAAAACACAAGATATTGTGGATAAGTCAACATATTGTGGATAATGACAGATAAGCCCATATGATGGTTCGAGTTTGCGGAAATGTCCGGCCTCGAGCCGGTTGCTATACTCTCGCCGCGCCCCGAATAATCTGGGGACAAAGAGGACCAAGTCATGGTGCGCAAGCGCGCGAAACCCGGCAAGGCCAAGCTCCCGGCGCCGAAGAAAACGGAAGGCGGACAAGACTCCGCCGCGGCCTGGGCGCGACTCGCGAAAGAGGAACTCAAGGGAAAATCCCCCGATTGCTTGGACTGGACGACGATCGAGGGAATCCGGGTGAAGGCGCTCTACGGCCCCGACGATTTGGAGGGTCTGGAAACCGCGTCCACGGTTCCCGGGATCGCGCCGTTCTTGCGCGGCGTCCGGGCGACCATGTACGCGGCCAAGCCCTGGACGATCCGCCAGTACGCGGGCTTTTCCACCGCCGAGGATTCGAACGCCTTCTTCCGCGCCAATCTCAAGGCCGGGCAGAAGGGTCTTTCGGTCGCCTTCGATCTCGCCACCCATCGCGGCTACGATTCGGACCATCCGCGCGTGGTCGGCGACGTCGGCAAGGCCGGCGTCGCCATCGATTCGGTCGAAGACATGAAGGTCCTCTTCGACGGAATCCCGCTCGACCGGATGACCGTTTCGATGACTATGAACGGCGCGGTGCTGCCGGTCATGGCGGGTTTCATCGTCGCCGGCGAGGAGCAAGGCGTGCCGCCGGAAAAGCTTGCCGGGACCATCCAGAACGACATTCTCAAGGAATTCATGGTCCGCAACACCTACATCTATCCGCCCGAACCGAGCATGCGGATCGTCGCCGACGTGATCGAGTACGCGGCGAAACGCATGCCGCGCTTCAATTCGATCTCGGTTTCCGGCTATCACATGCAGGAGGCGGGCGCGACCGCTGTGCAGGAACTCGCCTTCACGCTTGCCGACGGAATTGAGTACGTTCGCGCCGCGCTGAAGAAAGGCCTCGAGGTCGACGACTTCGCGCCCCGGCTCAGTTTTTTCTTCGCCATCGGCATGAATTTCTTCATGGAGATCGCCAAGCTCCGCGCCGCGCGCGTGCTCTGGGCCGAACTGATGCGCCCCTTCCGGCCGAAAGATCCGCGTTCCTCCATGCTGCGCACCCATTGTCAGACCTCGGGCGTCTCGCTCACCGCCAAAGATCCATACAACAACGTCGTGCGCACGACGATCGAGGCGCTCGCCGCCGTGCTCGGCGGAACGCAGAGCCTGCACACCAATGCGCTCGACGAAGCGATCGCGCTGCCGACGCCGTTTTCGGCCCGCATCGCGCGCAATACGCAGCTCATTCTTGCCGAGGAAAGCGGAATTACCCGCGTCGTCGATCCCCTCGGCGGCAGCTATTACGTCGAAAGCCTGACGGAATCGCTCGTCATTCACGCGCGGAAGCTGATCGCCGAGGTAGAAGGCCGCGGCGGAATGACGCGTGCGGTGACCGAAGGCTTTCCCCAAAGCCAGATCGAGGAAGCCGCCGCGCGCAAACAAGCGCGGATCGATCGCGGCGAGGAGGTCGTCGTCGGCGTCAACTGCTATCTTCCCGACACCGAGGAAAAGATCGACACCTTCGAGGTGGATAACACCCGGGTCCGCGACGCGCAGATCGCGCGCCTGAAGCGCGTTCGCGAAAAGCGCGATGCGCGCGCTTGCCAGGACGCCTTGGATGCGCTCACGGCCGCCGCCCGGACCGGCCGGGGGAATCTTCTCGATCTCGCGGTCAAGGCCTCGCGGGCGCGGGCGACGGTCGGCGAGATCACGACCGCGCTCGAAAAGGTCTGGGGCCGGTTCGAGGTGCATCCCAAGGTGGTCGGCGGGATCTATGGTCCGGCAACGGCGGGCGATCCCGTCTTCGACAAGGCGCGCGTGACGGTCGCGGCCCTCGCCCGCGAGGGACGCCGGCCCCGGCTTCTCGTCGCCAAGCTCGGCCAGGACGGGCACGACCGCGGCGCCAAGGTGATCGCGACCGCGTTCGCCGATCTCGGATTCGAGGTGGAGCTCGGGCCGTTGTTCGCCACGCCCGAGGAAGCGGCCCGCGCCGCGATCGAGAACGACGTTCATGTGGTCGGCGTTTCCTCGCAGGCCGCCGGGCACAAGACGCTCGTTCCGGCGCTGATCAAGGAACTCGCGCGCCAGGGCGCGGGCGACATCATCGTGGTGGTGGGAGGGGTCGTGCCGCCCCAGGACGTGCCCATCCTGAAATCCGCCGGCGTCGCCGCGGTCTATCCGCCCGGAACTCATATCCCGACCGCCGCCCTCGAAGTGCTCGATTTGGTGCGCCGCAACCGCAAGGCGGCGTGAGGGACGTTTCGGCCTCCGCGCCTGCGGCGCGGTTCCTGCAGTTCCTGCAAATGTTGAAAAAACGCCTGAAATCAACCGCTTACAACTTAAGCAGGCATATCGGACGGCGGGCCGGATAAGATTATTGCGCTGACGCTATTGGGATATTTCGTTGCCTATCGCAATTACCAGTTTGTATTAATATAACATTGCATTTCGACGCTCCGATGGGCGCGCGCGTAAAAGAACCAATGCGCGCTGGCCCGATACAGGGGGGCCTCCGATGAAAGTCGTCAACCTCAACGCGATGCGCAAGGAAATCGCCGACGACATCAAGCAGTCGTTCGGGACGGTTTTCTCGCGCCTCCACGCGGAGGAGGAAGCTTTCCTGCTCAAGAGCGCCGATACCCGCGTGTACGAACCCGACGAGGTGATCGTCGAGGAAGACCGGCGGCCCGACGCCATTTTCGTGATCGAGACGGGCTCCGTCCGAGTCATCCGCCGAAGCATCAGCGACAAGCGGTTCGAGATCACCCACTTGGACCGCTGCGACGTCTTCGGCGAAATGTCTTTTCTCGACGACGCACCGGCGAGCGCGAGCGTCGTCGCCGAGACCGAGGTGCGGGCGCTGTGCATTTCCGAAAGCATGATTCGGGCTCTGCTTCGCGGCGACCCCAGCTTCGGCGGGCGGTTCTATCATTCGCTCGCCCTGACGCTCGCCGCCCGGCTGCGCGCCACCACCCATTGGCATATCGACTTCAAGCCGCGTGCGGAAGAGGACCGGCGCTCGTGGGCCGATCGCCGCCGGATGGATGGCGACGCCCCCGAGGGGGCCGAGCGGCGGCGCGAGGCGGAACGGCGCAGCATGGCCGATCGCCGTCTCAACGGCTCGCCGGAAGAGAAGGACTAGCCGCCGTTTCCACCTGCGCCCTTCTTCGGGTGCTTCGCTTTCCGCCGGTAGGTTTTCTTCGAGGGAACCACCTTGGCCCGAATCGCGCGCACGAGCGGCGCAAAGGGATTGCGCCGGGCGGGGATTTTCCGGGTGCGGCTCTTTTTTGGCATCGGCGTATTATTATAGAGAAAGTCTGCGACTGACGCGAATTACCTCTCCTTCCACACCTTGATTCCCTTTTCGACGCTCCGGCCGATGACGTAGCCGCCGAGACCTATTTTTTTCCACACCTTGATTCCCTTTTCGACGCTCCGGCCGATGACGTAGCCGCCGAGACCTATTTTT
>Ga0156275_1115_pt1 | contig 11840 bp, 14 predicted proteins | sample RifCSPlowO2_12_FD_107924 | JGI IMG/M metagenome (GOLD analysis project Ga0156275, IMG submission 107924) | Rhodospirillales bacterium RIFCSPLOWO2_12_FULL_67_15 | reverse complement strand
CGCGGGTATCACCCGCCTGACCGACAACAAGTATGTCGTGCTCGCGATCCTGAATCTGTTCTTCTTCGTGATCGGGCTTTTCCTGCATTCCGCCGCCGCGATCATTCTGGTGGTGCCGATCGTCATGCCGCTGGTGCTGCACATGGGCATCGACCCGGTTCACTTCGGCATCATCGTCACCATCAACCTCGGCATCGGCCAGCAGACCCCGCCGGTGGCGAGCGTGCTGATGACCGCCTGCTCGATCGCCAAGGCCGACATCTGGGAAGTGAGCAAGGTCAACGTCTGGTTTATCGGCGTGCTGCTCGCGGTGCTCCTGCTCGTGACCTACGTCCCCATCGTCGCCCTATTGCCGGTCGAGATATTCTACCGCTAGGCTTGCGCCCATGAGCGAAACCGTTCTCGTCGCCCGCGACGGCGCCATCGCCACCGTCACCCTGAACGCGCCGGAGAAGCTGAACGCGCTCGATCTCGCCACCTGGACGCGCTTGGGCGAGATCGTCGGCGCGCTTTCGGCGGACGATTCGTTGCGCTGTGTCGTCATCCGCGGCGCCGGCGAGAAGGCTTTCGCCGCGGGCGCCGACATCGGCGAGTTCGCGACGGTGCGGAAAAATTCGCGGGTTTCCAAGGCCTACGGCGAGCGGGTCGCCGCCACCATGCAAGCGGTGATGGACTGCCGCCATCCGACGGTCGCGCTGATCCGGGGCGCCTGCGTCGGCGGCGGGCTTGAGGTCGCGGCCTGCTGCGATGTCCGGATCTGCGGGGAATCCTCGCGCTTCGGAATTCCGATCAAGCGGCTCGGGCTGGTCATGGCCGAGGGCGAGCTGGCGAAGCTGGTGGCGCTGGTGGGGCGCTCGGTCGCGCTCGAAATCCTGCTCGAAGGCCGCATCTTCGGCGCCGCCGAGGCGAAGGATAAGGGCCTCGTCAGCCGCGTCGTCGCGGACGACCAGGTGGAGGCGGAAGCCTATGCCTGCGCCAAAAGGATCGCCGAAGGCGCGCCCTTGGTCGCCCGCTGGCACAAGAAATTCGTCAACCGAATGCTCGATCCCCGCCCCTGGACCGAGGCCGAGAAGGACGAAGGCTTCGCCTGCTACGACACCGAGGATTTTAAGGAAGGCGTCAAGGCGTTCCTCGAAAAGCGGAATCCCGCGTTCAAGGGACGCTGAAGCGGACACCGCGCCGCATGACCGAACGCGCAAGCCAAAACCACCCGGGCCCGCTGACGGGCCTCAAGGTGATCGAGTTCGCCCACATCATGGCCGGGCCGGTTTGCGGTCTCATGCTCGCCGACATGGGCGCCGACGTGGTCAAGGTCGAGAAGGCGCCCGACGGCGACGATTCCCGGCGCTTCCTGCCGCCCGCGATCGCGGGCGAGCCGGCGGCCTTCATGATGATGAACCGCAACAAGCGCGGCATCGCCGTCAACCTCAAGAGCGAAGGCGGACGCGCGGTTGCGCGCCGGTTGATCCGCTCGGCGGACGCGGTGATCGAGAACTACCGCAAGGGCACGATGGAAAAATTCGGCCTCGGCTACGAAGAATGCGCGAAGGAAAACCCGGGCCTCGTCTGGTGCGAGCTTTCGGGTTTCGGCCGGACCGGGCCCTACGCCGAGCGCGGCGGGTTCGACCTGATCGCGCAAGGCATGAGCGGGCTCATGAGCATCACCGGCGCGAGCGAGGGGCGCCAGCCGATGAAGGTCGGCGCGCCCTTGACCGACATCACCGCCGGCATCCTGGGCGCGATGGGCGTGCTCGCGGCCCTGATCGCGCGGGCCCGGACCGGGCGGGGCCAGCGGGTGGATACGTCCCTGTTCGAAGCGGGCATCGTCCACACCTACTGGCAGTCGGCGATCGCGTTCGCCACCGGCATCGCGCCCGGAGCGCTCGGCACCGCGCACCCCTTGAATGCGCCCTACCAGGCGTTTCAGACCAACGACGGTTGGATCACGCTCGGCGCCGCCAACCAGGCGAATTGGCTGCGACTGGTGGAGGCGCTGGTCGCGCCCGAACTCGCAAGCGATTTGCGCTTTGCCGACAACGCCAGCCGCATGACCAATCGCAAGGCCCTCGAAGCGGCGCTTCGGCCGTATTTTGCGCGCCGGAGCAGCGCCGACTGGCTGGCGCGGCTCGAGGCCGCCGGCGTTCCGGCGGGGCCGGTTCTCGACATCAACCAGATGCACCGGGACGCGCAAACGCTGGCGCGCGAGATGGTGGTGGAGGTCCGGCATCCGAAGGCCGGCGCGGTCAAGACGCTGGGGCTGCCGGTCAAGTTCTCGGCCACGCCGGGCGGGGTGGCGCGGCCCGCGCCCACGCTCGGCCAGCACACCCGCGAGGTCCTGGCCGAGCACGGCTTCTCCGACGCCGAGATCGAACGTTTCATCGCGGACGGCGCGATCGTCGCCGGGTGAGACGGGAAGCTTCAGGATCGCGTACTTCCGAGTCGGGAATTTCTCGCTGACTTCGCGCTGCTGCGGCGCGATTTCCGTTCAAACTGGCGCGCGGCGGCATTTTGCCTTATGGTTCCGGGCAAAATTGCCCGGAAGCGGTTGGGTTCGGGCTCTTGAGGGGGGCGCGATGTTCAAGCAGATACGGCTGCAATTCGATCGTCTGAGGGACCTGCACAAATCTTCGGACGATCCTGCCCGCCGCGAAAAACTTCTCGCGTTTTATACCCGCGTCATGACCCGGGCGGTCGGTGCCGAGCGGTGCAGCATATTCATCCACGATCCGGACAAGGACAGGATTTGGCTGAAAACCGGGACCGGGGTCCGGGAAGCCGAAATCGTGGTCCCCAAGGAAGGCTCGATCGTCGGCAAGGCGATCGCTTCGGGCCAGACCGTCCATATCGCCGGCCTCGATACCGTAGCCGGCGCGCACAAGGCGGTCGATCAACAGACCGGATTCGTGACCCGCGGCATCCTGTCGGTTCCGATCAAGAGCCCCAATCGCGACGAGGTGACCGGCGCGTTTCAGCTGTTGAACAAGAAGGATGGACGGGAATTCACCGCGGAAGACGTATCCCTCGCGGAGGAAATTGCCGAAAACCTGCACGCGGAGATCGACCGCATTTTCATCGGCCAGCAAATCTTCAATCTCACCGAGCGCCTCTCTGCGATGTTCGACAAGCTGTTCACAGCGCTGTCGGTCGTCTTCGGCATCACGGTTTTGCTCTTGCTGTTGTCGATTCTATGGTGGGGCTTGGGCCGGGTGTTCGCGGGATAAAACGCCGTTGCGGCGGGCGGTGCCCCGCCGCTTCCACCGCCGTTCGCCGAGGTGCTATAACCCTGCGGCCCGGACCTTTGCCGGTTCGCGCCGACCCCGTAGCTCAGTCGGATAGAGCAGCGGTTTCCTAAACCGCAGGTCGGAGGTTCGAATCCTCTCGGGGTCGCCATCATTGTCGCCGCCGCCCCCCGCGCCCGATACTGTGCAATGGACCCATGATCCTTTCATGGGCAGCCGATTCTCCGTCGCCGGGATAGAATGTAATCGTCATGCCGGACAAAACCCGTTTGGTGAAGGTCTGGGATCCGTTCGTGCGGATCTCCCATTGGGCGCTCGCGGTCGCGTTCCTCGCCGCCTACGCGATCGAGGATGAAATATTGACGCTTCACGTTTGGCTCGGCTACCTCGCCGGTTTGGTCGTGGTCTTGCGCGTCGCTTGGGGCTTGGTCGGCCCGCGCTGCGCGCGTTTTTCCGACTTTGTCTATCCGCCGCGGGTCGTGCTCGGGTATCTCGCCGATCTCGCGTTCTTTCGCGCCAAGCGCTACCTCGGCCACAGCCCGGCCGGCGGGGCGATGGCGGTCGCGCTCTGGCTCGGCGTCGCCGCCAGCGTCTTAAGTGGCCTCGCCGCCTATGCCTACCAGGGCAAGGGCCCGCTCGCGCCTTACCTCGGGCCCGCCGCACAGGCTTCCGCCGCGCTGGCGCTGGTTTCGCCGGCCTACGCCAATGATGACGAGGGGAAACGCGGCGAGAGAAAAGCGCGCAAAAGCCGCGCCGCCGAAGCCTGGGAAGACATCCATGAAGCTCTCGCCACGATTACGCTCTGGCTCGTCGTTGTGCACGTCGCGGGCGTTTTATGGGCAACCCTCGTTCACCGCGAGAACCTCACGCGCGGCATGATCGACGGCCGCAAGCGAGTGGAAAACGGCTTGGATCCCGGTGCGTCCAAGGGGGCGCCGATCTGACCACTTGTCCCGGCCCGTGATTAATACCTTAGATCGATTTGCCGTTTTTTTTGCTCCGAGCGCTGCTCGTTGGTCCGTGAGCCCTGCTCGCGGCCAAGCTCGCGGGTCAGCTCGCGCTGGTCGGTCTTGAGCCTCGTCTGGCCGTCCTGGAGGACTTTCAGGTCGCGCCGCTGCTGTTGCTGCAATTCGATGGTTCGCGCCTGGTCGCTGGGGACGCACCGGGCTCTGCCGCGGGCGTCGAGGATTTCGCTGAAACCGGTGGCGCACGCGGCCTCAGCCTCGCCGGCGGCGAAGACCGCCAGCCCCGCGGACAGGACAAACCCCCCCGCCACCCGCATGGATTCTCCCTCCTGGCAAAGGCGCGCCCTATCCTACCCGATTCCGGAGAAGGAGGAACCCGCCGCCGAAAAAGGGCGAAAATTCGGCTTCGAACTTAGCGGTTGCCGCCGAACAGGCCGGTGATGGACGACAGCGGGATCGAGTAGTTGAGCATCAAGGACTCGGTCCCGGGATTCTTGTCGCCGATCCCGGCATTCGACATGTGCCCGAACGAGACGCCGAGGCGCGAGCGGTCGTCGAAGCGATAGGCGAGTTCGAATTGGGAGCGGAACTCGATCGCATGCCCGAGGTTGTAGCCGGAGCCCCGCGCGTAATAGCCCGGCGCGAAGCTCGGCGTCGCCACGACGCGCCGGCCCAAAAAAACGTCGATCAGGATGCCGGCGTAGTAGTACGACGCGCCACCGGAAGTGGCCATCACGCCGCCGAAAGGCTTGAACAGAAGCAACTTCTTGTCGGAGCGGTATTCGAGACGGAACTCGGCGGCTTCGTCCTTCTGGCGGTTCATGTCGAACCAGCCGCCGGCAAAGGTGATGAAATCGGGATCGTCCGCCTGCGCCGGCGCGCACGCCAACGCGAGCGCCGAAAGCACGATCCCTCCGGCCAATGTCCTGAGATGAGCCATGAAGCCGTTCCGCCTCTCGCCGTCGCCGGCATGATACGGGAAAAATGGCGGGATTCAAGGCGTTATACGACGTCCGACGATTCCGCCCGGCGCGTGCGAATGCCCTAGGCGAAGGGCGGCAACAGGGGGCGTTGCGGGGGCGTCCCGGTGGCGGGGGGCATGGCGGCGCCTGCCGCCGCCACCCGCCGCGCGGCTTCGATTTCGGTCCGCGCCGCGGCCCGAACGCGCCGCCGCGCCGCGAGCGAGGACGCCCAGGCGACCGCCGCGCCCGCAAGGAAGCCCGCGAACAAGGCGAACAGGACGAACAGATACAACGGGGCTTCCACCGACCAGGGCAACGGCCAGAGATCGGCGACGACGGAGGTGCGGTTGGCGACGGCGAAGACGGCGGCGGCGGCGGCGAGCGGCGCGCCGATCAGCCAGCCGATCAGTCTGCCCACCCCTCGCCCCGGCGGGTCAGGTCCGGCCGTTCAGCTTGTCGCGAAGCTGCTTGCCGGTCTTGAAGTAGGGGACGAACTTCTCGGCGACCTTGACCGAGGTGCCGGTCCGCGGATTGCGCCCGGTGCGGGCGCCGCGCGCCTTGACCGAAAAGGCGCCGAATCCGCGCAATTCGACCCGGTCGCCGCGCGCGAGCGCATTGGTGACCTCTTCGAAGATGGTGGACACGATCCGCTCGACATCCCGCTGGTAAAGATGGGGATGAGCCTGGGCAAGCCGCGCGATCAGTTCCGACTTGGTCATTCGGCAACGTTCCTCCGAACCTCGGCCCAACCGAACGGCCCCTCGTTCGATCACTGCCAAAGGGAAGGGTGCCAAACGGCAATCGCCCCGTCAAGCCTAAGTCTTTCAGAAAACAAAGCTTTTCCGACCGTTTCGTCGAGCATATCCCAGATCAGGTCTCGCTCGCGCTTGAGCGCAACCTTGCGGATGGGGAGGGTCTTGGCGATGTCGTGCCGCTCCGCGAGCCAGTTCCGCGCCTCCGCCTCGTCGCCAAGCGCGTCCACGAGCCCGAGTTCCTTGGCGTGCCGACCGGAGAACACCCGTCCGTCGGCGATGGTCGCGACCTGCGTCCGATCGAGGCCGCGCCGCTCGGCGACCATGTCCACGAACATTCCATAAAGCTCGCGCACGACCCCCTGGGTCGCCTCGCGGGCGGCCGGGCTGATCGTCTCGAAGGGATTGGGCTGGGCCTTGAGAGGGCCGCTTTTGAAGGTTTCGGGCTTGACGCCTATCTTTTCCAAGAGGCCGGTGATGTCGGCGGTCTGAAAGATGACCCCGATCGAGCCGGTGATGGTGCCCTGGCGCGCGACGATATAGTCGGCCGCGAGCGCCGCCATGTAGCCGCCCGAGGTCGCCACTCCGTCCATGACCGCGACCACCGGCTTCGCTTCGGCCACCCGCTGTAGGCTGCGAAACAACGTCTCGCCGCCGACGAAGGTTCCGCCGGGACTGTCGATGCGAACGATCAGGGCCTTGATCCGGCGGTCGTCGGCGATGCCGGCGAGAAGCTCGTCGCGTTTCGAATCCTGCAAGATGATTCCGTCGACTTCGAAGCGCGCGACGTATTCGGACAAGGGATAGCCGTCAAAACGGGCGTAACCCGCGGCCACCGCCGCGACCACGGCCACCACCGCCGCAAGCCGCCAAAACAGAATTCCGCGCTTGAGGCGGCGACGTTCGACGTAGGCGTCAGAATCGAGCGTCATGGGATGGCACCTTCACCGTCCGGGTTCGCCGGGATCGCATCCGGCGGGCCCGGCAGACTCGCGCGGGCGACGTCAGTCGTCCTTGCCGCCTTCGGCGGCGTCGTCCTCGCTTTTCTTCACCTTCTTGGCCTTTTTCGGCTTGGCTTCGTCCGCCGCCGCGCCCTCGCTCGCGATCTTGGCGGCGGCTTTCGCCTTCTGGATCGCGGCGCCCAGGATGTCGCCGAGGGAGGCCCCCGAGTCGGACGAACCGAACTCGGCCATCGCCTTCTTCTCCTCCTCGACCTCGAGCACCTTGATCGAGAGTGAAAGACGATGGGTCTTGGCGTCAACTTGCGTGACCTTGGCATCCACTTTCTCGCCTGGGGCGAAACGGGCGGGACGCTGCTCGCTGCGGTCGCGGGAGAGTTCGGCCTTGCGGATGAAACCGGGCAGCCCGCCGGTCACCGTCACCTCGATGCCGGTATCGGTGACGGCGGTGATCGTGCAGGTCACCACGTCGCCCTTCTTCAATTTGGCGGCGGCCTCGCCGCGGTCGCCCTCGACCTGCTTGATGCCCAAGCTCACGCGCTCCTTGACCGTATCCACGTCCAGGATCTTGGCCTTAACCGCCTGGCCTTTCTTGTACTCGGCGATCGCCTTCTCGCCCGGCGTCGTCCAGGAGAGATCGCTCAGGTGGCACATCCCGTCGATGTCGTCGGTAAGACCGATGAACAGGCCGAATTCGGTGATGTTCTTGATCTCGCCTTCGACGACCGAGCCGACCGGGAATTTATCGAGGAAGGTCACCCACGGGTTCGGCAGGCATTGCTTGAGGCCGAGGCTGATGCGGCGCTTGTCCGGGTCCACGTCGAGCACCATCACCTCGACTTCCTGGCTGGTGGAGACGATCTTGCCCGGATGGATGTTCTTCTTGGTCCAGCTCATTTCGGACACGTGGACCAAGCCCTCGACGCCCGGTTCCAGTTCGACGAAGGCGCCGTAATCGGTGATGTTGGTTACGCGGCCCTTGAACTTGACGCCCTTCGGATACTTGAGCATGACGCCCTGCCAAGGATCGGCTTCGAGCTGCTTCATGCCGAGCGAGATGCGCTGCGTCTCGGGGTTGAAGCGAATGACCTGAACCTTGACGTTCTGGCCGACGTGCAGGGATTCGGAGGGATGATTGATGCGCTTCCAGGCGATGTCGGTGACGTGCAACAAACCGTCCACGCCGCCCAAGTCCACAAACGCGCCGTAGTCGGTGATGTTCTTGACCACGCCGTCCATCACCTGGCCCTCGCGCAACTGCGCGATCAGTTCCGAGCGCGCCTCGGTCCGGGTCTCTTCCAGGACCGCGCGGCGGGAGACGACGATGTTGTTGCGCGCGGCGTCCATCTTCAGGATCTGGAAAGGCTGCGGCACGCCCATCAGCGGCGTGATGTCGCGCACCGGACGGATGTCCACCTGGCTTCCGGGCAGGAATGCGACGGCGCCGGACAGATCGACAATGAAGCCGCCCTTGACGCGGCCGAAGATGACGCCGTTGACGCGCTGGTTCTTCTGAAACGACTTTTCGAGGTCGTCCCAGGCCTCCTCGCGCCGGGCCTTCTCGCGGCTGAGCCGGACCAGGCCTTCCTTGTCCTCGTAGCGCTCGATGAACACGTCCACGACATCGCCCGGTTTGATTTCCGCGGGCTGGCCGGGGAATGCGAATTCCTTGAGCAGCACGCGGCCCTCGGACTTGAGGCCGACGTCGATGATGGCGAAATCGTTTTCGATGCGGACCACGGTGCCTTTGTGCACCTGGCCGGCGAAGGTGGGCCGGGCGGCCAGCGATTCTTCGAGCAGGGCGGCGAATTCCTGGGTCGCTGCGGAAGGGGCGGCGGTGGCCGCGGAGCGGGCAAGAGACACGAGAGTTAATCCTTTCTTCGGGTTCGTTGTTCAGGCCGTCCGGTTGGGTCCGGCGGTCTTGGATCGGGTTGCGCGTCGAGCGGGGTTGCTCAGGCGGAGTTTTGCGAGGCGATGTGGCGAAGCGCCCGTTTGAACACGGCATCCGCGTCGAGCGTGCTGGTATCCAGCACCAACGCGTCTTGGGCCGGGGTCAACGGGGCGACGGCGCGCGCCCGATCGCGGGCGTCGCGCTCGTTCATGTCCCGCAAAACGCGCGCATATATAGCTTCGAGGCCCCGCTCCCGCAACTCCTTCACGCGCCTCTCGGCGCGGACTTCTGGGGTCGCTGTTAGGAAAAACTTCACATCCGCGTCCGGGCACACCACCGTGCCCACGTCGCGGCCGTCCAGCACCGCGCCCTTGGCCCCGCCCGGCGGGGTCGCGGCGAAGCGGCGCTGGAATGCCAGGAGCGCGACCCGCACCGTCGGAATGGCGGAGACCTTGGAAGCAGCCGCGGCGGTATCCTCGCCGCGAAGCGCGGGGTCGTCGAGCGCGGCCGGGTCGAGCGCTTCGGCCGCGCACGTCGCCCGGCCCGGGTCTTCAGGCAAAGCCCCGGCGGCCAGCACCGCGTGCCCGACCGCGCGGTAGAGAAGTCCGGTATCCAGATAGGCGAGGCGGAAATGGGCGGCGAGCCTTCGCGCGAGCGTGCCTTTTCCCGCACCGGCGGGGCCGTCGATGGCGATGATCATGGAGCGGCGGTCATGGGGCGGCGTTCCCTTCGATGCGCGCGCCAAGCCCGTTCATCAAGGACGCGAACCTGGGAAAGCTCGTCTCGATCGGCGAGGCATCGTCGACCGCGATCCCCGCGCGGCTCGCCATGCCGAGCACGAGGAAAGCCATGGCGATGCGGTGATCGAGATTGACCGCGATCCGGGCATCGCCCTTGGGCGGCGCGCCGGCGCCCCGAACGGCGAGCCAGTCCTCGCCTTCCTCCACCTTCGCCCCGACGGCGGCGAGACCGCGGGCGATCGCCGCGAGCCGGTCGCTTTCCTTGACCCTGAGCTCCTTGAGGCCGCGCATGCGCGTCGTGCCTTCGGCGCAGGCCGCGGCGGCGGCGAGGATGGGATATTCGTCGATCATGCGGGGGGCGCGCGCGGGCGGCACATCCACGCCCTTGAGCGGGGCATGGATACAGGTGATATCCGCGACCGGCTCGCCGCCTTCTTCGCGAAGATTGGCCAGCGTGATGTCTGCTCCCATTTCCCGGAGCGTTTCGATGACGCCTGCGCGCAGCGGATTGACGCCGACGCCTTGCACCGTCACCCGCGATCCCGGGACGATCGCGGCCGCAACCAAAACGAACGCGGCCGAGGAGATGTCGCCGGGAATGCTGACTTTCGCGCCGCGCAGCTCGGGTTGGCCGACGACGCTCACCCGTCGGCGACCGTCGCCGAGTTCTTCGACTGTCACTTCGGCGCCGAAATGGCGCAGCATCCGTTCGCTGTGGTCGCGGCTGGGTTCGCGCTCGATGACGCTGGTCCGCCCCGGCGCGGCGAGCCCGGCGAGAAGAACCGCCGACTTCACCTGCGCCGACGGGACCGGAAGCGCGTATTCGATCGGTACCGGCTCGGCCGTGCCGGTGATGGCGAGCGGCATCCGCCCGCCCTCCCTGGGAGCAAAGGTGGCGCCGATCCGCTCGAGCGGTTCCATGACTCGGATCATGGGGCGGCTGCGGAGCGAGGCGTCGCCGGTCAGCAGGGTGGTGAAGGGATGGGTCGCGAGAATGCCCATCAGGAGCCGCGCCGAGGTACCGGAATTTCCGAGATCGAGGACATCGCCGGGCTCGATCAGGCCGCCGACCCCGCGCCCGCTCACCCGCCACGCGCCTTCGCCCAGACGCTCGACCCCGGCGCCGAGCGCGCGGAGCGCTTGCGCGGTGGCGAGCACGTCGTCGCCTTCGAGCAGGCCCTCGATACGCGTCTCGCCGACCGCGAGCGCGCCGAACATCAGGGCCCGGTGCGAAACCGACTTGTCTCCCGGCGCGGCGACCGAGCCCTCGAGCGCGCGGGCAGGGCGGGACAGAAGGGGCCGGAGGGTGTTCATGGGAGGCGGTTCCGGGTAGGTCGTAACACGTCGATCAAGGGCGTGATAGGGGTTCGCAAGCTAGGCCCTTGGCGGTCTTTGGCGGGCCGGCGGGGAGCGCATTTTTTGGTTTTGACACCCGGGCGGGAAAATGGCAAAGGCTCTGCCGGCCGCAACCGGCTCCGCGGACGTGGGAATGCCGATGCGCGCGCGGAATAGAGGAGAAACGCGAGTGAGCAAGCCGGAGTGGGGTACGAAACGGACCTGCCAGGGGTGCGGTGTGCGCTTCTACGATCTGAACCGTGCCCAGATCGTCTGCCCGAAATGCGGAACCGAGAACAGCCCCGAGGCGCCGGCCAAACTGCGCCGGGCGGCCGCCAGGCCGGTCGAGCCCGCGCGTCCGGTCCCGCCGATCGCCGTCGAGGCGAGCTTGGTCGCCGAGGACGTTCCGCCGCCCGACGTGGTCGAGGACAAGGACGAAGAAGACAAGGACGAGGAAGAAGCCGAGGTCATCGAGGACGCCTCCGATCTTGGTGAGGACGAGGATGACGTCGCCGAGGTCAAGGAGCATATCGAGACCGAGGGTGGCCGCTGAACGTTTGTCCGAGGACGGAATTTTTAGCGAAGGGGCCGTAGCTCAGTTGGGAGAGCGCTTGAATGGCATTCAAGAGGTCGGCGGTTCGACTCCGCTCGGCTCCACCACTTCGACTTTATCCCTCCCCACCCCGGCGCGACGCCGGGGTTTTTTCCGACCCAAAGCATTTTTCCCCGATTTTCCGGCCTTCCCTCCGCCTCCGGAGGGAAGGCCGGGGCGTTGACACTCCCTTAATTGCGCCCAAATTAGAGTCACGGTCGGAATGCCGCCCGCCGGGTTCCGGTCCGAGATGCGCGCCGTTCGCGTGTTCCGGGATGCTCGCTCGCAACGAGGGGTCGATCCATGTCGCGCTTTGCCGGTTTCAATAGCCCGTTCCTGCTCGGCTTCGATCATTTCGAACGTCTGCTCGACCGCGTCGCCAAGACCTCGGTCGAGGGTTACCCC
>Ga0156275_1107_pt1 | contig 11871 bp, 10 predicted proteins | sample RifCSPlowO2_12_FD_107924 | JGI IMG/M metagenome (GOLD analysis project Ga0156275, IMG submission 107924) | Rhodospirillales bacterium RIFCSPLOWO2_12_FULL_67_15 | reverse complement strand
TAGTCGCGCCTGAGGCGCGCCTCGACCTCGTCGGGAATCTTGCGGCAGACGAGGACGACGGGCTTGCGGGGCATGGATTTCTCCCTCGGGATAGGGCCTCGACAGTCTTGCATTGCCGGGCGGCCTCGGGCAACTTCCGCGTCTCGATCCGAGGAGCAACCCCATGAGCTTCACCCTTGTCGAACAATGTCCGGCGCGGCTCAACCGCAGCGAACTGGCGGTGCCGGGTTCGAACCCGCGCTTCCTCGAAAAAGCGCCGGGCAGCGCCGCCGACGTGATCTTTCTCGACCTTGAGGACGCCGTCGCCCCCGACGACAAGGAACAGGCGCGCAAGAACATCGTCCAGGCCCTCAACGACATGGATTGGGGCGGCAAGACCCTTTCGGTCCGCGTCAACGGGCTCGATACCCATTACATGTACCGCGACGTGGTGGACGTGCTCGAACAGGCGCCGGACAAGCTCGACCTGATCATGATCCCGAAGGTCGGCACCGCCGCCGACGTCTATGCGCTCGATATGCTGGTGACGCAGATCGAGACCGCGACCAAGGCGAAGAAACGGATCGGCTTCGAACTCATCATCGAGACCGCGCTCGGGATGCAGAACATCGACGCGATCGCCCAGGCCAGCAAACGGATCGAGTCGCTCCATTTCGGCGTCGCCGATTACGCCGCCTCGACCCGCGCGCGCACCGTCAACATCGGCGGCCCCAACCCCGATTACGCCGTATTGACCGATCCCGACGCCGGCAAGAAGCGCGAGGTCCATTGGGGCGACATGTGGCACTATCCGATCGCGCGGCTCGTGGTCGCGGCCCGCGCGAACGGCCTTCGCCCGATCGACGGTCCCTTCGGCGACATCCAGGATCCGGACGGCTACGCCGCCCAGGCCAAGCGCGCCGCCGTGCTCGGCTGCGAAGGCAAATGGGCGATCCATCCGACCCAGGTCGAACTCGCCAACACCCTCTTCAGCCCGAGCGAGGCGGAAGTGACCAAGGCCCGCCGCGTCATCGAAGCGATGGCCAAGGCGCAGAAGGAAGGCAAGGGCGCGGTCACGCTCGACGGCCGGCTGATCGACATCGCCTCCATCCGCCAGGCCGAAGTGATGGTGCAGAAGGCGGAGCAGGTGGCGAAGGCCAGGAAGTAGTCGTACCGGCCGAAACCTTCAGCGGATCAGGTTCATCCGCCGGAAGACCCAGATCAGGACGAGAAAGACGACAACCGTCGCCGCGAGCACGCCGACGAAGCCGAATGGGCTTTGCCCGCCCGGGATGCCGCCGACGTTCATGCCGAGAAGCCCGGTGATGAAGGTGAGCGGCATGAACAGGGCCGTCACCACGGCGAGAATGTACATGGTGCGCTGAAGCTGCTGGCGGCTGCGGCTCGCGAGTTGATCCTGGGCGATTTGGGCGCGCTCGCGGGTGGCGTCCAGGTCTTCGAGGTGGCGGGACATCTGATCGCGCACCTCGCGCAATTGCGTCCGCTCCGATTCGCCGAGCCACGGCGCGCGTTCGATCAAGAGGTGCGCGATCGCATCGCGCTGCGGCCCCATGTGCCGGCGCATCTGGATCGCCTGGCGCCGCGCGCCGGCGAGATCGTTGGCCAGTTCCGTATCCTTCGCTTCGGGAAGATACATCTCGACCACGTCGAGCATGTCCTCGAGTTCGTCGATGGCCGGCGCGATGCTGTCGGTGAGGTGCTCGGCGAGCGCGACCAGAAGCTCGGCGCTGGTGCGGGGGCCGTCGTTGCGCTCGAGCGCGCGACGGACCGTATCCGCCGAGGTGAGTCGCCAGCGCCGGCCGGAGACGACGCGCGCTTCGTTCAGCCACATGCGGAGCGAAACCATTTGGCTGGGTTCGGGTCCCGGGATATGGGTGATGCCGCGCAAGATGACGAGCAATCCGTCCTTCATCGCCACGCTGCGCGGTCGCGTTTCCGATTCGGTCACGGCCTCGGCGATCATTTCGCCCAAACCGGGCTCGCGTTCGATCCAAGCGCGGCTTGCGGGATTTTCGATATCGAGGTGAACCCAGAGGACGCCCTGTTCGGGAGTCCAGGCCGCGATCTCGGTCCAGCCGACCTCCTTGGCGCCGCCGCGGCCGTCGAGGATATGGGCGTGCGCGAGGGCGTCGTCTTCGCTCATGGATCGGGTCCTCTTCGGGAGCGCCAAAGGGCGTTCGACATCCGTGGCCTACGCGTGCGAACTTCTTGAGTTTGCACCGCTTTTCCCCATCGCTTCAAGGGCTTCCCCGTGCTATTGAGGCGCCCATGCATTATCTCGACTTTGAAAAGCCGATCGCCGAGATCGAGGGCAAGATCGAGGAACTCCGGCACCTTTCGGGCCGAAACGGCGTCAACATCCTCGAAGATGTCGCCCGGCTGCAAGGGAAGGTGGAAAAGCAAATCCGCCAGACCTACGCCAAGCTCACGCCCTGGCAGAAGGCCCAGGTCGCGCGCCACCCCGACCGGCCGCATGCGCTCGACTACATCGGGGCGCTGATCGAGGAGTTCACGCCGCTCGCCGGCGATAGGGCGTTTGCCGAAGACCGCGCCATCGTCGGCGGACTCGGCTGGTTCCGCGGCCGCGCGGTGATGGCGATCGGCCACGAAAAGGGCTCGACAACCGAAGACCGCATCAAGCACAACTTCGGCATGGCCAGGCCCGAAGGCTACCGCAAGGCGCGCCGGCTGATGGAATTGGCGGATCGCTTCGGCTTGCCCGTCGTGACGTTGGTCGACACGCCCGGCGCGTACCCCGGCGTGGACGCCGAGGCGCGCGGGCAGTCGGAGGCGATCGCGCGCTCGATCGATACGTGTCTCGCGTTGCGCGTGCCGCTCGTCAGCGTGGTCATCGGCGAAGGCGGCTCGGGCGGCGCGATCGCGCTCGCCGCCGGCAACGCGGTGATGATGATGGAACACGCGATCTATTCCGTCATCTCGCCCGAGGGCTGCGCCTCGATCCTCTGGCGCGACGGCGACCAGGCCAAGGTGGTGGCGGCGGAAGCGCTGCGCCTCACCGCCCAGGACCTGCTCGGCTTCGGCGTGATCGACCGGGTGATCGCGGAGCCGCTCGGCGGCGCGCACCGCGAGCCGAAAACCGCGATTGCCGCCGCCGGCGACGCGATCGAAGCGGCGCTCGGCGCGCTCGACGGTCTCGACGGCGAAGCGCTCCGTGCCCGCCGGCACGAGAAGTTTCTTGAAATCGGGCGGAAAGGAGTCGCCTGAGCGAATCATGGTTCCCTTCGTCGATCTCAAGGCCCAATACCATTCGCTCAAGGCCGAAATCGATCGCGCCATGACCGAGGTGATCGAAAGTTCGTCTTTCATTCGCGGTCCGGCCTTGGCGGCCTTCGAGCGGGAATTCGCCGCCGCCGTCGGGGCGCGGCACGCGATCGGCGTCGCGTCGGGGACGGATGCGCTCAATCTCGCCCTCCGCGCCCTCGATCTCGGTCCGGGCGACGAGGCGATCACGGTTCCGAACACTTGGATTTCCACGGCCTTCGCCGTGTCGCACGCCGGCGCGCGGCTGGCGTTCGTCGATATCGACCCGGCGACCGGGCAGATGGACGCGGACGATTTAGGGCGTGCCCTTACGCCCCGGACCAAGGCGGTGCTTCCGGTCCATATGTTCGGGCATCCCGCGCCGATGGACCGGATCATGGCGATTTGCCGCCCGCGCGGGATTCGCGTTGTCGAGGACATCGCCCAGGCGCCGCTCGCCGAAGTGCACGGGAAGAAGGTCGGCTCGTTCGGCGATCTCGCTTGTTACAGTTTCTATCCGAGCAAAAATCTCGGGTGCTACGGCGACGGCGGTGCGGTCACCAGCGACGACGACGTCCTGGCCGAACGGGTCTGGTGCCTGGCCGATTACGGCCAGAAGGAGCGCTTCCGCCACGCGATGGCCGGCTGGAACTCGCGCCTCGATACCCTCCAAGCCGCGATCCTTCGCGCCAAGCTTCCGCACCTGGTCCGCTGGACCGAGACGCGGCGCGCGCGGGCGAAGCGTTACGGCGAGTTGCTCGCCGGGTTGCCGGTCCGGCTTCCCCGGGAGGCGCCTTGGGCCAAGGCCGTCTATCATCTCTACGTCGTCGAAGTGGACCGGCGCGACGAATGTCTAGCGTTCCTGCGTGCCCAGGGCGTGATGGCCCAGGTTCACTATCCCGCGTGCGTGCACCTGCAACCGTGCTATGCCGAATTGGGTTACCGTCCCGGCGATTTTCCCGCCGCCGAGGCGGCCAAGGACCGGATTTTGTCGTTGCCCATGTATCCGGAGTTGACCGAGGCCCAGATGCGGACCGTCGCCGACGCTCTGGCGGCGTTCCTCCGCCGCGGCTAGTCTCGGGACGGTTCAGAATAGGTTCGCCCGTGAGCGCCACTCCCACCTTTCGCGACATCGGCGTCGTCGAGGTCGAATTCGGCCGCAACGTCACCGTGGTCAAGCCGGCGAACCTGTACGGCTGCCGGATCGGCGACGACTGCTTCATCGGCCCATTCGTCGAAATCCAGCACGGCGTCGTCGTCGGCGCCCGCACCCGCGTGCAGTCGCACGCGTTCATTTGCGAGCTCGTCACCGTCGGCGAGGACTGCTTCATCGGCCACGGCGTCATGTTCATCAACGACTGGTTCCGCACCGGCCGCCCCGCCCGCGGCCGGCCCGAGCTGTGGGTGCCGACCCTGATCGGCAACCGGGTCAGCATCGGCTCCAACGCCACCGTGTTGCCGGTCAGGATTTGCGACGACGTCGCCGTCGGCGCGGGCTCGGTGGTGGCTTCCGACATCGAAAAGCCGGGAATCTACCTCGGCAGCCCGGCCCGCTTCGTGCGTCCGTTCGAGCCGGAACCGCCGGCGGAAAAGACCGATAGACGCTGGCCTTCTTGCTTTTTCCGTCGCGGGCAAGAGGCGGGGAGAAACGAGCCGAACTATGTCAGATAGCCATAACCGAAATGGACAGCGTCCGGGTGGTCCGGACCCGACGCTACGAACCGACCGTCCGGCCCCATGGGTTTTCGTTCTTGTGGGGACGCGGGATTATCACTTTCTGATCCTGCAAAATATCCAATTCATCCGTTCCATTTCTCCCGGCGCCGAAATCTGGGTTTACGATCTTGGCGGCCCCGGCCCGGCGACCCTTTTCCCGCAGGGTATTCATTACATCGACTGGGCTCCGCCCGCTCCCGACGAGGACTACGTGCTGGGGGATTATTCACCGGATCATGCCTTGTTCGTGGCCAAGGCGCTGAACTCTCGTTCATCTTCGTGGAAGCGGCGTATCGGCAAATATTTTCTGAAAAGATTTCCGGAATTTTGGGTCAGCCGCACCCTGATTTCGAGAGCGATCAACTATGATCGTCAGTTGATCCGCAAGGCTCTGGCGCTGCGCGATTTTTCCAAAAGAATCGGTCGCCGCTCATTTCTTTTTCTCGATGCAGACGCTTTTTCTATCAAACCATTCGACGAAATTTTCGAGGGGTCTCCGGATGTCATATTGCTGCTGGTTCCGGAAGCCGAAAGAGGCTGGTCCCACAACCGCTGCCACATGATCAGCGCCGGGCTTATGGGCTTCGGCGCTAATCCTGAAATCCGCGACGCCTTTTTCGCCGAATGGATCGAAGCCATTGGCAAGACTTACGAAATCATGCGCGAACAGACGGCGTTGTCCCGGCTTCTGCGGGCGAAGGAGAACGTCCGGTTTCACGAATGGACCGATCAATTCGTGCCGTTTCTAAACCGAAGCGCGAATCTGCGGTTGATTCCATTTTACCAATACAATCAACCGCTGACGAGGCGCGACCTTCAGGTTGGGGGGTACGAAAGATACCGGAATGCACAGGTCATTCACTTGGCGGGAGTCGTGCAGGACCGTCGGGCTTACGACCGGCTCCTCGACATCGTGAAAAGGTGGGCGTCGTTGGGCAAGGCGTAAACGCTTCTTCAGCGCGGCCCCGAGCCGAATCGCAAATTGCAATAAGGCTGCGGGGCAACCCAGCCGATGCGGCCCCAGGATGGCCCGCCCCGCAGGAACCTGACCGCCGCGGCGAAGCGCGCAAGCTGACCCACCACGCGCTTGGGCTTCAGGAGCAACATGCCCAGAAGCGCACTCGCAAGGAAGCCGGCTCCCCGGCGTAGCGCTTCGGCGCGCGCCTGGGCGCGGCCGCGATGTTTCGCAACCAGGTAAAAATGACTCCACATCAGATTCCAGTCCTTGCGCCAGCGGGTGCGGTAGCTGACGTGCTCGGACGCGCCGCCGCGGTGGTGGATGACGGCTTCGGTATCGAGGATCAGCCCATAACCCAGGGCCCGCGTCCTTAAGCAGATATCGACATCCTCGTTGTATAGGAAAAAGTTGGGATCGAACCCGCCCAGTTCCTTCAGCACGTCGGTTCGCCACAGCCAGACACTGCCGCACACGTACCAGGTGCAGAGGGGGCCGCTGGGGGGCGTTTCGATCTTGCGATGAGTGATTTCGCCGGGGCCCATCACGTCGATTTCGTGATCCCCATTGGCGTTGATGATCAGGGGCGACACGACCGCGGCCTTGGGGTCGGCGTCCATGTCGGCGACCAGCCGACCGATGCATTCGTCATCGAACGTGGTGTCGGGGTTGAGGTGCAGGACGAATTCGGTTTCAACCTGGGTAAACGCCATGTTGGACGGCATCGACACGCCCGTGTTGTCCGGGTTGTGGATGATCCTTGCGGCGGGCAAACATTCGCGCACCAGATCGGCAGAGCCATCCGAGCTGGCATTGTCGATGACGATTATGTTCTTTGCGTTACGCAGGGATTCGGCGATGGGACGAATGACCGAAATCGAATTGTGAACGATAAAGACGACGGTAAGGCGATCCCAGAAATCGGACATAAGAAAAATCTCAGAACCCGGCCGCGCGCCGGCTCATCTCGCGAATTCGCCACCAGAAGGCGCGCATCCCGCGTATTTTCTTGCGCTGGCCCAATTCTCTTTCGGTGCGCGCCAAGATCGGCAGCGGTCCTTTTTCGCGCGACACAACGTGGGGGGTGGCGTATTGGTAAACCTCGAGTGGATTGCCGATATCGCGCAGTACTTTGTTCCCGACTTCATCCATCACCGGGCCGGCGCCGTATGCAAGATAAACATGGATGGCGTTGTCCATGCAGGTTTTGCACGCCGAATGGGCATATTTGCGGGCTTGCAGGGCCTCATGATCGATGTCGAGGAAGGAGTCGGCAACGATGTAATTCTGATCGAAGGTATTGCAGCACAACGGTACGGTGCCGTTGTAGTTGATCACGGTCGCCCATTTGCGGACAGGGCAATCCTGATCCTTATAGGGCATGGAAAGTTTCATCGCCTCTTCCGGCCGGATCGCATACAGATCCAATAACTTCCGGTCTGCTTCGGACAGCTTGCCGTCGATCAGATCGAAATTTTTTTCCAGGGGCTGGAAAAATGCCCAGACCGGCCCGATGTTGAACCGCAGATCGTTGCAGAACGCGATCATGTCCTCAAGATCGCGTCCGGCGTTATGACGGTAAATGTGATAATTGACCTCGACATAAATATTTTTGTCGAACTCGGTCATGTAATCGCGCAACTTGCGCATGTTGCGCTTGACCCGTTCGATGTCGCCGCGTGTATGGGTCCGGCCGTAATTTTCCTGATAGAAGCCCGATAGCGACACCCTGAAGAAATCGGGTCCGGCCTGGATCACGTCGCGCAGCGTGCCGTCATAGTTGAGATTGCTGGAGACCCCGCAATAAATACCCTCGTCGAGGACATGCCGGATGAATTTGCCGATTTCCGGGTGAACAAGCGGTTCCCCCCAGTTGTAGAGATGAATTTGCGGGTTGAGCGACGGACCGTCGCGTTTGATTTTCCGTACGATGTCCTTGAACAGGTCGAACGCCATAAGCCCGCTGGGCGGCGATTCCTTGATCACGTCGCCGGGCATGAAATTTCCGCGCGGACAGGACGGGCAACGCAGGTTGCACGCGCCGACGATGTCCACCCAGTAAGTGAAAGTTTTTGCGGATTTGGCCATTTTGCCCGCGCCCGGTTTCCGGCTAATGCCGTCCGCGCGCATCATAAGCGGAACTCTGTTCGGTTGAAAGCGCCTAGAACGCGGGCGCGAGTGTTGTCCGCGCGTTCGCTGTCGGAAAGACACAAATCAAAGACACCTCGGATGTAGGGGCATGCGCCAGCAAGAGCATCGTTCACGCCGCCTTGCCGTGGCAGTGCTTGTATTTGCGCCCCGAGCCGCACGGGCAGGGGGCGTTGCGCGGCACCCGGCCCCAGGTGGCGGAATCGTCGGCGGCGAATGCGGGGCGCGAGTCGGAGGCGAAGGCCGGATCGGTGCGCGTTTCCACGGCGAGTCGGGACGGCGCGGGGGAGGCGAGTGCGCCGGGGTCTTCCATCCGGAGTTCGACATGGGCGAGGATGGAGGTGACGCGCTCGCGCAGCCGATCGAGCATTTTCTCGAACAGCGCGAAGGCCTCGGTCTTGTATTCGTTCAAGGGATCGCGCTGGCCGTAGGCGCGCAGCCCGATGCCCTGTCGCAGATGGTCGAGCGTCAGAAGATGCTCCTTCCACACCTGGTCGAGCACCTGCAAAAGCAGGCTTTTCTCGACGCTCCGGATCAACTCGGGTCCGAAGTTGGCGGCCTTCTCGGCCATGCGCCGGTCGGCGGCGGCGGCGATCCGCTCGCGGATTTCGGCGTCGGCGATTCCTTCCTCCTTGGCCCAGTCGGCGATCGGCAGATCGAGGCCGAAGACGCGCAAGGCCTCTTCGTGCAGGGCTGAGGTTGCCCATTGCTCGGCGTAGGCGCCTTTGGGGATGAAGCTCCCGACCAGATCGTCGACCACCTGGTGGCGCATGTCGCGCAGGTCCTCGGACACGTCGTCGACCGACATCAGCTCGCGCCGCTGCTCGTAGACCACCTTGCGCTGGTCGTTCATCACGTCGTCGAAGCGGAGCAGGTTCTTGCGGATCTCGAAGTTGCGCGCCTCGACCTTCTGCTGCGCCTTCTCGAGCGCCTTGTTGACCCAGGGGTGGACGATGGCCTCGCCCTCCTTGAGCCCGAGGGTGCGCAACATGCCGTCGATCCGCTCCGAGCCGAAGATGCGCATGAGGTCGTCCTGGAGCGAGAGGAAGAACTTGGACGCGCCGGGATCGCCCTGGCGCCCCGAACGGCCGCGGAGCTGGTTGTCGATGCGCCGGCTTTCGTGGCGCTCGGTACCCATGACGTAAAGCCCCCCGGCTTCGATCGCGACCCGCTTGGCTTCCGCCACTTCGGCGCGGATTTGGTCCGCGCGCCGGGCGCGCTCGGCTTCGTCGGTTAGAGAGGCCAGTTCATGCTTGAGCCGCATCTCGAAGTTGCCGCCGAGCTGAATGTCGGTGCCGCGGCCGGCCATGTTGGTGGCGATGGTGACCGCGCCGGGCACGCCGGCCTGGGCGATGATGAAGGCCTCCTGTTCGTGGTAGCGGGCGTTCAGCACCTGGTGCGGCACGCCGCGCTTCTTGAGCAGGCCCGAGAGGTGCTCGGACTTCTCGATGCTGACGGTGCCAACCAGCATCGGCTGCTTGCGCGCGCGGCATTCCTCGATCAGGCCGATGATCGCCTCGGCTTTCTCGGCGGCGGTGCGATAGACCTCGTCGTCGTAATCCTGGCGCACGCACGGCAGGTTGGTCGTGATATCGATGACTTCCAGCTTGTAGATTTCCGAGAACTCGCCGGCTTCGGTCATGGCGGTACCGGTCATGCCGGCGAGCTTGGGATAAAGCCGGAAATAGTTCTGGAAGGTAATCGAGGCGAGGGTCTGGTTCTCGTTCTCGATGGTGACGCTTTCCTTGGCTTCGAGCGCCTGGTGCAATCCCTCCGAATAGCGCCGACCCTCCATCATGCGGCCGGTGAACTCGTCGATGATGATGACCTTGTCGTTCTTGACGATGTAATCCACGTCGCGCTGGAACAGCTTGTGCGCGCGCAGCGCCTGGTTGACGTGATGGACGAGCGAGACGTTGGCGACGTCGTAGAGGTTGCTCACGCCGCCGAGCAGGTTGTTTTCGCGCAGCAGCCGTTCGATCGTCTCGTTACCGATTTCGGTCAGGGTCACGGCGCGGGCCTTTTCGTCTTTTTCGAAGTCGGTCTTGGCGAGCGAAGGAATCAGCCGGTTGGCGGCGACGTAGAGCTCGGAATTGTCCTCGGTCGGGCCGGAGATGATGAGCGGCGTGCGCGCTTCGTCGACCAGGATCGAGTCGACTTCGTCGACGATGGCGTAGTAAAAGGGCCGCTGCACCATGTCGGCGAGGGCGTATTTCATGTTGTCGCGCAGATAGTCGAAGCCGAACTCGTTGTTGGTTCCGTAAGTGACGTCGCTGGCGTACTGCGCCCGGCGCTGGTCGTCGTCGAGGCCGTGAACGATGCAGCCGACGCTGAGGCCCAGGAAATTGTAGATGCGGCCCATCCATTCGGCGTCGCGCTGGGCGAGATAATCGTTGACGGTGACGACGTGGACGCCCGCCCCGGCGAGGGCGTTGAGATAGACCGGCAGCGTCGCGACCAGGGTCTTGCCTTCGCCGGTCTTCATTTCGCTGATCATGCCGCGATGGAGAACGATGCCGCCCAGGAGCTGGACGTCGAAGTGACGCTGGCCCAAGGTGCGCTTCGAGGCCTCGCGCACGGTGGCGAAAGCGTCGTGGAGAAGAACGTCCAGGTCCTCGCCGGAGGCGAGGCGCTCCTTGAGCCAGGGCGTGCGGGCTTTCAGCGCGTCGTCGGAGAGCGTCTCCAGTTCGGGTTCGAGCGCGTTGATCCGGTCCACGTCCTTCTGGAGCCGGTGCAGGAATCGCTGATTGGCGGAGCCGAACAGCTTGCGGGCGAGGACGTCGAACATGCGGTTCCAGGGGGCGGCGGGCGGCCGGGAGAAGGGCGGGCAAGAGATAGAGTCCCGCTTTCTCCCTGTCAATGCGGGCACCGGGTCTCGGCGGCGCATTTTCAGGGCTTTTCTTGCCCGCCGGGAGGCCATAAAAAGCCCCGTCCGCCCAACCGCCAAAATCAACCCCTCGATATACGCATCCGCCATGCCGCCCAAAATTTCGCCGCTCGCCCCGGAACGCTTTCCCGAAATCCCGCCCATCGCCGGCGTGCGCGTCGCGGCGTGCGCTTGCGGCGTGCGCTATCGCGCCCGCACCGACGTGCTGCTGGTCGAGCTCGCGCCCGGAACGGCGGTCGCGGGCACGCTCACGCGCTCGCTCACGGCGTCCGCCCCGGTGGACTGGTGCCGCAAGTCGCTGCCGGGCGGCGCCGCGCGCGCGCTGCTGGTGAATTCCGGCAACGCCAACGTCTTCACCGGCCGCGCCGGAGTGAAAGCGGTGGAGCAAACCGTCCGCGGCGTCGCCGACGTGCTCGCTTGCCGCCCGAGCCAGGTGTTCGTGGCCTCGACCGGCGTCATCGGCGAGCCGTTGGCGGCGGAGAAGATCGTCGTCGCGCTGCCGGCGCTCGCCAAGGACCTCGCCGCCGGCGCGTGGGACGAAGCGGCCCGCGCGATTATGACCACCGACACCTTCCCCAAGGGCTCAGGTAGGACCGCGCGCATCGGCGAGGCCACCGTCACCATCGCCGGCATCGCCAAGGGTTCGGGCATGATCGCCCCGGACATGGCGACGATGCTCGCTTTCGTCTTCACCGACGCCGCGATTCCGGCGCCGGTCCTGCAGGCGATGGTCGGACCGATGGTGGATCGCACTTTCAATTGCATCACCGTGGACAGCGACACCTCGACCAGCGACACGGTGCTGGTGTTCGCGACCGGCGCGGGGGCGAAACATCCGCCCGTGACTGACGCCGCCGCGCCGCTCGTCGCCGATTTCCGGGCGAAGCGGGAGGAGACCATGCTC
>Ga0156275_1245_pt2 | contig 12504 bp, 10 predicted proteins | sample RifCSPlowO2_12_FD_107924 | JGI IMG/M metagenome (GOLD analysis project Ga0156275, IMG submission 107924) | Rhodospirillales bacterium RIFCSPLOWO2_12_FULL_67_15 | reverse complement strand
CAAACTTTTGCCGAGCGTTGGCCCGGCATGGTTCTGGGCCTTTCGGATCACACGCCGGGACATTCGGCGGTTCTTGGGGCGATTGCCCTGGGGGCGCGCGTCGTTGAAAAGCACTTCACCGACGACAATTCACGCGAGGGGCCTGACCACTCCTTTGCGTTGAACCCAGTGACCTGGCGGGCGATGGTTGATGCCACCCGCGAACTCGAGATGTCGCTGGGCGACGGGGTAAAGCGGATCGAGTTCAATGAGACACAAACGGTGGTGATCCAACGGCGCGCGTTGCGAGTCACTGGCGATTTGCCGGCCGGAACCGTTCTGACTGAAACGCATCTGGAAGCACTGCGTCCCTGCCCGGCCGGCGCCGTCCCGCCCAGCCGATTGGCCGATGTGATAGGCAAAACTCTTCTGACCGGCAAAGAATACGGCAAGGAATTACTGTGGACGGATCTCGGCTAGCCGTTGTCATTCCAGCCTATCGCGAGTCCGGTACGATCGGACGCGTCGTGACGGCGGCCAAGGAGTTTGGCCCAGTCCTCGTGATCGACGATTGCTCGCCGGATGATACCGGAGCGCGGGCCAAAGCGGCGGGAGCGGTTGTTTTTCGCAATCCCACCAACAAAGGTTATGATGGTTCGCTTATCCGCGGCTTGAGGGAAGCACGCGCTCTCGGTTTCGAATACGCGGTGACCGTGGATGCCGATGGCGAACATGACGCGGCGCTGTTGCTCGAATTCCGGCGGTTGCTGCTCGATATCCGTCTTCCCCTCGTCCTCGGCGTCCGGCCGCGCAAGCAGCGTATCGCCGAAGCAATCATGGGGAGCTATATCAAGCTGCGCTTCGGCGTGGACGATATTCTCTGCGGGATGAAGGGATACCGGCTATCCGCACTGGAAGCGGACGGCGAGGCCGAGGACGGCCATTCGATCGGAACCGGACCGGCCATCAGCTTGCTCCGCCGTGGAGCCCATTTCGCCCAGGTCCCGGTCTCGGGGAAGGCCCGGGAGGACAAACCACGATTTGGCAGTGGATTGGGAGCCAATTGGCGCATTCTCCGCGCTTTGGGGCGTGTCCTGCTTCAGGATATCGGCCAAATTGGCCGCCGGCCGACCGCTGACGCCCGCCTCTGAGAGCCATCGCCATTCGTTCAATATCGTGTATCCCAAAGTCACGGTCCGGCCCCCGGCAAGACACCATAAAAAATTGCCACTCGAAAGATTGGGCACGCGGGATTGTTTTCAAAGACTAAAGCATCTATTCAATATCCCATTGATAAATAGTGATTATTTTATTTCTTGCCGGAGAACTAGGCAAAATTTACCCGCGTGTTAACTATCTGTTTACGATCTCCTGACTAGCCTCGGTGCGCTAGAGCCTGCGGGCCCCAGATTTTCAAGCCGGCCCGGCCTCCAACGCGGGAGAGCGATCGTGGACACCTTTTTGCAAGCCATTCGCAACATCGGCGCGGTGCGGCTCGTCATCATGGGCGGTCTGGTCGCGGGTCTGGTCGGATTCTTCATCTTCATGCTGACCCGGTTCGCGACGCCCAGCTTCACGCCGCTCTATTCCAATCTCGATCTCAAGGATTCGGCCCGGATCGTTCAGCAGCTCGAATCCCAGAACATCCCCTTCGAACTCAAGCAGGGCGGCACGACCATCACGGTCCCCGGCGACCGGGTCGCGCGCGCGCGCATGACCATGGCGAGCCAGGGCCTGCCGAGCGGCGGCTCGACCGGTTACGAGCTCTTCGACAAGGCCGACACGCTGGGCGCAACCAACTTCATGCAGAACGTCAACCTGGTGCGCGCGATGGAAGGGGAAATGTCGCGCACCATTCAAACCATTTCCGGCGTGCGTTCGGCGCGGGTCCATTTGGTCCTTCCCCGGCGCGAGTTGTTCAGCCGCGACCCGCAAAAACCGAGCGCCTCCGTCGTCCTGCAGATGCAGGGTTCGCGGCGGCTCGATACCGAACAGATTGGCGCCATCCAGCACCTGGTCGCCTCCGCCATTCCCGGCCTCCTGCCGAGCCGGATTTCGATCGTGGACGACAAGGGCTCGCTGTTGGCGCGCGGTTTCGAGGACGAATCTTCTCCGACCGCCGTCGCCGCCAAGGTCGAGCAGCGCCGGCGCGCCTTCGAATTGCAGCTCGGCCGCACGGTCGAAGAACTGCTCGAACGCACCGTCGGACCCAGCAAGGTCCGCGCCGAGGTTTCGGCGGAAATGGATTACGACCGCGTCACCACCCAGGAGGAGCGCTTCGATCCGGACGGACAAGTGGTCCGCTCGACCCAGACCATTTCCCAGACCGCCAGCAGCCGCGATGCCCAGGGCGAGCAAGCCGTCACCGTGGCCGGCGCCCTGCCCGACGCCGGCGCGACCGGCGCCGAGGCCCAGAGTTCGCAGACGGCGGACAATCGGAGCGAGGAAACCGTCAACTACGAAATTTCCAAGAAGATCGTCAACCACGTCAAGGAGGCCGGCACGGTGCGACGCCTCTCGGTCGCGGTGCTGGTGGATGGGATTTACGACAAGACCAGCGGCGGCGCCAAACCCGCCTATACGCCGCGCGCCAAAGAAGAGCTCGAAATGATGGCCGCGCTGGTGCGCGGCGCCATCGGTTACAACGAGGCCCGCGGCGACCGGGTCGAGATGATTTCCATGCAGTTTGCCGATCTGACGCCGATCGAGACGCCGATCGAATTGTTCTTTGGCTTCAACAAGCAAGATATCGTGCGCATGGCCGAAGTGGCGGTGCTCAGCGTCGTCGCGATCATGGTCCTGCTCCTGGTCGTGCGGCCGCTGATCTCGCGGGCGCTCGAGGCCCTGCCTGGCGCCGCCGCCGGCATCATGCGCGACGCCCAGCAATTGGCCCAACAGATGCAAGCTCCGGCGCTCACCGGTCCCGGCGGCGCGCCGATGCCGGTCGAGGGCGAGGAAGAAGAGCAATTCGAGGAGTTGATCGACATCGACCGGGTCGAGGGGCGGGTGAAGGCGTCCTCGGTCAAGAAGGTCGGCGAAATCGTCGAGAAGCACCCCGAGGAAGCCCTATCCATTCTCCGCAGCTGGATGTATCAAGAGGTCTGACGGAACGGGAGACGCTGATCCATGGCGCGCGCCAAAGACGACTTCCGCGGTTTGACCGGTCCGCAAAAGGCGGCCATCTTCATGCTCGCCATCGGCCAGGAACAGTCGGGCAAGCTGTTCGCGCGCATGGACGACGAGGAAATCAAGGAGATGTCGCAGACCATGGCGACGCTCGGTTCGGTCAGCTCTTCGGTCATCGAGCGCTTGTTCGTGGAATTCGCCGATCAGCTGTCCTCCGCCGGCTCGCTGGTCGGCTCGTTCGATTCGACCGAGCGGCTTCTCGGCCAGGCGATCCCCGCCGAACGGGTCGCTCAGATCATGGAGGAAATCCGCGGCCCCGCCGGCCGGACCATGTGGGACAAGCTCGGCAACGTGAACGAGGCGGTGCTCGCCAATTATCTCAAGAACGAATACCCGCAGACCGTCGCCGTCGTTCTATCCAAGGTCAAGCCCGACCACGCGGCGCGGGTTCTCGGCATGTTGCCCGAGAACTTCGCCATGGAGGTCATCATGCGGATGCTCCGCATGGAATCGGTGCAGAAGGATGTGCTCGACCATGTCGAAAAAACACTGCGCACCGAGTTCATGACCAACCTCGCCCGCACCGCCCGGCGCGATGCCCACGAAATGATGGCGGAAATTTTCAACAACCTCGACCGCAACACCGAAAGCCGCTTCATTTCCGCGCTCGAGGAACGCAACCGTGAATCGGCGGATCGAATCAAGGGTCTGATGTTCACCTTCGACGATCTCATCCGCGTCGATGCCACCGGCATCCAGCGCCTGCTCCGCCAAGTGGAGAAGGACGTGCTCGCCACCGCCCTCAAGGGCGCATCCGACGAGGTCAAGCAGCTGTTCTTCAGCAACATGGCCGAGCGCGCGAGCAAGATGCTGCGCGAGGACATCGAGTCCATGGGCGCGGTGCGCTTGAAGGACGTGGACGAGGCCCAGGCCAAGATTGTCGTGGCGGCGAAGGCGCTGGCGGACGCGGGCGAAATCGTCATCTCCGGCCAAGGCGAAGAAGACCAGTTGGTCTACTGAGGAATCGGGAACCGGGTCATGGCGGCACTTCGCAAATTCACGTTCGATCGGGTCTTCGATCCGCCGCCGCGGCGCGAATCGGAGCCGGCCGCCGCCGAAAAGGCGGCGCCCGCGCCCGAGGTTATGCCCGAAGCGCCGCCACCCCCTGCCTACAGCGAGGAAGACCTGGCAGCGGCGCGCGACGAAGCCTATGCCCAGGGCCGGGAAGCCGGCCTCAAGGAAATGTCCGAATCCTTGGAACGCGAAACGCGCGACGCCTTGGTCGCGGTGGAAAACGCGCTGCGCGAATTGATGTGGTCCCAGTCCGCGATCGATACCCGTTCCGCCGAAGACGCGATCCGCATTGCGCTGACCGCCATCCGCCGGCTGTTTCCGGCGCTCGCCAAGCGCGACCCTTTGGCCGAGATCGAAAGCTTGATCGGCCAAGCCATGGCGTTGGTCCAAGGCGAGGCGATTTTGAACGTCTACGTCAACGACCGCCTGTTCGAGCCGGTGTCGGCGCGAATCCAGCCTCTTGCCACCGCCGCCGGGTTCCAGGACCGGATCAAGATGCATCCGCTCGCCTCGCTCGCTCCGGGTGACGTCCGGGTGGAATGGGGTAACGGCGGCATCGGCCGAGACGCGGCGGCGATCGAGAAAGCCATCGAGGAAACGATCGGCCGCGCGCTCCCCGCCCTCGCGGCCACGGATGGTGCCGAAGCCGCGGCTCCGGCTGCGCCGGACCCGGCCGCGCAACCTTCGGCTCCGTAACATTCGGAAGGACATCATGGCTGAAGAAAAGGATCTCAATCTCAAGGATCTCGGCAACGGCCAGCCGGCCGAAGGTGCCGTCAATCCCGACGTCCCCGACATGCCCCACAGCGCCAAGGACCTGGAGCCCGTTTACGACATCCCGGTCCAGGTTTCGGCGGTGCTCGGCAAGTCGACCATGGAGGTGAGCCAGCTTCTCAGGCTGGGGCGCGGCGCCGTGGTCGAACTCGACCGCAAGGTCGGCGAGGCCATCGACATCTACGTCAACAATCGCCTGGTCGCCCGCGGCGAAGTGGTGGTGGTCGAGGATCGCCTTGGTATAACCATGACGGAAATCATCAAGACCGAACGCGGCTGATCCTGTCGGCCCGGACAGGAAACAGAGAAGGCACCAGTTCATGCGCTTGCTCATCATCGGCAACCTCGACGGTCAGATCGGCGCGGCCGCGCGCATCGCCATCGAGCGCGGCGCCAGCGTCGCCCAGGTGGACAATGTCGAGGCCGCGCTCGAATCCCTGCGCGCCGGCCAGGGCGCCGACCTGATCATGGCCGACGTCCGGCTCGACATCGCCTTCTTGGTGAAAAGTCTCCAGTCCGAGCGGATCAACGCGCCGGTGGTCGCCTGCGGAGTCGGCAACGAAACGCGCGCCGCGGTCCAGGCGATCCGCGCCGGCGCCAAGGAATACGTGCCGCTGCCGCCCAGCGCCGAACTGATCGCCGCCGTGCTCGAGGCCGTGACCGAGGAAAGCACCACTCTTGTCAGCCGCGATCCGAAAATGACGGACGTACTCAAGATCGCCGACCAAATCGCGCCCAGCGACGCCAGCGTCCTGATCACCGGCGCTTCGGGTACCGGCAAGGAGATGCTGGCGCGTTATCTGCACGGCAAGTCAAAGCGCAGGAACCATCGCTTTGTCGCCGTCAACTGTGCCGCCATTCCCGAAACCCTGCTCGAATCGGAGCTGTTCGGCTACGAGAAAGGCGCCTTTACCGGTGCGGTCGCCCGCCGCCTCGGCAAGTTCGAGGAAGCCAAAGGCGGGACCTTGCTGCTCGACGAAATCAGCGAGATGGACGTCCGCATCCAGGCCAAGCTCCTGCGGGCGATCCAGGAACGAGAGATCGACCGCTTGGGCGGCGGCCATCCGATCAAAATAGACGTCCGCATTCTTGCCACTTCCAACCGCGTCCTCGATGACGAAATCGCCCAAGGCCGCTTCCGCCAAGACCTTTTCTTCCGGCTTAACGTCGTCAACCTGCACATCCCGGCGCTGGCCGAGCGGCCCGAGGATATTCCCGTCCTGGCCGAGCACTTCGTGCGCAAGCACGCCGAGGCCAACGGCATCAAGCTGCCCGCGATCTCGGCCGAGGCATTGGCGAAGCTCAAGCGTCATTCCTGGCCGGGCAACGTGCGCGAGCTCGAAAATTCGCTCCACCGGGCTGTTTTGCTCTCGGCCGGGCCGGAGATCGGGCCCGAGGCGATCGTCCTCGGCGGTTCCCGGACGGCGGCGGGGGCCACGGCGGGATCGGGCAACGGCGCCGCCCGCGTCGGCCGCACCGTCGCCGACGTCGAGCGCGAATTGATCATCGACACGCTCGCCCATTGCCTCGGCAACCGCACGCATGCCGCCAACATCCTCGGCATCTCCATCCGCACGCTGCGCAACAAGCTGAAGCAGTACAACGAGGAAGGCTTCGCTGTTCCGCTCCCGCGCGAAGGCGAGCGCCCCGCGGTCTAAGAACGCATAAACCGCTTCGCCACCATCCCTGGCACCCGTTATGGCCGACGCCGCGCCCCAAACTACTCTTCCCGCCATCATTTCCCCCGCGGTCCGCGCGCAGCTGGCGGGGTTGGCGCGTCGAGGCGACATCCTGTTCGCGCTCGGCGTCGTTGCGATCCTGACGGTACTCATTCTGCCGCTGCCGAAGTGGCTCCTCGACATCAGCCTCGCGTTCTCGCTCACCTTGTCGGTCCTGATCCTGATGATCGCGCTGTTCATCGAGAGACCGCTCGATTTCAGCGCGTTCCCGACCATTCTCTTGATCTCGACCCTGATCCGGCTGGCGCTGAATTTAGCCTCGACCCGCCTGATCCTGGCCGAAGGCCACACCGGAACCGCCGCCGCCGGCCACGTCATCGAAGCCTTCGGCGGGTTCGTCATGGCCGGCAACATCGTCATCGGCCTGATCGTCTTCTCGATCTTGACGATCGTGAACTTCGTCGTCATCACCAAGGGCTCGGGCCGCATCGCCGAAGTCGCCGCCCGATTCACCCTCGACGCCCTGCCCGGCAAGCAGATGGCTATCGACGCCGACCTGTCCTCGGGTCTGATCAACGAGGACGAGGCGCGCAAACGCCGGCGTGGGCTCGAGGACGAGAGCACCTTCTACGGCGCCATGGACGGCGCCGCCAAGTTCGTGCGCGGCGACGCCATCGCCGGATTGCTCATCATCTTCATCAACATCATCGGCGGCATGATCATCGGCATTGCGCAAAAAGGGGTGACCTTCGCCCAGGCCGCCGACACCTACACCCGCCTCAGCGTCGGCGACGGCCTGATAACCCAAATCCCGGCGATACTCGTCTCGACCGCCGCCGGCATGGTCGTCACCAAGGCCGGCCTCGCCGGAGCGACCGATAAAGCGCTGTTCCTCCAGCTCGGCGGGCAGCCCCGCGCGCTCGGCCTGGTCAGCGTCCTGATGCTCACCCTCGCCTTGGTTCCCGCCATTCCCGCCCTGCCGTTCCTGATTATGGCGACCTTCGCCGGCGGCATCGCCTTCATGGTCTGGCGCGAGACTCTGCGCCGCGAGCGCGACGAAACCCGCCGCAAGGACGAGGAAAAAACCATCGAAAAGAAGCCGACCGCCGAGGAACCGATCGCGGCCGCGCTCAAGATCGACTACATCCGCCTCGAGCTCGGCTACGGGCTGCTCTCGCTCATCAATGCCCCGCGCGAGGGCCAGAAGCTGACCGACCAGATCAAGGCGCTCCGCCGCCAGATGGCAACCGAGGTCGGCTTCGTCATGCCGCCGGTGCGCATCCAGGACAACATGCAGCTTCCGGCCAACACCTACGTCGTCCGCGTCAAGGAGATCGAATCCGGCCGCGGCGATCTCCGCCCCAACATGCTGCTGGTCATGGATCCGCGCGGCGAGGACATCTCGCTGCCCGGCGAAAAGACCACCGAGCCGACCTTCGGCCTGCCCGCCATGTGGATCGAGGAGGCCAGCCGCGAAGAGGCGCTGTTCCGCGGCTATACGGTGGTCGATCCGGCGACCGTCATCACCACCCACCTGACCGAGGTGATCAAGGACAACATGGCCGAGTTGCTGTCCTACGCCGAGACGCAAAAGCTGATCGACGAGATGGACAAGCAGCATCACAAGCTGATCGCCGACATGGTTCCGTCCCAAATCTCGCTCGGAGGCATCCAGCGGGTGCTGCAGAATCTGCTCGCCGAGCGCGTCTCCATCCGCGACTTGCCCACCATTCTCGAAGGCATTTCCGAAGCCTGCGGCCACACCCGCAACGTCATGCTGATCACCGAGCACGTCCGCGCCCGGCTGGCGCGCCAGATCAGCGACCAGAACGCCAACGCCGCGGGTTTCATCCCACTGGTGACGCTCTCGCCGGGTTGGGAGCAGGTCTTCGCCGAATCCCTTGTCGGCACCGGCGACGACAAGCAGCTGTCGGTGCCTCCGACCAAGCTGCATGACTTCATCGGCACGCTGCGCTCCATCTTCGAACGTCAAGCGATGGCGGGCGAAACCGCGGTGCTGTTGACCAGCCCCGCCATCCGGCCTTACGTTCGTTCCATCGTCGAGCGCTTCCGGCCGATGACCATCGTCATGTCGCAAAACGAGATTCATCCCAAAGCCCGCATCAAGACCGTCGGGCAGATTTGACCCGGCCGGGGGTCAAAGAGTACCTCTCGTCCGAATCCGCGCCCCCATGACCTCGATCCCCTTCGCCCCCGTACCGACGCCTTCGCCGCGAGCCAAGGCGAGCAATATCGTTGCCATCGCGTCCGGCAAGGGCGGGGTCGGCAAGACGTGGTTCGCCATCACGCTCGCCCACGCGCTGACGCGCACAGGAAGGCGGGCGCTTCTATTCGACGGCGATCTCGGACTCGCCAATCTCGATATCCAGCTCGGCCTGATGCCCAAATACGATCTCGGCGCCGTGATCGCGGGCCGGTTGACGCTGCCCCAGGCGGTGACGGCATACCCCGACGGCGGCTTCGATGTGATCGCCGGCCGATCCGGTTCCGGCAACTTCGCCAACCTCGCGGCAAGCCGCGTCCAGATGCTCAGCGACGACATCGCCATGCTTGCCGCCTCCTACGACCAGGTGATTCTCGATCTCGGCGCCGGGGTCGAACGGACCGTGCGCCAGCTTTCCCACGGTGCGGCGACGTGCGTCGTGCTCGCCACCGACGAGCCGACCTCGCTGACCGACGCTTACGCCTTCATCAAGATGATCAACGCCGAACGGCCCGGCCGAGATATTCGCATCGTCGTCAACGTCGCCAATTCGACCACGGAAGGCGAACGGACCTATCACACGCTGCTCAAGGCCTGTCAGGGATTCCTGAAGATGTCCCCGCCGCTCCTGGGCATCATCCGCCGCGACGCAAAGGTGCGCGAGGCGATTCGCAGCCAAACATCGCTGCTCACCCGCTATCCCAACAGCGAGGCGGCGCTCGACGTGGAGACCATCGCCCGCCGTCTCACCGGGACATGACCACCGTCCCCCCGCCCACGGCCCTTCCGGCGCCGCCCGCCCCGGCGCCGGCCCCGGTTCCGATCGCCACCATTCCGGCTCCGCCGCCGCCGCTTCTCGCATTGCCCCCCGGCGCGCGTCTTGAAGCCATTGTGCTATCGGCGGACCTGCCCTTGAACAAGATCTTGGTCCAGACCGCCCTCGGCAGTTTCGATCTCAAGACGTCCCTGCCGCTTCCCGCTGACGCCCGGCTTGTCCTGCAGGTCGCGCTGCAGGCGCCCGCCGTTCAGCTTCTGATCCTGTCCGTGAACGGCCAGCCGCTTGCCGGCGTGCCCCGCCCGGGCGCGACGCCCGGGCCCAGCCTGGGTGTGCCCTCGCCCGATCGGGCCCCGGCGGCGTCTTCGGCGTCGCCCGTCTTGGACCGCATCCAGGTCGGTACCGTGATGGACGCGACACTGCTTCGCGCCACGCCCCAGTCCACGTTCCGGACTGCGGGTTCGCCGGCGGCAATTTCTTCGTCTCTTTTCCTCCCCGATTCCGCTTATCAATCAACGCTCTCGGCGCGCGTCGCCCAGCTTGGCGCCGTTGTCGGAGGGAGGCTCGCGGCGCTTCCGGCAAAGGTGTCCTGGGCGCTGTCTTGGCTGACCTCGTCCCGCGCCGACCAGGCTCCGGCCGTCCCGCAATCGTCGCGTGGCCTCGCCGAGGGCGGAACCACGCCGGCCGCCCGCGGTGGAGCCACTTTGGGCTCCGCCGAGCCACGCGTCCTCCTCCCTCCGGGAACGACCGTCGCGATGCGGGTGAGCGCCATGCGCGTCGATTCCCCATCCGCGTCCGTGCCGACCGGGACCGCGCCGCTCGTCCCGGGTCACAGTCTCGCCGCGACGGTGGTTTCGTCCACACCGGGAAATACGATCGTTGAAACAGAGGCCGGGCCCATGCTCCTCGCCACGGCCGAAGCGTTGCCCAAGGGCCTGCGTCTGACGCTCGAGCTCGCGGGGCCGCCGCGACCTCCTTCGGCCGGAACCGATGGCCGCGCCCCGCCGCTGGTTGCGCGCGGCTGGCCGGCGCTCGAGGACACAGTCACCCTCCTCAAGCGCGACGCTCCCGAATTGCATCGCGTTTTGATCGGGACGCAGCTGGCGCGGCCGGACTCGACCCTCGCCTCTGGAATCATCATGTTCCTTGCCGCCCTCAAGGCGGGAGATATTGTCGCCTGGCTCGGCGAGGACGTGGTGCGCGCCTTGACCCGGAGCCGGCCCGATCTCCTGCGTCGCTTGAACGAGGATTTCCGCGAGCTCGCCCGCGTCGCCGACGATCCCGGCGCCGGCGACTGGCGCGTCGCCGTGGTCCCCTTCAACGCCCAGACGGCGGTGGAACAACTGCGCATTCTGACCCGGCGGGGAGGCCGCGACGATCCCGACGGCGCGGGCGAAAGCACGCGCTTCGTCGTCGACGTGACCCTCAGCCGGTTGGGGCGGATTCAGATCGACGGTCTGGTCCGGCGCAAGGAAAAGAGGCTCGATCTGGTGGTCCGGACGGCCGAACCTCTGCCGGCGGTCATGCGCGAGGACATCCGGCGCCTATTCGCCGCAGCCGCCGGCGCAACAGGAATCGTCGGTCTGGTGGTGTTCGATGCGCGGGCGAACGGATTCGTCGAGGTTCAGGCCGAATATCTTTTGCGTGGCAGCGGCGCCATCATCGCCTGATTCCGTCCGTAATGTTCGTTATTGTCCCCCCGCGCAAGCGGGGGGCCATGACATCGCTGGATGCCCGCCTCGTCCTGAGCCGTGCGCTTCTCCTTCGAGACGCTCGCTTCGCTCGCCCTCAGGATGAGGCGCGCGTGTCGAAGGACGCGGGCATGACGGAACGAGATTTGACGGCCGCCGATATTATCGCACCGACATCCGCCGTCGGCGGCGATGCATGATGAGTCCAACCTCGTCGAGAACGTTCTGCTCGCGGCGCGCGGCCTCAAGGGCGGCGCGGCGATCCCGGACCTCCTGCGCGACCTGGAATTTCTTGATCTCGCGGTAGGCTTCGTTCAGCTCCTCGCGCGCGGCGGCGGTTTGTTGCTCCATGCTGGCGATGGACTTGGCCAGCCGTTCGCGCCGTTCGATGACGTGGCGGGCATAGTTGCCGTAGAGAAAACCGGCCGTTTCCGGCGCTTTCGCCGCCGCCTTCTGTTCCTCGACGACCTCCGCTTCCAGGCGGCGGGCCTGTTCCTCGAGCTCGACCAGCATCTTCAGGAGTTCGCCCAGCTTGCGGCGTTTCTCGTCCACCACCCATTGGTGAAGCCGGATCAGTCCTTTGAGGTTCTTGGCCACGGTTCATCAATCTCCTTCATTGCGGCGGCGGCATGTCGAGCGCCTGCGCCAGCAGCCGATAACAATCGGCGAGCTCGGTGCGATCTTGCTTGCCTTGGCGCAGGAAATTCTCGATCGCGGGGTAATAGCGGATCGCCTCGTCCACCGCGGGATCGGAGCCGCGCCGATAGGCGCCGAGCCTGATCAACTCCGCCATGTCCTCGTAGGACGCGATCAGCCGGCGGGCGCGATCGACAATGGCGTTCTCGGCCTCGGTATTGCAGGTCGGCATAGCGCGCGAGATGCTGCGCAACACATTGATCGCCGGATAGCGGCCGCGCTCCGCGATTGGCCGGTCGAGCACGATGTGGCCGTCCAGGATGCCGCGCACGGAGTCGGCCACGGGCTCGTTGTGGTCGTCGCCTTCGACCAGCACGGTGAATAAGCCGGTGATGTTGCCCTGACCCTCCCGGCCCGGGCCCGCGCGTTCGAGCAGCTTGGGCAGTTCGGCGAAGACCGAAGGCGTGTAGCCGCGGCTCGCCGGCGGCTCGCCGGCCGTGAGCCCGATCTCGCGCTGGGCCATGGCGAATCGCGTAATACTGTCCA
>Ga0156275_1289_pt1 | contig 12572 bp, 11 predicted proteins | sample RifCSPlowO2_12_FD_107924 | JGI IMG/M metagenome (GOLD analysis project Ga0156275, IMG submission 107924) | Rhodospirillales bacterium RIFCSPLOWO2_12_FULL_67_15 | reverse complement strand
CGCGGGCCCAGTCCTCGGGCGTGGTCAACTTGGCGTTGTCCTCGCTGCCTTCGACCACGGCGACGGCGAGCCCGGCCATCTCCGCGAGTTGGGCGTCGTCGGTCGCCTCGACATCGGCGAGGCGGCGGTGCGCCGCGAGGATGTCGTCGAAGCGGAACCCTTGCGGGGTCTGCGCCCGCCACAATCCGGCGCGCGGCACGGTCGCGACGACGCGGCGGTTTTCGTCGGCGCGCTTCAGCGTGTCGGCGACGGGCAAGGCGGGGATCGCGGCCGGCGCCGTCGCCAGCGCGTCGAGCACACGCGAGATCAGCTGGGCGTCCGGAAGCGGCCGGGCCGCGTCGTGGATCAGAACCAATCGCGGACGCATTTCGACCAGGCTTTCCAGGCCGCGCCGCACCGATTCCTGGCGCGTCGCGCCGCCGGCGACGAAGGGCAGGCAGGCGAGGCCCGCGCTCGCGGCCAGGAATAGGTCGCGATGGTCGGGGTGTATGACCGCGCGGACCTGATCGACCCGGGGATGGTCGAGAAAAGCCGAAAGCGCGCGGCGAATCACCGGCTCGCCCGCGAGCGCCAGGTACTGCTTGGGCGTCGCGCCGCCGAACCGCGCTCCCCGGCCCGCGCCCACCACCAACGCCACGCACTCGGTCATGTGTTTCCGTGCCTATCCCGCTCGTCGCCCAAATGTGTAGCTCCCGGATTCCGCCTCGCCAAGCCTGTTCCCGCTGGTTCCCGCAGGACCTCTTGCCAAGGGCTCCCACGGCGCGCGATTGTGCGCCCGCTATGACGGAAAGCCTGCTTTACAGCCTGGCCGCCATCGTTTCGCTGCTGCCGCTCGGCGCGGTCGGATTCCGGCGCGAAAGCGACCGCGACGCCCTCTATCTTGCCGCGCTCGCGGCGGCGGTAATCGTTCCGGTCGGCATCGCCGCCCAGCGCCTGTCTGGCGCCTGGCGCACGGACCTCTCGACCGCGCTCTGGGTGACGGTGGCCGCAGGCATGGCCGTGTTCGGTCTCGCCGCGCTCAGCTCCCGTCCGGCCGGAAAGCTCGCGCCTCTGCTCGGACCCTACATGGCGGTGCTCGCGGTGCTCGCCGCGCTGTGGCAGCACGCGCCGGCCCGCCCCCTTGCGCCCGAGGCGTCGGCCTCGCTCTGGGTCGCGTTGCACATCGCCGCCGCGGTCGCGACCTATGCGTTGGTCACCGTCGCCGCGGTCGCGGCGCTCGCGGCGTTTCTTCAGGAGCGTGCCCTCAAGGCTCGCGCGCCGACGGCGTTGACGCGCGCGCTCCCGTCGATCGCCGATTGCGAGCATTTGGTGGTGCGGCTGTTGGTGATCGCCGAAGGCATACTCGCCGCCGGACTTGCGACCGGGATGGCCTCGCTCTACCTGGAGAAAGGAGCGTTGCTCGCCTTCGACCACAAGACGGTACTGACCATCGCCTCGTTCCTGGTGCTTGCGGGACTCCTGATCGGACACTTCCGCGCCGGGGTCAGGGGACGCCAGGCGGCGCGCTATGTGCTGGTCGGCTACCTCCTGCTCACCCTCGGCTACCCCGGGGTCAAGTTCGTGACCGAGGTCTTGTTGGGGCGTTGAGCCGCGGGGCGATTCCGCCGCTCTTGCGGCGGGCCTGTTTTGATGTATATTATTGGTATATATCAAATTGAGGAGGGCGCCGTGTCCCGCTCCGGAGTCGCCAAAATCTTCATGCACGGGCGCAGTCAGGCCGTGCGCCTGCCGCTGGCCTTTCGCCTGCCCGGCAAGCGCGCGCGCGTCCGTCACTTCAAGGACGGTATCCTTCTCGAACCCCTCGCGACGGACCTGGACGCATGGTTCGCCGCATTGGACCGTTTCGCCGGCGTCCCGTTCATGGCGGACGGCCGCCGTCAACCGCCTACGCCGGAAACCGAAGACTTGTTCGAGTGAACTATCTTCTCGACACCAACGCCGTCATCGCGCTGATCAAGGGCACCCCTCCGGGAGTGCGCCGCCGCCTACGACGCGCGGCATCCGGTCATGCAATTGTTTCCATCTCGACACTCGTCCTGTTCGAACTGTGGTACGGCGTCGCTCGAAGCGCGCGGCGCCGGGAAAATGCCGAACGGCTACGGATATTCCTCTCCGGTGACGTTGGCGTCCTTCCGTTCGAGGAGGAAGACGCCGTGATTGCCGGCGAGCTGCGCGCATCCTTGGAAGCAGCGGGAACGCCGATCGGGGCCTATGATGTTTTGATCGCCGCCCAGGCGCTCAGAACCGGTTCGGCTCTCGTGACCGCGAATGTCTCTGAATTCTCCCGCGTGCGCGGGCTCGCCTGGCAAGACTGGGGAGCCAAGGCTTGAAACGTGCCTAGCCGGGCGGTCTTTTCTCCACTCCTCGATCGGCTTGCATATTTGGGCCGTTTGCCCAATAAATAGGCACCCATTTTTCCAATCCATCATGGTTTTTAATGACGTTGCAAATCGGCCACATCCGCCTGAAAAACCCTGTAATCCTGGCGCCAATGTCGGGTGTGACGGATTTGCCGTTCCGCCGTCTGGTGCGCCGCCTCGGGGTCGGGCTGGTGGTTTCCGAAATGATCGCAAGCAAGGCGGTGATCCGCGAGGCCAAGAAAACCCTGCGCATGGCCGCGTCCAGCCCCGAAGAGCAGCCGATGGCCGTCCAGCTCGCCGGGTGCGAGCCCGAGGTCATGGCCGAAGCCGCGCGCATCAACGTCGCGCGCGGGGCCCAATTGATCGACATCAACATGGGCTGCCCGGTGAAAAAGGTGGTGAACGGCGACGCCGGCTCCGCCCTGATGCGCGACGAGAGTCTCGCCGGGCGTATTCTTGAGGCGGTGGTCAAGGCGGTGCCGGTGCCGGTGACGCTCAAGATGCGCACCGGTTGGGACGACAACAGCCGCAACGCGCCCAGGCTGGCGAAAATCGCCGAAGAGAGCGGCATCCAGGCGGTGACGGTGCACGGCCGCACCCGCTGCCAGTTCTATTCGGGCCGCGCCGACTGGGCGTTCATCCGCGCGGTGAAAGAGGCGGTGCGGATTCCGGTCATCGGCAACGGCGACGTCGCCAGCCCCGAGGACGCGCGCCGCCTGCTCGATGAATCCGGCGCCGACGGGGTGATGGTCGGGCGCGGCGCCTACGGCTGGCCATGGCTCCCGGACCAGATCCAGCGCTTCCTCGCGACCGGCGAGCGCGTACCCGACCCGCCGCTCGGCCGGCAGCTCGCCATTCTGCTCGCCCACTTCGAGGACATTCTCGTCCATTACGGCATCGAGCCCGGGGTGCGTCTCGCGCGCAAGCATTTCGGCTGGTACAGCCGGGGCCTCCCGAATTCGGCCGAGTTCCGCGCCGAAATCAACCGGATCGCCGACGCGGGCGCGGTGCGCGAGCGGATCGTTTCCTTTTACGCGCCGCTCGCGGAACGCAGGGCGGCTTAAAACGTAATCCAATGCCGGTCCCGCTCCAAAGCCCGCGCCCGTCCGCCGCCGCCCGGCGCCCCGAATCCGAAGCGGTTCTCGCCGCGTTGGCGCTGCCCGTGATCGCGCTCGACCGCGCCGGGATCGTCGTCTACGCCAACGCCGCCGCCGAGCAAATGTTTCAAGCGAGCGCGAACCATCTGCTCGATCATCCGCTCGCCGCGCACATCCCGTCCGACAGCCCGATCTTCGCCCTGATCGGACAGTCGGCCGCGGCCTGCAACACGGTGGCCGAATACGGCGTCGCCATCGAAACCCCGCGCATGGGCCGGCACTTCGTCAACCTGCTCGCATCCCCGCTCGGCGACGCGGGCGAAGGCGTCGTCGTCATCTTCCAGCCCCGTTCGATCGCCGACAAGATCGACCGCCAGTTGACCCATCGCGGCGCGGCGCGGTCGGTCGCCGCCATGGCGGCGATGCTGGCGCACGAGGTCAAGAACCCGATGGCCGGCATTCGCGGCGCGGCGCAATTGCTCGAGGAGAACGCGCCGGCGCAGGATAAGGCTTTGACGCGGCTGATTCGCGACGAGGCCGACCGGGTCTGCACCCTGGTCGACCGCATGGACATCTTCTCCGCGAGCGGGCCTTTGAGCCGCGAGGCGGTCAACATTCACGAGGTTCTCGATCGCGTGCGCCGGATCGCCGAAAGCAGCTTCGCCCGCCATGTCCGCATCGCGATCGGCTTCGACCCGTCGCTGCCGCTCGTGTTCGGCAACCGCGACCAGTTGATCCAGGTCTTTCTCAACCTGGTCAAGAACGCCGCCGAGGCCTGCCCGCCGACGGGCGGCGAGATCGGGCTTTTGACCGCGTACCAGCAGGGCGTGAAGTTCGCCGTGCCGGGATCGAACTCGCGCGTGCACCTGCCGCTCGCCATCAGCGTCCGCGACAATGGCGAGGGCATCCCCGAGGATATCCGCGGCTGCCTGTTCGATCCCTTCGTCACTTCCAAGCCCAAGGGCAGCGGCCTCGGCCTCGCGCTGGTCGCCAAGATCATCGGCGACCATGGCGGGGTGATCGAATTCGACAGCCGGCCGAAACAGACCTTCTTTCGGATCATGCTGCCCATGTACCGCGACGAATCGGGGCGCGCGGTGGCGGGAGGCGACGGATGAGCGCGCCGGTCATCCTCGTCGCCGACGACGATAGCGGCGTGCGCACGGTCGTGACCCATGCGCTCGATCGCGCCGGGTTCGAGGTCCGCGCCACCGGCACCGCGGCGACGCTGTGGTCCTGGATCGCGGACGGGGAGGGCGATCTCGTCATCACCGACGTCCTCATGCCCGACGAAAACGGCCTCGACTTGATCCCGCGCATCCGCAAATTGCGGCCCGAGTTGCGCGTGATCGTGATGAGCGCGCAAAGCACGCTGCTCACCGCCGTCAAGGCGACCGAACGCGGCGCGTTCGAATATCTGCCCAAGCCCTTCGACATCGCCGCCCTGGTCGGCGTCGCCCGCCGCGCGCTGGACGCGCAGAAGAAGGGCGGTCCGGGCGCCGTCGCCGCGGCCGAAGCCGGCGAGAAGTTGCCGCTGATCGGCCGCTCGCCGGCGATGCAGGATATCTACCGCACCATCGCGCGACTGATGGGCACCGACCTCACGGTGATGATCACCGGAGAGTCGGGAACCGGGAAAGAGCTGGTCGCGCGCGCGCTGCACACGCTCGGCAAGCGCCGGCACGGGCCTTTCGTCGCCATCAACATGGCGGCGATCCCGCGCGAATTGGTGGAAAGCGAGCTTTTCGGCCACGAGAAGGGCGCTTTCACCGGCGCGATTCAGCGCAGCTCCGGCCGTTTCGAGCAAGCCGAAGGCGGCACGCTGTTCCTCGACGAGATCGGCGACATGCCGCCCGAGGCGCAGACCCGGCTCCTGCGCGTGCTGCAGGAGGGCGAATACACCCGCGTCGGCGGCCGCACCCCGATCCGCGCCAACGTGCGCATCGTCGCCGCCACTCACCACGATCTGCGCCGTTTGATCCGCCAGGGCCAGTTCCGCGAAGACCTGTTCTACCGGATCAACGTCGTGCCGATCCGCCTCCCGCCCTTGCGCGAGCGGACCGAGGACATTCCCGAGCTCATCCGCCACTTCCTCGCGAGCGCCGCGGCCGAGGGCTTGCCGTCCAAGAGCATCGATCCGGTCGCCATGGATCGGCTCAAGGCCTATCGCTGGCCCGGCAACGTGCGCGAATTGGAAAACCTGGTGCGGCGTCTCGCCGCGCTGCACGCCGATGAGATTGTCGGCGTCGAAGCGATCGAAGCCGAACTCGCCGACACGACCGTCGCCACCGGCGAGGCCACCGAGGATAAGGGCGGTAGCCTCGGCCATTCGGTCGAGCGGCATCTCGCCGCGTACTTTTCCGCGCATGGGGGAGGGCTGCCGCCGGCCGGGCTTTACGAGCGCGTCCTGCAGGAAATCGAGCGACCGTTGATCGCGCTGACCCTGAAGGCCACGCGCGGCAACCAGGTCCGCGCCGCCGATCTGCTCGGACTCAATCGCAACACGCTGCGCAAGAAGATCCGCGATCTCCACGTCGCCGTGACCCGGGGCGGTGCGAAATGACCGGGGACAAGAGCCCTTGGCTCGGCGCGTGGCTGCGCTTCCGCGTTTGGGCGCGGCGGGTGAAACTCTCGCGCAACCTCGGCTATGTTCTCGGAGCGGCCGCCGTCGCCTCGGGTGTCGCCACCGTCGCCGCCTTGACCGGAACGCAGAAAGGTTCTTCCGACCTGCAAACGGTGGTGGCGCTGCTCTATCTCGACGTCGTGCTGCTGTTGCTGCTTGCGGCCGTGGTCGCCCGCAAGCTGATCCAGGTCTGGGCGGAACGCCGCCGCGGCCGCGGCGGCGCCGGGTTGCATGTGCGCTTCGCCGTGCTGTTCAGCGCTGTCGCCGTGACGCCCGCCGTTCTCGTCGTCGCCTTTTCCGCGATTTTCCTCAACGTCGGCATCCAGGGTTGGTTCGGCGAAAGGGTCAGCACCGCTTTGAGCGCCTCGACCACCGTGGCGCGGGCCTACCTGCAGGAACACCGCAATACGATCCGCGGCGACGCGCTCGCCATCGCCGCCGAGCTCAACGACAACGCCGCGACGCTCGCGCAGCGGCCGGCCGCGTTGCGGGATATGCTCGCCAACGCGGCGGCGCAACGGTCGCTGCCCGAAGTCGTGGTGTTGGACGGATTCGGGCGGGTGGTGGCGCGCTCGGCGCTTGCGCTGTCGCTGGAATTCGACCGGGTGCCGACCGAGGCGATCGAGGCCGCGCGGCGCGGCGAGGTCGTGGTGCTGACCGGCGACCAGGACGACCGCGTGCGCGCCGTGGTCCGGCTGGCGCGCTTCGTCGATGCCTATCTGCTCGTCGGACGCTTCGTCGATTCGCGCATCATCGACCATATTCAGCGGGTCGAGCGCGCCGTATCCCAGTACCAGGCGACGCAACAGCAAAGCCGCGGCATCCAGATCAGCTTCGTCGCCATGTTCGTCCTGGTCGCCGTGCTGCTTCTGCTCGCGGCGGTGTGGGTCGGGCTCACGCTCGCGACCCAGATGGCGGAACCGATCGTCGAACTGATCGACGCCGCCGAACGGGTGCGCGAAGGCGATCTCTCGGTGCGGGTGGATGCGCGCGGCAGCGGCGACGAAGTGGCCAGGCTCGGCCGCGCGTTCAACCGGATGACAAGCCAGATCGAAACCCAGCGCCAGGGCCTGGTCGAAGCCAACCGTCAGATCGACGAGCGCCGCCGCTTCACCGAAGCCGTGCTCACCGGCGTCAGCGCCGGCGTGATCGGCCTGAACGCCGCCGGCGCGGTCAACCTTCCCAACCGCTCGGCTGCCGAACTGCTCGGCGTGGATCTCGCGGCCAAGGCGGGCATGCCGCTCCGCGCGATCGTGCCGGAAATGGCCCCGCTCCTGGACGAGGCCGCGGCCCGCCCCGACCGCCTCGTTCAGGACCAGATTCGTTTTTCCCGCCAAGGCCAGCCGCGCATGCTGCACGTGCGCCTCTCGGCCGAGCGCAACGAGGGCGAGGTGATCGGCTATGTCGTCACCTTCGACGACATCACCGATCTGTTGTCGGCGCAGCGCACCGCCGCCTGGGCCGACGTGGCGCGCCGCATTGCCCACGAGATCAAGAACCCGCTCACTCCGATCCAGCTTTCCGCCGAACGCCTCAAGCGCAAGTACCTGAAGGAGATCGTGACCGACCCCGAGACGTTCGCCACCTGCACCGAAACCATCATCCGTCAGGTCGAGGACATCGGCCGGATGGTGGACGAGTTTTCCTCCTTCGCGCGGATGCCGCAGCCTTCGCTCAAGCCCGAGAATCTCAGCGAGATTTGCCGCCAAGCCGTGTTCCTGGAGCGCGCCCGGCATCCCGCGGTCGAGTTCATCCTCGAACTTCCACCCACGGACGTTCCGCTCTTCTGCGACGTTCGCCAGGTCAGCCGGGCGATCGTCAACGTGCTCAAGAACGGGGCCGAGTCCGCCGAGTCCGCTCAGCAAACCGCGCCTGAAGGCGTGACGCCGCGTCCGGTCTGGGTGCGGCTCAAGCTCACCCCCGGCGCGGCGGCGCGAGGGCTCGCCACTCTCGTCACCATCGAGGATAACGGCGCCGGTCTCCCCGCCGAGCACCGCGACAGTCTGACCGAACCTTATGTGACGACGCGCACCAAGGGAACCGGCCTCGGGCTCGCCATCGTCAAGAAGATCATGGAAGACCACAACGGCGAGATTCTGCTCGACGACCGCGAGGGCGGTGGCGCGCGGGTGTCGCTCGCGTTCAAGGGCGCAACGGCCAAGGACAAAGGCGCCGATAATAACGGCGGCGGAGAATCCATAGTTGGCCCGCCTACCGGCGGGACCGCCGCCGCGAGCGACCCCCGGGTCGAAGAGCCCGGGGGCTCGCGGCGTCATAAGGATGGCGGCGGGGATTCGCCCGCCGCCGCGCATCCGCCCGTTGCGATGGCGAAAGGTTCCTGACGGAATCCAGCGAACATGGCGCACGACATCCTGATCGTAGACGACGAAGCCGACATCCGGGCCCTGGTCTCGGGCATCCTGGAAGACGAGGGCTTTCAGGTGCGCGAGGCCGCCACCAGCGCCGCCGCCTTGCAGAGCGTCGAATCGCGCCGGCCGAGCCTGGTGTTGCTCGACATCTGGCTGCAAGGCAGCGACATGGACGGTCTCGGAGTCCTGAAGGAGATCAAGCGCGATCATCCGGCGGTGCCGGTGGTGATCATGAGCGGGCACGGCACCATCGAGGTCGCCGTCTCGGCGATCAAGCTCGGCGCCTACGACTTCATCGAAAAGCCGTTCAAGGCCGACCGCCTGCTTTTGGCGGTCGAGCGGGCGATCGAGGCCGCCCGGCTCCGGCGCGAGGTCGAGGAGCTTCGCCTGCGCGCGGGCGTCGAGGCCGAACTGATCGGCGAGTCGCACGCCATCCGCGAAGTGCTGCAAGCCATCGGCCGGGTCGCGCCCGCCAACAGCCGCGTCCTCATCGCCGGACCGGCCGGTTCGGGCAAGGAGGTGGCGGCGCGCATGATCCACGCCCGCTCGCGCCGTTCGGGCGGTCCGTTCGTGGTCCTCAACTGCGCCACCCTCAGGCCCGAACATTTCGAAGAGGAACTGTTCGGAGTCGAAGACGTGGGCGCGGCCGGCGCGGAGGGGCGCCTGCGCCACGGCATCCTCGAGCGCGCGCATACCGGCACGCTGCTGCTCGACGAGGTCGCCGACATGCCGACCGAGACTCAAGGCAAAATCGTCCGCGTCCTGCAAGATCAGGTCTTCCGCCGTGTCGGCGGGCGGATCGCGGTCGAGGTGGACGCGCGCGTCTTCGCTACCTCGACCCGGGACCTCGGCGAGGAAGTCAAGGCCGGCCGGATGCGCGAGGACTTGTTCTACCGCCTCAATGTCGTGCCCGTGGTGCTGCCCGCGCTCCGCGTCCGGCGCGAGGACATCCCTTTGCTGGCGCGATACTTCATGGTCCGCGCGGCGAGCGCCATCGGCCAGCCGCCGCGCGAGTTCACCGAGGATTCCATCGCCACGCTTCAATCCTACGATTGGCCGGGCAATGTCCGCGAGCTGCGCAACATCGTCGAGCGCCTTCTCATTCTCGCGCCGGGCGATCCGTCGCAGCCGATTCGCGCCGATCATCTCCCGCCCGAGATCGGCTCGGCCGCGCCCATCTCGCGCGGATGGGAGCGGGGCGCGGAAATCATGGGCTTGCCGCTGCGCGAGGCGCGCGAGAACTTCGAGCGGGAATATCTTCTCGCCCAGATTTCCCGCTTCGGGGGTAATATCTCGCGCACCGCCTCGTTCGTCGGGATGGAGCGCTCCGCGCTGCACCGCAAGCTCAAGATGCTCGGCGTCAACACCGAGGAAAAACAGCCGTCATGAAAGTTCTCATTTGCGGCGCCGGCCAGGTCGGTTTCAACATCGCCCGCCACTTGGCGAAGGAGAACAACGCCGTCACCGTCATCGACCAATCGCCGGACTTGATCCGCCGCATCGGCGACACCCTGGACGTCCAGGGGTTCGTCGGCCACGCCTCCAACCCCGAGGTGCTGGAGGAAGCCGGAATCAGGGACGCCGACATGATCATCGCCGTCACCTACGCCGACGAGGTGAACATGGTCGCCTGCCAGGTCGCGCACTCGCTGTTCGGGGTGCCGACCAAGATCGCCCGCGTCCGCCAGCAGAGCTATCTGCAGCCGATCTACGCCAATCTGTTTTCGCCCGATCACCTGCCGATCGACGTGGTGATTTCGCCCGAAATCGAGGTCGCCCGCTCGATCGCGCGGCGGATCAAGGTTCCCGGCGCGGTCGAAATGATCCCGCTCGCCGGCGATAAGGTGCGGCTGATCGGCGTGCGCTGCCGCGAAACCTGCCCGATCGTGAACACGCCGTTGCGCCAACTCACCCAACTGTTTCCCGACCTCAATATCGTCATCGTCGGCATCATCCGCGAAGGCAAGGCGATGGTGCCGGCCGCGGACGACTCGATGCTGTCCGGCGACGAGGTCTATTTCGTGGTCGAGACCGCGCAACTCGCCCGCGCCATGGGCGCCTTCGGCCACGAGGAGTCGGAAACCCGCCGCTTGCTTGTTTTCGGCGGCGGCAACGTCGGCATGTTCCTCGCCCAGGAGATCGAGCGCGACTACCCGTGGATCCGGACCAAGATCGTCGAGGCCAACGCCGAACGCGCCGAGCGCGCCGCCGGAATGCTGGAGCGCACGGTCGTGCTCCGCGGCGACGTTCTCGACGCGGAAATCCTGGAGGAGGCCGGCGTCGGCGCGGCGGAAACGGTCGTCGCCGTCACCAACAACGACGAAACCAACATCCTGTCTTGCCTGCTCGCCAAGAGCCATGGAAATCCGCGCACCATCGCGCTGGTCAACAAGCTCGCCTTCGAATCGCTGGTGATGACGCTCGGTATCGACGTGGTGGTGGTGCCGCGCAACATCACGGTTTCGACCATTCTCCAGCACGTCCGGCGCGGCCGCATCCACGCCGCGCACGCGTTGCGCGAGGGCTTCGGCGAGTTGATCGAGGCGGAAGCGATGGCAACCTCGCCCCTGGTCGGAGCCCCGCTCAAGGACGTGAAGTTGCCCCAAGGCGTCCTGATCGGCGCCATCGTGCGCGAAGGAGCCATGATCTACCCGCGCCCCTCGACCGTGATCAAACCGAAGGACCGGATCATTCTGTTCGCCGCCGCCGAATCCGTGCGCAAGGTCGAGCAGATGTTCTCGGTCCAGCTCGAATTCTTCTGATTCTCCGGCTTCGCTCGACCACATGATCCGTTCTTTGTCGCGGCCGCGCGCCGTGCTGTTCGACTGGGACAACACCCTGGTGGACAGTTGGACGACCATCGCCGATGCCCTCAACACGACGTTGCAAACCTTCGGCCACGCCCCCTGGACGATGGCGGAGGTGAAGACGCGCGTGCGCAAATCGATGCGCGACAGCTTTCCCAAGCTGTTCGGCGCGCGCGCCGACGAGGCGGCGCGGGTCTTCTACCGGCGTTTCGAGGCCATCCACGTCGCCAGGCTGGCTCCGGTCCCGGGAGCGGCGGAAGCGCTGGCCGAACTGGCGGCCGCCGGGTTCTATCTCGCCGTGGTCAGCAACAAGAAAGGCGAATACCTGCGCCGCGAGGCGGCGCACCTCGGCTGGTCGCGTCACTTCGGCCGTCTCGTCGGCGCGCTCGACGCCGAGCGCGACAAACCCGCGCTCGAACCGGTCCTGCTCGCCCTCGAAGGCAGCGGGGTCGCGCCCGGGGCGGACGTCTGGATCGCCGGCGATGCCGACATCGACCTGGAATGCGCGCGAAACGCGGCGTGCGTGCCGATTTTGGTGCGCGAATCCCCCCCCGAAGCCAGCGAATTTCTGAGCCATCCTCCGGCCCGGCACTTTCCCGACTGCCGGGCACTTTCCAACGCCCTGAAATCGCTATAACCTCGGCTTTCCGCAAGGAGGCGTACCGAAAACACGGAGGACCGGACGATCCGCCCCGGATCGTTCGCAAACACAACGAACAAGGGGGGCTTCAGCCGCATGTCGCCCGAAAAAGAAAAGTCGCAGAATGTCCAAGACGTATTCCTCAACCATATCCGCAAGAACAAGACGCCGGTCACGGTGTTCCTCGTCAACGGCGTGAAGCTGCAAGGCATCATCACCTGGTTCGACACCTTCTCGGTGCTGCTGCGCCGCGACGGCCACACCCAGCTCGTCTACAAGCACGCCATCTCGACCGTGATGCCGACGGGCCCGATCCAATTGTTCGAGCCCGACAAGGCCGAGGGCGCCGAACAGGGTTGATTTGAACGTTCCCGTGTTTCCCGGACGTGGTGGCGCTTTCGGCGCGCGCGGGCAAGCGTGCCTGGTCGTCCATCCCCACCGCCGCGCGCCGAAGCACGAAAACGGTTCGGCCCGGGATGCCGAGGCGCGGCTGGCGGAAGCCGTCCGGCTCGCCCAAGCCATCAACCTCGACGTCCGCCATGCCGAGATCGTCAACCTCGGCCGTCCTGTCCCCGCGACCCTGTTCGGCCGCGGCACGGTGGACCGCATCGGCCGCGTCGTCCTGCCGGGTCGCGAGGAGGGCGATCAAGGCAAGAAAGACAAGGCGGACGAGAAG
>Ga0156275_1011_pt3 | contig 12755 bp, 11 predicted proteins | sample RifCSPlowO2_12_FD_107924 | JGI IMG/M metagenome (GOLD analysis project Ga0156275, IMG submission 107924) | Rhodospirillales bacterium RIFCSPLOWO2_12_FULL_67_15 | reverse complement strand
TTCGACCTGATTCTGCTCGACATCCGCATGCCGTACATGAGCGGATTCGACGTCATGACGGAGTTGAAGGAACTCGGCCGCGGCGATTATCTGCCGATCCTGGTGCTGACCGCGCAAACGGACATGGATACCCGGGTGCGGGCGCTCGAACTCGGCGCCAAGGACTTCGTCAACAAGCCCTTCGACCAGGCCGAGGTGTTGAACCGCATCGCCAACATGCTCGAGGTGCGGATGCTTTACAACGAACGCCTGCGCCAGAACGAGATTCTGGAGGAGAAGGTGCGCGAACGCACCGTCGAGCTCGCACAGCGCAACCGCGAGCTGGAGGAAGCTCGGCTCGACGTCATCCGGCGCCTGGGGCGCGCCGGGGAATTCCGCGACAACGAGACCGGCATGCACGTCGTGCGCATGAGCAAGCTCTGCGAGCGGATCGCGCTCGCCATCGGTCTCGACGCGGAATTCGCCGCCCGCCTACTCGCGGCGAGCCCGATGCACGACGTGGGCAAGCTCGGCATTCCCGACAGCATCCTGCTCAAGCCGGGCCGGCTGGACCCCGAGGAACGCAAGATCGTGGAGACCCATGCCACCATCGGCGCCGACATCCTCGACAAGAGCACTTCGCCGGTGATGCTGATGGCCCACACGGTCGCCCTCACGCACCACGAAAAATGGGACGGCACCGGCTATCCCAACCGCCTCAAGGGGGCCGAGATTCCAGTCGAAGGCCGTATCTCGGCGATCAGCGACGTCTTTGACGCGCTGACCTCCGAGCGGCCTTACAAACACGCTTGGCCGGTCGAACGTGCCCTCGCCTTCATTCACGAAAATTCGGGTACGCACTTCGACCCGGACCTGGTGGCGGCGTTCGAGCAAGTGCTATCCGACATAATGGACCTGTGCGCGCAATGTCCCGACGGGCCCGAGCACGACATGGACGAATACCGCGCCCGTTACGACGCCGCGCTCAAGATCGCCGGCGGCAAGGGCGAATAGGGACGGGCGTAGCCCGATCGGCCCCATTAAACCTTGAAATTGCCGGGAGTTCGGCCCTTGCACGGGCTGCTTTCAGCCGTTAAATCAACCGCTGCCCGAAAAAGGGCCCGGGTCTTGCCGGCCGGAGAACGGACAGGGTCAATCGCGGCGATGATCGAAATCGAGGCACTGGTGAAACGCTTCAACGGCTTCGCGGCCGTGGACGGGGTCAGCCTTACGGTCGGCCAGGGGGCCGTGCTCGGCTTTCTCGGTCCCAACGGCGCGGGCAAGTCCACGACCATGAAGATGATTGCGGGCTTTCTCGCGCCGACCTCGGGCACGGCGCGCGTCTGCGGCATCGACGTGACCGCGGATCCGCTCGAAACCAAACGCCGGATCGGCTATTTGCCCGAAGGGGCGCCGGCCTACCCCGACATGACCGCGGGCGATTTTCTCGATTTTGTCGCCGACGTGCGCGGCCTCAAGGGCGCGGAACGGCGAAAACGCCTCGCGGACGCCATCGAACGGGTCGAAATCGGACCGGTGCTGGAGCAGTCCATCGAAACGCTCTCCAAGGGCTTCAAGCGCCGCGTCGGGCTCGCCCAGGCAATTCTGCACGATCCCCCGGTCCTGATCCTGGACGAGCCGACCGACGGCCTCGATCCCAACCAAAAGCATCACGTCCGCCAGTTGATCCGCGCCATGGCGCCGGCGAAGGCGATCGTCATCTCGACCCACATTCTCGAAGAAGTCGAGGCGATCTGCACCCGCGCCGCGATCATCGCACGCGGGCGCGTGGTCGCCGACGGCGAGCCGCTCGCCGGCGGCGGCTGGCGAATCGGGACGCTCCGCGCCGAACCGGGCCGGCTCGAAGGCGTCTTCCGCGCCCTCACCGCCGAAACCCAGGCGGCCTAGAGCCATGATCGGAGCCTTCCGCCACGCTTTCGTCGGCACGCGCGCGGTCTTCGCCCGCGAGTTCCGCGCTTACTTCGCGACTCCGGTCGCTTATGTCTTTATCGTCGTTTTCCTCGCCGTCAGCGGCCTCTTCACCTTCTATCTCGGCAATCTGTTCGACCGCGGGCAGGCGGACCTGCGGCCTTTCTTCTCGTTTCACCCGTGGCTCTATCTCGTCTTCATTCCGGCGATCTCCATGCGCCTTTGGGCCGAGGAGCGCCGCTCCGGCACGCTCGAGCTCCTGATGACTTTGCCGGTGGGGCTGTTCGGGGTGGTCCTCGGCAAGTTCCTCGCCGCCTGGGCGTTCGCGGGCGTGGCGCTCGCGCTCACGTTTCCGACCTGGCTCACGGTCGCCTATCTCGGCGATCCCGATCACGGCGCGATTCTCGCCGGATATCTCGGCAGTTTTCTCATGGCGGGAAACTATCTCGCCGTCGGCGCGTGCCTGTCGGCGGCGACCAAGAACCAGGTGGTGGCGTTCATCGCCGCCGTCGCGGTCGGATTCGTCTTCACGGTCGCCGGCGCGCCCTTGGTGCTGGACGCGCTCAGCGCCTGGGCGCCGCGGGTGCTGATCGATGCCGTCGCTTCGTTCAGTTTCCTGGTGCGTTTCCAGGCGATCGCCGCGGGCGTTTTGGACGCGCGCGACGTGGTCTTCTTCGTCTCGTTCGCGGCGGCTTGGCTGTTCGCCAACGCCGTGCTGGTGGAAATGAAGAAGAGCGGATGAGGGTTCGCCGGCCATGACGCAGAAACCTTTGGGGTTCGCCGCGCTCGCCGCCGCCGCGGGATTGTTCCTCGCGGTCAATATCGCCGCCGCCTGGGGTCTGCACGGGTGGCGCGTGGATTTCACCGCCGACCGGCTGCACACGCTGTCCCAAGGCACCCGTAACACGCTCGCGGCGCTCAAGGAGCCGGTGACGCTGAAGCTCTTCTTCTCGGCCAAGCTTTCCGACCAGATCCCCCAGTTCAAAGCTTATGGCGCGCGGGTACGCGAGATGGTGCTGACTTATGCCGCCCGCTCCGGCGGCAAGGTCAAGTTCGAGATCATAGATCCGACGCCGTTCTCGGAGGCCGAGGACAGCGCCGTCCAGGCCGGAATCCAGGGCGTGCCGATCGACGATTCCTCGGGCCGGCAATTCTATTTCGGCCTGCAAGGTTCGGGCGCGGGCGACAAGCGCGAAGTCATCTCCTTCTTTACCCAAGAGCGCGAGCGGTTCCTGGAATACGACCTGACGCGGCTGATCCACAATCTCAACCAGACCAAGAAACCGCTGATCGCGGTGATCGGCGACGCGCCGCTCGAATTCGGCCCCGGTGGAATCATGGCCGCGATGCGCGGCGCCGCCCGGCCCTACATGGTGTTGCAGCTTTTGCGCCAGACTTTCGATGTCAAGGCGCTCGGCGGCGATGCGGCCGAGATCGACGACGAGGCCGCGGTCCTGATCGTCGCCCGGCCGACGTCGCTGACGCCCAAGGCGCTCTACGCCGTGGACCAGTTCGTGCTGAACAAGGGCCGCGCGCTGGTGTTCGTGGACCCGGCGGTCGAATCGGCCGCGCAAGGCGCGCCGGGCGGCGGGCAAGCCGTGCCGCGCGCCGAGATGCCGGACCTGCTCGCCGCCTGGGGCGTGGAGATGGAACCCGCGCGCTTCGTCGCCGACCGTCGCCTCGGCCTTCCCGTGGAGACCGACGACGGCGGAGGGGCGCGCGCGCGAATCGTGCCGCATCCGGCTTGGCTCGGCCTCGGGGACGCCGCTATCAATCGCGACGATGTGGTGACGGCGGAGCTTGCGGTCGTCAACGTCGGCAGTATCGGCAGCCTCAAGGCCCGCGAGGGCACGGGCCTGACGTTCGCGCCGCTGCTGGTGTCTTCCGAGCAGGCGGCGCTGATGGAGGTGGAGAAGCTCGGCGCCCGCCCCGATCCCGAAGGAATCCTGCGCGCGCTCAAGCCGACCGGCCAACGCTACGTGCTCGCCGCCCGGATCACCGGGCGCGTGAAGACCGCTTTCCCGAACGGAGCGCCGCCCGACCCCGCCCCCGAAACGAAAGAGGGCGAGAAGAAGGACGACGGCGCCGTTCCCTCGCCTGAAAAGAAGCCGGAGGACGCCAAGCCTTTGAGGCCGCACCGTGCCGAAAGCGCCGCCCCGGCCAATCTGATCGTCGTCGCCGATTCGGACCTGCTCGAGGATCGCTTCTGGTCGCGGGTGCGCGATTTCGTCGGCCAGCAGGTGGCGGTGCCGTTCGCCTCCAACGGCGATTTCGTGGTCAACGCGGTGGATAATCTCGCCGGTTCCGACGACCTCATCCGGCTCCGCAGCCGCGGCATCTCCTACCGCCCGTTCACGGTGGTGGACGATCTCCGCCGCGATGCCGCCGATCGGTTCCTCGCCCGCCGCGACGAATTGCAGAAAGCGCTCGAGGACATCGAGAAGCGCTTGAACGAATTGCAGGATCGCAAAAAGCAGAGCGCGGCGGCCGCGGCCACCCTCTCGGCCGAAGAGGAATCGGCGATCGAGAAGTTCCGCGACGAGATGGTCCGCATCCGGCGCCAACTGCGCGAGGTCCAGCACGGACTGGAGCGCGACATCGAGAATCTCGCCGCCTGGCTCAAGGTCATCAACATTGGCCTGGTTCCAATCGGCGTGCTGGCGGTGGCCGCGCTCATCGCGCTCGCGCGCAAGCACCGCCGCCGGATCAGGGTGATGCGCGACTGATACGAACTCCACGGGTTATGCAAATAGAAACCCCCCGGACCTTGCGGTCCGGGGGGTTCGATTGAGCGCCCCGCCGGCCTAAAGGCAGACGGATGGTCAAACTCTCAACGGCGATGCTGCGTCACTTAGCGTTTATTGACCGCGTCCTTGAGCGATTTGCCGGCCGAAAACTTGGGCTGCTTCGAGGCCGGGATGTTGATGGCCGCGCCGGTCTGAGGATTGCGTCCTACCCGCGCGGCGCGCTTGGCCACCCGGAAAGTCCCAAAACCGGCCAGCCGAATTTCGCTCCCCTTCTTCAGGGTGGAAGTGACGATGTCGAGAACGGCATCGACGGCCTTGTTGGAGTCGGACTTGGTGAGACCGGTGCTGTCGGCGACGGCAGCGGCAAGATCCTGTTTGTTCATCGCGAGTCCTTTTGGAAAAATGAAGAGGTGAGGTTCGAGCCGATCTCCCCGGATGGAGCTCCGTGCCCGCAATCACGCACGCGGGGCACGTAAACATACGATAGCCCGCTGGCTCCGGTCGTTTCGACTGAGGTCAACCGACCGTCGGCGACAACCATACCCATCCCCCGTTCCGGGTCAAGCGGGAAATCCTCGAATCGCCAGTATTTACGGGCCGAATCGGGGGTTATGGACCGTTGATAGACACGCCCGGAGGGCCGCGCCGGCGGTCCGCGCGCACCCGAAAAACGCGAATCGGGGCGCAAGGAAATCGCTGAAATCCCGGCCGATTTCACCCGGCGCAAGCTTGACCCGGTCCGACTCGTCGTGCAGGCTTGTCGAACGTTCCCGCTCCCGACACGGGCGGGCGGCGTTAATACAATCCATAAGCTCCCGCGGACGTTCCGCGCCCGACGGGATTGTGCAGCCAAGGGAGGACAAGCATGAAACCGATTCGCACGACGCTCGCCGCGCTGGCCGCGGCGGCGGTGATGACGGGGTTTACCCCCGGGGCGGCCGAGGCCGCCAAGCAAAAGGTCAAGGTCGTTTTCATCGGTCCGCTGACCGGCGGCACCTCCGCCAACGGCCTGGGCGGACGCAATTCGGCCGATCTCGCGGTGAAACTCCGCAACGCCGACGCCAAGGCCAAATACGAATACGAAATGGTCGTCCTCGACGACGAGTGCAAGCCGGCGGTCGGCGTGCAGGTGGCGACCAAGGCGGCGTCCGACAAGGCAATTATCGTCGGCGTGACGCACTACTGCTCTGTGGTCGCGGTCAGCACCGTGGATACCTATAACAAGTTCGAGCTGCCGGTGGTGGTTTGGGGAGCGGTGCTGCCGGAGATCACCTACGGCCACACCTACAAGGAAATCAACCGCGTCAACGGCACGATGATCAACCAGAACGCAACCAACGCCAAGTTCTCGACCGGGCTGGGATACAAGAAGTTCGCCGTCATCCACGACACCTCCGACTACGGCAAGGGCCACAACAAGTACTTCAGCGAAAATCTGGTCAAGAACGGCGGACAGATCCTCGGGACCTTCGGCGTGACTACCGACCAGCAGGACTTCAACGCCGAGCTCACCAAGATCAAGGCGCTGAACGCCGACGCGCTCTACTTCGGCGGCCTCACGCCGATCGGGGTTCGCATCCGTTCGCAGATGGACAAACTCGGCATCAAGGCGAACTTCATCGGCACCTCGGGCATCATATCGGACGCGTTCATCGAGGGCTTGGGACCGCTCGCCGAGGGCATCCTCGCCTTCCGCGAGGGCGCGCCGGTGGACAAGCTCCCGGGCGGCAAGTTCTTCATGGAAAAGTACACCGCGGCCAAGTACGGCGAACCGCCCGACGCTTACGGCCCGTTCGCTTTCGCGGCGATGACCTTGGCGCTCGACACCATCGAAAAGGTCGGCCCCGATCGCAAGAAGGTGCGCGACGAGCTGCGCAAGACCAAGGACCGCGATTCGATCATCGGTCCGATCACGTTCGATGACCACGGCCAGAACACGTACGCCGCGATCTCCAAGTACGTCGTCCAGGATAAGAAATGGGTGGTCTGGGAGGACAGCGAGTACGCCTCCGGCAAGCGCAAACTCGCCGGTCGCTGAACTCGAGGGCCGGCTCCGGGCGGCGCGCTCCGCCCGGAGTATTTCCCCGCTACGTTCCGTCGCTCGGGTTTGGGTTCGCGCCCATGGACGCCGGCCTGCTCGCCCAGTTCGTCGCCAACGGCCTGATGCTCGGCATGATGTACGCCCTGGTCGCGGTCGGATTCACGTTGTTCTTCGGCGTCCTCGATGTCATCAAGTTCTCGCACGGCGATGTTCTGACGGTCGGCACCTTCGCCGGCTTTTCCACCTTTCTCGGCCTCAAGGCGATCGGCGTCGCCAATCCCTGGGTGCAGGTCGCGGCGGTGATGCTGATCGCGTGCGGGGCGATGGCGATCCTCGGCGCGCTGATCGCGCGGTATCTGGTCATGCCGCTCAAGGGCGCGCCGGCGCTGAACGTGCTTCTGTTGACCCTGATGCTGGGAACGGTCTTGCGCGAAAGCGTGCGCCTGTTCTTTCCCGATGGGGCCAACCCGAAACCGTTTCCCAAGCTGCTGCCAACCGACGCGCTGGCGTTGGGCAGTTTCACCCTGCGGCTCGACAGCGCGATCCTTTTCGTCGCCGGCCTCGCCGTCATCGTCGCCATTCATCTTCTTATCAACCGCACCAAGCTCGGACTCGCCATCCGCGCCGTCGCCCAGGACGAAGAAACGGCCAAGACCATGGGCATCAACTTCACCTTGATCGTGCTGGCGACTTTCGCGCTCGGCTCGGGTGTCGCGGCCTTCGCCGGGATTATGAACGGGCTCTATTACAACGAGATCAACTTCGGGATGGGGCTCTTGCTCGGCGTCATCGGCTTTTCGGCCGCGATCATCGGCGGGCTCGGCAACATCTACGGCGCGATCCTCGGCGGCTTCCTGTTCGCGGCCCTGCAGACGCTGAGCGTGGTCGCACTGCCGTTCGCGTCCGCCTACAAGGACGTGTTCGCCTTTGCCGTCGTCATTGTCCTCATGACGATCTGGCCGACCGGCCTGATCGCGGAAAAGACCAGCGAGCGGGTCTGAAGCCATGGTGCCGGAGTCTTCGTCGCTCTCACCATCCGAATCTTTGTGGCCGGCGTTCGCGGCGATCGCCGGCGCGACCCTTTTCGCGATCGTCTTCATGTGGGCGGAAACGGAGGCCTACGTGCTCGGCGCGATCGCCGCCGCCGCGGCGTGCGCCTGGGCCGCGCGACGCTTCGGCGTATCCGCGCGCGCGGCGCGGATTTTCGCCACGCGCGAGAAGGTGCTCGACTGGGGCGCCATCGCCGGCACGCTGGTGCTGCTGGCCGCCTTTCACGAGGAGCATTTCCCGCTCCTGATGACGGCGACCGTGCTCCTCTATCTTGTCGCCTGCCTCGGTCTCAACATCCAGTTCGGCTACGCCGGCGTGCTCAACTTCGCCGCCGCCGCGTTCTTCGGCGTCGGCGGCTACACCGCGGCGGTGCTGATCCGGCACACCGGAATCCCCCATCCGATCGTGCTCTTGATCGGCGGCGCGATGGCGGCGCTGATCGGGCTCGTCCTGGTCCTGCCGGTGCTGCGCACGCGGGGCCATTACGCCGCGGTCATCACCATCGCGTTCGCGATCCTGTTTCGCACGTTCCTCGAGGTCAACGACGCGCTCGGCGGACCGCAGGGCTTGAAGCTGCCGGGGCTGCAGGTTTTCGGATGGAACTTCAACCGCAATTTCGAGATCGCCGGGATCGGATTGTCGTTCTACGTCAACTACGTGCTGCTCGCACTCGCGCTCGCGGCGGTCGCCTTCGCGCTGACCCGGCGCCTGGAGCGTTCCTGGATCGGTCTCACCCTGGATGCGGTGCGCCTCGACGAAACCGCGGCGGCCTGCTTCGGCGTCCACCTCGCCCGCTGGAAGGCGCTGTCGTTCACGCTCGGCAACTTCATGGCTGGGGTCGCCGGCGCGGTCTACGCCCTGATGCTCGGCTTCATCGCGCCGAGCAACTTCACCTTCGGCGATTCGCTGATCATGGTCTCGATCGTCCTGCTCGGCGGAATCGGTAACCCCTGGGGTGTCGTTCTCGCATCAGCAATAGTTGTCGTGCTGCCCGAGAAACTGCAGTTGATCCAGGAATACCGGTTCATCCTCTATGCGACGATGGTGATCCTGGTCCTGCTGTTCCGGCCCGAAGGGCTGCTGCCGCGCCGGCTCCGGGTCTATTTTCCCGGCTGGAATCCGAAATGACCGCGCCGCTCCTGAAACTCAGCGGCTTCACCCGCACGTTCGGCGGGCTGGTGGCGCTCGACCACCTCGATCTCGAGCTGACGGAAGGCGAGATCCTCGGCCTGATCGGTCCCAACGGCTCGGGCAAGACCACGACCTTCAACGTGTTGACCGGCATCTACGCCGCGAGCGAAGGCCGCGCCGAGTTCCAGGGCCAGGACATCACCAACCTCTCCGCCCAGGGGGTGTGCGAAAGGGGCGTCGCGCGGACGTTCCAGCGCTCGCGGCTTTGCCTTTCGCTTTCGATCTTCGACAATATCATGATCGGCAAGCACGTCCGGCTCGACCGCGGGCTCGTGTTCAACCTGTTCCGCCGGCGCGCCTTCGCCGCCGAGTTCGAGGCGGCCTTCGCCGAGGCCCGCGATCTCGTCCGTCTGTTCGATCCGCCGCTCGCCGGTCGGATGTTCGAATCGATCGGAGCTTTTCCCATGATCGACCGCCGCCGGATCGAAATTTGCCGGGCGCTGATCAACCGGCCGAAGCTCCTCTTGCTCGACGAACCCTCCGCCGGCATGACCGAGGATGAGACGCGCCAGCTGATGGACGATATCCTGACGGTCAAGATGCGCCTGGCCGGGCTCTCGATCGTCGTCATCGAGCACGAGATGGGCATCATCGAGCGCATCACCAACCGTTGCGCGGTGCTCAACTTCGGGCGCAAGATCGCGGAAGGGACCTACCGCGAGGTCGCCGCCGACCGCCAGGTCCAGGAAGCTTACCTCGGGGTGGAGTGAGAAGGCCGCCATGAACGCTTCGGCCAATCTCGTCGTCGAGGACGTGTTCGCGGCCTATGACAAGGCCGACGTTCTCGAAGGCGTGAGCCTCACCGCCGAAGCGGGCAAGATCACCTGCCTGCTCGGTGCCAACGGGTCGGGCAAGTCGACCTTGATCCGGGCGATCCTCGGCCTTACGCCCCCGCGCCAGGGCCGGATCGCCTTCGCCGGCAAGGAGATTTCGGGGCTTCCCACTCACCAGGTGATTGCCGCGGGCATCGCCTGCATCCCCGAGGGCCGCAAGGTCTTTCCCAAGCTGACGGTGGAGGAAAATCTGCGCCTCGGCGCCTACCGGGAATCGTCGGATTCGGTCGTGGTCGAGCGCATGGCCAACGTCTTCGACATCTTTCCGCGCCTCAAGGAACGCCGCGGTCAAATCGCCGGCACCATGTCGGGCGGCGAACAGGCGATGATTTCCATCGGTCGCGGCCTGATGGGAGCGCCCAAGCTCCTGCTCCTCGACGAGCCTTCGCTCGGGCTGTCGCCCTTGCTGGTGAAGGAGAACTTTGCCATCATCCGCCGCATCAACGAGCGCGGAATCACGGTGTTTCTGGTCGAGCAGAACGTGCATCAGACGCTCGCCATCGCGCACTTCGGCTACGTGCTGATGCAAGGGCGCGTCGTCGCCTCGGGGCCGGCGCGGGAATTGATGGCGAACGCCGACGTTCACAAGGCTTATTTCGGCTGAGGCGGTGACGTGAGCCCTGAAACTTCCCCGGGAGGGCGTATCGGTGGCGAACCCCGGAGTTCGATAAAGCTATTACTAATAATATTCCTTGGGATATGATCTTCGCCGAAGTAGAGCGCGTCGCTTTCTCGATGGAGAAGAGTTGAATGATTCCCGCGCCAATTCCTGAAAACGAGGACGCTCGGATTGGTTCGCTCGAAAGGATGAAGATCGTATCGACGCCGCGTGAAGCCGATTTGGATCGGATTACGCGGACGGCGAGAAAAATTTTTAGAACGGAGATCGCACTGATCTCGCTTATCGATCGGGAACGTCAATGGTTTAAGTCACGGTGCGGGGTGGAGGCGACGGAAACGTCCCGGGAAATCTCGTTTTGCGGCCATGCCATTCTGGGGGACGAAACATTAATCGTGAACAACGCGTCCGAGGATGAACGTTTCCACGATAATCCGCTGGTTACCGGGGAACCGAAAATCCGCTTCTATGCCGGGGAACCGTTAAGAAACAGCGATGGCTTCACGATTGGAACTCTTTGCGTGATATCGGCTAAGCCGCGCGAAATGACGGAGGACGAGGCGGAAACCCTGCGGGACCTGGGACGAATGGCCGAACTTGTTTTGCAGTACCGAATTATCAGCGTGTCACAGTTGGCCCTTCTGGATGAGCTGGACGCAGCCGAGCGAGACAGTCTGCTTGACCCGCTGTCCGGTCTCTGGAATCGAGCCGGTTTCGACAGACTTTTCGCGATTGAGATCGCCCGGGCGATTCGCGATACGGACTCTCTAGCCGTTGCGCTCGTCGATATCGATGAGTTCAAGAATATCAATGACACCCTTGGCCGTGCTGAAGGCAACGAGGCGATCGCTCTGGCCGCCGATCTGTTAACGCGAACGGCGCGGCCCAACGATATTGTCGCTCGTTATGGCGGCGAAAAGTTTGTTGTCGTCGCTGCGGGTGCCTTTCCCGCGACGCTGCCGTCAATCGGAGAAAAGGTCATAAGAGTTTTCCGAAGCCGGGCGAAATTGCAAACAGACATGGGCGTTTATCCGTTTACCGCCAGCACGGGATTGGCGCTATGTCACTCAAAGGCGGGGGCGTTATTTTGCGCGAAGGTGATGCTCGAAGCAGCGGACAAAGCCCTCGACAAGGCAAAGGCCAATGGCGGCAATCGCTATGAGATTAGCGGAGACTTGGACACGCTTTATTCTCGTTTCGCGCTCGCCTGACCGATCGGTGCCAAGCGTCGGCCGAAACAGCCGTCATGGGTCGGCCTGGCCGGCTGGTTCATCCCGAGAAATACGCCATGCGGCCGGTTTAGTCTAAATTCAGTCACTCATAAGACATCGTCAACCGAGGCGGCATGCTCTCCCTTTTCTCCACCATGAGGAAGACGACCATGCAAATTTTTTCAGATAAGGTGTCGCGATAATGGCCCCCGCCGCGGTCGCGCTGACCCGGACCCTGGTCGGGTTCAACACCGTCAACCCGCCGGGCAACGAACGCGCCTGCGCCGAAGCCCTCGGCCGCATCCTGGAGGGCGCGGGATTTTCCTGCGCCTATCACGAGTTCGCCCCCGGCCGGGCGAGCCTGATCGCGCGCATCGGCCGCGACAGCAGGCGCGCGCCGCTCTGCTTCACCGGCCACATCGACACGGTGCCCTTAGGGGCGCAGCCGTGGACCCGGGATCCGTTCGCGGGCGAGATCGCGGATGGGCGCATGTACGGGAGGGGCACGAGCGACATGAAAAGCGGCGTCGCCGCTTTCGTCTCGGCCGCGGTCGTCACCGCGGCCGATCTCGCGCGCGGCCCCGGCGCCGTGCTGGTCATCACCGCCGGCGAGGAAACCGGCTGCGAAGGCGCCTTCCACCTCGTCTCCGTCGCCGGCGCGCTCGGAGAGGCGGGCGCGGTGGTGGTGGCGGAGCCGACCGCGAACCGCGCCTACGCCGGCCACAAAGGGGCGCTCTGGCTGAAGGCCCGCACCCGGGGCGTCACCGCGCACGGCTCGATGCCCGAGCGCGGCGTCAACGCGGTGCACAAGGCCGCCCGCGCGGTCGGCCAGCTCGCGGATTTCGACTTCAATATCGCCCGCCACCCGGTGATGGGCGCGCCGACCCTCAACGTCGGAACCATCAAGGGCGGACTCAACGTCAATTCGGTGCCCGACTTGGCCGAGATCGGGGTCGATATCCGCACCGTTCCCGGTCAGAGTCACGACCAGATCGCGGCCGCGCTCGCCTCCTACCTCGGGCCCGAGGTCGAAGTCGAGCCTTTCATCGACGTCGAAGGCGTGTGGACCGATCCCGAGCATCCGTGGATGCGCCAGGTCTTCGCCGCGGTCGAGCGCGCGACCGGCGAGAAGGCCGACGTGCGCGCCGCGACTTA
>Ga0156275_1030_pt1 | contig 12802 bp, 13 predicted proteins | sample RifCSPlowO2_12_FD_107924 | JGI IMG/M metagenome (GOLD analysis project Ga0156275, IMG submission 107924) | Rhodospirillales bacterium RIFCSPLOWO2_12_FULL_67_15 | reverse complement strand
CCCGGTCCGATCGCGAACCTCCACGGCGTCCCCGGCCGAGAAACGCCATCGTCGCGCCATAAACGCGCTACTTGTTCAGAGGTTCCTTAATGCAAAAATTACGTCAATCAGAAAAAAGATCGTTGGCGAGAACGGAATCTTACTACATAGGTGTTTTAACGATCTTGTGATGGCTATGAAATATCCGACAGATACCGCGTTTTATTGCTACAGGGCCATTGAGTCGCTCCGGCATCACTGCGGAGAGAAATATGGAATCGACAAAGAAGACAAAACGACTCAATGGCAGAAGTTTAGAGAATGCGTTCGTTGTGATGAAGAGACTATTAACTTTGTTAAACGTGCCGCAGGCCCATTACGTCACGGTGAAATTACGCCGGTGACTTCAGATGATCGTGTAGAACTATTTAGAAGAACATGGGATATCGTAGACAATTATCTTGAACATATATGAAAATATAAATGCAATTTAGTTTACCCCCTACCCCTTCCCCCGCATCAGCCTCGCCTGTTCGCGCTTCCAGTCGCGTTCCTTGATCGCCGCGCGTTTGTCGGCCTTGTGCTTGCCGCTCGCGAGCGCGAGATCGAGCTTGGCGCGGCCGCGCTTGTTGAAGTAGATTGAAAGCGGCACCAGGGTTTTGCCTTCGCGCGTCACCGCGCCGAGCAGCTTTCGCATCTCGCGCTTATGGACCAGGAGCTTGCGCGGCCGGCGCGGTTCGTGGTTGAACCGGCTTGCGGGATATTCGGGGATGTGGGCGTTGAGAAGATAAAGCTCGCCGTTTTTCTCGCCGGCGTAGGCCTCGGCGATGCTGGCGCGGCCCTCGCGCAGCGACTTGACCTCGGTGCCGGTCAGTTGGAGTCCGGTTTCGAGCGTGCTTTCGATCAGGTAATCGTGGCGGGCGCGCCGGTTCTGGGCGGCGAAGCGGCGCGGCGCGGCGTCTTTGGCCATCCGTTTAGTTGAGCAGGCCGGTGGCCTGCATCGCGCGGCGGACCTTTTCCCGCCCCGCCGCGGAAAGCGGAGCCAAGGGCAGGCGCACGTCGGGCGCGCATTTGCCGAGCAGGTGCGCGGCGTACTTGGCCGGCGCCGGATTGGTTTCGCAGAAGAGGTCGATGTGCAGCGGCATCAGCCTTTGCTGCAAGGCGATCGCCTCCTGCGTCTTGTTGGCTTGCCAGAGTTTTTGCACCTCGGCGCACATCCGGGGCGCGACGTTGGCGGTGACTGAGATGCAGCCGTGCCCGCCGCCGGCGAGGAAGTTCACCGCGGTGCCGTCCTCGCCCGACATCTGGCAGAACTTGTCGCCGATCGCCATGCGCGTTTTCATCGGCCGGGTCAGGTCCATGGTCGCATCCTTGACCCCGGCGATATTTGGGAGCTTGGCGAGCCGCGCCATCGTTTCGACCGACATGTCCACCACGCTGCGCGGCGGGATGTTGTAGATGATGATCGGGATGTCGACCGCGTCGTGGATCGCCTTGAAATGGAGGTACATCCCTTCCTGGGTCGGCTTGTTGTAATAGGGCGTGACCACCAACGCGGCGTCGGCACCGGCTTTCTTGGCGTGGCGGGTCAGCGCGATCGCCTCGTCGGTCGAGTTGGAGCCGGTGCCGGCGACCACCGGGCGGCGGCGCCCTGCGGCCTCGACGCAAAGCTCGACCACGCGCATGTGCTCTTCGTGGTCCAGCGTCGGCGATTCGCCGGTGGTGCCGCACGGCACCAATCCGTCGGTTCCTTCCGCGATCTGCCATTCCACCAGCGCCTGGAACGCGGATTCGTCCACATGGCCGTTCTTGAACGGCGTGACGATGGCGACGAAGGAACCCCGAAACATGACAATCTCTGGTTTGTTAGCGATATTTGAACACTTCGGGCGGACGATACCGCCCGAGCGAGGATGGGGCAAGCGGCCGGGATTGCGGCTTCCGCCCCCGAACGGCCCTTGAGCGCCGGCCCGGCCAAAGCCTAGAATCCCCGGCGACGGACCTTCGGGAGAACGGATGATCGTGCATCTTTGGCGAACGACGCCCGCCGCCTTGCTCGCGGGTTTCCTGTGTTCGGCCGCTCCTCTCGCGGCTTTCGCCGCGAGCCCGGCCGCGCTCCCCCCCGGTCTTTTCGCCCACGCCTCCGACGCCAAGATCGCGCACACCGCGTTTCAGGCGGTCGGCGCCGGGCAATGGGCCAAGGCCGAACTCGCCGCCCGCGCCGCCAAGGACCCGATGCTGCTCAAGCTCGTCCAATGGCTCGGGCTGGTGCGCGAGGGCGTGCCGGTGCCTTTCTTCGGCGTCGCCCGCTTCTACGAGGAGAACCACCACTGGCCGATGCAGACCCAGCTCCGGCGCCGGGTCGAGGAATCGATCGGTCCGGACGTGCCCCCCGCCGCCGTGCTCGACTGGTTCCACCGCCATCCGCCGGGCAGCGCCATCGGCAAGATTCGCTACGCCGAGGCCTTGCTGGCGACCGGCACGCCCGAACGCGGCAAGGCGCTGCTCCGGGAAGCGTGGGTCTCGGGCTCGTTCCCCAAGGCGCAGGAGCGCGCGATCCTGAAGCGCCACGGCAAAATCCTGACCAAGGAGGACCACGCCCAGCGTCTCGACCGCCTGCTGTGGGACGGCAAGGTGGAGGAAGCCCGTCGCCTGATGTGGCGGGTGGATCCGGCCAAGCGCGCGCTGGCCGAGGCTCGCCTCATGCTGCGCCACCGCCAGGGTAACGTGGATCGCTTGGTCGCGCGCGTGCCGCCGGAGCTGCAACAGGACCCCGGGCTGCTGTACGAACGCGCGCGCTGGCGCCGCGTCAAGGGCAAGTACCAGGAAGCGCGGGAGATTTTCGACAACCCGCCCCAGGACCTGGAGCGTGCCGATCTCTGGTGGCAAGAGCGCGCCATCCTCGCCCGCCGGGGTTTGCGCGAAGGGTATATCGGCGACGCCTACCGGCTGGTCAAGGCGCACGGCCTTTCGCCGGCGCAGACCGCGCCCTACGCCGAGGCCGAATGGCTGGCGGGTTGGATCGCGCTCCGCTTCCTGCAAGACCCCGCGATGGCGATCGATCACTTCAAGGCGATGCACGGGGCGGTCGTCTATCCGGTGAGCAAGGCGCGCGGCGCCTATTGGATCGCGCGCGCGGCCGAAGCGATGAAAAATTCGCAGGAAGCCGCGACCTGGTATGGCACCGCCGCGACCCAACCCACCGTTTTCTACGGCCAGCTCGCGGCGGCAAAACTCGGAATGGATGCGCGGCTCAAACTCCCGGTCGAGCCGGAACCGACCTCCGGCGAGGTCCAGGATTTCAAGGCGCACGAACTCGCCCGCGCGGCGCGCCTACTCCACGCGCTTGGATACAGCGACGAGGTGCGGCCCTTCATCCTCCAGCTCGCCGAGGTCAAGGACACTCCCGGCTGGCGGCGTTTGGCCGCGGCATTGGCGCGCGCCTTGCAGCGCGAGGAAGTGGCGATCCAGGTCGCCAAGCGCGCCAGCCGCAGCGGCGTCGAGTTGGCCGAATCCGGCTATCCGACGCTGCGCCTGCCGGCGTTGCCCGCCGATGGCAAGGGACGATCTCTGCCCGAATCGCCGCTGGTATTCGCGGTCGTGCGCCAGGAAAGCGCGTTCCAGGCGGACGCCGTCAGCCGCGCCGGCGCGCAAGGGTTGATGCAATTAATGCCCAAGACCGCGAGCGAAACCGCCCGCGCGCTGAAAATTTCGCACAGTCCAGGCCGCCTGTCGGAACCGGAATACAATCTGAAGCTCGGCCAAGCCTACTTGCGCGATGTGATCGCCGAGTTTGAAGGCTCATACGTACTGGCGCTGGCGGCCTACAACGCCGGACCGAAACGCGCACGCGAGTGGCTGAAGGCTCATGGCGATCCCCGCACCGGGGTCGAGGACGCCGTGGATTGGATCGAGATGATCCCCTTCGAGGAGACCCGCAATTACGTGCAGCGGGTTCTGGAAAACCTCCAGGTCTACCGGCTCAAGGGCAACGGCGGCTCGCACGCGGCCGAGATTGCCGAGCGCGACTTGAAACGCTAAGAAATGCCAATGGGCAAAGTCGTCAATCCGCTTCGCGGCATCAAAGCGTGCATGTTCGACGCCTACGGTACGCTGTTCGACGTGGCGGCGGCGGCCAAGGCCGCCGCCGACGATCTCGGCGACAAGTCAGGGCCGCTCGCCGATATCTGGCGGACGAAGCAGTTGCAGTACACCTGGCTCAGGAGCCTGATGGGAGATTACGCCGATTTCTGGAAGCTGACCGGCGACGCGCTCGACTACGCCTTGGCGGCGACGGGGATGAAGGGCGATCCGGCTTTGCGCCGGAAGCTGATGGAACTCTACCGCAACCTGGACTCCTATCCCGACGCCGCCGCCTGCTTGCGCACGCTCAAGCAGGCGGGCTTCAAGACCGCGATCCTCTCCAACGGTACGCCCGCGATGCTGCGCGCGGCGGCGAAGAGCGCGGGCCTTGCTCCCCTGCTCGACCATGTGCTGTCGGTGCATTCGCTGAAAATCTACAAGCCCGATCCGCGCGTCTATCGTCTCGCGACCAAAACCCTCAAGCTCAATCCGGCGGCGATTTGCTTCGTCTCCTCCAACGCCTGGGATGCCTGGGCCGGCGCGCGCTTCGGCCTGCGCTCCGTCTGGATCAACCGGACCGGCGCTCCGCCGGAAAACCTGCCGGGCAAAATCGCGGCGGAAGCGCGGGTCCTCGCCGACGTACCGCGCCTGCTCGGTTTATGACGGATACGGCTTCGCCCCCCTTCCGCGACCGACGCTTCACCAGCCGCGACGGGCTGAGCCTTTACTTCCGCGATTCCGGCGATCCGTTCGCGCCGCGCACGCCGGTATTGTGTCTTCCCGGCCTGACGCGCAATTCGCGCGACTTCGGCGCGATCGCCCGGCGCTTGGCTGCGACGCGGCGGGTGCTGTGCCCCGATTACCGCGGTCGCGGCCAGTCCGACTACGATCCCGATTGGCGCAACTATCACCCGCGGACCTACCTCGAGGATATTCGTCATCTCCTCGCCGTCGCCGGCGTCGGCCGGGTGGTAGCGATCGGAACGTCCATGGGCGGGATCCTTGCCGCCGGTATGGCGGTGGCGATGCCGGCCGCTCTGGCCGGCGCCGTGATCAACGACGTCGGCCCCGAGATCGGCATCCGGGGGTTGGATCGCATCGTCGCATACATGCAGGACGCCGGGCCGCTTCCCGACTGGAACGCGGCGGTGGCGAAGCTGCGCGCGAATTTTCCCAACCTGCCAGCTTACACCAACGGCGATTGGCTGAAGATCGCGCAAGCCACCTATCGCGAGAACCACGATGGCCTGCTCCGCCCCGACTGGGACGTGCGGCTGGTGAAACCGTTGCTGACAAGCGGCACCGGCGGTTATAACTTGTTGGCGCTGTTCTCAGCGCTTCGCGCGGTGCCGGTGTTGCTGGTGCGGGGCGAGCGTTCCGATGTCCTCCATGCGGATGCGTTCGAGCGTATGGGTGCGCTGCTTCCCTCCGCGCTGCGGCTGACGGTTCCCGGCGTCGGCCATGCGCCGAGCTTCTCCGAACCCGTCGCCAAGGATGCCCTCGATGACTTCCTCCGTTCCCTCTGAGTTGCCCACCTACGACGACGTCAAGGACGCCGCCGGACGCCTGCACGGACTCGCGATCGAGACGCCGCTGCTCGAATCTCCCCTGTTCAACGACGAGCTCGGCTTTCGCCTGCTGATCAAGGCCGAGGTGCTCCAACGCACCGGCTCGTTCAAGTTTCGCGGCGCCTACAACCGCGTCTCCCGCCTTTCGCCTGAGGAGCGCCGGCGCGGCGTGGTGGGATACTCGTCGGGCAACCACGCGCAAGGAGTCGCGGCGGCGGCGAAGCTGGTCGGAACTCCGGCGGTGATCATCATGCCCAAGGACGCGCCGGCGATGAAGATCGCCAACACGCGGGCTTATGGCGCCGAGGTGGTTCTTTACGACCGGGTGAACGAGGATCGCGAAGCGATCGGCGAAAGGATTTCCCGCGAGCGCGGCCTGACCCTGGTCCATCCGTTCGACGATTTTCACATCATCGCCGGCCAGGGTACCGGCGGCCTCGAGATCGCGCGCGCGGCGCGCGCGCGAGGGCTGCGTCTCGACGCGGTTCTGGTGCCCTGCGGCGGCGGCGGCCTGACCGCCGGCCTTGCGCTGGCGCTCGCTGAAGAATCGCCCGGCACCGAGGTTTGGGCGGTGGAGCCCGCCGGCTGGGACGACTGGAAACGCTCGTTCGCGTCGGGAAAGATCGAGCGCGCCGGCGGACACGGAAGTCCGTTCTGCGATGCGCTGCTCACGCCTTCGCCCGGCGTGATGACGTTTGCCATCAACCGCCGCCTCGTCCGTGGCGCGCTCGACGTGGACGACGCGGCGGTGATGAAGGCGATGGCGCTGGCCTGGCGTCACTTCAAGCTGGTGGTGGAGCCGGGCGGCGCGGCCGCGCTCGCCGCGGTTCTGACCGGGGCGCTGCCCGTCAAGGGCAAGACGGTTTGTGCGGTCTGCTCGGGCGGAAACGTGGAGGCGGCCGTATTTCGCACCGCGCTCGAACGGTTCGCTTAAAGAGGTCGGTCAGCCGAAATGTTTCTTGCCTTCGGCGGAAGCATCCTTGCCGGTAATGCGCGCGAGAGGAGATGGAGGGACTTCCGCCGCCGCCGGCTGGGAGGAAATCGCGCGCGGATCGGTCATGTGCTTGCAATGGCCTTCGATGAATGCCCCGTTCTCGATCGACATCGACTCGTGCAGAATGTCGCCGACGACGTGCGCGGTGCGGGCCAGGTGAACGACGCGCGATTTGATCAGGCCGTTGACGCGGCCGTGAATTCGGACCTGTTCGGCGAGAAGTTCGCCCTTGATGTCGGCGCTTTCGCCGACCAGGACCGACTTGGCGCGGACGTCGCCTTCGACCGTGCCGTCGACCTGAATCTCGCCCTGGCTGGAGATATCGCCGACGACGCGCATGTCCGAGCTGAGAATGGACGGCGTGGGCGCGGGCGGCGGCGTGCCGGTGGAAGGCGGCTTTTTACTCCTTGAAAACATGACGTCCGGCCTTGATGAAGTTCATGGGGTTCTTGGGTTTGTCCTTGAACATGATTTCGTAGTGAAGGTGCGTGCCGGTGCTGCGCCCCGAGTTCCCGACCAGACCGATGACCTGGTTAAAGACAACTTTGTCCCCTTTTTTCACCATGGCCTTGTCGAGATGGCCGTAACGCGTGCGGATGCCGCTGCCATGATCGATCTCGATCAGGCGGCCATATTTGTCCTGGTAGCCCGAGAACGTGACCACGCCGATGGAGGTGGCATGCACCGGCGCGCTTTTGGGCGCGCTGAGGTCCACGCCGTAATGAGCCGCCCACATGCCATTGAGGGGGTCCATACGCTTGCCGAAGGGGCTGTTGATGGCATAGGTGGCGAGCGGCGCGGCGAGCGGAACGCGCTGCATCACGGCTTGCAGCGATTCCCAGCGCGAGAGTTGGCGCGACAGCACCTCCATCTCGGTGGCGATCGGGTCGGATTCATCCTCGCTCGCCGGAGAGGTGTATTTGACGGGGATGAAGGGTCCGCCCTGCCCCTTCCGGCTCTTGGAGTCGGACGAGGCGAGCAACTGGTTGGGATCGAGCCCGGCGATCTGGAGGACCTTTTCGGTCGATTCGATGAACCCCGAGGTGCGTTCGGCGAGTTGGCGGACGGATTCGAGTTGCGTCTCGCGTATGGACGCAAGTCTATTTTCCGTCTCGCGCATCTGGCGGCGCAGGTTGTTGGACTCGAACAAAGCCTGATTGCGCTCCGCCAGCGCGGTTTGCAGGTCGTTCTCGACGTTGGTCAGGTTGCCTTTGAGGGTGAAGTTGCGGCTGGCGAGGGACTGCATGTTGCCCTCGATCTCGACCAGTTGAGTCCTGAGCTTCTCCCGCGCCGCGGCCATCAACCCGCGCTCCTGCTCGGTGGCGAGAAGCTGCGCTTCGACCGTGGAGATGTTCTTCTGCAGTTGCGCGCTCTGCTCGCGCAAGGAGGAGGAGAAGACGCTGTTTTCCTCGATCTCGCGGGTGATGGCGTTGAATTTCTTCTGGTATTCGGCGACTTCGCCCAACAGCGTGCGATAGGCCAGCCGGGCGGTGGCGATCTGGTCGTCCTTGAAGGCGACGATCTGGGTATGAAGCAGGAATTTGACCGACGCGAACCCGCCCCAACTCGCCAGACTCATCAGAAATACGGCGACGGCGACCTGGGCACGCTGGGAAATGCGCACGTGCGATATGCGTCCCTCGGCCCGCACCATGAACTGGCGCTCCGGAAACATCCGGTCGAGCCGGGCGCGGAATCGCTCGCGCCAACCCATAGGTGCCTTGAACCGCGTTGAATTCCGCACGTCTTCCCCGCTCTCCCTCAAGCCGGCCGCCGATTTTAGGATCGGTCTTTTCCGGGCACTTTTCGACCCGGCCAGACTGGCTCGCCGGAGATAAGGGAGGACCGTACCGATACCCCGTATCGCTGGCAAGCCTCCCGATGGATCCGGATCGAGCGGCGGGCAGATTCGAAACTGGCCTTTCTTTTCTTTCTGTTTCAATCGGTTGACGAACGGCCTTGGAATCGGAAACGAAGCGGTCCGGCTGGAGCAGACTGCGTTCGAAAGCTATGCTTTCCCCATGAGCGAAAACGATTCCACCGGCGCCGGAAAAACCCCCGAATTCGGTCCCCGCCATCCGGCATGGCAACTGGCGACCTGGTTCGGCACGGGCCTCATGCCCAAGGCCCCCGGCACGTGGGGCTCGCTCGCGGCGGTTCCCTTCGCCTACGGGGTCCATCAACTCGCGGGACCGGTCGGGCTTTTCGCCGCCGCCTGGGTCCTGTTCGCGCTCGGCGCTTGGGCGGCGGAAGTGTTCCGCCGCCGCACCGGAACGAAAGATCCCCCGGCGGTGGTGGTGGACGAGGCGGCGGGACAATGGCTTGCCCTGGTTCCCGCCGGAGACGATATTCTCGTCTACGCCGCCGGTTTTCTCCTGTTTCGTCTCTTCGACATCTGGAAGCCCTGGCCGGTGTCGTGGGCGGACCGGCGCATCGAAGGGGGACTGGGGATCATGCTCGACGACATGATCGCCGGGGCGTATGCGGCTTGCACACTGTGGGCGGCGATGTTTTTGATCGCACGGGTGCCATGACGACGATCTTTCCCAAATCCCTGACCGATATCGCCGAGGAGACGCTGGAGACCTGCCGCGGCTCTGGGCTGATGCTGGCGGTGGCGGAATCCTGCACCGGCGGGTTGGTCGCGGCGTGTCTCACGTCGCTCGCCGGCTCTTCGGCGGTGGTCGAGCGGGGTTTCGTCACCTACACCAACCGCTCCAAGCAGGACATGCTGGGGGTGCCGCCGCACCTGTTCACCACCGTCGGCGCGGTGAGCGAGGATGTCGCCCGCGCCATGGCCGAAGGGGCGCTCGAACGCTCCCAGGCTCACGTCAGCGTGTCGGTCACCGGGATCGCCGGACCCGGCGGCGCGACGGCGGGAAAGCCGGTCGGCCTCGTCCATATGGCGAGCGCGCGCAAGGGCCGCGATACCCTGCACGAGCGCCATGTCTTTTCCGGCGACCGCGACGCGGTGCGCCGCCAGGCGACCGAAGCGGCGCTCAGGCTTCTGTTGCGGCAAGTGGGCGAATAGCGCCGCTCTCGTCAATAGCGCTTGTAGGGCAGGAACTTGCCCGACATGGCGATCTTCACCCGGTCGCCTTTCGGATCCGGCAGGCGTTCGATCTTCATCTCGAAGTCGATGGCGCTCATGATGCCGTCGCCGAACTCCTCCTGGATCAGTTCTTTCCAGGTTGTGCCGTAGACCTGGATCAGTTCGTAAAAGCGATAGATCAGCGGGTCCGTCGGCGGGACCGAAGGCAGCGGGCCGCGGTAGGGAACCTCGGCCAAGAGCGCGGCCGAACCCTTAGGCAGGCCGAGTACCTGTTCCGCCTTCTTCGCCTCGGCCGGTTCGAGCTTCATCTGGCCTAGCAGCGCGGCGGTGAGCAGCACCGGCGACGCCTTGGGATCGATCTTGCGGCAAATTTCCTTCCAGGCGAGCCCTTTGGCGCGTTTCGCCTCGTAGACTTTTTCGGTCAGATCCGCACGGGTCATGGTCTCCTCCTTCGCAGCGAATGATGGGGCAAAAAACCGTTTTATCCCGCCGTCCGATTGCCGAGAGCGCGCGCTGGGATGGATTGAACGGGCGCGGGCCAATCCGAGGCCGGCCGGACCACCGGCGGGTGGCGCGGGTCGATGTGGCGCGTGCCGGCGAGATCGCGGGAACGGTTGACGAGAAAATCGAGCAAATGGTTCCGTGTCGCGTAGTAGAGCGGATGATGGTGCACGTCGTGGCGGGTACGGTCGCGGGGTAGCGGGTTCTCGACGATTTCGGCGATCACCGCTCCGGGTCCGTTGCTCATGAGGATGATCCGGTCGGCGAGCAGGATCGCCTCGTCGATGTCGTGGGTGATCATGAAAACGGTCTGGTGCGTCTCGCGGCAGATGCGCAGAACCTCTTCCTGGAGCATGCCTCGGGTGAGCGCGTCGAGCGCGCTGAAGGGCTCGTCCATCAGCAGCATCTTGGGCTCGATGGCGAGCGCGCGGGCGATCCCGACCCGCTGGCGCATGCCGCCGGACAATTGCGCCGGCTTCTTGTCCTCGGCGCCATTGAGGCCGACGAGATCGATGAACTGCCGGCAGTGATCGAGGACCTTATCCCGCCGCCAGCCGGGCCGGCGCGAACGGACGGCGAAGGCGATATTGCCGAGCACGGTGAGCCACGGCAGCAGGGCGTGACTTTGGAAGATGACCGCGCGATCGAGGCTCGGCCCGTCGATCTCGGTCCCGCCCGCGAGAACGGTGCCCGCGTCCGAACGATCGAGCCCGGCGAGGATGTTGAGGATGGTCGTCTTGCCGCAGCCGGAATGTCCGATCAGGCAGACGAACTCGCCCTCGTGGACCGAGAACCACAGGTCCTCGAACACCGCCGTGGTTCCGCCCTTGCCATGGTAGATCTTGGCGATGCTCTCGGCGCGCACCAGGGGCCGGGCGTGATCGCGGGACATGGCGCCGCTCATTCGGGGTAGGTCACCAACCGCGCGATTCGCCCGAGCGTCTGATCGAGCGCCATGCCGACCATGCCGATGGCGAGAATCGCGATAATCACGTTGGTGATCGAGAGGTTGTTCCACTCGTTCCAGACGAAGTAGCCGATGCCGGTTCCGCCGACGAGCATCTCGGCGGCGACGATGACCAGCCAAGCGATGCTGATGGAGATGCGCATCCCGGTCATGATCGTCGGCGCCGCCGCCGGCAGGATGACGGCGAACGCGAGCCGGAACCGCCCGACCTCGAGCGTGCGGGCGACGTTGAGCCATTCCCGCCGCACGGTCGCGACGCCGAAGGCGGTGTTGAGCAGCATCGGCCAGACCGAGCAGATGAAGATGACGAAAATTGCCGATAGTCCCGAATCCTTGATGGTGTAGAGGGCGAGCGGCATCCAGGCGAGCGGCGAAATCGGGCGCAGCACCTGGATGAAGGGATCGAGCGCCCGGTAGATCAGCGGCGACATGCCGATGGCAAAGCCGAGCGGCAGCGCGACCGCGACCGCAAGGGCATAGCCGGCGAGCACGCGGGCGAGCGAATAGGCGAGCTGAATGCCGATGCCCTTGTCGTTGGGACCGTTATCGTAGAAGGGATTGATGAGATGTTCCCAGAGCTTGATGCCGACCTGGCCCGGCCCCGGCATCGCTGATTGCCCGGTCACGGCCGTCACCCCCATCAGTTTGGCGTATTCGGGGTCCATCGCCGCGCCCGGCCCCGTCCCTTGCGTGCCGAGGTGCCAGAAGGCGAGAAACACCGCCAGGATCACGAAGGACGCGATCGCCGCCCGCACCCCCAAGGATAGGGCGGCCATCAGGTTCTCCGGATCGCGAAGCTGGCGACGTAAGCGTCGGGCGTGGCCGGATCGAACTCCTTGCCCATCACGCGATACTTGGCGTAGGTCGCGGCGGGCGGCTTGAGGCCCATTTCCTGCATCGTCTTGGCCGCGTCGGTGGCGAGGAAGACCTGCTCGGCGATCTTGCGGTAGTCCACCTCGCCCTTGATCTGGCCCCAGCGTTTCATCTGGGAAAGAATCCAGACGGCCATCGAATGCCAGGGGAACGGCGCGAAATCGATCCGGTCGGGCACTGTCTGCACCTTGCCGAGCCCGTCGGCGAAGGTTCCGGTCAGCACCTGCTCCACCACCGTCACCGGCTGGTTGAGGTAGTTGGCCGGGGCGATGGCGGCGGCGATTTCCTTTCGGTTTTCGGCTTTCGAGGCGTAGGCGGTCGCGTCGATGATCGCCTTCAAGAGCGCGCGGAAAGTATTGGGCATCGTATCCGCGAATTCGCGGCTGGCGGTGAACGCGCAGCAGGGATGGCCGTCCCAGATCTCCTTGGAGAGCATATGGATGAAGCCGACGCCGTCGTAGACCGCGCGCTGGTTGACCGGGTCGGGGGCGAGGAAGCCGTCGATGTTGTCGGCGCGCAGGTTGGCGACCATCTCGGGCGGAGGCACGGCGCGGATCTGGATGTCCTTGTCCGGGTCGAGACCGTGCTCGGCGAGCAAGTAGCGGAGCAGGTAGTTGTGCATCGAGTAGTCGAAAGGCACGGCGAACTTGAACCCCTTCCACTGCTTCGGATCGCGCTTGTCCTTGTGCTTCATCGCGAGCGTGATCGCCTGGCCATTGATGTTCTCGACTGCCGGCATGGTCCACGGAATCGGGTTCGAGCCGACGCCGAGCGAGATCGCGAGC
>Ga0156275_1248_pt1 | contig 12919 bp, 17 predicted proteins | sample RifCSPlowO2_12_FD_107924 | JGI IMG/M metagenome (GOLD analysis project Ga0156275, IMG submission 107924) | Rhodospirillales bacterium RIFCSPLOWO2_12_FULL_67_15 | reverse complement strand
GTCGCCGGCGGCACCAAGCAAGGCATCCCCGGCGATTACAACTGGATCACGTTCCTGTTCCGCTGGCTGCATGTGCTGTCGGGCGTCATGTGGATCGGCCTGCTTTGGTACTTGAACTTCGTGCAGACGCCGAGCATGCCTAAGATTCCCGACGAGCAAAAGCCGGCGATCACCAAGGTCATCGCGCCGGCGGTGCTGTTCTGGTTCCGTTGGGCGGCGATGGCGACGATTGTCACCGGACTGATTCTCGCCGGGATGAGCGGCTATCTGATCGACGCCCTCACGCTCGGCGCCTCCGGCGGTTTCGCCGTGCCGAAGAGCACCGCGATCGGAGTCGGCATGTGGCTCGGCGCGATCATGTGGTTCAACGTCTGGTTCATCATCTGGCCCAACCAGCAGAAGGCGCTGGGCATGGTGCAAGTTGAAGCCGACGCCAAGGCCAAGGCGGCGCGCCTCGCCGGCTTGACCTCGCGCGTCAACTTGATGCTCTCGGTGCCGATGCTCTACGCGATGGTCTCGGCGCAGAACATCTACTGATCCGCGCAAGAACGCGTGGGGAAGGGCCCGGCGGCGACGCCGGGCCTTACTTTTTTTGGCGTGGTCCCGTTACGGATTGGCCACCGGCCATGTGAACGCGCGTTCGGCTACGGCTCCTATTTGGCGAATCCGCAAAGTCACGGATGTCGGCGCGGGACTGATCGGCTTGAACACCAATACGCCCTGGCGGTGATGGCCCCCAGGCGGATCGCCTTCCCAGGCGACCGGCCGCCGGTCCTCGCCGTCGGGGCCGGCGAGCGCCGCAACGGCGAGAAAGTCCTGGGTCAGCGGGACGGTGTGGGTGTCGAACTCGACCGCGAAGCGCCAGGTTTCCGCCCCGGCCGAAAGCGTCAACGGCGCGACCTTCACCGTCACTTGACCTTCCTTGTTGACTTGAGGCTGCGGCGGCTTGGCTTGCTGGGCGCGGGCAGGCGTCCCGATGACTTGGACAATCCCGAGCAATACGGCGGCGGCGATCAGAACGACCCGGCGCCGCCGGAGAATATCATAAGCCATGGGTCAGGCTCCGTGGGCGAAGGCGGCGAGCCGGCGGCTCATGTAAGCGATCCCGGCCAAGTTGGCCGCCACCCCCACCCAGAACAACTCCACTTGATATTGTCCCACGAGGCTTACCAGTCCGGTCGCCCCCAGGACCGGCAAAAGATTGACCAGATAATGCGTGCAGCAGGAAAGCATGGCCGCGCCGGAAGTGCCGCCGGTGACGGCGACGACTTTGCCCGAGCCGGCTGTCCGCACGGCCCATCGCAGATAGACGAAGAGGCCGACTTGAACGCCGAAACCGACCGCGAGCGTCACGATGAACGGCCAGTAAGTCCCGAATTGCTCCAAGGCATACGACCACCCCGACACCAGAGTCAGAACTCCGAAGTAGATCGCGAGCAATCCTGTGCCGCTCAGCCCGCCGGCGGCGATCGCCACTCCGAGCGCCTTCGGGTCCAACCGGAAAGACGGGTTCGCGCCATGGTCCGGGCACGAAGGCCCGGCGGAACCGGCTACGGCCGACGCGATGCCCGGCCGGTAGGCCGCGGGATCGGCGCGAAAGCGGTCGCGGCAGGCGGTCGAGCAGAAGTACAACCGCTCGCCCTCGAACTCCAGGCTGGCGGCGGCCTCGGCCGGGTCGAGCGTCATATTGCAAACGGGATCGGTGGGCATGGTTTTCCTCGGATGCCAAGCGCGCCCGCTGACGCCGTGCACGATGCAAAATTTAGGAGAACGCGCCGCGACGCGCCTTGACCTGCATCAACCGCCGACGCCGGCACACCGCCGTTTGACGGGCCACGGAGAATTACCCCTTCGCCGCTTCCATGACGCACGCGCCGCAGGGGTTGCGAAATTATCGAATTCCGATAATATCGGATATGTGATCGAAGGTTTCGGCAACCGTCTGGCCGAGGACTTGTTTCTGGACAGGCCCTCCAAGGAGTTGCGCCGGTTCCCTCCCGATCTGAAGCGGGCGGCCCGGCGCAAGCTGCTTTATTTGCACGATGCCGCCGAACTGATGGACCTGCGGATGCCGCCTGGAAATCGGCTGGAAGCGCTGAAGGGGGATTTAACTGGATATCATTCGATCCGGATCAACGATCAATGGCGGATCGTATTCCGCTGGGAGAACGGCAACGCTCGGGACGTCAGGGTCGTGGATTACCATTGAACGAAAGCATGAGGTTCGCAACATGAAGATGAAGCAGCCCAAGAATCCTTTCCACCCCGGCGAAATCCTGCTGGAGGAGTTCCTCCGGCCTTCCGGGACGACCCAGACGGCCTTCGCCCGGAAACTTGGCTGGACGCCGGCCCGCTTGAACGAGTTCATCAAGGGCAAACGCGGGGTGACCGCGGACGCCGCGCTCGACCTCGCCCAGGCGCTCGGAACCTCCGCCAAGCTCTGGATGAACCTGCAGGCGACCTACGATCTCGACCAAGCGATGAAGCGGCGCAAGGCCGCCTGACGCGGGGCCACCGGAACCCGTAGCGGCAGTGGGTCAACGGCGCGGCGCGGTGCCGCGCATGTCGGGAGCGATCTTATCCCCGCAGAGTTAAAGCCAACGGCCGAACAGCAAAAGCAATCCCATCAACCCTAGAACGAGCGCGAACCCGGTCTTAACGGTTCGGGCCAGCCGCGCGACTTCCCTCGAGATTAATCGCAGATTGCCGGCAGGAGATTCGGCTTCGGAACCAGGCGCGGCAACCGCCATGGTCTCGTCGGCGGGAGGCAAGGGAACGCTCGATACCGATGCGGGGACTTCTTGTTGTTCCACCTCCCACCCAAAACCGGTCACATGGCCGCAAAGGTATCCGCCGTCATCCTCGCCCTTGAGCACTCCCCAAGTGACGGGAATAACCGGCGGCGCATGCCTGTCATTCACAAGCCCACCTACCCAGTCGAGCGATAACACACATCGTCCGATCCGCCTCGCAAGGAAATCGTCCTGAAACCGACCGAGCGCTTCCCTCGGCAGGACGCACTCGATAGCCCACCCCTCTTCCATGCCCAGCTCCCAGTCGCTTGGCGAACAGAAAAGCATCGCGGAAGGTGGATCCTCCGTCAATCTTTTTGCAACCCGCTGAACAAACCCGTAGATAGTAGGATCGGCACTCTTGAACCGCTCAGAGGAAGGGGCAATGTCTTGGTGTTGCCTCCACTCCTTTTCCAAATATTCCTTGAAACTTTGGCTGTTTCCTGAAGACCGGATTGTTAACGGAAACTCTTGAGCCTTGTTTTGTTCCTCTCCAATGAAAGCGACCGAATCTTTTTCTAAAACCGCGTCCCCGTGAAAAGTGATTTCGTCGAATACGTCCGTTTCCTCGGAACGGCGCTTGGCGGAATAAGAGCGGTGTAACTTCAGATTCTTCACTTCGACACGGAAAGTTCTGAGCGTCACGCCGTATCCGCCTAAAACATCCGACAATTCCTCTGCCATGTGTCCCCCTCGAGTGCGCGCTCACTACGACGGAAATCCGTCTCGGCTTCGTGGGGCGGCGCTTTCTCGCCCGTCTCGGTCTCGGCCGCGACCGCGACCCTTTCACGCCGCCAACACGTCGAGCACCACGTCGGGACGTTTCTCGATGACCTTGAGCAGCGCGCGGGCCGCGCCCTCGGGGCGGCGGTGGCCGCGTTCCCAGTTCTGAACCGTGCCGACGGGAAAGCCGAACTGCTTGGCGAATTGCCGTTGGGTCATGCCCAGGCGCCTACGGATCGCCTTCACGTTCACATCCCTCGGCACGCGGACGGTTCGAACCCGAACGCCTGTCTTCTCGCCGCGCGCATGGGCGGCGGCTTCCCCGAGACTGGCCATCAAGCCGTCGAAAAGTTTCTTCCTCATCGTCGCTTCCCTTGCAGTTCGTTCTCGACCACCGCCATCAAGGCTTTGCGCTGATCCGGGGTGAGATCGTCGCGCTCGCTTTTCGAGTATGCGAGCAGCAGATAGAGCGGCATCGCCTCGCTGTGATAGTAGTAGATCACTCGCGCACCACCCCGTTTCCCCCGGCCCTGGGCACCCACCCGCAGCTTGCGGAGGCCGCCGGTTCCCCGAATGAGGACGCCGGCCTCGGGGCTGTACGCCAGGAAATCCACCAGGGCGGAAATCTCGTCCTCCGATAACAGCCGCCCAACCGAGCGGCGGAAGCCGACGGTTTCCGCCACCGCTACCGGAACAACATCAGGATAGGCCTTCGTCATAGGTCGGTCAATGACCGGGCTCGCCCGGCCGGGCTTTTTGCTTTGGGAGAGATCACTTGACCGCGATCAAGGCGGCGGCCACCGGGCGGCCTTCGGCGAGCAGGACGTTGAAGGTCCGGCAGGCGGCGCCGGTATCCATCCATTCGAGCGCGACCCCGCGCGCTTTGAATACCGGGCGCAGAGGGCCGGGCGCCGGCGCGAAGCGCGGCCCGCAGCCGACGACCAAAATCTCGGCCGGCGGGAGCGCCTCGAACAGCGGCGCGAGCGCGAATTCGGTCACGTCGGCCGCGGCCGCGACCGTCCAGGCGAGTGTCCGTTCGGGAAGAACGATCACCGATCCCGCGTAACGCGCGCCCGCGATCACGAATCCGCCGTCGCCGTACGCTTCGATCACCTGCCGGCCGGCCGGAACGAGCGGCGTGATATCGAGGCTCATGGCGCGCCCGGCGCCGCCTCCGGGGCAGGACGGTCGTGCGCGCCGCGGTCGATGTTCATGTAGAGCAGCATCGGCAACGCGACGCAGATCGTGGAATAGCTGCCGACGACCACGCCCCAGAGCAGGGCAAAACTGAAGTCCCGGATCACCGACCCGCCGAAGGCGTAGAGCGCGACCACGGTCAGGAACACCGTGCCGGACGTGTTGATGGTGCGCGACAGCGTCTCGTTGATGCTGCGGTCGAACAGCTCGGGCAACGGCATGGTCTTGAACTTGCGCAGGTTCTCGCGCACCCGGTCGAAGATCACCACCGTGTCGTTGATCGAATAGCCGGCGATGGTCAAGAGCGCCGCCACGGTCGAAAGATTGAACTCGAGCCCCGAAAGCGAGAATACCCCGACGGTCGAAATCACGTCGTGGAACAACGCGGCGATGCCGGCGGCGCCCCATTTCCATTCGAAGCGGAACCACAAATAGACCATGATGCCGCCGAGCGAAACGATCACCGCGAGGATGCTTTCGCGCAACAGTTCCGCTCCGACCTTGGGTCCCACGCTCTCGACCCGGCGGTACTCGACGCTCGCGCCGAGGGCGGACTTCACTTTTTCCACCGCCCGGCCTTGCGCCTTCTCGTCGCCTGCCTGGAGCGGGAGGCGGATCAGGACCTCGTTCGGGCCGCCGAAGCCCTGGATTTCGGTCCCGCCGAGGTTGAGCGAATCGACCTTCGCCCGCGTCGACGCCATGTCCACCGGGCCCGGAAACCGGGCCTCGATCATGATACCGCCGGTGAAGTCTATGCCGTAGTTGAGCCCGCGCGCCGCAATCAGCAGCACCGAAGCGGCGATCAAAAAGCCCGAGACGGCGAAGAAGATCAGGCGCAGCCGGATGAACGGCAGGCGGGTGTCGGGGGGAATCCAGACGATGCCGCGGAACATGACTCGTTTCCTTCCGTCCCGGTCAGATCGGCAGCAGCTTCGGACGCGCGAGCCGGAGCCAGCCCACCGTCATCAGGCGCGCGACCGAGATCGCCGTGAACATCGAGGTGATGATGCCGAGCGACAGCGTCACCGCAAAGCCGCGAATCGGCCCCGAGCCGAGAAAATAGAGCACCCCCGCCGCGATCAGCGTGGTGAGGTTCGAATCGACGATGGTCGTCATCGCCCGGGCATAGCCCGCGTCCATGGCCGAGATCGGCGGCCGCCCCAGCCGGGATTCCTCGCGCATGCGCTCGTAGATCAGCACGTTGGCGTCGACCGCCATGCCCATGGTCAGCACGATGCCGGCGATGCCGGGCAGCGTCAGCGTCGCTTGCAGAATCGACATCATCCCCAGGATCAGCGCCAGATTTAGGAGCAGGGCGATGTTGGAGATCATCCCGAACAGGGCGCCGTAGCCCGCGACCATGAAGACTATCACCAGGACGGTGCCGATGACGGCGGCGAACCTTCCCGCCGCGATCGAGTCGGCGCCGAGGCCGGGACCGACCGAGCGCTCCTCCAGAATGGTGAGCGGCGCCGGCAGCGCGCCGGCGCGGAGCAGGAGCGCGAGGTCCCTCGCCCCTTGCACGGTGAAGCCGCCGCTGATTTGACCGGACCCGCCGAGAATGGGTTCGCGAATGACGGGCGCGCTGATGACCTTGCCGTCGAGCACGATGGCGAACGGCTTGCCCACGTTCTTGCTGGTCGTGTCGCCGAAGCGCTTGGCCCCCTGGGAATCGAACCGGAAACTGACGACCGGCTCGCCGGTGCGCTGGTCGAAGGTCGGCTGCGAGTCGATCAGCGTGTCGCCGCTGACCATGACCCGCTTCTGGATCAGGTAATGGCTTGGCCGTCCGCCGGGACGGTCGGTTTCGGCGCCGGGGAGCAACTGCGCGCCGGGCGGCACGCGCCCCGCGAGCGAGTCCTCGACGCTCGCGCGCTCGTCGAGCAGATGAAACGTCATTTTGGCGGTGCGCCCCAAAAGTTGCTTCATGCGCTCGGGGTCGTCCAGACCGGGAAGCTGGACGACGATGCGGTCCTCGCCTTGGCGTTGGATCGTCGGCTCGCGCACGCCGGTCTCGTCGATGCGCCGGCGCACGATCTCGATCGACTGGTCGATGGTGGCGCTCTTGCGCTTGCGCAACGCCTCGGGCTTGATCGTCAGGATCACCCGGCCGCCCTCGCCCGTCGTCACCGCCATGTCGCTGTCCAGCTTGCGCACCAGCTCGCGGGCGTTGTCGGCCTCGGCCGGGTTGCGGACGACGAAGGAAACGCCGTCGGCGGACACGCCGAGACGCTCGTACTGGACACGTTCCTTGCGCAACTCGGCGCGCACCGTATCCACCAGCGCCTCCATCCGCTCGCGCACGACGGTCGCGCTATCCACTTCGAGCAGGAGGTGCGAACCGCCCTGTAGATCGAGGCCGAGAACGAACGTGTTCTTCGGCAGCCATTGGGGCAGCGCTTCGAGGGTCTTGGGCGCGAGGAAGCTCGGCACCGCCGCGAGGCAGCAGATGATCAGCGTCGCGAGAATGACGATGACCTTCCAGCGTGGAATGTTGACCATCGCCCAGGCTCCGGTGAAACGCCGGCGCGGACCGCCGTCGTCCGCTCAGCTCCCCTTGCCGCCGAAGAGCTTGGAGAGGAAGGAGCCGACGCCCTGGCCCAGCCCCGAGGCGGAGCCGCCCGTGGGCGCGATGTTCTGATTCGCCGGCTCGGGGTGCGTCAGCACCGCCGACAGGGTCTGGCGCTGGACGCGCACGCGCACGCCCTCGGCGATCTCGACCTGGACTTCGTTCTCGTCGACGATCTTGGTCACGGTGGCGATGATGCCGCCCCCGGTCACCACCTTGTCGCCGCGCCGGACGGCGGAGAGCATTTCGCGGTGCTGCTTCATCTTTTTCTGCTGCGGGCGGATGAGCAGGAAATAGAAGACGACGAAGATGAGGACCAGCGGCAGCAGGGCCTCGAACCCGCCGCCGCCGAAACCGCCGCCGGCCGCCTGCGCGTATGCGGGGGAAATCAGCATCGGATACTCCTTGGTTTCAGGACTTTATGAGTCGCTTTTTTTCGGGCCGCACGCCTTGCGTTGGCGGGCGCGCGGCCAGCGGACTATACCGGCCGGGCCCCGAGTTGCAAATGCAAAGCCGCAGGAAGGGGCCTGCCTTAAATGTAGAGCATTACCCGACGCTCACGGCTTCCCGCCCGGGTCTTCCGCCGCCCGCGAATGCCCGCGTAAACGCCAGCGATGCAGAGCCACCAGCGCCCAGACGCCCTCGACCAGCCCGAACGGCCAAGCGCCTTGCAAAAACCCGTAGGCCGATGCCAGCGCGCAGGCCCCGGCGAACGCGAGAATGAACCACCGGCTGCGATCTTCCAGGGCGTAGAAGACCAACATCGCCGTGACCGCCAGCAGGCCGAACGTAGTAAGCGGATCCATGGTCCCAACCGCTTAAAATGCGCTGCCATTTATCTCGCAAAACATTGCGGGAGTCTCGGCCCATATGCGCGGAAACCCTTGGAAAGTCTCGATTGACGAGGGGAAACCGTGTGCTACCGTCCGCCCCCATGAGCGACATCGAACTTCTGCCGCTGCTCAGGCGCATCGCCGAGGCGCTCGAACGCCGCGCCCCGCCCAAGCCCGACTCCGCCGGGCTCGCGGAGGCCGAAGCCTTCATCTGGCACGCCGAGGGCGAGCGGCTGGAGAGCGTTCCCCGGGTCAACCGGGTCGAACTCGCGCTGCTCAAGGGCATCGATCGCCAAGCCGCGTTGCTGCTCGACAACACCCGCCGCTTCGCCAAGGGGCTGCCCGCCAACAACGCGCTGCTCTGGGGCGCGCGCGGCACCGGCAAGAGCTCGCTCATCAAGGCGGTTCACGCCACGGTCAACGGCGAGATGCCGAACGCGCTGGCGCTGGTCGAAATCCACCGCGAGGAAATTCCGTCGCTGCCCGCGCTGCTCACGCGCCTCAGGGATTCGGACCGGCGCTGCATTCTCTTCTGCGACGATCTGTCCTTCGATTCCGGCGATACGTCCTACAAATCGCTCAAGGCGGTGCTCGAGGGCGGGATCGAGGGCCGCCCGAACAACGTGATGTTCTACGCCACCTCCAACCGCCGCCACCTGATGCCGCGCGACATGATCGAGAACGAACGCAGCAGCGCCATCAACCCCAGCGAAGCGGTCGAGGAAAAGGTGTCGCTCTCGGACCGCTTCGGACTTTGGCTCGGCTTCCACGCCTGCGACCAGGACACCTTCCTCGCCATCGTCCAAGGCTACGCCCAGCGCTACCGCTTGGCGGCGAAGGGGCTCGACCTCGCCCACGAGGCGAACGAGTGGGCGGTGACCCGCGGCGCGCGCTCGGGCCGGGTGGCGTGGCAGTTCATCCAGGACTTGGCGGGGCGGCTCGGCAAGCGGCTAGTTTGATTCCTTCCCCGCGCGCGCGTAGTTGAGCACGCCTTCCAGGATCGCGGCGAGGGCGTCGTCGAGGCGCTTGTGTCCGACCGGATCGTCGAGCGCGACGCCGTAGAAGCTGCCGCCCAGGCGCCCGCGCGCGGCCAAGTGGTCGGCCGCCGCCGCCAGCACCGCCATGACCGCCTCGATGTCCACCTTGGCCGGAACCTTGTGCTGGCGAAAGACGCGGGTCGTGGCGTCGCGGCGCCACTGCTCGCGCAACCGGTCGAGCCGCTCGCTCAGCGCGTTTCTTTCGCCCATATCCCAGGCGATGGCCTCGAGAGTGACGGGACGGCGGCGCAAGGACGCGAGATAGCCCTGGACCAGGGCGGCGAGCGCCGGGGCGAGATCGGTCTCAGGGATCGCGCGCGCGCGCGCCGCCTCCTCGACCGTGGGCCAGAGATCGGTTTTTTCCGCGAACGCGGCGAGCAATCCCTCCAGCCCGCCGAAATAGCGGTAGATCAGAACCTTGTCGACGCCGGCGCGCGCGGCGACGGCGTTGACCCCGATCCGGCGCGAGCCGCCCGCCTCAGCGAGAATCGCGCCGAGCGCCGCGAGGATTTTCTCTTCGGTCAGGGCACGGTCGCGGGCCATGCGGTCCCCTCTCTTGTCACCCGCAAGTGACGGTAGAGAGGAGACCGGCCGCCGTCAACCGCCGAGGATCAGCGCGCCCCGAGATGGCGTTCGATGAAGGCGAAGGCGCGTTCCTCGGCGACGCGGAGGACGTCCTTATTGTACCGGTAGACGACGTCGTTGCCCCGCGCGTCTCTCTTGCGGAAGGGCTGCGATTCGTATTCGGACATGTCGAAGCTGTGGGTCGTTCCCTTGTAGAGCTCCCACTCCAGGGGCGCGCCCAGCGCCTTCTGCTCGGAAAGCAGCGGCAGGCAGTCCTTGGGAGGAGTTTCGGTGTCGTCTTCGCCCATCAGGACGAGCAGCGGCGTCTTCACCTCCCGCGCCAGGAACCGGAGGTCCACGCGCGCCTCGCGCGACGGGATTTTCATGTCATTCAAGGCGCAGGCCGGATAGAACGAGGCGACGGCCCGGAACGGCTTGCGGCCGTCCCTGGCGAAATTCTCCGCCCCCGCCGCGCCGAGCCCGACCATCGCCCCATGCGAAAAGCCCATCAGGGCGATCCGCTCCTTGTCCACGAACGGCAGCGTGCGCAAGTGATTGGCGGCGTCGAAGGCGTCCTTGAGAAGGCGGGCATGGTTTATCTTGAAGGGTGGAAAGCAGTTGCTGCGATTCACGCCGCGCGGGCCGAGCGTGTCCACCACCAGCGCGACATAGCCGCGCTTGAGCGCGCGCTCGGCCCAGTCGAAGAGGTGGAGACTGGTGTTGAAACCGCTGCAGGTCGGCATCAGCACGATCGCCGGAAACGGCCCCGCGCCGTCGGGCTTGAACAGCATCGTCGCCTTCTTTCTTTCGAAGGCCGACGGCGCGGCCGGAAAGGCGAGATCGGGATTGGAATCGACTGGCGCGAGATACGGATGAATCGTCTCTCGCTGCGCGTGGGCGGGAAATATCGTGACGAAAGCCAAAAGACTGGCGGCTGCGCCGGCAAGCAGGTGCTTGGTCATCGACTCCTCCGTTGTCAGCCCTTCTCCAAATATCGCTCCGGGTCCACGGCGCGGCGGCCGTGGCGGACCTCGAAGTGCAATTGCGGCGAGGGCACGCCGCCGGTGTTGCCGACCCGCGCCACGATCTGCCCGCGGTTCACCCCATCGCCGCGTTTGACCAGGATCTGGTCGGCGTGCGCGTACGCGGTGACGAGGCCGTTCGCATGCCGGATCAGAAGCAGGTTGCCGAACCCGCGCAGTTCGTTGCCGGCATAGGCGACGGTTCCGCCTTCCGCCGCGCGCACCGGGGCGCCCTTGGGCGCGGCGATGTTGATGCCGTCGTTGCGAAGCCCCTTCTCCTTGATGCCGTAGCCGGAGATCACCCGCCCGCGCACCGGCCAGGCGAGGCGCCCCGCGCCGCCGATCGCTCCCTCCACCGGCGGCTCGGGCGGCGGCGGTTCAGCCGCGGGAGATTTTTCCGCCGTGGACGGCGGGGCTTGCGGCGGGAGCGGCGGCGGAATGGGCTGAACGGCCGCGCTTTCCCCCGGCGGGCGCGCGGAGGGTGCGGGCGCCGGCGCCGGGGCGCTGGCGGCGCCGGCGCGGGGAGCCGGGATCACCAGCTTCTCGCCGGCCTTGAGCGCGTAAGGCGGGCGGACGCCGTTGACGCGCGCGAGATCGTAAGGATCGGCGCCGTAGCGTTGCGCGACGGTGTGGATGGTTTCGCCGGGCTTTACCTCGTGTTCCGTCCCGCTCGGGATCGTCAGCCGCCGACCGACGAAAAGTTGGTAAGGCGGCTTCAAGCCGTTCGCCTCGATGATCGCGCGCGGGGGAACCTTGTGGCGCCGGGCAAGCCCGTAGAGGGAGTCGCCGGCCTGGACCGTCACGGCGGTTTCCCCACCCGCGACGATGCGGGGCAAGGCCCGCGCGGGGACCGGCTGTTGTCGCGGCTGCGGTTGGCCGGGCGGAGGCCATTCCGCCCAGCCGCAGCCGGCGAGCGCCGTCAGGACGGCGAAGACGACGATTCGATTCATGGCGGCGATTATCGTCACGCTCCGGATTTTCTTCAACCGGCAGAGCTTCAACGGGCGGCCGGCTCGCCCACCAGGGGCACGAACTTGACCGGTCCCAGGTCCTCGGTTTCCGAACCCTGCTCGGTCCGGCGCACGCGCACGAGGTGTTGCATCGGGTCGTCGGCGCCGATGGGAACGATCATGATTCCGCCGACCGCGAGCTGGCCGACCAGCAGCGGCGGAATGTCGGCGGCGGCGGCTGTGACCAGAATGCGCTGGAACGGCGCCTGCTCCGGCCAGCCGAGGCTGCCGTCGCCGGTCTTGGCGGTGACGTTGGTGATCCGCAACGCCGCGAGGCGCTTTTCCGCTTCGCGCAGCAACTCGGCGTGGCGTTCGATGGTGTAAACGCGGCGCGCCAGCCGGGACAGCACCGCAGTCTGGTAGCCCGAGCCGGTACCGACCTCGAGAACCTTCATCCGGTCGGTGAGCTCGAGCGCCTGGGTCATCAGCCCGACCACCTGCGGCTGGCTGATGGTCTGGTGGAAGCCGATCGGCAGCGCGACGTTGTCGTAGGCCTTGTCGCGGAAGGGCGGCGCGACGAACTTCTCGCGCGGGGTCTTCTCGATCGCGGCGAGCACGCGCCGGTCGCCGACGCCGCCGGCGCGAAGCTCCATCAACAGCTTGGCCTTGCGCGCGTGCGCGGTCATGGCATCGCCCGTCGCAGCGCCTTCAACGTCGGTCCGTGAGTGAGGTCGAGGGTGAGCGGAGTGACCGCGATCGAGCCGCGCTCGACCGCGTCGAGATCGGTGCCGGGCGGAACCGGCTGATCCTCGCGCGCGCCGCCGATCCACCAATAGGGTTGGCCGCGCGGGTCGACGCCGCGGACCGGATCGCTGCCGCCCTCGCATTGCGCCTGCGGCGCCACGGCAATGCCCTTGACCGAACGCGCGATCAGGTCGGGAAAGTTGACGTTGACGAACACGTTGAGCGGCCAGCGCACGCGCAGGATTCGCTTGAGAACGCCGGGCAGCCAATGTTCCGCCGTCGCCCACTTGACCTTGTGGCGATCGTCGCAGACCTGGCTGAGCGCGATCGCCGGAATCCCGAGCAGCGTCGCCTCCATCGCCGCGGCGATGGTGCCGGAATAGGTGATGTCGTCGGCGATGTTGCCGCCGCGATTGATGCCCGAGATCACGAGATCGGGCGGCGATTCGCGCATGATCTCGCGCGCTGCCAAGAGCACGCAATCGGTC
>Ga0156275_1214_pt4 | contig 12992 bp, 12 predicted proteins | sample RifCSPlowO2_12_FD_107924 | JGI IMG/M metagenome (GOLD analysis project Ga0156275, IMG submission 107924) | Rhodospirillales bacterium RIFCSPLOWO2_12_FULL_67_15 | reverse complement strand
CGCCGATCTCGGCATGCAGCGGCTTCGTTTCCTCGAAGCGGCGTTTCTGTTCGGCGCTCGCTTCTTTCTGGTACTTGGCCTGCCAGTCCTTGTAGGGCATGCCGTAGACGCGCGCGCGCGCCTCCGGGTCGGTCATCGCCACGCCCCGCTCCTGGGCCGCGGCGAGGTACCACTTGGACAAACAGTTGCGGCAGAACCCGGCCAAATTCATGAGATCGATGTTCTGGACGTCGGTGCGCTTCTGCAGATGCTTGACCAGGCCGCGGAAGGCGGCGGCTTCCAGCTCGGTGCGGGTTTTGTCGTCCATGGAGATGCTCCTTTGCCGTCGGTTGTCCCGACTTTGACTTCCACCTTTGCCGCTGGCGGGGAAATTTCAAGCTCGTTCCGGGCAAAGCCCCCGGCCATTCTGCGGCCTTCGCCTATGTTCTTGTTATGTTCTTATTTTTCTGGAATCATGGCTCCCAACGGAGTCCCCATGATCCTTCGGCTCAAGCTCCCGCTCTCGTTTCTGCCCCTGCCCTGGCTCGCGGGTTCCGTGCCGGCGGGCTTTCCCTCGCCCGCCGCCGACGACGCGGAAAGCCGGCTCGATCTCAACGCCCACCTGATCCGCCGCCCGGCCGCCACCTTCATCGTCCGCGTCGCGGGCGATTCCATGACCGGCGCCGGGGTTCACGACGGCGACCTCGCCATCGTCGATCGCTCGATCGAGCCCCGGCCCGGCCACGTGGTCGTCGCCGTGCTCGACGGCGAGCTTGCGCTCAAACGCTTGGCGCGCCGCGGCGGGCGGACGTTCCTCGAGTCCGCCAATCCCGCCTATCCCCCGATCGAGGTCGGCGCCGACGCAGAGTTGCGGATCTGGGGCGTGGTCACCGCGACCATCCACCGTCTCGAGCCGGAGTGAGCGATGCCGATCGCGCTCGTGGACGGCAATAATTTCTACGTCAGCTGCGAGCGGGTGTTCGACCCGAGCCTCGAAGGCCGGCCGGTGATCGTGCTTTCCAACAACGACGGTATCGCCGTCGCCCGCTCGGAGGAAGCCAAGGCGCTCGGCATCCGCATGGGCGAGCCCTTCTTCCGCATTCGCGACCTGGTTCGCCGCGAAGGCGTCCGGGTGTTCTCGTCCAACTATCCCCTCTACGCCGACATGAGCCGGCGCATGAACGAGACGCTCGCCCGCTTCAGCCCCGAGGTCGAGGTCTATTCCATCGACGAGAGCTTCGTCGGTCTCGGCGGATTCCGGCGCCGCGAACTCGTGGCCTACGCCCGCGATCTGCGCGCGACGATGAAGACATGGACCGGCATCCCGGTCGCCGTCGGCATCGGACCGACCAAGACGCTCGCCAAGCTCGCCAACCGCTGCGCCAAGAAGATGCCCGGCTTCGACGGCGTCTGCGACTTGACCGATCCGGCGCCGCGGGCGCGGATCCTGCCGACGGTGCCGGTCGCGGCGGTGTGGGGGATCGGCCCGGCCGCGACCCTCCGGCTTGCCCAGCTCGGCGTGCGGACGGCGGCCGATCTTCGGGCGATGCCGCCCGAACTTGCCCGCCGCATCTTGACGGTCGCCGGCGCGCGGATTGTCCGGGAACTGAATGGCGATTCTTGCCTCGATCTCGATCTCCTGCCCGCGCCGCGCAAAGGCACGGCCGTGACGCGCTCCTTCGGCCGGCCGGTGGTCGCCTGGACGGATATGGAGGAAGCGGTTTCCGCTTTCGCCGCCCGCGCCGGGGAAAAGCTCCGTGCCCAAGGGCTGGCAGCGGCGCATCTCGCGGTTTTCATGCACACTCACCGGTTCAACCGCGATCCCGCCTACGCCAACGTCCGGGCGGCGAATCTTGTTCCCGCCACCGACGATACCTTCGCTCTCGTCGGCGCGGCGGTGCGGGCGGCACGGGCGATCTGGCGGGACGGATTCCGCTATACCAAGGCCGGGGTGGTTCTCGCCGACCTCGTTCCCCGCGCGCGCGTCGCGCCCGATCTGTTCGCGCGCGGCGCGGACGGGCGCGCCGCGCGCCTGATGGCGGCGATGGACGCCTTGAACGCGCGGATGGGGCGGAACACCGTGTTCCCGGCGAGCGCGGGTCTCGCGCGGCCGTGGAAAATCAGGGCCGAGCGGCGCTCGGCCCGCTACACCACATCGTTCGCGGAGCTCCCGTGCGTCGCGGCGCGGTGAAAGTCCATCTTCACCCGGCGCGGCGGATCGCGCGCCAGCCGATGTCGCGCCGGCAGAAGCCGCCCGGCCAGCGGATGCGGTCCACCGCCTCGTAGGCGTTCCGCTGCGCCTCGGCGACCGTCGCGCCCAACGCGGTGACGCCGAGCACCCGCCCGCCCGTGGCGAGAAGACGCCCGTTTTCGCGCCGGGTGCCGGCATGGAAAACGTAGACGCCTTCGATTTCCTCCGCCTCGGCGAGGCCGAGAATCTCGGTTCCCTTCTCGTAGGAACCGGGATAGCCCTTCGCCGCCATCACCACCGTGAGCGCGGCTTCCGCCCGCCAGTCCACCACGATCCGGTCGAGCCGGCCGGTCGCGCAGGCGTAAAGCGCCTCGAGCGCGTCGGATTTCAGCCGCGCCATCAGCACCTGGCATTCGGGGTCGCCGAAGCGGGCGTTGTATTCGAGCACCTTGGGGCCGTCCGGGGTCATCATCAGGCCGGCGAACAACACGCCGCGATAGGGTTTGCCTTCGACGACGAGTCCCTTCGCCATCGGCAGGATGCAGCGCGCCATGATCTCGCGCTCCAATGCGGGCGACACCAGCGGGGTCGGCGAATAAGCCCCCATGCCGCCGGTGTTGGGACCCTTGTCGCCGTCGTCGCGCGCCTTGTGATCCTGGCAAGCGCCGAAGGGGATCGCGCGGGCCCCATCGACCAGGGCGAAGAAGCTCACTTCCTCGCCCTCCAGGTACTGCTCGATCACCACCTCGTCGCCGGAAGTGCCGAACGTCTGCTCGGTCATCACGTGGTCGATGGCGGCGTAGGCCTCGTTGACATTGTGGCAGACCGTGACGCCTTTGCCCGCGGCGAGGCCATTGGCTTTGACGACGATGGGCGCGCCGCGGGCGCGGATGTATTCCTTGGCCGCGTCAGGTTCATCGAAGCGGGCGTAATTGGCGGTGGCGATTCCGTATTTGGCGCACAAGTCCTTCATCAGGGTTTTCGAACCCTCGATCTCGGCGGCGGCCTGGGAGGGACCGAAGACGGCGATGCCCGCCGCCGCGAGCCGGTCGCCGAGCCCGGCGACGAGCGGCGCCTCGGGCCCGACCACGACGAAGTCCACCGCGTGGTCGCGGGCGAACGCGACCACACCGTCCAGATCCTCGGGCGCCACTTCGACGCACTCGGCGACGGCGGCGATGCCGGGATTGCCGGGCGCGCAGTAGAGCTTGGTGCAGCGGGAGGACTTGGCGATCGCCCAGCAAAGCGCGTGCTCGCGTCCGCCCGAGCCCACGACCAGAACTTTCATCGCGCCCCCTCCGGCTTCTTCCCGGTTTCGCCGCCGGGTTGGCCGGAATCTCGTGAAATTGACCGCCGCATCCGCCGTCCCTCATACTGGCCCGATCCCGGGCTTCGCCACCATGACACAAAACTTAACCTCCCCAGCGACCGCCGACAACCTTCCGATTCTTTCGGTCAGCGAGGTCGCGGGCGCGCTCAAGGCGACGATCGAAGGGGCTTTTCCCCTGGTCCGGGTGCGGGGCGAGATTTCGGGCTTCAAGCGCGCCGCCAGCGGCCACATCTATTTCGCGCTCAAGGATAGCGAAGCGGTGCTGAACGCGGTTGCGTGGCGGGGGAGCGCGGCCCGGCTCGGCGTTTCGCCCGAGGACGGGATGGACGTGGTCGCGACCGGCCGGCTCACCACCTATCCCGGGCGATCGCAGTACCAGCTCGTCGTCGAACGGCTCGAACTCGCGGGCCAGGGCGCGCTCTTGAAACTCCTGGAGGAGCGCAAGCGGAAGCTCTTGGCCGAAGGCCTGTTCGCCGCCGAGCGCAAGAGGAAGATTCCCTATCTGCCCGACGTGATCGGCGTCGTCACCTCGCCGACCGGGGCCGTGATCCGCGATATCCTGCATCGGCTGGACGAGCGCTTTCCCCGCCGGGTGCTGCTCTGGCCGGTGCGGGTCCAGGGCGAAGGCGCGGCCGAGGAGGTCGCCGCCGCGATCCAGGGGTTCAACCGCTTGCCCGCGGGCGGGCCGGTGCCGCGCCCCGACGTGCTCATCGTCGCCCGCGGCGGCGGCAGCATCGAGGACCTGTGGGCGTTCAACGAGGAAATCGTCGTGCGCGCGGCGGCGGCGAGCAGGATCCCGCTTATCTCCGCCGTCGGCCACGAGACCGACACGACGCTGATCGACTTCGCCGCCGACGTGCGCGCGCCGACGCCGACGGCGGCGGCCGAGATGGCGGTGCCGGTGCGCGCCGAGCTGCTCGCGCGCGTGCGCGATATCGGAAACCGGCTCGCCCAGGCGATCGAGCGTCTCGCGGCGGAACGAGGAACGCGGCTCGCCGATCTGGCCCGCGCGCTTTTGCGCCTGCCTGCGCTGGTCGAAGAGCGCGCCCAGCGCCTCGACGAATGGACCGAGCGGCTGGCGCACGGTTTGCGCGTCGGGTTCGAGCGGCAGACGGCCAAGCTCAAGGAACTGGCCTTGCGGCTCCCGAGCCCGGCCGAGCGCATCGTCCGCGCCGAGGGATTGCTTACAGCCGAAACGCGCGCGTTGAGGTCCGCATTGCAAGCCGCGCTCAAGGCCGCCGCCGCCCGGCTCGCGCAAGCCGGCGCGCTGTTGGATAGCGTCTCCTACCGGAGCGTGTTGGCGCGCGGCTACGCGGTCGTGCGTCGCGTCGACGGCTCCGCCCTGTCGGCGGCCGCCGCGATCTTCAAGGGCGACCGGCTGACGCTCGAATTCCACGACGGCCGCGCCGGCGCGGTCGCGGAGACGGGCGGCGCGCCGGCGCCGGATAAATCCTCCCCGCGCCGGCCCTCGTCGCGCGGAAACGGACGCCAGGGAGAGCTGCTGTGAGCCTTCGCCGCGCGTGCGGCCTGGTTCTCGGACTCGCGTGCGCCGCGCCGGACGCCGCCTCGGCGCTCGAGCTCGAAGGCCCCGTCACCCAGGGCGGGCTGATCGTCGGCCGCGCCGAGCCCGGCGCGCGCGTCGCACTCGACGGCCGGGCGGTCCGCATCGCGCCGGACGGCCGGTTCCTGATCGGCTTCGGCCGCGACCACGGGCCGCGCGCGCGGGTTACCGTGACCGCGCCCGACGGTCGCGCCACCCACCACACCCTTGCCGTCGCCAAGCGCCGCTACGACATCCAGCGCATCGAGGGCCTGCCGCCCAAGCTGGTGACGCCGGACCCCGAAACGCTCCGGCGCATCGAGGACGAGCGCGCGCAAATCCGCGCCGCGCGCGCGATCGAGTCGCCGGAGCTTCTACTCGGGCTCCGCTTCGCCTGGCCGGCAACGGGGCCGATCTCGGGCGTCTTCGGCAGCCAGCGCGTTCTCAACGGCGAGCCGCGTAGCCCCCATCTCGGGCTCGACATCGCCGCGCCGGAAGGAGCGCCGGTCCGCGCCGACGCCGCGGGCCGAGTCGCGCTCGCGCACGAGGACATGGTGCTGACCGGCAAGACGCTGCTGCTCGATCACGGCCACGGGCTGACCACGTCCTATATCCATCTCTCCGAAATCCTGGTACGCGCGGGCGAAACCGTGGCGCAAGGGGGAGCGATCGGCCGGGTCGGCAAGACCGGGCGGACGACGGCGGCGCATCTCCATTGGGGCGTGCATCTTTTTGACGTCGCGCTCGATCCCACGCTGCTCGTTTCCGGCTCGGCGGATGCCGCCCGGGCGGAGACGAAGAACTAATCGCTCCAACGATTATGCAGCCAGAGCCATTGGTCGGGGCGTTCGCGCACCCACCCTTCGACGATCGCGTTGATGCGCGCGATGTTGGCGGCAACGTCGGCGACGCGCTCGCCGGTCTTGACCAGCTCCAGCGGCGGGCCGACGACGAGGCGGAAACGCGCGCCGCCAACGCGCTCGACCCGCGCCGGCACCACCGGACAGTCGAAGCGGAGCGCCAAATCGACCAGCGCGGTCGACGTCATGGCGTCCCGCCCGAAGAACGGCGCCGGCACGCCGTCGTTCATCTTCTGATCCACCATCATGCCGAGATGATTGCCCGCTTTCAGCGATCGCAAAAGCTGGCGCACGCCGCCGGGGCCCTTGGGGATCTGCGCGCCCTCGACCGCGGCGCGGCCAAAGCGGTAGAGCCATTCGACCAGGCGGTTGTTGGCGGCGCGGTAAACCCGATCGACCGGAAGACCTCTTTGCGTAGCACCGAGCGAGAGGATTTCCCAGTTGCCGAAGTGGGCGGAGAAGAAGAATCCCGGCCGACCGTCGTCGCGCAACGCGTCCACCCATTCCGCCCCGATCACCGTGACCGGGCCCGCCGGGTCGTAGACGTTGATCTCGCCGAGATGAGGGAACTCCGCCGCGACGCGGCCGAGATTGTCCCACATCGCCCGGACGATGGCGGCGATCTCCGGCTCCGTCTTTTCCGGCAATGCGCGTCTCAGGTTGCGCCGCGCCCGCTCGGAAAGGGGAAGCCACGGCCCGACCGTGCGCCCGAGCCAGCCGCCGACGGCGGACGCCGCCTCGAACGGCAGGAGCTTGAACAGCAGATAGAGGGCGAACGCGAACGCCGCTTCGATCGGATGCACGACGAAGCGGCGGAAGGCGGAGGCGAGACGGGGGGCGCGGATCATCGGGAGTGCAAGAACCGGTGGAGAAGAACTTCGAGCGCCGCTTCGTCCTCCCAGACCAGGGTCATTGTCAAGACCTCGACCTGGGCCCGCGCCGAAGGAGGAATTCGCACCGCGTCCTTGGCCGTCGTCAGCGGCACCGCGCCCAATTCCGCGGCACGGCGGAAGATGCCGGCGAGATCGGATTCCGAATAGACGTGATGATCGGGAAAAGCGAGGGTGTCGCGCAACTCAACCCCCGACGCGCGCGCGGTGGCGAAGAACTTCTCCGGCCGGCCGATGCCGGCGAAGGCGAGAACGGGGCGCCCCTTGAGCCGCGCCGCCTCGGGCCCGGGCGCGATGCGCGCACGCAGCACCGCGAGTTCCGGGCGAAGCGCCTGGATGCGGAGCGCGGCGTTCTTCTCGTCGGGGCCGAACATCACGACCGCGTCCGCGCGCGCGAGCCCTTGGGCGAGCGGCTCGCGCAGCGGCCCCGCCGGAACGACGCGGCCGTTGCCGAAGCCGACCGCGCCGTCCATCGCCAGAATCGAAAAATCCTTGGCGAGCGACGGGTTCTGGAAGCCGTCGTCCATGATCAGGACCCGGGCGCCGTCGGCGCACGCGGCCTTGGCCGTCTTCGCGCGGTCGCGCCCAACCCAGGTCGCGGCGAGGCGGGCGAGCAAGAGCGCTTCGTCGCCCACCTCGGGAACCCCGTGCCGCGCCAAATCCACTTTGACCGGTTCGGCGAGCGTTCCGCCGTACCCGCGGGTGAGGATGTGGGCCGCGTGTCCGCGGCGCAGGGTACGCCGGACAAGATCGAGGACGAGCGGGGTCTTGCCGGCGCCGCCCGCGACCAGGTTGCCGACGCAAAGCACCTTGGCGGCGGCACGGAAGGGGCGAACGAGCGCGCGGCGGACGCGACCCGCCGCCGCCCACGCGAGGGCGAGCGGGGCGAGCGCGCGGGCAGGCCACGCGTCCTCGGTCCCGGTCCAGAACTCAGGCGCGCGCATGGGGTTTTCCGTCGAGGAGCGGCGCGAGGGCGGCGAGTACGGAGTCCAGCGCTCCGGATTCCGCATTCGCCAAGTTCTCGCCCGCGACCGCCATGCGCGTCCGCGCTTGCGCGTCCCCGAAGAGCCGGTCGAGCGTCATCGCCAGATCGGCCGTGTTCGCGACCTCGATGGCGGCGCCCGCGTCCGCGAGACGCCCCGCGATCTCGACGAAATTCGTCATGTGCGGACCGAACAGGATGGGGCAGCCGAGCCGTGCCGCTTCGAGCGGATTCTGCCCGCCCTCAGGCACCAGCGACTTGCCGATGAACGCCACCCGGGCGAGACGGTAGAACAGGCCGAGCTCGCCCAGCGTATCGGCGAGATAAACCTCGTCGGCGGCGCCGGGCGTTTCGCCGGCGCGCCGGCGCGCGAGACGGAAACCAAGCTCCTTGAGCCGCGCCGCGACGTCTTCGCCCCGTTCGGGATGGCGCGGCGCGATCACGGTGAGAAGCCTGGGATGGCGGACGGCGAGGGCGCGATGGACCTTGGCGGTCATCTCCTCCTCGCCCGGGTGGGTGCTGGCGGCGAACCAGACCGGGCGATCCCCGAACGACGTGCGAAGCCGCGCCAGCTCCCTCTCGTCCGCCGGCAAAGGCGCCGCCGCGAACTTGAGGTTGCCGACGCATGAAGGCATCTGCGCGCCGAGCCGGCGGAGCCTCAGCACATCTTCCGCGCTCTGGCCGAGGCAGACGGAAAATCCCTCGAGAAGCCCGCGGATCAGGCCGGGCGCCCGCCGCCAGGCAGCATACGAACGATCCGAGACGCGCCCCTGGACGAGCGCCGCCGGAATCTTCCGCGCATGGGTTGCGGAGAGAAGATTGGGCCAGAACTCCGATTCCACCCACAACGCGGCGTCGGGCCGCCAATGATCGAGAAAGGCTTGCACGGGGCCGGGCAAATCCACCGGCGCGAACTGATGGAAGGCGCCTGGCACGAGCCGCTCGCCCATCAGCCGCGCCGAGGTGACGGTGCCGGTGGTAACGAGGACTTGCGTCGGCCGCGCCGCCGTCTCCAAAATCCGCGCAACGAGCGGCAGGATGGACAACGATTCCCCGACGCTCGCGCTGTGCACCCAGACGAGCCGGCCCTCGGGCCGGGCGCGCCCCGGTCGGCCCAGGCGCTCGGCAAAGCGCGCCCGGTCCTCCTTGCCGCGGGCCAGGCGGCCGGCGAGGTAGAGACGCGCAAACGGCCCAAGGAGATGGGTCGCGGCGCGATAAAGAGCGAGCATCACGGGTGCGCCTCCGCTGCGGCCGACGCCGGCACCGGTGCGGGTTCGACCGGCTCCTGGCCGCAGAGACGGTCGGCCTCCGCCGTGACCGCGTTGAGCGAATCTTCGAGGGCGCGCCGCGCCGCTTCGATCGCCGCGTCGTCCACGTTGCGGGCGACCTCGATCGGCTCGCCCCAGACGAACGCGCCTCCGGCAAAGGGCCGTGCGACGACGAACCGGTCCCAGCTTCCTAGCACCCCGCGCCCACGCGCGCCGAAGGCCGCCGGTACCAGCGGCGCGCCGGAAAGCCTGGCGACGTGAATCGCGCCGTCGCTCGCCCGCATGCGCGGGCCACGTGGCCCGTCGGGCGTGATCCCGACGCACTCGCCCGATTGCAGCGCCCGCACCATCAGGCGCAGCGCCGACGCTCCGCCGCGGCTCGAAGAACCGGCCGCGGTCTTGATGCCGAAATGGGCGACCGTGTGCGCGATCAGCTGCCCGTCGGGGTGGTGCGAAATCAGCATGTGGATCGTCCGGGTCGGGTCCCACGCATACGGCATCATCAGGAGCCGCCCGTGCCAGAAACAGAGAATGAACGGCCGGCCCTGGTCCCAGAACCGGCGGGGAATTTCGCCCCGCACCGCCGTCCAGGGCCCGGAGAAATGCACGAGGCGGATATACTGCGCGCCGAGCCAGCAGAGCGCCCGGCGCACGCCGTCGCGGCGAAAGAATGTCTTGAGCAACGCCACCGGGCGCGGGCTCCGCCGGCTTCACGCTTCCGCGGCGCGGGCCGCGGGCAAGGCGGCGTCGGCGGTCGCGAACTGGATCGCATGGATGCGGGCGTAGGCGCCGCCGCGCGCCAGAAGCTCGGCGTGGGTGCCCCGTTCGACGATCTGGCCCGCTTCGACGACGCAGATCAGATCCGCGCCCATCACGGTCGAAAGCCGGTGCGCGATCACCAGCGTCGTCCGCCCTTTGGTCAGTTGCGCGAGCGCCGCCTGGACTTGCCGTTCGGCTTCGGAATCGAGCGCGCTGGTCGCCTCGTCGAGGAGCAGGATCGGGGCATTCTTGAGCATGGCGCGCGCGATCGCGAGGCGCTGGCGCTGCCCGCCGGAGAGCTTGACGCCGCGTTCGCCGACGATGGTGTCGTAGCCCAGGGGCAGCGCGGCGATGAACTCGTCGGCCCCGGCGGCGCGGGCAGCCGCGACGATGTCGCCCTCGCTGGCGCCGGCGCGGCCGTAAGCGATGTTGGCGCGCACGGTGTCGTCGAACAGCGTGATCTCCTGGCTCACCAGAGCGATCGCGCGATTGAGCGAAGCGAAGGTGGCCTCGCGCACATCCACGCCGTCGATCCTGATTACGCCCGCATCCGGATCGTAGAAACGCGGGACCAGGTTGAGAATGGTGGATTTGCCCGCGCCCGAGGGCCCGACCAAGGCGACGGTGCGTCCGGCGGGGACCTCGAAGGACACATCGTGGAGCGCGGTACGGCCGGGAACATAGGAAAAGCGGACGCCCTCGAACCGGATGGCGCCGCGCTTCACCTCGATCGCGCGCGCATTCGCGGCTTCGCGCACGCGGGGCTCGGTGTCCATCACCGCAAACAGACGCTGCGCGCCGGCGAGCCCTTCCTGCAGGTTGGTGTTCAAGTTGGCGAGATGCTTCATCGGCTCGTAAGCGAGCAGGAGCGCGGTGATGAAAGAGAAGAACGAGCCGGCGTCGGTCGCGCCCGCGATCACCCGCGAACCGCCATAGACGATGACCAAGGCGACGGCGATTCCGCCGAGGGTTTCCATGATCGGGCTGGCGCGGGCGCGGGTGCGCGCCGCTTTCATGGTGTGGGTGAAGATGCGCTCGATGATCGCGCCGACGCGGCGCTTCTCGTATTCCTCCATGACATAGGATTTGACGATCCGGATGCCCTGGAACGTCTGCTCCAGGATCGTCATCAATTGGCCCATTTCCTCCTGGGTGTGAGCGGTGACGCGCCGCATCCGCCGCCCAAGCCGCACGATCGGCAACACCGCGATCGGAAAGACGACGAATGACGCCAGCGCCAGCCGCCAGTCCTGAATGAACATCACCGCCACCAGGCCGGCTAGCGACAGCGTGTCTTTGCCGAATCCCGTCAGCACATTGGAGACGGCCGCGCGCATCAGCCCAACGTCCACGGTGAAGCGCGAGATCAGCCGCCCGGTGGCGTTGTCGTGGAAGAACTGCAAATCCATGCGCGCGAGGCGCGCGAACAGGCGATTCTGGTTGTCGGAGACGATCCTGAGCCCGACGAAGCTCATCAGGCTGGCCTGGGCGTAGTTGGCGAGGCCCTTGACGAGGAACGTCGCCAGGACCGCACCGCCGATCAGCCAAAGCATGGCCGGGTCGCGGCCGATGAAGACGTCGTTGACGACCGGTTTCATCAGCCAGGCGCTGAGCGCGGTCGCGCCCGCCATCACGACCATGAAGACGACGGCGAGCGCGAGCCAGCCCAGGTAGGGCTTGACGCTCTCGCGCAAGAGACGGCGCATGAGCAGGGCGGTGGACGCGTGCCCTTCGGGCGCGGCGATGCCGGTCAAGAGCCTGATTCTCCTCGCGGATCGGCGGGTTGTCGGAGGCGGACCATAGCACGCAAAGCGGCTTTCGGCCAACTGCCCCAATGGTGCCAATGCTCTGGAATCGCGCCAGATTCTTAAAAACTTCAGCGCCCGGCGACCGTCAGGCTTTCGATCATCACCGTCGGCGGATTGGCTCACGAACGTGCAAAGGCCAGCAACGGACCGATGTTGTGCCCATCGGCGGCCTGCAGGGCCGCAACATAACGCGCGCGCAGTTCGCCGACATCGGCGAGGCTGCCACCGCCCCAACTGAAGGGCTCCCCGCCAAGACGTTCGATCAGTAGATCGGCCATCATCCGCGCATGCCGGCCATTGCCGTTTGGAAACGGATGGATGGCGACAAGCCGGTGATGCAGGCGGACCGCCATCTCATCGGGCGGATAGGTGGCGTGCTCCGCCCAGTAGCGCACGTCATCGAACAGTGTCGCCATCTCCATGGGAATCCGGTACGCCGCAATGCCGATGTTGCGCTCGGTCTGCCGGTACGTGCCAGCCCATTTCCAGACGTCCCCGAACATCCGCTTGTGAAGCGTTCTCGCGAATTCGTCGTTCAGCAGGTCGACTGCCTTAAGACCGCGGGGACGGCGCGCCCAGGCCGCGCCGTTGACGATGTTTTCCTGTTCGGCCTCGTTGAGGTCGTGGCGGTGGGTAATCCAGGTTTGCAGCAGGCCGTCGCGCTCCCCCGGCTCAAGGGGTGTCGCGTCATCGGGCTCCTGGAACAGATCCGTCACTTCTCGTTCCAGAGATCGCGCTCTTTCAGCACATCGCGGATATAGGCGTCGATCCGCGCCTCCATATCGGCATCCCCGGTTCCCTGCGCTTCCAGCTTCATCGTATGTGCGACGCGGCCCAGATCGCGCACCGCGATTTTGTACGCGCGCTCGCGTACCGCTTCTTCGAGCGACTTGTTCGGCACTAGCGCGTAGACGAGCGTGCATTCGAGCGCTTCCGCCGCGCGGCGCAGCGTCTTGAGTTGGATCGAGCCGCTGGCTTCGGACTTCTCAAGTGTCTCCACACTTTGGGGACGAATCCCGAGCCGCCGGGCAAATTGGACGCCCCTCATGCCGAGGGCGTCGCGGATCGCTCGGAGCCAGCCTTTCGGGGGCGTCTTGAAGCGATCTTCCGGTTTCAGTGCTTTAAGGCGCTCGTCGAGCCGCTGGCGGGCCCTTTGCCGTGTGTCATTTTTCATAGTGTGGCCTGATTTTGCAAAGGTTAATATCAGCCTACAGCCTTATATAATACGCTATATATCAATTTGTAACCTGATTCTCAGTGTAGAAAATCAGGTCACCACCTTATTTTACATGGTCGCCCCTCGATTCAACAGGAAAACCCAAGCCAACCGGGACCACATCCACGACTATCATCATCACGACGATCAACAGCCCCCTCGGCCCCTG
>Ga0156275_1149_pt2 | contig 12997 bp, 12 predicted proteins | sample RifCSPlowO2_12_FD_107924 | JGI IMG/M metagenome (GOLD analysis project Ga0156275, IMG submission 107924) | Rhodospirillales bacterium RIFCSPLOWO2_12_FULL_67_15 | reverse complement strand
CCCACCTGTCTCAAGACATACCAGGTGATCAGCCCGACGACGCCGATCAGCATGGCGAAGGCGTAGTGATAGAGATACCCGGTTTGCAGCGCCGCCACCCGCCGCGCGGCGCCGAGAACGGCCTGGGAGAGGCCGTCGGGCCCGAGCCCGTCGATCAGCGTGCCGTCGCCCGTCTTCCACAGATTGCGGCCGAGAGCGAGGGCCGGACGGACAAACAGGCGGTCGTAAAGCTCGTCGAAATACCATTTGTTGAGCAGGAAGCGATAGAGACGCGGGTAACGCTCGGCGAGCGCGGCCGGCAACGACGGCGCCAAGAGATAGAGGACGCCGGCGAGCGCGATGCCTGCGCCGGCGACGACCAGCGGCGAAAGCTTGACCCACGCCGGGACGTCTTGCGCCTTGGCGAGCGCGTCGTGCGCGGGCAAAACCTTGAGGGTTTCGCCCCAAAACGAGGCCATCTTCTCCCCGACGAAGAAGTCGTAGGCGATCAGGCCGGCGAAGGCCGCGCCGGCGGCGAGCCCGAGCAGCGGCGCGATCATCACGAGCGGGGATTCGTGGACGTGGGCCATGACCTTTTCGTCGGCGCGCGGGGCGCCGTGGAAGGTCATGAACAGGAGGCGCCAGGAATAAAACGCGGTCAGAAACGCCGCGGCGATTCCGGCGGCGAAGGCGAACCGGCCCGCGGGCGTGCCCGCGGCATAGGCCGCCTCGAGCACGATATCCTTGGAATAGAATCCGGCGAACGGCGGAATCCCGGCCAGCGCCAGCGAGCCGATCCACATCAGGCCGTAGGTCACCGGCACCATCTTCCAGATGCCGCCCATGCGGCGCATGTCCTGCTCGTCCGACATGGCGTGAATCACCGAACCGGCGCCGAGGAACAGCAGCGCCTTGAAGAACGCATGGGTCATCAGGTGGAAGATGCCGGCGGCGTAGGCCGACACGCCGCAGGCGAAGAACATGTAGCCGAGCTGGCTGCAGGTCGAATAGGCGATCACCCGCTTGATGTCGTTCTGGACGCAGCCGACCGTGGCGGCGAAGATCGCGGTCGAAGCCCCGACCACGGTAACCACGATCAGCGCGGTTTCGGACAACTCGAACAGCGGCGAGAGCCGGGCGACCATGAAGATCCCGGCCGTAACCATGGTCGCGGCGTGGATCAGGGCGGAAACCGGCGTCGGCCCCTCCATCGCATCGGGCAGCCACGTGTGCAGGCCAAGCTGGGCGGATTTGCCCATCGCGCCCACGAACAACAACAGGCACGCGACCGTCAGCGCGTGGAATTCGCCGCCAAAAACCCGGATCGTGGCCGTCGCCTTGGCCGGCGCGGTGGCGAAGATGACGTCGAGGTTCACCGACTGGAACAGGACGAAGACGACGAAAATGCCGAGCGCGAAGCCGAAATCGCCGACACGGTTGACGACGAATGCCTTAATCGCGGCGGCGTTCGCCGACGGGCGGTCGTACCAGAACCCGATCAGAAGATAGGACGCGAGCCCGACCCCTTCCCAACCGAAGTACAATTGCACCAAGTTGTCGGCCGTCACCAACATCAGCATGAAGAAGGTGAACAAGCTGAGATACGACATGAATCGCGGCACCCCCGGATCGTGGTGCATGTAGCCGACCGAATAGACGTGGATCAGGGCGGAAACGTTGCTCACCACCAGAACCATCACCGCGGTGAGCGCGTCGAATTTCAACGCCCAGGAGATCTCCAGCGCCCCAGAATCGATCCAGGTGAACAACTCGACGGTGCGCGGCTGGCTGTCCAGCACCACGTCCTTGAAAATCGGGATCGAGAGCAGGGCGGAAAGAGCGAGCGTGCCGCAACTCGCCCATTGCGCGGAGCGGTCGATGCGATGCTTCGCTTCCTTGGTTCCGGCCGGCGCGAAGGCGAGCGCGCCGGCGAGAACGGCGCCGAGCAGCGGCAGGAAAATCGCGGCCGCGTACATCCGTGCCCTACCCCTTCATCATGTTGATGTCTTCGACCGCGATCGAGCCGCGATTGCGGAAGAACGCGACCAGGATGGCCAGCCCGATCGCGGCCTCGGCCGCGGCGACAGTCAAGACCAGCATGGCGAAAACCTGGCCGGTGAGGTCGCCGAGCGCGGCCGAGAACGCCACAAAGTTGATGTTGACCGCGAGCATCATCAACTCGACCGACATCAGGATCACGATCACGTTCTTGCGGTTGAGAAAGATGCCGAAGATGCCGGTCGCGAACAGGATCGCGCCGACCGTGAGGTAGTGGGCAAGTCCGATCTCGAACATCAGATGCCCTTTCCCGGCTCGACCTTCTTGAGCTCGATGGTGTCCTGGGGACGGCGGGCGATCTGTTCGGCGACGTTCTGGCGGCGCACGCCTTCGCGCTTCCGGTGCGTGAGCACGATCGCCCCGATCATCGCCACCAGAAGAATCGCGCCCGCCGCCTGGAACAGATAGGCGTAATGGGTGTAAAGAACCTCCCCGAGCGCCCGGGTGTTGCTGACATCGCCCGGCCAGGGCGCCGCCGCCAAGAGCCGCGCGTCGGGCGCCGCGCGCCAACCCGCGAGCACGACCGCGAGCTCGACCAGCATCACGATCCCGACCAGCGCGCCGAGCGGCAGGTAGTTCATGAACCCCTGGCGCAGGACGACGAAGTCGATGTCCAGCATCATGACCACGAACATGAACAGCACCGCGACCGCGCCGACATAGACCACGACCAGGATCATCGCCAGGAATTCGGCCCCGGCGAGCACGAACAGGCCGGCGGCGTTGAAGAAGGCGAGAATCAGAAACAGGACCGAATGGACCGGGTTGCGCGCCGCCACGACCAAAACGGCCGCGACCACGGCGGTCAAAGCGAACATGTAGAAGGCGAGAGCCTGGATCATGGGTGCGTGGCGTCCTTCCTCATCGGTAAGGCGCGTCCGCGCGCAGCCGCTCGGCGAGTTCGGTCTCCCACCGATCGCCGTTGGCGAGCAGTTTGGCTTTGTCGTACATCAATTCTTCGCGGGTTTCGGTCGCGAACTCGAAATTCGGTCCTTCGACGATGGCGTCCACCGGGCAGGCCTCCTCGCAGAACCCGCAGTAGATGCACTTGGTCATGTCGATGTCGTAGCGGGTCGTGCGCCGGCTGCCGTCGGCGCGCGGCTCGGCCTCGATGGTGATGGCCTGGGCGGGGCAGATCGCCTCGCACAGCTTGCAGGCGATGCAACGCTCCTCGCCGGATGCGTAGCGTCGCAGCGCGTGTTCGCCGCGAAAGCGCGGGCTGAGCGGGCCTTTTTCGTAGGGGTAATTGATCGTCACCTTGGGGCGGAACATGTAGTTGAAGGTGATCGCGAGTCCCGCAAGCAACTCGCTCAACAGGACCGTGCGCACGCTTCGTTCAAAGAAGCTCATGTCGTTCTCCCCGGTCTATCTCATTCCCGGCGCGGCGCCGAACGCGACCAGCACGCCCGAGACCACCGCGACCGCAGCGAGCGAAACGGGCAGAAACACCTTCCAGCCGAGCCGCATCAACTGGTCGTAGCGATAGCGCGGGAACGCCGCCCGCACCCAAATGAACACGAACAGCAGCGCCGCGATCTTGAGGGCGAACCAGACCGGACCCGGCACCCAGGTGAACGGAGCGACGTCGAACGGCGGCAGCCATCCGCCCAGGAACAGGACCGCGGTCATGCCCGACATCAGGATCATGTTGGCGTATTCGCCGAGAAAGAAGAGCGCGAACGTCATCGCCGAATATTCGACGTTGTAGCCTCCGACCAGTTCGGCCTCGGCCTCCGGCAAGTCGAACGGGTGCCGATTGGTTTCGGCCAAGGCCGAGATGAAGAAAATCGCCGCCATCGGCAGCAGCGGCAACCAGAACCAGTTGAACATTCCGAACCGGCCCTTCTGGGCCATGACGATGTCGGTGAGGTTGAGCGAGCCGACGCACAAGAGAACGGTGATGATGACGAAGCCGATCGAGACTTCGTAGGACACCATCTGCGCCGCGGAGCGGAGGGCGCCGAGAAAGGCGTAGCGCGAGTTGCTGGCCCAGCCCGCCATCAGGATGCCGTAGACGCCGAGCGAGGATATGGCGAACAGATAAAGGATTCCGACATTGATGTCGGCCACCACCAGCCCCTCGCCGAACGGGATCACCGCCCAGGCGGCGAGCGCAAGGACGAAGGTGACGCAGGGAGCAAGGATGAACACGCCCCGGTTGGCGCCGGTCGGGATCACGGTTTCCTTGAGGAGCAGCTTGAGGCCGTCGGCGAACGGCTGCAAAAGGCCGAAGGGGCCGACCACGTTGGGGCCGCGCCGGAGCTGGATCGCCCCGATCACCTTGCGCTCGGCGTAGGTCAAATAGGCGACCGCGAACAACAGCGGCACCAGCACCGCCACGATCTTGATCGCGATCCAAACGACCGGCCAGAGATAAGCGTTCCAGATTTCGATAAAATTCTCAACCATGGGTTCCCGTCAGGCCCGAGGCATTTCCGGAAAACACCGCCGCGCATTCGGCCATGGTCGGCGAGGCCCGGCCGATGGCATCGGTGCGGTAGAAGTCGCGGACCGGCGAACGAAACGGCGCGGCGCCGACTTCGCCCGGCGCGCCGAAAGCGCCCCACGGCGCGGATTGCACGGTATCGAGCGCAGCAAAGACGGGATTGGCCGAGGCCAGTTGGGCGCGCACGTCGGCGAGCCGATCGAACGGCAGGCGCACGCCGCACGCTTCCGCCAGCGCGCGGACGATGGCCCAGTCCTCGCGCGCTTCGCCGGGCGGGAAGACGGCGCGTCGGGTGCGCTGGACGCGGCCCTCGGTGTTGACGTAGGTCGCGTCCTTTTCCGTGTAGGCGGCGCCGGGCAATATTACGTCGGCGCGCGCCGCGCCCTTGTCGCCGTGATGGCCGATATAGACGACGAACGCGGACCCGAGCCGGCCGGTGTCGATTTCATCCGCGCCGAGCAGGAACAGAATATCGATCGTGCCTTCGCCCGCGCCGGCAACGATCGCGCCCGCATCGCGCCCGTTCGGCCCCGGCACGAAACCGAGGTCGAGCCCGGCGACGCGCGCCGCGGCCGTGTGCAGGACGTTGAACCCGTTCCAGTGGCCCTCGACCTTGATGAGGCCGCAACTCTCGGCGATCTGGCGGGCGAGCGCGAGAACCGCCCCGCCGTCGGGCCGCACGAGGGGACCTTGGCCGACCACCAGCATCGGCGCCCTGGCTTTGGCGAGGGTCTTGGCGAAGGGATGCCTGGCCTCCGCCACGGCCTTGAGTTCGGCGGCGCCGGGACCGAGATGTTCGGCGCGATAGGTCAGATCCGCCGCCTCGCCGATCATGGCGACGGCGAAACCGCCCATCAGCCAGCGCTTGCGCAGCCGCGCGTTCACGATCGGCGCTTCGCGGCGCGGGTTGGTGCCGATGAGGAGACACGCATCGGCGCGCTCGATTCCGGCGATGGTGGTGTTGAACAGGTACCCGGCCCGGCAAGCCGGATCGAGCTTGGCGCCGTCCTGGCGGCAGTCGAGGTGCGGGCTGCCGAGCGTGGCGAGCCACGTTTTCAGCGCGAACATCGATTCGGCGTCGGCGAGATCGCCGGCGATGGCCGCGACGCGGTCGGGCTTGGCCGACTTCAGGCGCTGGGCCACGGCGGCGAACGCCTCCGGCCAGGTCGCGGGCTCGAGCTTGCCCGAGCGCCGCACCCAGGGCTGGTCGAGGCGACGATGCCGGAGTCCGTCGCACGCGAATCGAGTCTTGTCGGAAATCCATTCTTCGTTCACGTCCTCGTTGAGGCGCGGCAGGACGCGCAGCACCGTCGGCCCGCGCGAATCGACCCGGATGTTGCTGCCGACCGCGTCCAGCACGTCGACCGATTCCGTCTTGCGCAGCTCCCACGAGAGGCAGGCGAAGGCATACGGGGCCGAGGTCAGCGCGCCCACCGGGCAGAGATCGATCAGGTTGCCGCTGAGTTCGGAATTCAGCGCCTTTTCGACGTACATGCCGACTTCCATGTTCTCGCCCCGGCCGGTCGCGCCGAGATCGGGCACGCCCGCGATTTCGGTCGCGAAGCGGATGCAGCGCGTGCAATGGATGCAGCGCGTCATCACCGTCTTGATCAGCGGGCCCCAATACTTGTCCTTCACCGCCCGGCGGCTCTCCCGATAGCGGCCGCGGTCGAAGCCGTAGAGCAACGCCTGGTCCTGGAGGTCGCATTCGCCGCCCTGATCGCAAATCGGACAATCGAGCGGATGGTTGATGAGCAGAAGCTCCATCACCCCCTGGCGGGTTTTGTGAATCTCGGGGGTATCGGTGCGGATGACCATGCCGTCGGCGGCCGGCATGGCGCAGGAGGCGATCGGTTTCGGCGACTTCTCCATGTGCACCAGACACATGCGGCAGTTGCCGGCAATGGAAAGGCGTTCGTGGTAGCAGAAGCGGGGAATTTCGACGCCTAAGGCCTCGCACGCCTGAAGAACGGTGTGCCCGGCGGGAACCTCGATCTCGCGGCCGTTAACGGTCAGTTTCGGCATGATGGTTCGCTCTCCCCTCCCCTCACGCCGCCCGGCCCGACTTGCGGGCCTGGGCTTCGGCGATTCGGCGTTCCAACTCGGGACGGAAGTGACGCAGCAGTCCCTGCACCGGCCAGGCGGCGGCATCCGCCAGCGCGCAGATGGTGTTGCCCTCGACCTGACGGGTGACCTGTTCCAGCACGCCGATCTCCCCGGGCGAAGCGTCGCCGCGCGCCATGCGCTCCATCATCCGGGCGAGCCAGCCGGTGCCTTCGCGGCACGGCGTGCACTGGCCGCAGCTTTCATGCTTGTAGAAGCGCGACAGCCGCGCGATGGCGCGGATCACGTCGGTGGACTTGTCCATGACGATCAAAGCCCCGGTGCCGAGGCCGGACTTCACCTCGCGCAAGGAATCGAAATCCATCCGCACGGTGTCGCATATGGACTTGGGGATCAGCGGCACCGACGAGCCGCCGGGAATCACGGCGAGCAGGTTATCCCAACCGCCGCGCACGCCGCCCGCGTGCGTCTCGATCAGCTCCTTCAAGGGAATTCCCATCTCCTCCTCAACCGTGCACGGATTATTGACGTGGCCGGAGATGTTGAAGAGCTTGGTGCCGACGTTGTTGGGCCGGCCGATGGCGGAGAACCACTCGGGCCCGCGGCGCAGGATGGTTGGCGCGACTGCGATGCTTTCCGCGTTGTTGACCGTGGTCGGGCAGCCGTAGAGGCCGACATTGGCGGGAAATGGCGGTTTGAGGCGGGGTTGGCCTTTCCTGCCTTCGAGGCTTTCGATCAGCGCCGATTCCTCGCCGCAGATGTAGGCGCCGGCGCCGAGGTGGATATGGAATTCGAAGTCCCATCCCGAACCGCAAGCGTTCGGGCCGATGAGCCCGGCGGCACGGGCTTCGTCGGCGGCCTGTTGCAGCGCCTCCGCCTCGCGGAGGAATTCGCCGCGCACATAGCAGTAGCTCGCGTGCGCCCCGACGGCGAAGGAAGCGATCAGCGCGCCTTCGATCAATTTATGGGGTTCGTGACGGAGGATTTCGCGGTCCTTGCAGGTGCCGGGTTCGCCTTCGTCGGCGTTGACGACCAGAAAGTGCGGCCGGGCGCCGACTTCCTTCGGCATAAAGGACCACTTCATGCCGGTGCCGAAACCGGCGCCGCCGCGGCCGCGCAGGCCCGACCGCTTGATCGCGTCGACGATCGCCTCGCGGCCCCGGGCGAGAATCTCCTGGGTCCCGTTCCAGTCGCCGCGGGCGCGGGCGCCGGCGAGCCCGACGTCGGCGATGCCGTAGATATTCGTGAAGATGCGGTCTTTGTCCTGCAACATCGCCGGTTACTTCTTTTTGCCTTTGGGCAGGGTGTCCTTAAGCACGGTCAGGCCGTTCTTCGGCTCGCAGCTCCGGCGCCCCATTTGCGAGCCGGTCTTCGGCTTTCCGCCTTGCTTGAGGACGGCCAGCACCGCGCGGGTCGTGTCCGGGTCGAGGTCCTCGTAGTAATCGTCGTCGATCTGCATCATCGGGGCGTTGACGCAGGCGCCGAGACATTCGACCTCGCTCAGGGTGAACTGGCCGTCGGCCGAAGTCTCGCCGAAGCCGATGCCGAGGGTCCGCCGGCAGGTTTCCGCGACCACGTCCGAGCCGCGCAGCCAGCACGGCAGATTGGTGCAGACCTGGACATGGTGCCGGCCGACCGGTTTCAGGTTGTACATGGTGTAGAAGGACGCCACTTCGTAAACCCGGATCGGCGGCATCTGGAGATAATCGGCGATGTAATCCATCGCCGCTTGCGTAAGCCAGCCGCCGCCTTGACGCTGGGCGATATCCAACAGCGGCATGACCGCGCTCGCCTGCCGGCCGGCGGGATACTTGACGATGATCGCTTCCGCCCGCCGGAGGTTCTCGGGGTCGAAGGCGAAGGGCGCGCCGCTCATCGGTCGATCTCCCCGAAAACGATATCGATGGAGCCGATGTTGGCGACCACGTCGGCGAGCATGTGCCCGCGCGAAAGAAATTCCAGCGCCTGCAGGTGAGCGAATCCGGGCGCGCGGATCTTGCACCGGTACGGGCGGTTGGTGCCGTCGGAAACGAGGTAAACGCCGAACTCGCCCTTGGGCGCCTCGACCACGGTGTAAGTCTCGCCGGCGGGAACGTGATAGCCCTCGGTGTAGAGCTTGAAGTGATGGATCAAGTCCTCCATCGAACCCTTCATGTCGCCGCGCGGCGGGGGCGAAATCTTACGGTCGTCGGTCATGACCCGGCCCGGGGGCATCCGTTCCAGGCATTGGCGGATGATCTTCACGCTTTCGCGCATCTCGTACATCCGGATGAGATAGCGGTCGTAACAGTCGCCGTTCTTGCCGACCGGCACGTCGAAATCCATCTCGGCGTAAGCGTCGTAGGGCTGCGCCTTGCGCAAATCCCAGGCGAACCCGCAGGCGCGCAAATTCGGGCCGGAAAAGCCCCAGTCGAGGGCGTCCTCGGGACCGATGCGGCCGATGTTCACGGTGCGCTGCTTGAAAATGCGATTCTCGGTCAGCAGCGTCTCGCAGTCGTCAATCGCCTTGGGGAATCGCTCGTTCCAGGCGTGGATGTCCTCCACCAGCCCGACGGGGAGATCGCGCGCCACGCCGCCGGGGCGGAAATAGGCCATGTGCAGGCGCGCGCCGGACGCGCGCTCGCAGAATTCCATCAACCGCTCGCGCTCCTCGAACATCCACAGCATCGGCGTCATCGCGCCCACGTCCATGGCGTAGGAGCAGACGTTGAGGATGTGGTTGAGGATGCGACCGATCTCGGCGTACAAAACGCGGATATACTTGCCACGCGGCGGCGGCGAAATACCGAGCAGCTTTTCCACCGCCAGCGCGAACGCATGTTCCTGGTTCTGCGGCGCGACGTAGTCGAGGCGATCAAAGTACGGCACCGCCTGGAGATAGCTCTTGTACTCGATCAGCTTTTCGGTCCCGCGGTGCAGGAGGCCGATGTGAGGGTCGGCGCGCTCGATCACTTCGCCGTCCATCTCCAGCACGAGGCGCAGCACGCCGTGCGCCGCGGGGTGTTGCGGGCCGAAGTTGAGGTTGAAATTGCGGATGCGGGTTTCGGCCATGAACGGGCGTTAGCTCTTGGTCGCCTTCTCGTCGCCGGGCAGACGCGGCGCGCCTTCCCAAGGGCTCAGGAAATCGAAGGTGCGGAATTCCTGGGTGAGTTTGACCGGCTCGTAGACCACGCGTTTCTGCTCGTCGTCGTAGCGGACCTCGACGTAGCCGGTGAGCGGGAAATCCTTGCGCAGGGGGTGACCGTCGAAGCCGTAATCGGTGAGGATCCGGCGCAGATCGGGGTGGTCGGCGAACACGATGCCATACATGTCCCACGCTTCGCGTTCCCACCACGCGGCACTGGAAAAAATACCGGCGGCGGAAGGGACCGGCGATGTTTCGTCGGTTTCCAGCTTGACTCGAGCGCGCACGTTATGCACGAGGCTGAGAAGGTTATAAACGACATCGAAACGCTTCTCGCGTCCCGGATAGTCCACGCCGCAGACGTCCATCAGTTGCTTGAACTGGCAATTGGCGTCGTCACGCAGGAATTTCAGGACCTTGAGCACGGCGTCGCGGTGAACGGTGAACGCGAGCTCGTCGTGCGCCGTCGTCGCGTCGAGAATCTCGTTGGGCAGGGCGGCCGTGACGTACTCGCCAAGGTCCTTGAGAGCCAGGTCCATCGCCTTCACTCTCCCGCCGGCGGCTAGCGCCAGAGCGTTCCCGTTCTGCGGATTTTCTTTTGCAGCTGCAGGATGCCGTAGACCAGCGCCTCCGCGGTCGGCGGACATCCCGGCACGTACACGTCCACCGGCACGACGCGGTCGCAGCCGCGCACGACCGAATAGGAATAGTGGTAATAACCGCCGCCGTTGGCGCAGGATCCCATCGAGATCACCCAGCGCGGTTCGGCCATCTGGTCGTAGACCCGGCGAAACGCGGGGGCCATTTTGTTGGTCAGCGTTCCGGCGACGATGATGACGTCGGACTGGCGCGGGCTTCCCCGCGGGACCACGCCGAAACGATCCAGGTCGTAACGGCTCATGTAGGCGTGGATCATCTCCACCGCGCAGCAGGCGAGACCGAAGGTCATCGGCCAAAGCGACCCGGTCCGCGCCCAATTGACGAGGCGGTCCACGTTGGCGAGCACGAAGCCCTTGTCGGTAAGCTCGCCAATGACGCGCTCCAGGGCGGGATCCTGGGTGACACCCGGCGGAATTGCCGCTGGCGGCGATACGATCACTCCCATTCCAGCGCCCCTTTCCGCCATTCGTAGATAAATCCGACCGTAAGAACGGCGAGGAAGATCATCATCGACCAGAAACCGAAGAGCCCGATCTTGCCGAGCGCCACCGCCCATGGGAACAGAAAGGCGACCTCGAGATCGAAGATGATGAAGAGAATAGCGACCAGATAGAAGCGGACGTCGAACTTGTGGCGAGCGTTGTTGAAGGCGTCGAAGCCGCATTCGTAGGCGGCGGCCTTTTCCGCATCGGGCCGCTGGCGGGCGACGATGAGCGAGGCCAAGACCGCGATACCCGCGATCGCGACGGCGATGCCGAGAAAAATCAGGATCGGCAGGTAATTGGCGAGCAGCGAGTCCATTCCAGCTCCCATTTTCGCAGGGGCCGGCAGGCGCCCGCCCTTGCCCCTCGAAGGGTTTATTGCCGTACCCGCCGGCAGCCACAGTCTAGGCGAGCCGCGAAGCCGCTTCAATGGCGACGGGGTGCGCGCAACCCTTTACCTGATAATGGGAATCAGGCGCGGAGCGTAGACGCAGTAACCGGACAGTACAAAGTAGGGTGAACGGGGATATGGCGGGAGTGACGGGACTCGAACCCGCGGCCTCCGCCGTGACAGGGCGGCGCTCTAAACCAACTGAGCTACACCCCCGATGCGTGGACAAGCACCCCCGCGCGGGAGGGCCTCGATGTAATCCACCACCCCCGGCAAGTCAAGGAATGGGGTGCGCATACGGCTGTCGCCGGCGCCGACGCGGCACGGGCCGTCAAGTGGTAGGCGGTGACGGGCTCGAACCGCCGCCCTCCTCGGTGTAAACGAGGCGCTCTACCAACTGAGCTAACCGCCCGAACGTCCGCGGTTCCCAACCGCCCGCCGCCGTCATCGGGAAGGGACGGGACAGGTCAGTTTACGGCGTCTTTGAGCGCCTTGGCCGCACGGAACTTGGGGTTCTTGGAAGCCGGGATTTGAATGGCTTCCCCGGTTCTCGGATTGCGGCCCATGCTCGCCGCCCGCTTGGTGACGACGAAGGCCCCAAACCCGGCCAGACGTACTTCCTCCCCTTTGCTCAGGGATTTGGTGATGGTGGCAATGACGCTGTCCACCACCCGTCCCGAATCGGCCTTGGTCAGTCCCGCAGAATTTGTAAGCGCTTCGATCAGGTCTTCCTTGTTCATCGCAGTCCCCTTCCGCTGAATTGCGGCGCGCTCGCCCGGCTAGGGCCGGGATGGGTCGCCGCAGTCGGCCTTGGAGCAAAATCTTAAGGGGTGTTTTTCGAGCCGGTCAACGCCGAACGGGCCGAATCGCGCGGATTTCCGGGTTGTTCACAGACCGGCCGGAAATTCCAGCCGGCCGCGGTGCGACGAATTCAAACGAGCGGGGGGGGCATGAACGGTGTGGAGCGGCGCGGAATGGCCCGCAGGTCTCTCGCCGCCCGCATCGATTTATCTCATATCCCCAATGGGTTATCGAACTTCCAACGCCCCTTCCGCGCGCGTCTGGGGTATCCGTGCGCCCTTGCCTGCGATGGCGTAGCGAAACCCTCAGGGTCGAAACCCGCGGGTTTGGAGCGGAGAATTCTTTTTCAGCCGGCTAGTGCGTAATCACCCCGCCCACGTCGTCTTCCTCCCCCTTCTCGCCGGCGACAGAGCGGGAATCGGCCTCGGCCGATTCGTCCCACTCGATCGGGGTCAACGGCCGGACCAGGGCCCGGGATAGCACTTCGTCCACAGTCGCCACCGGCACGATCGCGAGGCCGCGCTTGACGTTGTCCGGGATTTCATCGAGGTCCTTCTCGTTCTCCTTCGGGATGACCACGGTCTTGAGCCCGCCGCGGAGCGCCGCGAGCAGCTTCTCCTTCAGGCCGCCGATGGGCAGCACCCGGCCGCGTAACGTGATCTCGCCGGTCATGGCGAGATCACGATGGACCGGAATTCCGGTGAGCACCGACACGATCGAGGTGACCATGGCGACTCCGGCCGAAGGCCCGTCCTTGGGCGTGGCGCCTTCGGGGACGTGGACGTGGATGTCGCGCTTGGTGAAGATGGTGGGAACGATCCCGAACTGAACCGCGCGTGACTGGACGAAGGACTTGGCGGCCTGGATCGATTCCTGCATGACATCGCCGAGCTTGCCGGTGATGGTCATGCGCCCCTTGCCCGGCACCATGACCGACTCGATCGAGAGAATCTCGCCGCCAACCTCGGTCCACGCCAGCCCGGTGGTCACGC
>Ga0156275_1004_pt1 | contig 14304 bp, 13 predicted proteins | sample RifCSPlowO2_12_FD_107924 | JGI IMG/M metagenome (GOLD analysis project Ga0156275, IMG submission 107924) | Rhodospirillales bacterium RIFCSPLOWO2_12_FULL_67_15 | reverse complement strand
GCGGACAAAGCAGCAAGAGCAAGTAGGGAAGATACGGGACCGCGAGCTTTACGTGGGCCTCGTGCTCCGACCACAGGAAGTAGCCGGCGACGGCCAAGAAACCGGCGAGCACGAGGCCCTGCCTCGAGAACAGCCATTGCTTAAGCCCGCCTTCGGGATTGGTCATGGAGTTCGACTCCTTTCCTCGTGATGGCTCGCGACGGTTGAACCGGGCCGGACGCGGCCATTAGCGAACGCGGTGTTCATAAACGAAGTCCGTGCGCACCGGCTCGGCCTGTCCCGGTCGCCGGATCTCGACCTGGACCCGGTAGGTGTCGTTGGGGGGCAGGATGAAGTAATTGCCGTAGGTCACCGTCTCGGCGATGGTCATCGGCAGCAGGTCCTTTTCGGGACCGCTCAGGCCGCGGCCCGAGACGCGGGCGCGGACCTTGAGGTCCTGCCGTCTTTCGCCGCTCGCGGCATCGAACACGGCGACCGTCACGTGATAGACGTGCTCGCCGGGCGGCGCTCCGCTGTGCGCGGGCATTCCGGTGCCCGACTTCAGTTGACGCTGCACCATCGCCGCCGGTATTACGCCGAGAAAGATGCTGAGGCCCCCGACCGTCCGGGGTCCTTCCGGTTGCGCCGCCGACGTCCCGGCGAAAGCCCAGGAAAGCGCCGCCACGCCCATGGCGAACAAGATGATCCGCGCGAATGGGTGGTGGGCAAGTTGTGTGTGTCCATTTCGGAATTGCGTGCTCATCGGAAAAACTCCCCTCGTTTGCGGCCGGTCAGGCCACGATCGGCCGCCCGCGAAACATGCCCGCGGGGTAGTTAGAGGCGCGCGACGACGCGCGCCGTCAGGTGCGGAGAGAGATTTTCGGAGGATGTAAGGGAGGAAGAACGACTTTTCCGGCGATAGACCGGTCGTGGTCGAGCGGCGCGGGCGCTCCAGCCCACACAATCAGGTCGGAAGCCGGACCGGCCACGAACCAGAATCCGTGACAGGCGGACGTCACGCATTTGTCGGCCGGGCAGCGAGGTTCGCCCGACCCGCACGGCTGCCCCGGGAGATCGGCGGTAAGCGAAAGAACCGGCCCGGCATCCGCATGGGCGACCTGAACCGCCGCCACCTGCGTCGCCGCCGAGAGAATCATCACGAGGCCGAGGAACGCCCTGAGCCAGCGCCCAAGCGTCGGCGGCGACGTGAGACTATCGTTGCCGGATGAAATCGTCATCGCTCTCCCCCGGTTCCGGAGCGGATACTTGCCGCCGGACACAGGACATCGGAGAATTCGCCGATAACGCGATTAATGTTAATTTTACGCCTGATTTCGTCCTTGATCCATATCAATTCGGATATAGGTCTTGGCTAATATGTCTAAGAGATCAACCGCACGAACCTGCCCATGACCGCACCTTGGCTCACAGTTTTCAGGCGTTACATCCCGTTCGTCCTCGCCGCGAACCTCGCGTGGGAGGCGGCGCAGTTGCCGCTCTATACGCTCGGGCGCGACGGCACGCTCAGCGAACAGGCCTTCGCCGTTCTCCACTGCACCGGCGGCGACGTGCTGATCGCGACCGCCTGCCTGCTGCTCGCGCTTATCACCGCCGCCGACGACCGCTGGCCGAGCCATCCGCCAATCTATCGGCGCGTCGCGGGGATCACGCTCGGACTCGGCGTTCTCTACACTATCTTCAGCGAGTGGCTGAACATCGTCATCCGCCAGAGCTGGGCCTATTCCGACCTGATGCCGGTGGTCCCGGTCATCGACACCGGCCTTTCGCCGCTGTTGCAGTGGATCGTAGTTCCGCTCGCCGGATTCTGGTTCGCCCGCCGGACCTTGCCGGCGGCCGCGCCAATTTGATCAGGTCCGTGCGCCGCCGGCGTAGAGCCCGAGCGCGGCGACGATGAAATCGTGGGTCGGGGTCGCAACGCCCGCTTCGCGGCCGAGCCCGGCGACCGCTCCCGAAAGCCACGGCAATTCGAGCCTCTTGCCGTTGCGCAAATCGAAGAGCATGGACGAGCCCATGTCCGGAGGCAGGCTATCGAGGAAGGCCATGGTTCGCTCAGCCGCGTCGGGCGCGAGCCGGACCTTGCGGGCGCGGGCCAGCGCCACCGTTTCCGCGACCGCCTTCTCGAACAGGCCGCGCGCGCCCGGGTCTTCCCGGATCGGGCCGACGGTCGTGCGCGTCAGCGCCGTGACCCCGCTCAAAGGCGCGAGAAAGGCGAACTTGGTCCAGATCGCGGCGGCGATGTCGGGGCTTTCCTCGACCTCCACGCCGGCGCGGCGAAGGGCGGACACCAACGCCGTCAGGCGCGCGCTGGTGCCGCCGCCGAACTCGCCGAGAACGATTCTCGCCATCGTCCCGGTGTGGGCGATGGCGCCGGGCGCCGCGATCGTCGCCAAGATGTAGGCGATGCCGCCGAAGACGCGCTCGGTGCCTACGGCCGCCGCCAGCGTATCGGCGGCGGTGACGCCGTTCTGGAGCGATACGACCGACGTGTTCGTACCGACCAGCGCCCGGCAGGCCTCCGCCGCCGTCGCGGTGTCGTAGAGCTTCACCGCGACGACGGCGACGTCCACGGGACCGATCGCGCGCGCATCCTCGGTCGCCTCGACCGGATGGATGTGCATGTCGCCGAGCGCGCTCGTCAGCTTGAGGCCGTCGCGGCGCATCGCCGCGAGGTGCGCGCCGCGCGCGAGAAAGGCCACGCTTTCCCCGGCGGCCTTGAGCCTGGCCCCGAAGTACCCCCCGACTCCGCCCGTACCGACAATGGCGATTCGCATCCGCAGGCCCTGTTCCAAGTCCACGTTCCGCCCGCGAGAATAAACGCCCGCGCGCCCACCGCAAAGAGCCGTTCCCCTCCCGAAGCTCCCCCTTTATTCTCGCTCGACGCTTACGACGACTGGAACACGTCATGCGCGGCGATGTCGTTCGCCTCTCCTTCTTTTACGCCGCTTTCTTCGTGTTTGTCGGGATCCACATGCCGTTCTGGCCGGTGTGGCTCGCCGCCAAGGGGATCGACGCGGCCGGAATCGCCCTCATTCTCGCCACCGGCATCGGCATCAAGGTCGTCGTCAATCCCCTGGTCGCCCATTTCGCCGACCGGAGCGGAGCGCGCCGCTCGATCATGCTCGCGCTCGTCGCCGGCGCGACCGTTTGCTTCGCCGCCTTCTTTTTCGTCGACGGCTTCGTCCCGATCCTGCTCGTCAATCTGTTTTTCTTCGCGCTTTGGACGCCGGTGATGCCGCTCGGCGAAAGCCTGACGCTGCTCGCGGCGCGCACGCGCGGGTTCGACTACGGCCGCGTCCGGTTGTGGGGATCGCTTTCTTTCGTCGCCACCGCGGCGGGCGCCGGCGTGCTGCTCGCCGGCCGGCCGGGTGAAACGGTTCTCTATCTCCTGCTGCTGGCGTTGGCGCTGATGCTCCCCGCCGTCGCGTGGCTGCCGGATGTCCGCGCCCCGGCGGCGGCGGGGCGTCTGGCCGCGCTGGAGCTGCTCGGCGACCGCCCGTTCCTGACGATGCTGCTCGCCTGCATGCTGGTCCAAGCGAGTCACGCCGCCTATTACGCTTTCGCCACGTTGCACTGGCAGGCGGCCGGCCATTCCGTGACGGCGATCGGGGCGCTGTGGGCGGAAGGGGTTGTCGCCGAGATCGTCCTGTTCGCCGCCGGACCGGCCTTGCTGCGCCGCTGCTCGCCGGCGGCGCTGATCGTGCTTGCCGGCGTGGCCGGAATCGCGCGCTGGGCGGCGACGGCGGCGAGCACGGCGCTGCCGGTTCTCATCCTCGCCCAAGCGCTTCACGCCTTCACGTTCGGCGCCGCCCACCTCGGCGCCATTCATTTCATCGCCCGCCACGTGTCTCCGGCGGTGTCGGCCTCGGCCCAGAGTTTCTATTCGGCGATGGTGATGGGACTGGGAATCGGCATCGCCGTGTTCGCCGTCGGTCCGCTTTATGCCGCCTCTCCGGCGGGCGCGTTTTTCGCCATGATCGTTCTGTCGGCGGCCGCCCTTGTTCCGGCGCTGGCCTTGACGCGGTCGCGGGATTGATCGCCCCTGGAGGCACCGGCATACTGCGGCCATGAGCGCCTACACCGCGCCCGTCACCGACATGCTGTTCGCCATGACCGAGGTGGCGGGGCTCGGTGCGGTGCGGGCGCTGCCGGGATGCGGGGAGACGAGCGACGCCCTCGTCGCGCAGATTCTCGACGAGGCGGGGCGCTTCGGCGCCGACGTGCTGGCGCCGCTCAACCGGGTCGGGGACGTGCAGGGCTCGCGCCTCGAAAACGGAATCGTCCGCACACCCGAAGGCTTCGTCGACGCCTATGCCCGCTTTGTCGCCGGCGGCTGGAACGCGATCCCTTCCGCTCCGGAGTTCGGCGGCCAGGATTTGCCGTGGCTGGTCGCGACCGCGGTCTCCGAGATTTGGAACTCGGCGAACATGGCGTTCGCGCTCTGCCCGTTGCTGACCCAAAGCGCGGTCGAGGTTTTGACCGCGCACGGCTCGCCCGAGCTCAAGTCGCTGTTCCTGCCCCGGCTCGTGTCCGGCGAGTGGACCGGAACCATGGTCCTGACCGAGCCGCAAGCCGGATCGGATCTCTCGCGCGTTCGCACCCGCGCCACGCGGGACGGAAATGCCTGGCGCATCGCCGGACAGAAAATCTTCATCACCTGGGGCGATCACGACGTCGCCGAGAACATCGTGCATATGGTGCTCGCCCGCACGCCCGGAGCGCCCGAGGGCATCAAGGGCCTTTCGCTGTTCGCCGTGCCGAAATTCGTCCCCGGCCCCGGCGGCCGGCCGGGCGCGCGCAACGATCTCCGTGCGCTCTCGCTCGAACACAAGCTCGGCATTCACGCGAGTCCCACGGCGGTCATGGCCTTCGGCGAAAGCGGCGGCGCCGAGGGCTATCTCGTCGGCGAGGAAAATCATGGCATCGAGCATATGTTCATCATGATGAACAACGCCCGTTTGGCGATCGGCCTGCAGGGCGTGGCCAGCGCCGAGCGGGCCTACCAGCGCGCCCGGGCCTTTGCCCGCGAGCGCCTGCAAGGCCGCGCAGTCGGCGGCGCCGATTCCGCCGCCCAACCGATCGAGCGCCATCCGGACATCAAGCGGATGCTGTTATTTATGAAATCCCGGGCCGAGGTCGGCCGATTGCTCGCGCTCTTCGCCGCCGCCCATATCGACTCGGCGCGGCGCCATTCCGATTCCACGACGCGCGACCGCCATCACGCCCTCGTCGAGCTGTTGACCCCGGTGGTCAAAGGTTGGTGCACGGACGCCGGAATCGCCGCCGCCGACGTCGGCATCCAGGTGCACGGCGGCATGGGCTACATCGAGGAAACCGGCGCCGCCCAGCACCTGCGCGACGCGCGCATCGCCGCCATCTATGAAGGCACCAACGGCATCCAGGCGCTCGATCTCGTCGGGCGCAAGGTCGGGCGCGACGCGGCGCGCTCGGCGCTGGCCTTGATCGGCGAGCTCGCCGGGCTTCGCCCCGAACTTGCAGGGCGCGCCGGCCAGCCCGACTTCGGCCCGATCGCCGTCCATTTCGAAGCCGCGATCGCGGCGCTCGAGAGCGCAACCCGCTGGATCGCCGCGACGTGGAATCGCGATGCGGCCCTCGTCGCCGCCGGAGCGACGGCCTATCTCCGCCTGTTCGGAACTGTCGTCGGCGGCTGGCTCGTGATCCGCGCGGCGCTGGCCGCGCAGGCGCTGCTGGAAAAGGGCGGCGATGGGCGTTTCCCGCCAACTTTCCTCAGAAGCAAGATCGTGTGTGCAAAATACTTTGCGGAACAAGACCTTGTGTTGGCTCCGGCGCTGGCGCGAATCGTCAGCCAAGGCGGCGCGACCATCGCCGAAGCGGACTTAACCGCGTTCTGACCCCGACCAAAAAGCGAGTTCGGTTAACACGGCGTTTGCCAAAAAGCCCGTTGTTCCTTGCTTTTCCAGCACGATTCGCCCACCTTGGACGCTCCCCGAACAGGGCGCACACCATGAACGGCCTGACGCGTTACGTGCTGTATCAGCTTGTGATGGGGTTCGTCCTCATCGCGCTCGCGCTCGTCTGCGTCATGTGGCTTTCCCAGTCGCTGCGTTTCGTCGAGATGATCGTCAATCGAGGCTTGAGCGTGGGGGGGTTCCTTTATCTGACCGTCCTGCTGCTGCCCAACATGCTGTCCATCATCCTGCCGATCGCGCTCTTCATCGCCGTCACTTTCATATACGGCAAGTTGGTCGCCGACCGCGAACTGGTGATCATGCGCGCCGCCGGCCTGAGCCAGCAAGAATTGATGCGTCCCGCTTTGATCGCCTCGACCGCCGTCGCGCTGGCGCTGCTGATTCTCAATATCGACATTCTGCCCAGGTCCTACACCGCGTTCAAGGAATTGCAATGGACCATACGCCACACCTTTTCCCATGTGCTGTTGCGTGAGGGCACGTTCACCCTCATCCGTCCCGGCATTACCATTTACGTCCGCGAGCGCAGCGACGATGAGCAGCTTCATGGGGTCATGGTCCACGACGAGCGCCGCCCGGGGCGGCCCTCCACCCTCATGGCCACGCGCGGGGCGATGGTGAACACCGACGACGGCTCACGGATCATCCTCTTCGACGGCAACCGGCAAGAGATGGACCTTCAGACTCATCAACTTTCTGTCCTGTATTTCGACCGCTACACGTTCGACATCGAGCCGGCCCGGGGAACGACCGAAGAGCGTTTTCGCGAGCCGCGCGAGCGCACCCTGCCGGAATTGTTCGGATCGCGCCACGATCTGACCATCTCCCCGCGCGACCGGGGCCGCTTCGTCGTCGAGGGGCACAAACGCCTCGCCCAGCCGTTTTCGGCCTTCAGTTACGCCCTGATCGCGCTGGCCTGCTTGATTTCCGGCCCCTTCAGCCGGCGGGCTCAGACCAAGCGCATCGCGCTCGCCGCGGTGCTCATGGTCGCCGTCCAAGCCGCCGCCATGGGGATCGAGGGTTTGGCGGTCAAGCGGCTATATCTTGCCTCGCTCATCTACCTCAACGTTCTCGTGCCCATCGCCGTGGGCTACTGGGTCGTGGTTCACGCCCCCAGGCGGCGGCGCGTAGCCGTCCATGCGTCCTAAGTATTTTTCCATGCGTTTATCTCATACTCTTTCCCTCTACATCGCTCGCCAGTACGCCATGCATTTTGTGGCGGTTCTGGCGTTGTTCGTCTTTCTGATCTTCGTTTTCGATGTCGTCGAGCTCATGCGCCGCGCCGTCGGAAAACCCGGCATCGGGATGAGAACGATCTTCGAGATGGCCACGCTCAAGTTTCCCCATGCCATGCAACTGACGTTTCCCTTCGCCGTCCTGTTTGGCAGCATGGTGACCTTCTGGCGGCTGACGCGAAGTCATGAACTGGTCGTGACCCGCTCCGCCGGAGTATCCGCTTGGCAGTTTCTAATGCCGGTCCTCGCGGTCACCCTGCTGATCGGTCTGGTTCGAATCGCCGCCATCAATCCCTTTTCGGCGATCATGCTCGCACGCTACGAGCGTTTGGATGCGGTGTTCCTGAAGTCCGGTTCCAGCGCTCTGACCCTTGCCGGCGGGGGCGTGTGGTTGCGCCAAGGCGGGAGCGAGGGACAGGTTGTGCTTCGTTCCGCCAACATTTCCGTCGCCGGCCCTCGTGTCGAACTCAAGCCGGTCATTGCCTTCCTCTACCGCGGCACGGATCGATTCGCGGGACGGATCGACGCGGAAAGCGCCGTCCTCGGCGACGGATTTTGGGACATGCGCAACGTTTGGCTGCATCGCACGGAGGAGACGGCGGTCTTCGCCGCCACCCACCGGCTTCCCACCGAGCTGACGCTCGCGCGGATCCAAGACGGCTTCGCCGCGCCCGAAACCATGTCGTTCTGGGACTTGCCCCAGTTCATCGACTCGCTGCGCACGGCGGGTTTCTCGGCCTTGCGCCACCGTCTGCACCTGCACAGCCTTCTCGCCGCGCCGTTCCTGATGATGGCGATGGTGCTGCTGGCGGCGACTTTCACGCTCCGCCATGTCCGCCATGGCGGAACGCCGGGCATTATCGGCTTCGGCGTGATGACGGGTTTCCTGGTTTATTTCTTTTCCGACGTGTCCTTGGCGCTCGGTCTTTCGAGCGGCATTCCCGTGGCGCTGGCCGCCTGGACGCCGGCCGGCGTCGCCGGCCTGATCGGCGTCGCGCTTCTGCTCCATCTGGAGGACGGGTAACCGTGTGCCCGAACGCGACACGCTTCTCCGTGGCTATTTTATTAGTCGCGCTCGTCCTCGCCGCCGCCCCGGCGGCGGGCCAGCCGCGCCTGGACAACGCCCCGCCGGTGAACCTGACCGCCGACGAGGTCGTCCACAACCGCGACCTTGGGATTATCACCGCCAGCGGCAACGTCGAAATCGTCCAGGGTCCGCGAATGCTCTATGCCGATTCCATCACTTACAACGAACGCCAGGACCTGATCAGCGCCAGCGGCAATGTCCGCCTGCACGAATCCACCGGCGACGTCATTTTCGCCGACTATGTCGAGCTGACCGGCGACATGCGCGAGGGCACGCTGAAGAGCCTGCGCCTGCTGCTGGCCGACCGTTCCCGCCTGGCCGCCGCCGAAGCGCGGCGTTCGGACGGCACGCGCCTCGAACTCGATCGCGCGGTCTACAGTCCCTGCGAGCCGTGCAAGACCGATCCTTCGCGGCCGTTGCTGTGGCAGGTGAAGGCCGTGCGTGTGATCCACGACGCCGAGCGCCAAACGATCGAGTACAAGGACGCCTGGATTGAAATGTTCGGGATCCCGGTCGCCTACACGCCCTACTTCTCCCACCCCGACCCGACGGTGAAGCGCCGCACCGGATTCCTCACGCCCAGCATCGGCAGCTCCGATTATTTCGGCGCCATGCTCCAGACCCCGTTCTTCTGGGACATCGCGCCCAATCACGACCTGACCTTGACGCCGCTGTTCACGTCCAAACAGAACGTCGGTTTCGGCGCCGAGCACCGCTTCATCGGCCAGAAAGGCGAGATCAAGGGCAAGTTCAGCGGCGCGGTCGATTCCGAGAACGATCCTCGCGGTCACATCGATATGAAAAGCCGATTCAACCTGACCGACACGTGGCGCTGGGGCATGGACGTCCAGCGGTCCACCGACGACATCTACACCCGCCTCTACCGCTACACCACTCCGCCGACGCTGACCTCGCGGCTTTACACCGAAGGCTTCCGCGGCCGCAACTACATGGCCGCCAACGGCTACGCCTTCCAGGGACTGCGTGCGACCGACGATCCCGGCCAGGCACCGCTGATCCTGCCGTCCGTGGACTACGCCCATGTCGGCGAACCGCGCGCCGGCGGGGGCCGCACGCGATTGGATGCGAATCTGCTCGCCTTCACCCGCAACGAAGGGACCGACGTGAGGCGCCTGTCGGTCGCGCCCGGCTGGGATCTCCCCTACGTCGGCCCGGCCGGCGATGTCTACAAATTCTCGCTCACGCTGCGGGGCGACCTCTACCGCGTCGACGATCATGTCATTCCGGGCCGGAGCGGCGCCTTCACCGGAACCACCGGGCGCGTCCATCCCGAAGCCGCCTTCGAATGGCGTTACCCCTTCGTCCGCCGCCATGAAGGCGTGAGCGAGTTGTTCGAGCCGATCACCTCGCTCGTGGTCAGCCCCTACGGAGGCAATCTCGTCAAGATTCCCAACGAGGACAGCCGCGAAATCGAATTCGACGAAACCAACCTGTTCACCGGGCGGCGATTTGCCGGTCTCGACCGGGTCGAGACCGGCCCCCGACTCAATTACGGCCTGCGCTGGGGCGTGTTCGGCGACCAAGGCGGCAGCACTTCGGTCCTGTTCGGACAGTCGGTGCGCGCCCGCGACGACAGCACTTTCGCCAAGGGCACCGGGTTGGAAAATCATCTTTCCGATCTCGTCGGCCGAATCAATGTCAAGCCCCTGAAGCACATGAACCTCGATTACCGCACTCGGATCGATAAAGACAATTTCCGGCCCCTGCGCAGCGAAGTCGGCGCCGGCATCGGTCCCCGGGCGTTCGCCGTCGGGGTCAGCTACCTGTTCTTCGATACGGCGGCCGACAGCGAGATTCCGACCCTGGAGCAACTTTCGCTCAACGCAACTTCGCAAATCTCGCGCAACTGGCGCTTCAATGTCGCCTCGCTCCAGGATCTCCAGTCGAACGATCTCAGGGCGCTTTTGCTGAATGCGACGTACGAGGACGAGTGCTTCATTTTTGCCGCCACAGCGCGACGGTCGTTTTTCTACGACCGCGACCTAAAACCCGACGATTCGGTCGTTTTCCGTCTAACCTTCAAGACCCTCGGCGAATTCGGCACCTCGATCTTCTAGCCGGCCGCGGCGGAAGGGGTGGCGGAGCGCGCGGCGCGGGTTTATTATTTCCGCCCATGAATCCAGTATCCTTTTCCGCCGTTTTTCTGATCTCGGCCAGCCTTGCAGCGGCGCCCGGGACGCTCTGGGCGCAGCAAAGCGCGCCTTCTCCGGGAAAGGCGCGGAACACCGTCGAGGGCATCGCCGCCATCGTCAACGACGAACCCATTTCGCATCTCGACCTCGATCACCGTCTGCGCTTCACCCTTCTCACCGCCGGCCTCCCCGACACGGCCGAGACTCGCCGGCGCCTGATTCCCGACGTGGTGCAGGGCCTGATCGACGAGCGCCTCAAGGCCCAAGAGGGCAAGCGCCTCGGGATCAAAGCCGAGAAGGCGGAAGTCGAAAGCATCCTGCACCGCATGGAATCCCAGAGCGGGATGTCGCCGGGGGGAATGAAGACATACCTGGAGAAAGTCGGAATCGCGCTCGGCACTCTCACCGAACGGATCGAAACCGACATTCTCTGGCGCCAGATCGTCACCCGGCGCTATCGTCGCGGCATCCGCATCAGCGACGAAGAGGTGGACGAGCATCTCGCCCGCATCCGCGCCAATGCCGGCAAGCCGCAGAGTCTTGCCGCCGAGATCTTCATCGCCGTCGAAGATCCGGCCAAGGAACGCGAAGCGGCCGTGCTTGCCGCCCGCCTGGTCGAGCAGGTCCGCGGGGGCGTGCCGTTCCGCGCCATCGCCCAGAATTTCTCCCACAGCCCTTCGGCGGCCGTGGGCGGCGATCTCGGCTGGGTGTCCGCGGGGCAACTGGAGCCCGCGGCCGACCAGGCGCTCGCCGCCCTCCAGCCTGGCCAGATCACGCCGCCGGTGCGCGGCGAGAACGGGTATTATGTCCTGTTGCTGCGCGAGCGCCGCGCCGGGTCGGCCATGACCGATTCGGAGCCCGTGCTCACCCTGCACCAGGTTTTGGTGCCGCTCCCGCCCAACCCGACGCCGGTTCAGGTCCGGGTCCAGCTCGCCCAGGCGGAATCTCTTGTCAGCAACGCCAAGTCCTGCGCCGACATGGAACAGGCGGCCAAGGCGTCCGGCTCGCCCATGTCGGGAAGCCTTGGCACGGTCAAGTTGAGTTCGCTGCCGGCCGAATCGCGCGGTTTGGTGGAGAATCTTCCCGTCAACACGCCGAGCCAGGCGCTCCAGGCCAAGGATGCCTTCATCGTCATGATGGTCTGCAAGCGCGAGGTGCCCACCGCCGACGCCGAGCAACGTCAGCGCGTGCTCAACATGCTGATCGACGAGCGCTTGCAGCTCGGCGCGCGCCAATACCTGCGCGATCTTCGCCGCGCGGCCTTCGTGGATGTGCGCGTCTGACATGACGAATTCGCCCGCGCGCGATCCCTTGTCCGTGTCCGGGTCCGATCCGGCGGTTGCAGGCTCGGTCCCGCTCGCGCTCACCATGGGCGAACCCGCCGGTATCGGCGGCGAAATCGCGCTCAAAGCCTGGTTCGCGCGCGCGCGCGACCGTCTGCCGCCGTTCTTTGTGATCGACGATCCGGAGCGGCTCTCGGCGCTCGCCCGCCGCCTCGCGCTCGCGGTTCCGGTTAAGGCGATCGCCGGGCCCGAGGATGCGCGGGCCGTATTCCGCTCCGCGCTGCCCGTGCTGCCCGAACCGCTCCCCAAAGCCGTCGAGCCCGGCCGCCCCGATGCGGCGAACGGCGTGGCGGTGTGCCGCTCGATCGAGCGCGCGGTCGAGTTGGTCCAGGCCGGGCGCGCGGCCGCCCTGGTCACCAACCCGATCCACAAAGCTTCGCTCTACCAAGGGGGTTTTCTCTACGCCGGGCATACGGAATTCCTGGCCGCGCTCGCGCGCGTCACGACGCCGCCGGTGATGATGCTCGCCTGCGATACGCTCCGCGTCGTGCCGGTGACGATCCATGTCAGCCTGGTCGAATCGATTCGCGCCCTGACCACCGAAGCGATCGTCACCAAGGCCGCGATCACGGCCAAGGCGCTCGCGCGCGATTTCGGCATCCGCGCGCCGAGACTCGCGATCGCCGGCCTCAACCCCCACGCCGGCGAAGGCGCCCGCCTGGGCACCGAAGAAGAAACCATCATCCGTCCGGCGATCGAGCGGCTGCGCGCGCGCGGGATCGAGGCCTCGGGCCCCTGGCCGCCGGACACCATGTTCGCGCCCGCCGCCCGCGCGACCTACGACGCAGCCATCTGCATGTACCACGACCAAGCGCTGATCCCGATCAAGACCATCGCCTTCGACGAGGCGGTCAACCTGACGCTCGGATTGCCGTTCGTGCGCACCTCGCCCGACCACGGCACCGCCTTCGACATCGCCGGCACCGGCAAGGCGCGCCCGCAAAGCCTGATCGCCGCGATCCGCATGGCCGCGCGCATGGTGGCGATGCGCGCCCGGGTGGACATGAGCTCGGGCGCGGGCGCCGCCGCCTTCACCGGCGACGGCATATGAGCGGGGCGGACCCGAAAGCTATTCCGCCGCTCCGCGACGTCATCCGCCGCTTCGAGCTTTCCGCCCGCCGCTCGCTCGGCCAGCATTTTCTCCTCGATCCCAACCTGACCGCGCGGATCGCCCGCGCCGCGGGCCCGTTCGAGAACGCCCCCGTGATCGAGGTCGGCCCCGGCCCGGGCGGGCTGACCCGGGCGCTGCTCGAAGCGGGCGCCGACGTGACGGCGGTGGAGAAGGATTCCCGTTGCGTCGCGGCGTTGCGGGAGCTGGAAACCGCGTATCCGGAAAGGCTGCGCGTGATCGGGATGGACGCGCTCGAGGCGGATTTGCGAACGCTCGCCCCCGCCCCCCGGCGCATCGTCGCCAATCTGCCCTACAACGTGGCGACGCCGTTGCTGATCGGCTGGCTCAGGCAAATCCGCGAAGACAAAAACGCCTTCGCGCGCTTGACGCTGATGTTTCAAAAGGAAGTCGCCGAACGGCTGCTCGCCCCGCCCGGCACGAAGGCCTACGGCCGGCTTTCGGTGATGACGCAATGGCTCTGCGAGGGGTTTCGCGAGTTCGACGTCTCGCCCAAGGCGTTCGTCCCGCCGCCCAAGGTCACGTCGGCGGTCGTGACGCTGATTCCGCGCGCGGCGCCGCTCGGCGTCGCGGCGGTTGCGTGGCCGGCGATGGAGCGGGTCGTCGCCGCCGCCTTCGGCCAGCGGCGCAAGATGCTGCGCCAGGCGCTGAAACGGATCGGCCTCGATCCCGCGACGCGCGGGATCGAAGGTACCCGGCGGGCGGAGACGCTTTCGGTCGAGGAGTTCGTAAGGCTGGCGGGCTAACGCTCATTCACCGCGCCATCCGGCGTAAGTGCGTCTGCGTCTCTTGCGCGAGCTTGGCGGTCAATTCGCCGGCCGGCATTTCCCGCCCGAGCGCCGCGGCCTGTCCCGACCACAGTGGCGAAAAATCGCCCGAGCCCCGTTCTTCCGCTTTCGCCCGCAACGGCGCGAGCGCGCCCGCGGCGAGCGGAAACTCCGGCGCGATTTCCGCCATGGGGCCGATCTCGCGCATGACGCGGTTGGCGAACCCCCGCGCCGGGCGGCCGGTCATCAGATTGGTGAGCCGGGTCGCGTCGTCGCGCGCGGCTTGCAGCGCGGCCCGGAAGGGCGCGGAGATTTTCGCCTCCGGGCAGAACAGGTACGCGGTCCCGATCTGCGCGCCGGCCGCGCCGAGGGCGAGTGCGGCAACGATGCCGCGCGCGTCCGAAATACCGCCCGCCGCGATCACCGGGACTTTCACCGCATCCGCGATTTGCGGCACCAGCGCGAAGGTGCCGACCTGGCCGGCGATGTCCTCGCTCAAGAACATGCCGCGATGGCCGCCGGCCTCGATTCCTTGCGCGATGATCGCATCGGCGCCGCGTTTCTCCAGCCAGCGCGCTTCCGCGACCGTGGTGGCCGAACTCACGACCGCGCATCCCGCGCGCTTGACCCGCGCCACCAGCT
>Ga0156275_1278_pt3 | contig 15502 bp, 13 predicted proteins | sample RifCSPlowO2_12_FD_107924 | JGI IMG/M metagenome (GOLD analysis project Ga0156275, IMG submission 107924) | Rhodospirillales bacterium RIFCSPLOWO2_12_FULL_67_15 | reverse complement strand
CCGGCGGCGATTGGCGCGGATATTCCCCTTCCTGGAATGGCTGCCCCTGGTCAATCGCCGGACCTTGGCGGCGGACCTGAGCGCCGGTCTGACCGGCGCGATCGTCGTCCTGCCCCAAGGCGTGGCGTTCGCCACCATCGCCGGGATGCCCCCCGAATACGGACTTTACGCCGGGATGGTGCCCGCCATCGTCGCCGCGCTGTTCGGCTCGTCCTGGCATCTGGTTTCGGGGCCGACGACCGCCGCTTCCATCGTACTTTATTCGTCGTTGAGCGCCTTCGCCGCGCCGGGGTCGGCGGACTACGTGCAATTGGCCATCACCCTCGCCTTCATGGTCGGCGCGATCGAAATCACCATGGGTTTGTTCCGGCTGGGCGCGTTGGTCAATTTCATTTCGCATTCGGTCGTGATCGGCTTCACCGCCGGCGCGGGCATCCTGATCGCCGCCAACCAGGTCAGGAATTTCTTCGGCCTGCCGGTTCCCCCGGGGGCCACGTTCCACGATGTCGCCGTTTTCCTCGTCGAGCACATCGGCGACATTTCGCCGGCGGTGACGGCGGTCGGCGCCGTGACTCTGGTGTTCGGCATCCTCGCGCGCCGTTTGCTTCCTCGAATACCCCACATGATCGTCGCCATCCTCGCCGGCAGCCTGCTCGCCCTGGTCCTCGACCTGGGTTTCGGCGCGGCGATCCCGACGGTCGGGGCGCTGCCCTCGCACCCGCCGCCGCTGTCGGCGCCGAGCTTCTCGATGCAGGTGATGCGCGACTTGGCGCCCACGGCGTTGGCGGTCACGTTGTTCGCGCTGACCGAGGCGCTCTCGATCTCGCGCGCGCTCGCGGTGCGCAGCGGCCAGCACATCAACAGCAACCAGGAATTCCTCGGCCAGGGGCTTTCCAACATCGCCGGCAGCTTCTTCTCCTCCTACGTCGCGACCGGCTCCTTCAACCGCAGCGGCCTCAACTACGACGCCGGCGCCAAGACGCCGGTCGCGGCGATGATCGGCGGCGTGGCATTGCTGGCCGTCGTCGTCCTGGTGGCGCCGTTCGCCGCGTACCTGCCCGACGCGGCCATGGCGGGAATCCTTTTTCTCGTCGCCTGGGGTTTGATCGACTTCAAGCATATCGCCCAGGTCGCCCGCGCCAGCCGGTCGGAAACCGCCGTCCTCGCGGTCACGTTCCTCGCCACCCTCTTTCTCCCGCTGGAGTTCGCCATCTTCGCGGGTGTTTTGCTGTCGCTGCTGCTGTATCTCAACCGCGCCTCGCACCCGACGATTCTGTCCCGCGTTCCCGATCCCGCCGCCGCGGGACGGAAATTTACGTCCGCCGACCGCCTGCCCGAATGCCCGCAAATCAAGATTCTCCGGATCGACGGTTCGCTGTTCTTCGGCGCGGTCAACTATTTCCAGGAAACGTTGCGCGCCTATGAAAGGAAAAGACCGGATCAGAGGCATATCGCGCTGTTCATGTCGGGCGTGAACTTCATCGATGTCGCGGGCGCCGAGGCGCTGACCCAGGCGGCGCGCCGGCAACGGGAACGCGGCGGCGGACTTTATCTCGTCAACGTCAAGGAGGCCGTCCGTTCCCGGTTGCGCCGCGGCAGGTACATCGAGGAGATCGGCAGCGAAAACGTCTTCGCTTCCAAAACCCAGGCTTTCGCCGCGATCTACCCCAGGCTCGACCGCCCGACCTGCATGGATTGCCGCGCCCGCATTTTCAGGGAGTGCGTGAGCGAATTCGGGAAGCCGGAGCCGCTCCCCGCCGCGCCGGAGCAGGTGCTCCCCGCGATCGTCGCGCAAAAGGCGCCGCGGCGCATTCTCGCCGTCCTCGCCCTCGATTACGGCGACCACGATCTCGCCCGATACGCCTGGGCGCTGGCGAAAACGCTCGGCGCCAAGCTCGCGTTCGGGCATGTCGCGGAGTGGGAGCCGGGATTCGGGTTCGAAGGCTACCTGACGCCGGCCGAAGTCGAAAGGCAACTGGAGGCGGTCGTACACGGAAAACTCGATGCCCTGGCGGCGGAGGTCGGCGCGTCCGGCGCGGAAACGGTCGTGGCATTCCCAGGCTGGGATCGCGGCATCGCCGATCTCGCGCGCGATTGGAAGCCCGACCTGGTCGTGGTGCCGTCGAACAAGGATCACGACCTGTCGGGGGGCGGTCGTCTTGTCGTCCGCGACTGGGAGTGCGACGCGGTGATCTTCCGGGTGTACTTGTTCGGAGCCCTCAGCCGGGTGGCCAAGGCTTGGCTTGGTGCCGGATCGGATACCGCCGCGCGGTAAAAGCAGCGCGAAAGAAAAAGGGCCGCGAAAAACTTCGCGGCCCTTGCGATTTTCCGGGATACCCGTTTCAGCGCGAATAGAACTCGACCACCAGGTTCGGCTCCATCTGCACCGGATAGGGGACGTCGCCGAACTTCGGCGTGCGCACGAAGGTGCCCTTCATCTCCTTGTGATCGACCTGGAGGTAGTCGGGCACGTCGCGTTCGGCCAGTTGGCTCGCCGCCAGCACCGCCGCCAGCTGCTTGGACGACTCCTTGAGCTCGATGGCGTCGCCGTCCTTGACCAGGTAGGACGGAATGTTGACCCGCCGGCCATTGACCTTGACGTGGCCGTGGTTGACGAGTTGGCGCGCGGCGAAGACGGTGGGAACAAATTTCATGCGATAAACGACCGCGTCCAGGCGCCGCTCGAGCAGGCCGATCAGGTTCTCCGAGGTATCGCCGCGCCGGCGGGAGGCCTCGGCGTAGTAGCGGCGGAACTGGCGCTCGGTGATGTTGCCGTAGTAACCCTTGAGCTTCTGTTTCGCCCGGAGCTGGGTGCCGAAGTCGGAGGGCTTGCGCCCCCGCCGCTGGCCGTGCTGGCCGGGGCCGTATTCGCGGCGGTTCAAGGGGCTTTTCGGACGGCCCCAGAGGTTCACGTTCAGACGGCGGTTGATCTTGTACTTGGACTCGGCGCGTTTGGTCATATGAGTTTGGTTCCGTTCGTTGTTGTCCCGATAGGCCCCCGGTCGGTCGCACGTCGAACGATCCGCCGGCGGCGGGGCGCTCGGCCACTTGGGGCCGGCCCGCGTTCTCGGAAATTAAGGGGCGGCAGTATAGGCCTGGAAGGCCCGCTGTCAAACGACCGCAAACCGCCGGAAAGCTAGGCCGATTCGAGCTCGCTGTCCCAGTAGAGGAAGTCGCGCCAGCTTTCGTGCAGGTAGTTGGGGGGAAAGCCCCGGCCGTTTTCCTGCAGCTCGACATTGGTCGGCGCGTAAGGCTTGCGCCTGAGCGCGAGACCCACTTCCCTGGGCAGGCGGCGGCCCTTGGTCAAGTTGCAGGGCTCGCACGCGGTGACCACGTTCGACCACACCGTGCGTCCGCCACGCGAGCGCGGCACCACGTGGTCGAAGGTCAGGTTTTCGGTCGGAAAATTGCCGCTGCAATACTGGCAGCGGAACCGGTCGCGCAGGAACACGTTGAACCGGGTGAAGGCCGGCCGGCGCGCGATCGGCACGAATTCCTTGAGCGCGATCACGCTCGGAAGCTGGATCCGGGCGCTCGGCGAACGCACCGCCCGGTCGTATTCCGAGACCACGCTGACGCGCTCCAGGAACACCGCCTTGACCGTGTCCCGCCACGACCAGAGCGAGAGCGGGAAATAGCTGAGCGGCCGGAAATCGGCATTCAGCACCAAGGCCGGGAAACTGTTGACGGCGATGCTCACGTCGGGCTCCCCATTCGCAGCGGGGGAATACTACAGGATGGCGGGGCGGATGCAAATTGAACTCGAATCGCGATTCAGGCATTTTTGCCGAGGGCTTCCCTGAGGAACTCCTGACCCAGGCGAATTCCCTCCTCGTCGATGCCGTGGGCGATCCCGGGGCGCACGTGGGCGCGAACCGGGACCTTGTTCTTGTCGAGCGCCGTTTTTGCCTGGTCGAGGGATTCGACCGGCACGATCCCATCGGCGGCGCCGTGGACGAGAAGAACGGGCGGACGCGCGCGAATCTCGTCCGCGAGAAATTCGGCGCCGACCAGCATCCCCGAATAGCCGACGATCCCGGCCAAGGGCCGCGCGCGCCGAAGCCCGACGTGGAGCGCCATCATCGTCCCCTGGGAAAAGCCGATCAGCGCCATGTTCTCCTCGTTGAGTCCGAAAATGGCGAGCAGGTGATCGATGTAATGGTCGAGAATGGGCGCGGCGGCCCGGGTGCCCTCGAGCCGCGCTTCGGGACCGAAGTCGCGGAGGCTGAACCATTGATAGCCGAAGGGCGCCATGTCGAATCGATGGGGCGCGTTGGGGGAGAAGAACGCCGCCTCGGGCAGGATTTGCTGAAACAAGGGCGCGAGCCCGATCAGGTCGTTGCCGTCGGCACCGACGCCGTGCAAAAGCAGCACCACCTGGCGCGGGGGCTGGCCCGTGGCGGGCGGGAGCGCGGGACCGGCGAGCAGCGGAAGATTGGACATAAGGGGGGTTCCTAAGGAAGTCCGGGGACTAATCCATGAAAAGGTGGTTACTAGACTTAACAAGGATACTCGTTATCATTGACAAGAATATACGTTAGGCATTACAAGGGAGCAAGTTAAAATTTACATGGGTTGAAGATATCCATGACAACTCCTCGTCGCAGCCGCGAGAATCCCGAGGTCCGCGAATTTATTCTTCGCAATGCAAGCGAACATCCGAAAGACATTTCGGCCTTAGCTGTCCAAAAATTTGGGCTCTCGCGCGCGGCGATTTCTGGCTACATGCAGCGCCTTATTCGCGCTGGCTTGGTCACAGCGACAGGGCGCACCTTCGCTCGCCAGTATTCGCTCAAGAAACTGTCTGCGATTGCCATAAAGCTCAAAATAACAGCCCACTCGTCCGAAGACACGGTTTGGCGTTTTCGAATCTTGCCGCACCTGAAACCTATTCCTGAAAATGTGCGCGATATTTGTCAGTACGGCTTTACCGAGATGTTCAACAATGTCATCGACCATTCGGCAAGCCCCGACGTAATTGTTGCGTTTGAACAAGATTACGCGGAAATCAGAATGCGTGTTATAGACCACGGCGTAGGTATTTTCGAAAAAATTCGAAGAGATTTTCATTTACCCGATCCCCGCACGGCCATGCTGGAACTTTCAAAAGGAAAACTTACTTCGGATACGGCACGCCATTCCGGAGAGGGCATTTTTTTCACGTCCCGGATGTTTGACAAATTTCGAATTAGCGCGAATTCTCTTTTCTATGGTCGCGAAAAAAAGGATGAATCCGAGTGGTGGATAGAAGGACAAGAGCCGCCAGAGCTTCGGGGTGGAACCGTCATTTTTATGGCGATTTCAACCGATGCATCATGGACAATGCGGCAGATTTTCGAGAAATACGAGGGAGATGACGTTCATTTCCGAAAAACTCACGTTCCCATCAAACTAGGACGATATCCCGGCGAACAACTCGTCTCCCGCTCACAAGCAAAACGCATACTCGCGCGATTCGAAAACTTCTCGGAAGTTATATTGGACTTCGAGGGCGTGCCGCAAATCGGCCAGGCATTCGCCGATGAGATTTTTCGCGTATTTCGGCAAGACCACCCAAATATAAGACTCTTCGCGATTCGAGCGAATCCGGAAGTGACGCAAATGATCGAACGAGTTCAGAAACCGGCCATATCTATGGATTAGCTTGTGCGACTCGTTTCTGCCATCCCTTCCGGCGAAGAATCATGACTGTCGTCACCCGTTTCGCGCCGAGCCCGACGGGGCTTTTGCATCTCGGCCACGCCCACGCCGCGTTGTTCGCCGAACGGCGCGCGCGCGAAGCGGGCGGGCGGTTTCTGCTGCGGATCGAAGACATCGACCGCACCCGCTGCCGGAGCACGTTCGAGGCGGCGCTGAGCGAAGACCTCGCCTGGCTCGGGCTTTCCTGGGAAACGCCGGTGCGGCGCCAATCCGAGCACATGGACGACTACACCCGGGCGCTTGCGCGCCTGGAGGCCGGCGGCCTCGTCTATCCCTGCTTCTGCACCCGGCGTGCGATCGCGGCCGAAATCGCTGCCGCCGCGGCGGCTCCGCATGGCCCGGATGGTCCGGTCTATCCCGGAACTTGCCGCGCGTTGACGGAAGCGGAACGCCGCGCGCGGATCGCGGCGGAGATTCCTTACGCGCTCCGCCTCGACGTCGCCCGGGCGTCGCGCTGGGCGGAGCCGCTCGCCTGGACCGATCGCGAACGGGGGGAGCAGGCCGCGCGGCCTGAAATCTTCGGCGACGTGGTGCTGGCGCGAAAGGAGACGCCCGCCAGCTATCATCTCGCCGTCACGGTGGACGACGCGCTGCAAGGCGTGACGCTTGTGACTCGGGGCGAGGATCTGTTCGCCGCGACCCACGTCCATCGCCTGTTGCAGGCCCTCCTCGGGCTGCCGACGCCCGAATATCACCATCACCGGCTGCTCGCCGGCGGCGACGGCCGGCGCTTCGCCAAGCGCGACAAGTCGCTCACCTTGCGCGCCTTGCGCGAATCGGGGCGCGCTCCGGCGGAAGTGCGGGCGCTGGCGGAATTCTAGGGTGAAATATTTTTAAGGCCGAGGCGTGAATTGCTCGGGGTGGCTCGCGTCGATCATCGGGCCGCCCTTGAAGCGGAGCCAGCCGCGCACCTCGATCGTCCGGCCCTTGAACGCGAGCGGGTCCAGCTTGGCGGCGCGGAACAGCTTGAGCGCCGCGCCGTCGATCCGGATGGTGAAATCGGTGCGCCAGTCGGGGCCAAAATTGAGGAATACCGTGCCCTTGACCGCCGCCGCTTCGACGACCGTTCCGGCGACGATCTGAAATGTTTCGATGTCACCCTTGAGGACCTCGGGCGTGCGCACCGCGTAGAAAGGATGCGCCCAGATGCCGCGTTTCGCGGCGCGGGCCTCGGCCTCGAGCGCGTACATTTCGGCGGCGCGCGTGCGATTGTCGGGAAAAGTATAGACCCGGGCCATGCCCAGCCGCAGCATCTCGCCCTGAATCCAGAGGCCGTCGTCGCGGGTGAGATGCGCGAGGGCGCGGCCGTGACGATCCAGGCGCGTGCCCCCATAGCGGAGCGTCACGCGCTTTCCCAGCGCTAGCGCCGCGACGGCACGCTTCGATTCCTCCGCCAGCGGCCAGTCCTTGAAATCTTTTCGCCCGAGCGCGAGCTTCGGCGCCTGGAGGCCGACCAGGCGCACCTCGCGGCTGTCGGCGAGGATCACGGTGTCTCCGTCCACGATTTGCCGCACTTCCGCCGCGTCGCCGTCGGCGAGCGGCCCCTGACCAAACCCGGACGGAGCGAGCCACGGCAGAGCCAGCAGGGCGAGCAACAGACGAACAGCGAGGCGGCGGCGAAGCATGGCCGCAATGGTAGAGGAGAGTCCATCATCCCGCCACAATTGACCTCGATATTGCTACCATGTCCGTCATGCGCCGTCCCGCTTTCGCCCTCGCCCTCCTCGGCCTCCTCGCGCCGCTCGCCGCGTGCACGGTCAACCCGGCGACCGGGCAGCAGAGCTTCACCGGCTTCATGTCGGAGGGCGAGGAGCTTCGCATCGGGGCGCTGGAACACCCCAAGATCCTGCGCGAGTTCGGGGGCGCCTACGACGACCCGGCGCTCGCCGACTACGTTCGCCGGGTCGGCGAATCGCTCGCCCGCGTCGCGGAGACGCCGAACCTCCGCTACACCTTCACCGTCCTCAACGACGACAAGGTCAACGCCTTCGCGCTGCCCGGCGGCTACGTCTACATCACCCGCGGCCTGCTCGCGCTCGCCGACAACGAAGCCGAGGTGTCGGGCGTCTTGGCGCACGAAATCGGCCACGTCGTCGCCCGCCATACCGCCCAGCGCTACAGCCAGGCGATGGCCGCTAACATCGGTCTGACGGTCTTGGGCGTGCTCGGCCAGGCCGCCGGCGTTCCCGGCGCGGTCGGGGACCTCGTCCAGTTCGGGGCCGCCGCCGCGCTGCAAAGCTATTCGCGCGAACAAGAGATGGAATCGGACATGCTCGCGGTGCGCTACATGACCCGGGTCGGCTATTCGCCCGGCGCCTTGAACAGCTTCTTCCGCAAGATGGAGGCGCACGACCAGCTCCAGGCCGCGCTCGCGGGGCGGCCGGGGGCGGAAGAGCGCTACAACATCATGTCCACGCATCCGCGTACCGCGCAGCGCATCGAGCAGGCGATCGAGTTGGCCCGCGTCGGCGCCGTGGCCAATCCCCGCTACGAGCGCGAGGCCTTTCTCGCCCGCATCGAAGGCATGACCTTCGGCGACGATCCCCGCCAGGGAATCCGGCGCGGGCGCGAATTCATCCACCCTGGACTGCGTTTCCGTTTCGTCGTGCCGCCGGGATTCGCGCTGTTCAACTCGCCCCGCCAGGTGGTGGCGCGCGGGCCGCAGCAATCCGTCGTCGTCTTCGACATGGAAACCGAGGCCAAGGCCCGCGCCGTGGGCCCGCTCGCGCACTATCTCGTTCGCGACTGGGGCGCGCGCCTCGCCTTGCGCGAAGTGGAGCCGATCGCCGTCAACGGCCTCGATGGCGCGACCGGTCGGTCGCAGGTTCGCACCCGGGGCGGAATCATGGACGTGCGGCTGGTGGCGATCCGGGCCGACCCATCGCGCATCTATCGCATGGTGTTCGTGACGCCGCCGAGGCTGACCGAATCCTTGCGCGCCGAATTGCAACGCACGACCTATACCTTCCGCCTGCTTTCGCCTGCGGAGGCCGCGCAAGTGAAACCACTTCGAATCGCGCTCGTCACCGCGAAGGCCGGCGACACGGCGGAATCGCTGGCGGCGCGCATGCCGTTCGCGAGCCACCGGCTGGAATGGTTCGAGGCGTTGAACGGGCTCGCCCGCGGTCAGCCGCTGGTGCCGGGCGTGACGTTCAAGACCGTGGTCGAGTAGAGTGAAGCTCACGCCGCGGCGAGCAGGCTTTCCAGCTTATGGGTCGCCTGGACGACGTCGGTGCGCTCGACCGCCGCCAATTCGGCGGCGAGACGGTCGCGGGCGGCCTCGTAGATTTGCCGTTCGCTGAACGATTGGTCGGGCTGGCCGACGTTGCGGTGCAGATCACGGACCACCTCGGCGATCGCGATCGGATCGCCGGAATTGATCTTGGCCTCGTATTCCTGGGCGCGGCGGCTCCACATGGTGCGCTTGATGCGGGCGCGGCCCTTGAGCGTGGTCAGCGCCGCCTCCATGAGCTTGCGCGAACTCAGCTTGCGCAGGCCCGAGGTCGATACCTTGACGATCGGCACCTTGAGCGTCATGCGATCGCGATCGAAGGAGATGACGAACAGCTCGAGCCGGTGTCCGGAGATCTCCTGCATCAGCACCTTCTGAATCTGGCCGACGCCGTGGGTCGGATAGACCACGTGGTCGCCGATCTTGAAGGCGATATCCGACCTCTTGGCCGGCGCCTTGCCGGGGATCTTCGCGGCCGGCGCGGCCGGTTTCGCCGCCGCGGCTTTCGGATGGGCGTGCGCGGCGGCTTTGGCCTTCGGCCTCGGCGCAGGCTTGGATGATTTTACGTTCTTCTTTTTACTCGTCATGGATCGTGAGTTCCTAGGGTCCGTCGGTTCCGGGAAGTTCCGTCGCGCCGTCACCCGGCTCCGCATCCCCGACCGAGCAAGGAACGCCCGGGAAGCACGCAACCCGGATCGAGCAGGTGGTTGGCTGGAGGGAGCAAGACTCGGCCCACAAGGGGGATTGCCGTAATCGCTTGTAAAAACAACGCCTTCCGGCGAAAAATCCGGAGAGCGTCAATTTTTTAGCATAACACGAATTTAAGCGAAAATACAGAGCCCAAGCTTCAACCCGCGCCCTCCGTGCGGGCGAGAACGCCCGGTCAACCTTTCTTGCCGGGATTGGGACTGAAATACTGCGCCTTGTCGGGCTTGTCCCTCCACGCGTCCGCGTCGGCGGGCGGCGTGCCCTTGCGGGTGATGTTGGGCCACTTGGCCGCATACTCGCGGTTGATCTCGAGCCACTTCTCGAGCCCCTTCTCGGTGTCGGGAACGATGGCCTCGACCGGGCACTCGGGCTCGCAGACGCCGCAGTCGATGCACTCGTCGGGATGGATCACCAGGAAATTCTCGCCCTCGTAGAAGCAATCCACCGGGCAAACCTCGACGCAGTCCTGTAATTTACACCTAATGCAGCTCTCGGTGACGACGTAGGTCATGCTCTTCGTCCTTTACGACTCCACCCCGGCGGGCGTTGCCGAAGCACGCCCGGATGGCGCGCTTTGCTAACATATTCGCCCCGACGGATACAACCCTTATGCCTTCGGGTTTATCGCCCGCCGGGATTGTCGTTTTGGGCGCATGCGCGCCCTGAAGGCCCGTTCGTGGGGTTATTCCGCGCGACTGCCCGCGACATTATCCGGAGACTGATCGAGGTCTTGATACAATGCCTGCGCCTCGGCCGCCGGCCCGCGGCGGTTTCCCAGCGCCCGAATGCGGACAACGCGCACGCGTCCGCCGGCGAAAAATGTGAGAACGTCGCCCTCCTTCAACTCATGGCTCGCCTTGGCGATGGGCGCCGCGTTGACCCGAAGCCGGCCCGCGAGGCAGAACCGGGCCGCGCTCGTGCGGCTTTTGAAGAAGCGCGCGAACCACAGCCATTGATCGGCCCTTCGCGTCGGCGTGTGACGAGGCTTTTCGGCCCGGATCATATCTTCAGCGCCGGCGCGGGCGCGCCCCGCCGATCACGCCCCCACCAACCATTTCCCTAAGCACGGCGAACGGCGAATCCCCGCTCCTGCCCGCGCGCCTTGCCCGCGCAGGCCCGATCCGATCCTTCTCCTTCCGGCGCCAGCGCGGACGGAAGGCGCTCGCCTCGCCTTTCTGGATTCGCTCGAAACCGAGCGCCGCGAGCACGGCGGCCAGTTCGCTCGGGCCGAGGCGTGCGAGATTGAGCAGATCGGAAGGCGGGGTGAACGGTCCTTTTTTCGCCAACGTCCAGGCGTGCGCGGCGATCCGCTCGAGGATATCCGCCCGGACGGCGATCGAACCCAAGACGCGATAACCGAGCGATTCCAGAAATTCGGAGGACGCCAAGTCCTCGTCTTGACGTCGTACCCAGGTCCGCCCGGCCGGCGGCAGCGGCGGCGGCGCGATCAGGCCCCGCTGGGCGGCCCACAGGCGGGCGCGTAGTTCGAGAGCATTCGGCTTGAGCAGCGCCGGCATGAAGACGCTTTCGCGGCCGATGACGATCCCGCGCCGCGCCAAAATCCGGCGGTCCTCGCGAGTCAACGCCTCGATCTGCGCTGCGGCGTGCGCGCGCGGCAGCGAGCCGAACCCCTCGGCGAGCTGGAAGACGAGACCGCGCATCGGGCCGCGCGGGGCGGCCTCGTGCGCCGCGAAGAGCGGCGCAAAGACACGTTGCACGGTGCTTTTCACCCACGCGGCGAGACGGCGGCGGATGCGTTCCTTTTCCCCGCCTTCGAGAAGCTCGCTCGGGATCACCGCCACCTGCGGCGCGTACGGCGTCGGCCCCGGCTGAAGGCGCGCCACCGCGGCGCCTTGCCAGAGAATTTCACCGCCCGGACCGAACGCGAAGGCGTCGGCGGCGGCCTGTTCGAGCGCGCGCACGCGCGCCGCCGCCTCGCCGCGCAACGCCCGGAGCGCGGCACCCACGATCGCCTTTTCCGCCGCACCGCGCTTCTGGTTAGCCGCCTCGGGGCCCGCCTCGGCGACGAAGCAAAAGCCTTCGAGCCGACCGACGGTTTCGCCTTCGACCGTCACCCGGCCGTCGCGCGCGACCGCGGCGATGAAGGCGCGGCTATCCCGGAGACGGCTAACCAGAAGCGCGGTGCGGCGATCCACGAACCGCTGCGTCAGCCGCTCGTGCAGCGCATCCGAGAGCCTGTCCTCGACCGCGCGCGCGCGCTCCTGCCAGTGCCCCGGATCGGCGAGCCAGCCGGGCTGATAAGCGACGTAGGTCCAGGTGCGGATGTTGGCGATGCGCTGGATCAACGTTTCCATGTCGCCGTCGGTCCGGTCGAGCCGGGCGATCTGGTCGGCGACCCAGTCGGCGGGGAGACGTTCCTCGGGTCCGGCAAGATGCAGGAAAAGGCGCTTCAGGAATCGAGCGTGCGCCTCGCTCATCACCTTGCGGAAGTCCGGAATCTGGCACACCGCCCAGAGCAAGCGGACACGCTCCGGCGCATCCGCGATACGGACGACATCGGGATCGCGCCCCAAGGGAGCCAGTGCAAGTTCGTCTTGCGCTTCGCGCGCGCGCCTCAGGCCGGCCAAGGATGGCGGCGCGGCCAGACTGCGTTGCAATCGGGCGAGCGAGGCGAAATCGAGTTCCGAATTGCGCCAAAACAGAAACGGCAGCGAATCAAAACGATGGTTTTCGATGCGTTCGACTGTCTCTGCGTCGAGAGAACCGACTTCGGCGGTTGTGCCGAAGGTTCCATCGTTCATGTGCCGCCCTGCCCGGCCGGCGGTCTGGGCGAGCTCGGCCGCGCCGAGCGCGCGCCAATTCCGGCCGTCGAACTTGCGCAACGAGGCGAAGGCGACGTGATCGATGTCCATGTTGAGGCCCATGCCGATCGCGTCGGTAGCGACGAGATAATCCACTTCGCCCGCCTGGTACATGGCGACCTGGGCGTTGCGGGTGCGTGGGCTAAGCGCCCCGAGCACGACCGCGGCGCCGCCGCGGTTGCGCCGCACCTGCTCGGCGATGGCGTAGACGTCGGCGGCCGAGAACGCCACCACCGCGCTGCGCGGGACGAGGCGCGCGATCTTGCGGCTGCCGGTGTAGGCGAGCGTCGAGAAACGCCGGCGCGGAGCGAACTCGGCTTGCGGCACCAGCCGGCGAAGCAGCGGCCGGACTGTTTCCGCGCCCATGACCATCGTCTCAGAAATTCCGCGCGCGTGTAAAAGACGGTCGGTGAAGACGTGGCCGCGGTCGGCGTCGGCGCACATCTGGATCTCGTCCACCGCGAGAAAATCGAACGCTCGGTCCAAGGGCATGGATTCGACGGTGCAGACGAAATAACGCGCGCCCGAGGGGACGATCTTTTCCTCGCCGGTGACGAGGGCGACCTGGGCTCGCCCCTTGAGCGCGACCGCACGGTCGTAGTTTTCGCGGGCGAGCAAGCGCAGGGGAAAGCCGATGACGCCGGTCGCGTGCGCGAGCATCCGCTCGAGCGCGAGATGCGTCTTGCCGGTGTTGGTCGGCCCCAGCACCGCCGTCACCCGACTTTTGCCCGTTGTCCCGAACCCGGCGAGCGGCATGAACGAACCATCCTCCTCCGCGCGCGTGAACGCAAGAGGACACAGCCCCGCGAATAGTTCGTTCTTTAACTCTTGGCGCGATGGGAATATTCTTCGCGCCGGAACCCGACCGTGCCCGCCCGCAAGCCCGCCTCGCCCGTGCCGAAGATCGCCGCGCTGCTCGAACGCCTGGCCAGGCTCGGGCGCGCCGGGCGTTTCCGCAATGGACTCAATCCGGCGCAAGGGGATGCGCTCAACTACCTCGCCGTCGCCAACCGTTATTCGCGCAACCCGAGCGCGCTCGCCGACTTCCTCGGTTCAACCCGGGGCACCGTCTCCCAGACCTTGATCGCGCTGGAGCGCAAGGGTCTGATCGTCCGGCAGACCGATCCTCGCGACAGGCGCGCCATCGCCCTCGAACTCACGCGCGAAGGAAGGGCTCTACTCGAAAGCGGCGACGAAACCGCCGTCGAAAGGGCCGCGCGCGGCATTTCCGGCGCCAATCAAGCCGTCCTTGCCGGACTGCTGGCCGAAGTGCTCGCCGAGGCGCAGCGCCAGAACGCCTTTCGCACCTTCGGGATGTGCGGCACGTGCATCCACTTCCAGCGCGACGGCTCGGGCAAGGTCGCGGGCGGCCCGCACCGCTGCGGGCTCACGAGCGAAGCCTTGAGCGATTCCGATTCCTTGCTGATCTGCCGCGAGCACACGACGCCGAAGGCGGCTTAAAAAAATCTCCGCGCTTACGGCCTGAGATGGCGGCTGCCGTCGTCGCTCTTGCCTCGGACCATCGGCACGAAAGCGACCGGGAGCTTGTTTTCGCAAACGAGCTTTCCGTTTTCGCCCTTGACGCAGCGCAACAACGTCTGCGGTTCCCATTGCCTTCCCAGGGGGATCACCAGCCGCCCGCCGGGCTTGAGCTGCTCGGCGAGGATTTCGGGCACCTGTTCCGGCGCGGCGGTGACGATGATGGCGTCGAACGGGGCCTCCTCGGGCCAGCCCTTGAAGCCATCGCCGATTCGGACATGGACGTTGGCGTAGCCGAGATCTTTGAGGCGTGTCTCCGCCATGCGGCCCAAGGGTTCCACGAGTTCGATGGTGAAGACCTCGCGGGCGAGCTCCGCCAGCACCGCCGCCTGGTAGCCCGAGCCGGTGCCGACCTCCAGCACCTTATCGGTCGGTTCCATATCGAGAAGCTCGGTCATCAGCGCGACGATGAACGGCTGCGAGATGGTCTGGCCGTGCCCGATCGGACGCGGGCGATTGATATAGGCGTAGGGCGCATCGGATTCCGGAACGAAGCGGTGCCGCTCGACCTTCGCCATCGCCGCCAGCACCCGAGGCGCGAGCGCGCGCCGGCCGGTCCAGGAGGCCGTGTCGGCGGTGTCCGCCCGGATCGCGTCCAGCATCGCCTGGTGTTGCTTCGCCATCGGATGAGCCCCCGGGGCGACGCGGGGTTCGTCCGCGCCTCGCGCCGCGGCGCCGGCCATCGCCGCCAGCGCCATAACAATAAGTGTGGCACGGATCGTCGTCGCCCGAAACAGGATCGCTCGGAAGAAATTTGCGTCCATCGTCCGCCGCCATCAACCGTCCGGCGCGAGGCGGGCCGCGCCGAGTATACGCCCCGTGATCAACGACTGGATCAGAACGGCGGCGCCGTCGCCGCCCGGCTCGCCCCGGGCGGGGCCGGCAACGCGCGCGGCGAACGCCGCGCCGTTCCAGGTGCCGACCAGATCGATCCGGCGCACGACGTTGCGATTGACGATTTGACGGCCCTTGTTTTCGCCCCGCGCGACCGCGGTCTGGTGGCGATCGTCAAAGGCGACGAACCAGACGGCGGCGTCCTCGGCCTTGACGCCCGACGTCCCAGCGGGCGCGACGCGGATGGCGATTTCTCCCGCCTCGCGCGCGAGGGTCACGTCGAGGCGCGGGAGCGCCCTTGCCTTTTCGATCCGCTCCGCCACGTCGGTGCGCTTCGATCCGGTCGTCTGATAGGCGCCCTGGACGACCATCTGCGGGGTATAGACGTAGCGGATGTTGAAGAAGTTCCGGTATTGGCGCTGGCGTTCGGTGTGGGCGGATTTGGCGAAGGGATCCTTCCAGCCGATATAGTCCCAGTAGTCGACGTGGAAGGAGAGCGCGAGCAGATCGTCGCGTTCGGCGAGAACGCCGAGGTACTCGTCGGCGGGCGGGCAGGACGAGCAGCCCTGCGAGGTGAACAACTCGACGACGGTCAGCGCGCGCTCGCCCGCCTGAGACGCGGATGTGGCCGTCAGCGCGCCCGCCAGAGCGCCGAGCAGCGTCAGCA
>Ga0156275_1119_pt4 | contig 15743 bp, 15 predicted proteins | sample RifCSPlowO2_12_FD_107924 | JGI IMG/M metagenome (GOLD analysis project Ga0156275, IMG submission 107924) | Rhodospirillales bacterium RIFCSPLOWO2_12_FULL_67_15 | reverse complement strand
GCGAAAGGGCATAGCCTCCCTGGCCTTCGACTGGGAGGAAGTCGCCGCCGCGCCGATCGACCTCCCGCCCGCCGGGCGCGCCACGAATTATCCTTTAACGCGCGCTCTTCGCCAGACCCGCCAGCCGAGCAGGCCGGAAAGAATGACCGCGTAGAGCAAAGGCTCGCGCCAGTCCGCTTTGACCATCATGAAGAAGTGGAAGACCCCGCCGATCCCGGCGAGGTAGACGAGGCGGTGGAGTTTTTTCCAGCGCGCGGCGCCGAGGCGCTTGACCATGCCCGCGGTCGAGGTCGCCGCCAGCGGCGTCAACATCGCGAACGTCGCCATGCCGACGGTGATGTAGTTGCGCTTCAAGATGTCCTTGCCGATCGCCGCCCAATCGAAGAAATGGGTGGCGACGACGTAGCTCGAGAGGTGGAGCACGACGTAGAAGAACGCGTAAAGTCCGAGCATGCGGCGAAAACGCGCGAGCTGGGGCCAGTTTCCGATCTGGCGCAGCGGCGTCACCGCGAGCGCGGTCAGGAGAAAGCGCAGCGCCCAGTCGCCGAGGAAGCGGTTGACGTATTCTTGCGGGTGCGCGCCGAAGCCCGCCGTCCAGCCGCGATACGCGAGCCAGGCGAGCGGCAGCAGGCACAGCGCGAAAACGATCGGCTTGGCGAGGCGGGTCATGCCGGGGAGCGAGAATACCGGCAATCGAGGGACGCTAATAGAGCTTGGCAAGATCCATGCCCGCGTAGAGATGCGCCACGTCTTCCGCGTAGCCGTTGAACATCAGGGTCGGGCGCTTCGGCGAGAAGAAGGGATCTCCGAGCCGGCGTTCCTTGGCCTGGCTCCAGCGCGGATGGTCGACCTGGGGGTTGACGTTGGAGTAGAAGCCGTACTCGCGCGGGGTGGCGATGTTCCAGGTCGTCGGCGGCTCGGTTTCGGTAAAGGCGATGCGGACGATGGACTTGATGCTCTTGAACCCGTACTTCCACGGCAGCACGAGCCGCAAGGGCGCGCCGTTCTGATTGGGCAACCGTTCGCCGTACATCCCGACGGTCAAGAGGGCGAGGGGATGCATCGCTTCGTCGAGCCGCAATCCCTCGACGTAGGGCCACTTGAGCAGGGGCAGGCGCTGCCCGGGCATCTCCTCGGGGCGGAGCACGGTCTGGAAGGCGACGTACTTGGCCTTCGCCGTCGGCACGAGCCGCTTGAGAACGTCGCCGAGCGGCACGCCGACCCAGGGAACGACCATCGACCACGCCTCGACGCAGCGGAAGCGATAGACGCGCTCCTCCAGTTGGTGCGGCTTGATCAGGTCTTCGAAGTCGAAGGTCCCGGTCTTTTCCGCGTGGCCCTCGACGGCGACGGTCCAAGGGCGCGGCTTGAAGCTCTTGGAGTGGCGCGCGGGGTCTTCCTTGTCGAAGCCGAATTCGTAGAAGTTGTTGTAGGTGGTGGCGAGCTCGTAGCCGGTCGGCGGCTCGCTCAAAGACTTCGGCCACGGGGCGAGGTTCGGGATCGGCTCGCCGCGCACGGGCTTGGCCGCTTTGGCGCCCGCGGGCGCGAACGCCCAGACGCCGGCCGCCGCCGCCGCCTTGAGGAGCCGCCGTCGGCCTTCGAACACGGCGCGGGGAGTGATTTCGGAACTCAGCGGATCGCGCGCGCGGACATGTTTGATCAGCATGGGGGTATCCTTCCGACGGCCATTATTCCACGCGCGCCCGGCGCGGGTGAATCACTTGGCTGTGAGAATAAGGGAGCGCACGGACACAGGGCCGTGAGTGGAGTGGCGGGAACCCCGGCTCGTTCAGGGTTGTTCCATCCCCGGGAAAAGAGGTGTAAAAGGCGAGAATCCAATGCGTACCCTCTATCATCTCGCCCTTTGTCCCTTCTCGCGCCGGGTGCGGGTCGCCCTTCAGGAAAAAAAGGTCGAATTCCGGCTGGTGGAGGAAAACCCGGGCGAGCGGAGGGTCGAATTCCTGACGCTCAACCCCGCGGGCGAGGTGCCGGTGCTGGTCGAGCCCGACGGCGTCGCGTTCTCGGGCGCCGATCCCATCTGCGAGTATCTGGACGAGATGCTTCCCGACCCGCCGCTGATCGGCGAATCGCCGATCGAACGGGCGGAGACCCGCCGGCTGGTGGCCTGGTTCGAGCGCAAGTTTCACGGCGAGGTGACCGTCAAGCTCGTGGACGAGAAGCTCCACAAGCGCCTGAGGGGGCAGGGCGAGCCCGACTCGGCCGCGATCCGCGCCGGGCATGCCAACCTGCGCCAGCATCTCGACTATATCGACTATCTGATCGAGCGCCGGCGCTGGCTCGCGGGCGAGCGCATCACTTACGCCGACATGGCCGCCGCCGCGCAGCTTTCGTGCGTCGACTATCTCGGCGACGTCCCCTGGGACGTGCACGAACCGGCGCGGGACTGGTATGCGCGGATCAAGTCGCGGCCGTCGTTTCGCGCGCTGCTCGCGGATCACATCGCCGGCGCGCCGCCGCCGAAGCATTACGCCGATCTCGATTTCTAGCGCGTGTCTCGTTCTGTATGAATCGTCACCCCCGCGTAAGCGGGGGTCCATGCTTTTGAAAAAGCTGGATTCCCGCTTTCGCGGGAATGACGGGATAAACGCATCTCTTTCTAGCGCGGCTTCACGTCCATCATTTCGAGATTCTTGCGCGCCGCGTCGGCCGCCGCGCCGCTGGGAGCGACGGTTAGGATCTTGAGCCAGTCGGCGCGCGCGCCCGCCTCGTCGCCCTTGAGCCGCCGCAGGATGCCGCGTTCCAGCAGCGCTTCGACGTTGGCGGAATCGAGCGCCAGCGCCGCCTCGGCGTCCTTGAGCGCGCCGTCGGCGTCGTCGAGAAAGCGGCGCGCGCCGGCGCGGAGCGCGAGCGCATCGGCCCGGCGGGGCAGGCGCGCGAGCGCCGCGGTCAAATCCTCAGCCGCTTCGCCGTAACGCTTGAGTTGGGCCCGCGCCCCGGCGCGGTCGATCAGAAGCTCGGCGTTGTCCGGAGCGATCCGGATCGCCGCCGTGAGTACGTCGTCGGCGCGGGCGCCGTCGCCCGCCAGCAGCCAGCCCTGCGCGGCTTGCGCGAGCAGTTCGGCCCGCATCGCGCCCTCGCGCGCGTCCTGGGCCAGTTCTTCCAGCCGCCGCGCCCCCTCGGCAGGCTGGCCGAGCCCGATCAGCGCGGCGGCGAGACAATGCCGGGCGGCCTGCCCGCCGCCGAGGCCGGTCCAGGCGAGCGCGTCGTCGAACGCGGCTTGCGGCGCGTCGCGCGCCTTGGCCATGCAGGCGCGGTAGCGCCGCTCGGGCGCATCGGCGCCGCTTTCCGCTAATACCTGCGCCAGCGGCGCGAAAGCGACGGCGACGACCAGGACAAGATACAAACGACCGGTGCAAATGGCGGAGGGCATCGGACGGGGAACGACTTTGGATCTATGGGTCGAGGGAGCTTTGAGTGGTTGCCGCCCCTTGCGGCTCCCGACATTATAGCCGGAACCGGAGAGGTCGCATGAAAGCCGCCAAGCGCCTGTTCTGCTTCGGCCTCGGCTATTCGGCCGAGGCTCTGATCCGCCGCCTTACGCGCGCGAAGAGCAAGGGCTGGACCATCGCCGGCACCTGCCGCGAGGACAAACACCGCGCCCAATTCGCCAAGCGGGGAATCAAGGCGTACCGATTCGATACCGGCCGTCCGCTCGAGGATGCGGGCAAGATTCTCGCCGAAACGACTCACCTGCTGATCTCGATCCCGCCCGGCGACGAAGGCGATGGCGCGGCCGATCCGGTGTTGCGTCACCACCTCGAGCACCTGCTTGCGACGAGGAATACGATCAAGTGGATCGGCTATCTCTCCTCGACCAGCGTCTACGGCGACGCGCAAGGCCGCCCGGTGGACGAGGATTGGCCGTGCCGGCCGACGTCCACGCGCAGCCGGCGGCGGATCGAGGCCGAGAGCGCCTGGCTTGCGCTCGCGCGTGCGCCCGCGCCGCTGCCGGTGCACGCCTTCCGGTTGGCCGGCATCTACGGCCCGGGACGGAGCGAGCTGGATCGCGTCCGCGCCGGCACCGCCAAGCGGATCGACCGGCCGCGGCACCGCTTCGCCCGGATCCATGTCGACGACATCGCGGGCGTGCTCATGGCCTCCATCGCCAAGCCCAGGCCGGGGGCGGTCTACAATGTCTGCGACGACGAACCGGCGCCGCCCGCGGCGGTGGCCGAGGAAGCCTGCCGGCTGCTCGGGCTGGCGCCGCCGCCGTTGCAAAATCTCGACCAGGCGTTCGCGACCATGTCGCAGATGGCGCGCAATTTCTGGCGCGACGACCGCTTCATGTTGAACGTTCGCATCAAGAGCGAACTAAGGGCAAAGCTCGCCTATCCTAATTACCGCGCCGGGCTGAAGGCGATTCTCAAGGCCGGCGGCTGACAAAGTCGATTTGATCCAGCAACGCGGCGACAATGGCCGAAAGCCGCGTCAAATCGGCCGGCTCCGAGAGGCGATGGCGGCCGTTCTTGACCAGCGTCACCTCCACGTCCGCGCTCGTGAGCCGTTCGGCGATTCGGAGCGACGTCCGCCAGGGGACGTCGTGGTCTTCGAGCCCGTGGATCAGGCGCACCGGCGCGTCGATCGCGATCGGCCCGCCGAGCAGGAGATGTTGCCGCCCTTCCTCGATCAGGCGGCGGGTGATGATGCAGGGCTCGGGGTCGTAGGCGCTCGGCATGACGATCTGGCCGTCGCGGGCGAGACGCTCCTTGGCGTCGGAATCGAGGACGTCGTGGACCAGGTCCTCGGTGAAGTCCGGGGCGGCGGCGATGCCGACCAGTCCCACGATTTTCCCGGGCCGCGCGCGCGCGAGTAGAAGCGCGATCCAACCGCCCATGCTGGAGCCGACCAGGATCTGCGGTCCTTGGGCGACGCGATCGAGCACCAAGAGCGCATCCTCGGCCCAGCGGCCGATGGTTCCGTCGACGAACGCGCCCGAGGATTCGCCGTGGCCGGTGTAGTCGAAGCGGACGAAGGCCCGGCCTTGCGCGCGGCAGAGGGATTCGACCGCCAGCGCTTTCCCTCCGGTCATGTCGGAGCGGAACCCGGTCAGGAACATCACCCCCGGCCCCTTGCCGGGGGTATGGCGGTAAGCGATAGTCGCCCCGTCGGGGGCGGCAAGCATCGCGGGCTTTTCGGCGGAATCGGCCATGAGGAAACTTTCGGAAGACGCTTGCGGAAACCGGGGCGTGCGGCAGAAAACGACGGTTGACGATGGAACCCCGGCAGAATAACCCACATTCGCCTGCCGCGCAGCCGATCGGGACGCCGCCCGCGGAGCGGGAGAAGAAGGGATCCCGCTTCGCCACGGTGTTGCAGGTCCTGCCCGCGCTCGGTGCCGCGGGCGGGGTCGAACGCGGCACGGTCGAGATCGCCGAAGCGATCGTGCGGGCTGGGGGGCGGGCGCTGGTCGCCTCGGCCGGCGGCCCGCTGGTGCGCGAGGTGGAAAGGGCCGGCGCGGTCCATGTCGCGCTGCCGGTGGCGAGCAAGAATCCCTTCGTCATGCGCGCCAACGCGGATCGGCTCGCGGCGCTGATCGAGCGGGAAGGCGTGGATATCGTGCACGCGCGCTCGCGGGCGCCGGCCTGGAGCGCGTGGGTTGCCGCGCGGAGGACCGGGCGCCGGTTTGTCACCACGTTTCACGGCACCTACGGCGCGGCGAACTGGTTCAAGCGCCGCTACAACACCATCATGACGCGAGGCGAACGGGTCATCGCCATTTCCGCCTTCATCGCCGGCCACGTGCGGCAGTTTTACGGCGTTCCCTCGACGCGCATCCGCATCGTTCATCGCGGCGTCGACCTCGGCCGCTTCGACGCCAAGCTGGTGACGGCGGAAAGGGTGGTGACGCTCGCGACCGCCTGGCGGCTGACCGACGGTCTGCCGGTGGTGATGCTCCCCGCGCGGCTCACGCGCTGGAAAGGCCAAACCGTGTTCCTCGATGCCATTGCCCGGCTCGGCCGGAGCGACGTGCGCGCGGTGCTGGTCGGCGGCGCCGAGGGACGCGAGAACTTCCGCGCCGAGCTAGAGGGACGGATCGCCCGCCTCGGGCTCGAAAGCATGGTGCGGCTGGTGGACCATTGCAATGACATGCCGGCCGCCTACATGCTCGCCGACGTGGTGGTTTCCGCCTCGATCGAGCCGGAAGCCTTCGGCCGCATCGTCGCCGAGGCCCAGGCGATGGGCCGCCCCATCATCGCCACCGATCACGGCGGCGCGAAAGAATGCGTGATCGTGGGCGAAACCGGCTGGCTCGTACCGCCGAACGACGCGGGCGCCCTGGCCGATGCGATTCGGCTGGCACTCGCGCTTGGGCCGGACGCGCGTCGTGCGCTCGCGGCGCGCGCCGTCGCCCACATCGCCGCGAATTTCTCCAAGGAAGCGATGTGCGCCAAGACCCTCGCCGTCTACGACGAGGTTCTGGCCTTGTCGCCGGGTGCGCAATGAGCGAATCGGCGCGGCGCATCCTCGTCATCAAGCTCGGCGCGCTCGGCGACTTCGTCCAGGCGCTGACGCCGTCCGCCTACATCCGCCGCTATCATCAATCGGATGAAATCATGCTGCTCACCACGCCGCCGTTCGCCGATCTCGCCCGTGCGAGCCGCCTGTTCGACGACATCCAGCTCGACGCGCGGCCGAAGGCGTATCAATTATTCCAGTGGTTCGCCCTGCGCCGGTTCTTGCGCGAAGGCCGTTTCGCCCGCGTCTACGATCTTCAGACCTCCGACCGATCGAGCTTTTACTACCGCTTGTTCGCGCCCGGTCCTTATCCGGAGTGGTCGGGGATCGCGCCCGCCTGCTCGCACCCGCACGCCAATCCGAAGCGCGATTTGATGCATACGTTGGATCGCCAGGCGGAGCAATTGCGCCTGGCCGGCATCGCCGCGGCCGAGGCGCGGACGCCCGACGTGTCCTTTCTTCAAGCGGATGTCTCCCGCTTAGGCGTTGGCTCCCCGTATGCCTTGCTGGTTCCGGGGGGGGCGGCGCACCGGCCGGGCAAGCGCTGGCCGCTGGAGCGCTTCGCCGCCATTGCGACCGAGCTCGCGGGCCGCGGAATCGCGCCGGTCCTGCTCGGTGTCGCGGCGGAAGGTCCCCTCACGGGACGAATTCGCGAGCTGTGCCCGGCGGCGATCGACATCGCCGGCCGGACCGGTTTCGCCGACATCGCCGCGCTCGCCCGCAATGCGGCGTGCGCGCTCGGCAACGATACCGGGCCGATGCACCTGATCGCGGCCACGGGATGTCCTTCGGTGGTCCTGTTTTCGGCCGAGTCCGATCCGGCGCTGTGCGCCCCGCGCGGCCCCCGGGTGACGGCGCTTCGGCGCGATCCTTTGGCCGGGCTCGATCCGGGGGACGTGCTCGGGGCGCTCCGCGCCCTCGGCGTCGTTTCTTGACAGGCGCGCGGCTCTCATTACATTCCGGCCGAATGCCCGCCATCACTCTTCCCGACGGAAGCCGCCGCGCCTTCGCAGCGCCCGTGACCGCCGCCGAGATCGCGGCGGCGATCGGACCGGGGCTGGCCAAGGCCGCTCTCGCCGCGCGGGTGGACGGCACCTTGCGCGACCTCTCGCACCGGATCGAAAAGGACGCGGCGGTATCGATCGTCACCGCTGGTGACGCCGACGGCGTCGAAATCCTGCGCCACGACTGCGCCCACGTGCTGGCGGAAGCGGTCAAGGAACTGTTTCCCGAAACCCAGGTCACCATCGGCCCGGTGATCGAGCACGGGTTCTATTACGATTTCGCGCGCGCGATCCCCTTCACGCCCGAGGATTTGGACAAAATCGAGGCGCGGATGCGCGCAATCGTCGCCCGCGACGAAAAGATCGTCCGCGAGGAATGGAACCGCGACGACGCGATCCGTTTCTTCAAGGGGATCGGCGAGCATTACAAGGCCCAGATCATCGAGGAAATTCCGCCCGGCGAGACCCTCTCGGTCTATCGCCAGGGCAAGTTCGTGGACCTTTGCCGGGGGCCGCATCTGCCCTCGACCGGAAAGCTCGGCCAGGCGTTCAAGCTCACCAAGCTCGCCGGCGCGTACTGGCGGGGCGATTCCCGAAACGAGATGCTCCAGCGCGTTTACGGCACCTGCTGGCCGGACGCGAAGCAACTCAAGGCGCATCTCACCATGCTCGAGGAAGCCGAGAAGCGCGACCACCGCCGGCTCGGACGCGAGATGGATCTCTTCCACCAGCAGGACATCGCCGCCGGCTCGGTCTTCTGGCACCCCAAGGGCTGGACGCTCTATCGCACGATCCAGGACTACATGCGCCGCCGCCTCGCGGCAACCGGCTACGTCGAGGTCAACACGCCGCAGCTGGTCGGCCGCGCGCTCTGGGAAGCCTCCGGTCATTGGGAGAAGTTCCGCGAGCACATGTTCACCGCGACGACCGAAGAGGAATCCGTTCTCGCGCTCAAGCCCATGAATTGCCCCTGCCACGTGCAGATTTTCAAGATCGGGATCAAAAGCTATCGCGACCTGCCGCTGCGCATGGCCGAGTTCGGTTCCTGCCACCGCAACGAGCCCTCTGGCGCGCTGCACGGGTTGATGCGCGTGCGCGCCTTCACCCAGGACGACGCCCACATCTTCTGCACCGAGGATCAGATCGTTTCCGAAACCCGCGCGTTCTGCGATCTGCTTCGCCGCGTCTACGCCGACTTCGGTTTCGCCGACGTCGCGGTCAAGTATTCCGACCGCCCGGACAAGCGCGCCGGCTCCGACGCCATCTGGGACAAGGCCGAAGCCGCGCTCCGCGCGGCGACCGAGGCCGCCGGCCTCGCCTGCACCCACAATCCGGGCGAAGGCGCGTTCTACGGCCCCAAGCTCGAATTCGCGCTGCGCGACGCCATCGGCCGGGATTGGCAGTGCGGCACGCTGCAGGTGGATTTCGTGCTGCCCGAGCGGCTCGACGCCAATTACATCGGCGAGGACGGCGCCAAGCACCGCCCGGTGATGCTGCACCGGGCGATCCTCGGTTCGTTCGAGCGCTTCATCGGCATCCTGATCGAGAATTACGCGGGCAAGTTTCCGTTCTGGCTCGCGCCGGTGCAGGCGGTGGTCGCGACCATCACCAACGAAGCCGACGCCTACGCCGCCGAGGTCCTGGCCGCCCTCGACGCCGCGGGGGTCAAAGCGCATGCGGACGTGCGCAACGAGAAGATCAACTACAAGGTCCGCGAGCACAGCCTGGCCAAGGTGCCGGCGATGCTCGTCGTCGGCGGACGCGAGGCGCGCGAGCGCACCGTGGCGCTGCGCCGGCTCGGCGGAGAGGCCCAAGAAGCCCTTGCACTGCAAGAGGCCGTCGCTAGACTGGCCGCGGAAGCCCGGGGCCCTTCGTAAAGTTTCCGTCGGAAGGTTCCCGCCCCGCGCGCCAAAGAAAGGAGTTCGACCATCGTCAGGCGACCGCTCCCCCCGCCGCCCTCCCGCGAAGGGCCGCGCGTGAACGAGGAGATTACCGCACCCAAGGTCCGGCTGGTCGGGCCGGACGGCCAGATGATCGGCGTCGTGACGGCGCCCGAAGCGATCGCGAAGGCCAACGAATACGGCCTCGATCTGATCGAGATTTCCCCCAACGCCGATCCCCCCGTCTGCAAGGTCATCGACTACGGCAAATTCAAATACGAAATCCAGAAGAAGAAGAACGAGGCGCGCAAGAAGCAGAAGGTCATCGCCATCAAGGAGATCAAGATGCGCCCGGGGATCGACGAGCACGATTACCAGGTGAAGATGCGGAGCGTCCGGCGTTTCCTCGACGAAGGCGATAAGGTCAAGATGACCATCCGTTTCCGCGGCCGCGAAATGGTCCACATGGAACTCGGCACGAGGGTGCTGGACCGCATCCGCGCCGACGTCGACGCGATCGCCAAGGTCGAGCAGACCCCCCGCACCGAAGGCCGCATGATGACGATGGTGATCGCGCCGAAATAGATCGGCTGAGGCGGCCAGACGCCGCCCGCGCCCCTTTTTGACGCGGCTTCCCGCCCTTGTCAGGACGGGGGGAGGGGGTTATAACCCCGGCCTTCCGCCGGCCCATCTTTATTGGAAGGGGCGGCGGAGCGGGCGGACCGGGCGAAGGCCAAAGGGGATTCCTCGGGCCGGGCATGCCTCGCCGCCGCGAACGACGCTCGCCATTTCCGAAAGGACCGCGAAATGCCCAAACTCAAGTCCAAATCCAGCGCCAAGAAGCGTTTCAAGCTGACCGGGACCGGCAAGGTGGTGGCCGCCGCTTCGCGCCGCCGTCACGGCTTGAGCAAGCGCAGCCAGAAAATGAAGCGCCAGTCCCGCGGCACCATGATCCTCAGCGACGCCGACGCGCGGCTGGTGAAATCCTACCTCTATCATCGCTGACCTCGGGAGGATTTCATGGCCCGCGTCAAACGGGGCGTGACCACTCACGCCCGGCATAAGAAGCTCCTCAAGCAGGCGGCCGGCTACCGCGGCCGCGCCAAGAACGCCTTTCGCATCGCGATCGAGAAGGTCGAAAAGGGGCTTCGCTACGCCTACCGCGACCGGAAAAACCGCAAGCGCGATTTCCGCGCCCTCTGGATTCAGCGCATCAACGCCGGCGCCCGCGTCCACGGCATGACCTACTCGCGCCTGATGGCCGGGCTCACCAAGGCCGGGATCGCGCTCGACCGCAAGGTCCTCTCCGACCTCGCGGTGCGCGAGCCGGAGGCGTTCAAGGCGTTGGTCGAACAAGCCGGGGCCGCGCTCGCCAAGTCCGCGTGAGGATTTTTCCAAACGCATCGGTAAGGGGAGCCGGGCCCGCCAGGCCAGGCTCCCTTTTTCGCATCAAGAACGAAATGCACGGAACCGACCGACGATGCCGCCGCCCGCCGCCGATCTTGAAAGACTGAAAGCGGAGCTGACCGCCGAGATCGCGGCGGCCGGCGATGCCGACGCGATCGAGAAGATCCGCGTCGCCGCGCTCGGGCGCAAGGGCACCGTCACCGAATTGATGAAGACCCTGGGGGCGCTTTCGCCCGACGAACGGCGCGTCCGAGGGGCCTTGCTCAACGCGCTCAAGGACGAGATCGCCGCCCTGCTCGAGGCCCGCAGCGCCGGGCTCGCCGACCGCGCGCTGGACGCGCGGCTCGCGTCCGAATCGGTGGACGTGACGCTGCCGCCGCGCCCCGAACGCATCGGCCGCATCCATCCCGTCAGTCAGACGATGGACGAGGTCATCGCCATCCTGGGCGACATCGGGTTCGCGGTCGCCGAAGGGCCCGACATCGAGGACGACTGGTACAACTTCACCGCCCTCAATATTCCTCCCGACCATCCGGCGCGCCAAGAGCACGATACGTTCTACCTCCCGGGCGAGCGCGAGTCGCCCGGCGGCCGCGCGCGCATGGTGCTGCGCACCCACACCTCGCCGGTGCAAATCCGGACCATGATGCGCGCGAAGCCGCCGCTCCGGATCATCGTGCCGGGGCGAACCTATCGCTGCGATTCGGATGCGACCCATTCGCCCATGTTCCACCAGGTCGAAGGGCTGGCGATCGACGAGACGACCCACATGGGGCACCTCAAGGGCTGCCTGATCGAATTCTGCCGCGCCTATTTCGGAATCGAGGATCTGCCGGTGCGTTTCCGCGCTTCCTACTTCCCGTTCACCGAGCCCTCGGCCGAGGTCGACATCGGCTGCACCCGCGTGGGCGGCGAGTTCCGCATCGGCCACGGCGACGACTGGCTCGAGATTCTCGGCTGCGGCATGGTCAACCCGAGGGTGCTGAAGAACTGCGGCATCGACCCCGCCCGCTACCAGGGGTTCGCCTTCGGCTTAGGGCTGGAGCGGATCGCCATGCTCAAGTACGGCATCCCGGATCTGCGCACGTTCTACGAGTCGGACCTGCGCTGGCTTCGGCACTACGGCTTCGCCGCGCTCGCCCAGCCGGGCCTGACCGGGGGGCTCAATCCGTGAAGCTCACGCTGGCCTGGCTCAAGGAGCATCTGGAAACTTCGGCGCCGCTCGAGGAGATCGCCGCGACGCTGACCCGGATCGGGCTCGAGGTCGAAAGCGTCGCCGACCCTGCGCAAGCGTTCAAGGATTTCGTCGTCGCCCGCATCGACACCGCCGCGCCCCATCCGAACGCCGACCGGCTCAAGGTCTGCACGGTCAATACCGGCAAGGAAACGCTCCAGGTCGTCTGCGGCGCGGCGAACGCGCGGGCCGGACTGGTCGGCGTGTTCGCGCCCGCCGGCAGCTTCGTTCCCGGAACCGCCGTCCACCTCAAGAAAACCGCGATCCGCGGGGTCGAAAGCAACGGCATGATGTTGTCGGAGCGCGAGCTCGGACTTTCCGAGACGCACGAGGGCATCGTCGAGTTGGCGTCCGCGCCGCCGCTCGGTTCGCCGGCGGCCGACGCGCTCGGGCTCGCCGATCCGGTGATCGAAATTGCGGTCACGCCCAACCGCGGCGATTGCCTGGGTGTGCGGGGGATCGCGCGCGATCTCGCCGCGGCCGGGCGCGGGCGGCTGAAGCCACTCGCGTCGAAACCGGTGCCCGGCGCCTACCGGAGCCCGATCGGCGTCAAGCTCGAGTTTGACTACTCCGCCCTCAACGCCTGTCCGTACTTCGTCGGCCGCCACATCAGGGGCCTCAAGAACGGCGAAAGTCCCGACTGGCTCAAAGCCCGCCTCAACGCGATCGGACTTCGTCCGATTTCGGCGTTGGTGGACATCACCAACTTCGTCACCTGCGACCTCGCCCGGCCGTTGCACGTTTTCGACGCGGCCAAGATCGCGGGCGCGATCCGGGCCCGGCTCGCGCGCGCGGGCGAGACGCTCGCAGCTCTCAACGGCAAGACGTATGTGCTGGACGGCGAAATGACCGTGATCGCCGACGACCGGTCCGCGCTCGGACTCGGCGGCGTCGTCGGCGGGGAGTCTTCGGGCGCGACCTTGGCGACGACCGAGGTCTTCGTCGAATCCGCCTGGTTCGATCCGGTGCGCACGGCGGCGACCGGACGGAAACTGGAAATCCTCTCGGACGCGCGCTACCGCTTCGAGCGCGGCGTCGATCCCGCCTTCGTCAAGGACGGGATCGAGATCGCGACCCGCCTGATTCTCGATCTGTGCGGCGGCGAGCCCTCCGAGATCGTGGTCGCGGGGGCCGAGCCTTCTTGGCGGCGTACCCTTGCGCTCAGGCCCGAACGGGTGCGCACGCTCGCCGGCCTCGATCTCGCTCCGGCCGAAACCGAGAAGATTCTCACCTCGCTCGGATTCCAAATCGCCCGCGAAGGCAAGACCTTCGCCGTCGTGCCGCCGTCGTGGCGTCCCGACATCTTCGGCGAGGCCTGTCTAGTGGAAGAAATCGCGCGCATCCACGGCTACGACAAGATTCCGACGGTGCCGCTGCCCCGAGCGAGCTATTTGCCCATGCCGGCGCTGAACGAGTCGCAACGCCGCCGCGGCACCGCGCGCCGTGCGCTCGCCGGCCGCGGCCTGGTCGAGGCGGTAACGCTTTCGTTCCTGTCTTCTTCTCACGCGACGTTGTTCGGCGGCGGGCAAGAATCGCTCCGCCTTGTCAATCCCATCAGCGCCGATCTCGACACCATGCGGCCCTCGCTGCTGCCCAACCTGATCGCGGCCGCGGCACGCAACGCCGCGCGCGGCCTCGCCGATGCCGCGCTGTTCGAGGTCGGCCCCCGATACGAAGGCAGCGGGCCCGAGGATCAGTCTTTCGTCGCCGCCGGGGTGCGCGCGGGTTCGTTCGCGGAGCGCTCTTGGGCGGCTCCGGCGCGACCGGTGGACGTGTTCGACGCCAAGGCGGACGCGCTCGGCCTGCTCGCGCTTCTCGACGTTCCGGTGCCGCGGCTACAAATCCTCAAACCCGCGCCCGCCTGTTTCCACCCGGGCCGATCCGGCGTTCTCGCGCTGGGGCCCAAGACCCCATTCGCCGCCTTCGGCGAGATCGATCCTCGTGTGTTGAAGGCGATGGACGCGAAAGGTCCCATGGTCGGATTCGAGGTCTTTCTCGACGCGATTCCGCCGGCGAAGGAAGGCAGGGGCGGGGCGCGATCGATTCTGAAATTGTCTCCGTTCCAGCCCGTTTCGCGCGATTTCGCCTTCGTGGTGGACGAGAGCGTGGCAGCGGAATCGCTCGTCCGCGCCGCGCTCGGCGCCGACAAGACCCTGATCGTCGGCGCCGTCGTTTTCGACGTCTTCGCCGGCGAAGGCCTGCCGGCGGGCAAGAAATCGGTGGCGATCGGCGTCACGCTGCAGCCGGCCGAGCGAACCCTGACCGAAGCCGAGATCGAGGCTGTGGCGGGAAAGATCGTCGCCGAGGTCGGCCGGGCGACCGGCGCGGTTCTCAGGACCTGACCCGCGGCCCCGCGCGTCTTTGCCGCGCGTCGCCTCCGGGGTGCGAGCTTTAACTTCATAAAAACACTGGATTTTTTGTACGGGTATTCCCTTACTGGCTTGTAACGCAAAATTTATTAATCATATACGGACACAACCCCCTGGGTTCGCCTTGCAGAACCGACGAGGACCGGCGGGCAAGGATTTCCGTTCCGGTTCCTGGGATTCCGCCGGCACGGACGACAGGTCAAGGAGGAACGCATGTCGGAAGAAGCACGCCCGCTCACCGGGCGGGAACGAACGTTCGCGGACGACGAAGTCATCGTCAGCAAGACCGATCTCAAGGGAAAAATCGTCTACGCCAACCGTGTCTTCCTGAGGCTCGCCGACCTGAGCGAGAAGCAAGCGCTCGGCGCTCCGCACAGCATCGTGCGCAATTCCGAGATGCCGCGCTGCGTCTTCAAGCTGCTCTGGGACACGATCCAGAACGGCAAGGAGATCTTCGCCTACGTCGTCAACCGCTCCCAGAACGGCGACCATTACTGGGTCTTCGCTCACGTGACGCCGAGCCTGGATTCGTCGGGTAACATCGTCGGCTATCATTCGAATCGCCGCACGCCCGACCGGCGCATTCTCGACCAGACGGTCATTCCGCTCTATCGCACCCTTCTCCAGGAGGAGAACAGGCATCCCAACCGCAAGGACGGAATGCAATCCAGCTTCAACATGCTCGTCAACCTGCTCGCAGAAAAGAAGGTCGGCTATGATGAATTCATCTTCTCTCTTTAAGGCGACACTAATGGCCGCTGCCGCGGCGGCGGCGGCGGCGGCGGCGATCGCCGCGGACGCGGCGCTGGGCAGCTTCTCGCCGGTTTCGGCGGCGATCATGCTCGTGGCCGCCGGCTTGGGGTGCGCGGCGGCGCTGTTCGCCCGCCGGACGGCGGCGGCGGTGACCAAGATGACCGGAGTTTGCAAGGACATCGATCGCGGCAACTTCGAGGCGCGCCTGACCAACGTGACGGAGGGCGGCGATGTCGGCGAATTGATGTTCGCCATCGACGACATGATCGACCGCGCCGACGCCTACGTGCGCGAATCGGCGGCCTCGCTCGGCTATGTCGCCGAGAACAAGTATTTCCGCCGCATTCTCGAAAAAGGCATGACCGGCAACTTCCTCAACGCCAGCCGGGCGGTCAATGCCGCCGCCGGCGCCATCGAGAAGAAGGTCAAGGACTTCGGCAAGGTCTCGCAGGCGTTCGAGGCCAATGTCAAGACCGTGATCAGCACGGTTGCTTCGGCCGCGACCGAACTGCAATCCACCGCCGAGTCGATGGAATCCATCGCCAAGACCACCAGCGAGCGCTCGACCGCGGTCGCGGCGGCGTCCGAGGAAGCCTCGACCAACGTGCAGACGGTCGCG
>Ga0156275_1088_pt1 | contig 16246 bp, 16 predicted proteins | sample RifCSPlowO2_12_FD_107924 | JGI IMG/M metagenome (GOLD analysis project Ga0156275, IMG submission 107924) | Rhodospirillales bacterium RIFCSPLOWO2_12_FULL_67_15 | reverse complement strand
TGAAAAAAAGCGTCGCCCGCGAGCCGAGCGCGAGCGCGCTCGAGGCCAGCACCAGGGCGTAGTGCACCTTGTCGTATTCGCCGGAATAAACGACCAGCGAGAGGACGTCGGGGCGGTTCGAAGCGGCCATGCGGGTCTCGGCTACGAGCGCCGGTGGAGGGAAAGATCGCGGATGGTCGGATGGTCCCCGCACAAGGGGCAGCCCGGGTCGGCGGGCACGCGGATCTTGCGCATCTCCGCCGAAAGTCCGTCGCAGAGCATGAGCCAGCCCGATAGCCCCTCGCCGATGCCGAGGATTTCCTTCAAAACCTCGGTCGCCTGCAAGGAGCCGATCACGCCGCAAAGCGCGCCCAAGACGCCGGCTTCGGCGCAGGAGGGAATTTCGCCCGGCGGCGGCGGTTCGCGAAAGATGCAGCGATAGCAGGGGCCGTGGCCGCCGCCCGGCTGCCGCTCGTGCGCCTTGAAGGTGGCGACCTGGCCGTCGAAGCGCAGGATCGCGCCCGAAACCAGGGTCTTGTTCGCGAGATAGCACGCGTCGTTGAGCAGAAACCGGGTCTCGAAGTTGTCGCTGCCATCGGCGACCAGATCGTAGTTGGCGATCACCGCGAGGGCGTTGTCGGCGCCGATCCGCTCTTCGTGCGTGACCACCGTCACCTCGGGATTGATGGCGGCGAGCATCTGGCGGGCGCTGTCGACCTTGGGCTCGCCGATGCGCCCGGTGGTGTGCACGATCTGGCGCTGGAGATTCGAGAGGTCGACCGCGTCGGGATCGATCACGCCGAGCGTGCCGACCCCGGCGGCGGCGAGATAGAGCAAAAGCGGCGAGCCGAGCCCGCCGGCGCCGACCACCAGGACCTTCGCCTGCAACAGCCGCGCCTGGCCTTCGCCGCCCACCTCTTTCAGGAGGATATGGCGGGCGTAGCGGCGGACCTGGGTTTCGGTGAAATCCATGCGCAGGCGCGTCTCAGGTTGGGATGCGCGGTCAACGCTCGCACCCGCCCCCATTGTCACCCCCGCGAAAGCGGGGGTCCATGCTTTCGAAAAAGCCGGATTCCCGCTTGCGTGGGAATGATGGGAAGAGCGGTCACGCGTACCACTATATCAATCGAGGCCGAGGCCGTCGAACAGCGGGGTCGAAAGATAGCGCTCCGACGCGCTCGGCAGGATCGCGAGCACGGTCTTGCCGGCCATCCCCGGGCGCCCGCCGACCTCGAGGGCGGCGGCGATCGCCGCGCCCGAGGAAATCCCGACCGGAAGCCCTTCGAGGCGCGCCGCCTTGCGCGCGTAAGCGAACGCGGTCTCGTTGCCGATGCGCAGGATTTCGTCGATCAGGCTGGCATTGAGGACTTTCGGCACGAAGCCCGCGCCGATGCCCTGGATCTTGTGCGGTCCCGGCGGCCCGCCCGAGAGCACGGCGCTGTCCTCGGGCTCGACCGCGATCAGGCGCAACGCGGGCCGGCGCGGCTTCAAGACCTCGCCGACGCCGGTGAGCGTGCCGCCGGTGCCGACGCCGATCACGATCGCGTCGACGTTGCCCCCGGTGTCGCGCCAGATTTCCTCGGCGGTGGTGCGGCGGTGAATCTCGGGGTTGGCCGGGTTCTCGAACTGCTGGAGCATGATCGCGCCCTTGTGCTCGCGGAGCAAATCGTTGGCGCGCTCGATCGCGCCGCGCATGCCCTTGGCCGCGGGCGTGAGCACGATCTCGGCGCCGAGCAGGACCAGCATCTTGCGCCGCTCGACCGACATGCTGTCGGGCATGGTCAGGATCAGCCGGTAGCCCTTGGCCGCGGCGACGAAGGCGAGCGCGATCCCGGTGTTGCCCGAGGTGGGCTCGACCAGCACCGCGCCCGGCTTGATCAGGCCGTCGCGCTCGGCCGCCTCGACCATGGCGAGGCCGATGCGGTCCTTGACCGAAGAAAGCGGGTTGAAGAACTCGCACTTGCCCAGGAGCTCGGCCTTGCAGCCGGCTTCGGCGGCAATCCGCGCCAGGCGCACGATCGGCGTGGCGCCGATGGTCTCGAGGATCGAGCCGTAGACGCGGCCGCGGAATTCGGGCGCGGCCGAAGCGGCGGGCGACGAGGCGGAGGCGGGGGATTTTGGCGGCATGATCGGTTTCCCGTCAGATGGCGAAATCCAGGTTGCGGCGGCCCTCGCTCGCGACGCCGGCTTGGGTCGCGCGCGCACACAGATCCTCGATGGTGACGGATTCGAGCCGGGCGATGATGTTTTCGCTGAGCTCGCCCCACAGCGGGCGGACGACTTTTTGCCCGAGCTCCGAGCCGCCGGCGTCGGCGATCTCGACGCCGGCGACCTCGAGCGCGCGCACGATCCGGACGATCTCGCCGACGGAAATGCGCCGGCGTTCGCGCGCGAGGCGATAACCGCCGCGCGGGCCGCGCACGCCGACCAGCACGCCGGCGCGGACCAGCTCCTGCAACGCGCGTTCGAGATAACGCTTGGGAATGCCCTGGCGGCGGGTGATCTCGGCGCTCTGCACCGGGCCGGCGCCGGCGTGATAGGCGATGTCGAGCACCGCCTCGATCGCGAACAGGGTCTTGCGCGAGAGTTTCAGCATCAACCGCTCCCGCCGAGGCCGCTCGAGCCGAAGCCGCTTGGCCCCCGCGCGCTGGCGGGAAGGCTTTCGCTCATGCGCCAGCGCACGGCCTCGATCCGGGTGACGACAATTTGCGCGATCCGCATGCCGCGCTCGATGACGAAGGGCGAACGGCCCAAGTTGACGAGGATCACCTTGATCTCGCCGCGGTAGTCGGCGTCCACGGTGCCGGGGGCGTTGAGCACGGTGACGCCGTGATCCAGCGCCAACCCCGAGCGCGGGCGCACCTGCGCCTCGAAGCCTTGGGGAAGCGCAAGCGCGATCCCCGAGGGGATCGCCGCGCGCTCGCCCGGCGCGAGGACGACCGGGTCGGCGACGGCGGCAAGGAGATCGGCGCCCGCGGCGCCGGCAGAGGCGTAGGCCGGAAGCGCCAAGCCGTCGCCGTGGGGAAGACGTTGTACCGCGACCTCGATGCTCATCGCCGGCTCCGCTTGCGGCTTTTCGCGCTCCGCCCGCTTCCCAGCGCGTCGGCGACGCGGGCCGCGAGCCGCGCGGCGAGCGCGTCCTTGCTCAGGGCGGGCCACGATTCCGTTCCGGCGCGGGTCACGAATTCGACCGTGTTGACGTCGCCGCCGAAGACGCCGGTGTCCGCCGAAACGTCGTTGGCGAGAATCCAGTCGCAGCCCTTGGCCGCGAGCTTTTTCCTGGCGTTGGCGACGAGATCGCCGGTCTCGGCGGCGAAGCCGATCACGAGGCGCGGGCGGCGGGCGCCGGCGCGGGCGAGCGTCCCGAGGATATCCGGGTTTTCGGCGAGCGCGAGCGAGAGGGGGCGGCCCGTCTTCTTGATCTTGCTTCGGGCGGGGTTCGCGGCCCGCCAGTCGGCGACGGCGGCGGCGCAGACCGCGACGTCGGCGGGCAGCGCGCGTTCGCACGCTTCCAGCATCTCGCGCGCGGATTCGACATGCACCGTCGCGATGCCGGGCGGATCGGCGAGCGCCACCGGCCCCGTCACCAGCGTCACGCGCGCGCCGGCACGGGCGAGCGCGCGGGCGATGGCGTGGCCCTGCTTGCCCGAGGAGCGGTTGGCGACGTAGCGCACCGGATCGAGCGCTTCCCAGGTCGGGCCGCTGGTCACCAGCGCGCGGGTGCCCGCAAGCGCGCCCACGGGGCCCGTTGTCTTCAGGGCGAGAAACGCGGCCACGGCCTCGACGATGGTTTCGGGCTCGGCCATGCGGCCCATGCCCCACTCGCCGCAGGCCATGTCGCCTTCCTCCGGGCCGACGAAAACGACGCCGCGTTGGCGTAAAGTCGCCAGATTGGCCTGGGTCGCCGGATGCTCCCACATGCGCACGTTCATGGCCGGCGCGGCGAGGACCGGCTTGTCGGTCGCGAGCAGAAGAGTGCTGGCGAGATCGCCCGCGAGTCCGGCGGCCAGCTTGGCGAGGATGTCGGCGGTCGCCGGCGCCACCACCACCAGATCGGCCTCGCGCGAGAGCCGGATATGCCCCATCTCGCTCTCAATGGTGAGCGAGAAGAGATCGTCGTAAACCTTGTCTTCGGAAACGGCGGCGAGCGCCAAGGGCGCGACGAATTCGCGGCCCGCGCGGGTGAGCACGCAACGCACGGCAAGACCCGTTTCGCGCAAGCGGCGGACCAGCTCGGGCGTCTTGTAGGCGGCGATGCCGCCGGTGACGACGAGGAGAACGCGCCGGCCGCGCTCGCGGTCGGCTCCGGCGCGCCCGCGGGGCGCGAGGCTCTTGGCAGCGGTCTTGGGCACGCAAACTCCCTCAGGCTTGGTTCGTTCGGGTTTTGCCGACGATTTCGGCCGGACCGGCGAAAACGTGGTTTTTAACCATTTAACGAACTGGGTGTGTGGATAGGCTAGCGCCCCCGCCCCGCCCCCGCAAGGGCGGGGAAGAGCATGCCCGCTTGATGTCGACGTTGACCCCTGTAATGATCGTCGTTACATTTGGCGTGTGATTAAGACATTCGCCGCGCGCGAAACGGAGAACTTATTTCGCGGCCGTTTCAGCAGGCGGATACCAGCGGACGTGCAAATGCGAGCGTTGCGCAAGCTGCTCGCGCTCAATGCCGCTCCCGGCCTCGACGATCTTGGGCGGATTCCGGGCAACCGCCTGGAAAAACTGAAGGGCGACCGGGCGGGCCGGTATTCGATCCGGATCAACGACCAGTGGCGAATCTGCTTTTTCTGGCGCGACGGAGACGCCTACGAGGTCGAAGTCGTTGATTACCATCGTTGAGGAGGCCGTCATGGCGAAACAGCGCAAGCGCGACATTCCGCCGATTCACCCGGGGGAAATCCTCAAGACCGAGTTCCTGGAGCCGCTCAATCTCAGCGTGAACGCGCTTAGCCGGGCGATCGGAGTGCCCCGCACCCGTCTCAACGACATCGTTCTCGGCCGGCGCGGCATCACCGCCGACACGGCGCTCAGGCTTTCCCGCTATTTCAGGGTCAGCGCCCGGTTCTGGATGAATCTCCAGTCCCATTACGAGATCGAAACCGCCGAGGAGGCCTTGGGCGAGCGCCTTAACCGCGAGATCCGCCCTCGCGCGGCGTAGCCGGCCCGCTTATTCCGCGAATGTCTTCAGCCAAACGGCGCATGACGTCGGCCTCCCTGCGGTTTCTTTAGAAATCTTTACAACCGCCAGCCCCAATGAAGCGCGGCGATGCCGCCCGAAAGATTGTGAAAGCCGACCCGCTCGAAGCCGGCCTCGGCGAGCAAGCGCGCGAACTCGGCCTGCGGCGGAAAACGGCGGATGCTTTCGGCGAGGTATCGGTAAGCGGCGCGGTCGCCGGCGATTTTGTCGCCGAGCGCCGGCAGCACCTTGAACGACCAGGCGTCGTAAAGCCGGCTCAAGCCCGGCAGCGACATTTTGCTGAATTCGAGGACGACGAACTTGCCGCCGAAATCGAGCGTGCGCCGGGCCTCGGCGAGCGCGGCCTCCAGGCGGGTCACGTTGCGCAGGCAAAAGGCGCTGGTCGCGGCGTCGAAGGATCGGTCGGCGCACGGCAGGTTCTCGGCGTCGCCGACCATCCAGGCGATCCCCGCGTTTTGCCCGCGCTCGGCCGCGCGCTTTTGCCCGACCGCGATCATGTTGGGGTTGGCGTCCACCACCGTCGCCGCCCCGCCGCCCCCTTCGCGCCAGAGCATCGCCACGTCGCCGGTGCCGCCGCCGATGTCGAGCAGGCTCGCCGACGCGCGCGGGCGGAGCCGATCGAGCAGCGCCCGCTTCCACAGGCGGTGCACGCCGAGGCTCATCAGGTCGTTCATCAGGTCGTAACGTTCGGCGACCGAATCGAACACCCGGCGCACCAGCGGCGCTTTCTCGGATTCGCCGACGGCGCGGAAACCGAAATGGGTGGTCGGATCGGGGGTGCGGGCGGCGCGCGTCGCGCCGGGAGGCGCGCCATCAAACGGTGCTGGCTTCGCCGGTGGGCGCACGACATCGGGGCGCGGCTTGGATCGAGCCATGGGGGAACGATAGCCGAGGCCGGCCAGCTCCGCTACCATGCGCGCCCCATGCCCGAACTGCCCGAGGTCGAAACCGTCCGCCGCGCGCTCGCCCGCGCCCTGTCCGGGCAGCGGCTGTCGCACGTCCATGTGCGCCGGCACGATCTGCGCGTGCCCTTGCCGCGGGATTTCGTCCGCCGTCTGGAAAGCCGCCGGGTGCGAAAGGTCGCGCGCCGCGCCAAGTTCCTGCTCGTCCATCTCGACGGCGGCGAGGTGCTGGTGGCGCACCTCGGCATGTCGGGGCGGATGCGGCTGTTCAAGAAGCCCGCGCCCAAGGCGGAGCGCCACGACCACGTCGAGATCGAGACGGGTACCCGCGTGCTCCGCTTCAACGATCCGCGCCGCTTCGGCCTGATGGCCCTGGTGCGGAAGGACAAGCTCGACGAGCATAAATGGTTCCGCGCGCTCGGACCCGAGCCCTTGGCCAAGGACTTCACCGGCCCGCGCCTCGCCGAGCGGCTCAAGGGCCGCAAGATCTCGCTCAAAGCAGCGCTCATGGACCAGCGGATCGTGGCCGGGCTCGGCAACATCTACGTCTCGGAGGCGATGTTTCGCGCGGGGCTTTCGCCCCGCCGCCGCGCGGGCTCGGTGCAGGGCGCGCTCGCGGGCAAGTTCGCCCGCGCGATCAAGTCCGTGCTCCGGGCCGCGATCGCCGCCGGGGGATCGTCCTTGCGCGACCACCGCCGGCCCTCGGGCGAGCTCGGCTACTTTCAGCACCATTTCGCCGTCTACGGGCGCGCCGGCGAGCGCTGCCCGGGCTGCACCTGCGACGTCAAGAAGACCGGCGGCATCAAGCGGCTGGTCCAGGGCGGCCGGGCGACGTTCTATTGCCCGCGCAAGCAGAAGTGAGGCCGCTGGTTGGGTGTCGAGGGCGGTGCTATAACCCCGGCCCATGGCTTTGCCGACCATTCCGGCCGCGCTCGCCGCGCTGGTCTTGCTCGCCGCGCCCCTGGCCGCCGCGGAGACGCCTGCGCCCGCGGCCGAGCCCGACGAAGAGGCCGTGTTCCTGTCCGTGATCGAGGATATCCCGCTCATGCCCGGCCTGATCGAGGACGAAGCCCGCGCCATCGTCTTCGACGCGGCGGGAGGAAGGCTCGCGGAGACCTACGCCCAAGGCCGGCTCGCGCCGGCCGCCGTGCTCGAATTCTACGGCGAAACGCTGCCCGCGCTCGGCTGGCGCAGCGAGAGGGATTCGCGCTGGGTGCGCGAGGGCGAGGCGTTGACCCTCGAGATCAAGGAAGGGCCGAACGGGATCGACGCGCGCTTTTCCCTCTCGCCCGCGCGCCAGCGCTAGGGAGGCTCCAATCAAATCCTCAAACCGTCATTCCGGGGTCGCGCCGGCGGAACCCGGAATCCAGCACCGCATTGATAATAATGGATTCCGGATAACGGCGTTGCCGTTTCCGGAATGACGATATTGACTTACTCGGACCCACCCTAAGTTTTTCCCGCGTATTCTAGGTTTTCTCTTGAGGAGGTGCCGTCATGGCCTACCAGAACATCATCGTCGAGACGCGCGGGCCCGTCGGGCTCATCACTTTCAACCGGCCCAAGGCGCTGAACGCGCTCAATAATGACCTGATCTCCGAACTGGCCCAGGCGCTCGACGCTTTCGAGGCCGACGATTCCGTGGGCGCGATCGTCCTTACCGGCAGCGAAAAGGCGTTCGCCGCCGGGGCCGACATCAAGGAAATGAAGGACAAGACCTTCGTCGAGGCTTTTCTCGGCAACTTTATTTCGAAGTGGGAGCGTCTCAGCACCTGCCGCAAACCGACGATCGCGGCAGTGGCCGGATATGCCCTCGGCGGGGGCTGCGAGATGGCCCTGATGTGCGACTTCATCCTCGCCGCCGACAACGCCAAGTTCGGCCAGCCGGAAATCACGCTCGGCGTCATCCCCGGCGCGGGCGGAACCCAACGCCTGACCCGGCTGGTGGGCAAGTCCAAGGCGATGGAAATGTGCCTCACCGGGCGGATGATGGACGCGGCCGAAGCCGAACGGTCGGGGCTGGCAAGCCGGGTGGTTCCCGCAGCCGAGCTGGTCGAGGAAGCGGTCAAGACCGCGACCGCGATCGCCAAGATGTCCAGAGTTTCGGTCCTGATGGCCAAGGAGGCGGTCAACCGGGCGTACGAAACGACGCTCGCCGAAGGGATTCGCTTCGAGCGCCGCCTGTTCCACGCGCTGTTCGCGACCGCCGACCAGAAAGAAGGAATGGCCGCCTTCTCCGAGAAGCGCCAGCCCAATTTCACCAATAAATAAGCGCGCGCGAATAAACCCATGGAGTTCCGCCGGGCGCGCAGGCGCCCTTATTTCAAGACCCGGCGGCGTCGTGCAAGGGCACGCCTGGCGGCGTGACGTCCACGCCCGATCTTTCGTCTAGGCGGCTCTCGCCGCCGGGCGGTTGACGGCTTGGGGGCCGGAGGCTATAAGCCGCACCCTCCGCCCGAGCGGGCGGCTCGCGCGCTTGCCCGGAGAGGGCGTTCGGGTTCAGGGATTTCATGCCATGGGCGATCAAGCTCCTGCCGCGGCCAGCAAAAAGAAAAGCGCCCGGATCAAGTCGTCGCTTAAGCGCGCCCGGCAGTCGCCGAAGCGGACCGCCGTCAACACCGCGCGCCTCAGCCAAGTTCGCACCGCCGTGCGGGCGGTCGAAGCGGCCATCGCCGCGGGCGACAAGACCAAGGCTCAAGCGGCATTGCGCGTGGCCGAGCCGGTACTGATGCGCGGCGGGGCCAAGGGCGTGCTCCACCATCGCGCGGCGGCACGCAAGATATCGCGGCTCGTCGCGCGAATTCGCAAGATGGGTTGAGGGTCGGTCGCCGCCGCCGAGGGCGCGCGCGCGGCTTTGTCTTTAGTTTGAAGCGACTGCGTCCTTTATTTCGAATATTTCAACGCGAACTTGCGCCCGGATCGGTTTTATTTCGCACCCATCGCCGCTGCGCTCGGGTGAAGCCGCTGTGCCCATTCGATTTTTCCTTCGCGCCGGCCCGCCGACCGGTCCCGAGCCGCGCGGTGTGACCGGTTTCCATCAAGAATAAAATTTCTCATATCTCCAATCACGAGTCGGTTGCGCCGCTCCGCGCTTCTCGCTACAGTTTTGCCTCGCGACGGCATTGTTGCCGGCGCGTCCGTGTAAAAAAACATCCCGCGCAAAAACTTTCTAACGTCGTCACGCCCACGCGAGAGGAACGAAATTGCGAAACCTTGAACGGTAGAATGTTTTCGGTTTCGCGCGCCCGCGTGTTTCGTGCGTGGCGGGGGAAGCGGGGAAGCGACCGGAGCGGAGCGTAAGGGACGCTTAAGGCGGAGTATCGGACCCGGGCTAACAGGACGGATCCGGCGGAAAACAAGCCGAGGCGGCGCTGGTTAATAAAAAGGGTCCGGTCATGAACCGGGTCCCGGATGCGGAATAAGGGGGGAATTTCACCGTGACCGCGGTTTCAGCCGAAAGAATGGGGGGAAAAGGCTATTTCCCAGGGAGATCCGGCGCGCCGCCCCCCTAGTTCGTCGGGGGTGCGGTCCCTTCGGAGCGCCTGGCGCTTGAAGACGGGGGCGTGATTCGAGAGCCGGAAGTTTTCCAAGAGCGGGCCATTTCAGGGACTTCAAAATAATAAAATGACCAGCGACAAGAACCCACCTTCGGCCACGCTTCCAGAGATCGAAATTCAATGGCGCGACGTCTGCGCCCGGTTGCGCGGCGAGGTCGGCGATACCGCTTGGCAGAGCTGGCTCAAGCCCATGGCGGTCAAGATTTTCGAGGGCGGGCGGGTCCGCTTTTCGGTGCCGACTCGCTTTATGCGCGACTGGGTGCTCGACAATTACGCCGACCGGATCGCCAAAATGTGGCGCGAGCTCAACCCGGCGGTGCTTGGGCTCGACGTACTGGTGCAGGCGGAACGAAGCGCGGCCCCGGCCGACGGGCCGAGGCCCGGCTTAGGCGCCGGATCGTCCGCCGCCGCCAACGCCACCGTGGCCCGGGCGGCGGCGGCGGCCCACAGCCTCAGCGCGCCCTTGGATCCCCGCAACACCTTCGATGCCTTCGTCGTCGGCAAGCCCAACGAGTTCGCCTGGGCGGCGGCCAAGCGGGTCGCCGAGGCGACCAAGGCGCCGCCCTTCAATCCGCTCTTTCTTTACGGCGGTGTCGGGCTCGGCAAGACCCACCTGATGCACGCCATCGCCTGGTACATCCGTACCCACCAGCCGAAGCGGAACGTCCTTTACATGTCGGCCGAGAAATTCATGTACCGCTTCATCCGGGCGCTGCGCGAGCAGAACACGGTCGATTTCAAGGAACAGTTCCGCTCGGTCGACGTGCTGATGATCGACGACGTCCAGTTCATCGCCGGCAAGGATTCGACCCAGGAGGAATTCTTCCACACCTTCAACGCGTTGGTGGACCAGGGCCGCCAGATCGTGATTTCGGCCGACAAGTCGCCTTCGGATTTGGAGGGCATGGAGGAGAGGCTGATCTCGCGCCTCAACTGCGGCTTGGTCGCCGACATCCACGCCACCACCTACGAGCTTCGCCTCGGCATCCTCGAATCCAAGGCCGAACAGCTCGGCGGGGCGGTCCCCCACAAGGTGCTGGAGTTCCTGGCGCACCGCATCACCTCCAACGTCCGCGAGCTCGAAGGCGCGCTCAACCGGGTCATCGCCCAGTCCCAGCTGGTCGGGCGCGAGATTTCGCTCGAAACCGCCCAGGACTACCTCAAGGACCTGCTCCGCGCCAACGACCGGCGGGTGACGATCGAGGACATCCAGAAGCGGGTCGCCGCCCACTTCAACGTCCGGCTCGCCGACATGTTCTCCGAGCGCCGCTCGCGCTCGGTCGCGCGGCCGCGCCAGATCGCCATGTATCTCGCCAAGCAGCTCACCCAGCGCTCGCTCCCCGAGATCGGACGCAAATTCGGCGGGCGCGACCACACCACGGTCATGCACGCGGTCCGTAAAGTGGAGGAGCTGCGCACCCAAGACCAGGCCTTCGCCGAGGACGTGGATATGCTCCGGCGCATGCTGGAGGGCTGAGTTTTCCGGGCGCGTTCCGGCCAAGGCCTGCGCGCCGTTCCCCTCGACCCCCCTTTTGCTATAATGGCCGGACTGTCCCCAGGGGCTAGCCATCCATGAAACTCACCATCGAACGGGCCGCGCTTCTGAAGTCCTTGGGCCACGTGCAAAGCGTGGTCGAGCGGCGCAACACCATCCCCATCCTCGCCAACGTCAAGATTTCGGCCGCCGACGGGAAACTCGCGCTGAACGCGACCGACATGGACATCGAAATCGTCGAAAGCGTGGCGGCATCGGTCGCGGCCAAGGGCGCGACCACCGCGCCGGCGCACACCCTCTACGAAATCGCGCGCAAGCTGCCCGAAGGCGCCGAAGTCGAGATCGAAGCCGGCGGCGAGGGCAAGCTCACGGTCCGGGCCGGGCGCTCGCGCTTCCAGCTCTCCTGCCTGCCGGTCGAGGAGTTTCCGGTCATGGGCGGCGGGTCCTATGCCCACACCTTCCGCCTCGGCGCGGCGGATTTGCGCGGCACCATCGAGCGCACCCGCTTCGCCATCTCCAACGAGGAGACTCGTTACTATCTCAACGGCATCTATCTGCATCCCGCCAAGCGCGACAAGACCGCGGTGCTGCGCGCGGTCGCGACCGACGGCCACCGGCTCGCCAGCGTCGAGGTCCCGTTGCCCAAGGGGGCGTCGGGCATGCCCGGCGTGATCGTGCCGCGCAAGACCGTCAACGAGCTGCACCGGCTGATCGAGGAATCGGACGCCGAGGTCGAGATCGGCGTCTCGGAGACCAAGATCCGCTTCGCCCTCGACGGCGCCGAGATCGCTTCCAAGCTGATCGACGGCACGTTTCCAGACTACGAGCGGGTCATCCCCACCGGCAACGACAAGGAAATGGAGGTCAACCGCCGGACCTTCACCGAGGCGGTCGACCGCGTCACCGCCATCTCGAGCGAGAAATCCCGGGCGGTCAAACTCAAGCTCGGCAAGAACACCCTCGAACTTTCCGCCACCAGCGCGGAAAACGGCAGCGCCAGCGAGGAGATCGAGGTCGCCTACCAAGGCGCGGCGCTCGAAATCGGCTTCAATGCCCGCTACCTGCTCGACATCGCCCAGCAGATGACCGGCGATACCTTGCGGCTGTCCATGGCCGATGCCGCCTCGCCGACCGTGCTCGCGGACGCGGCGGACGCCGCCGGCCTCTACGTCCTGATGCCGATGCGGGTATGAACGCGGCGTCCTCGCTTCCGCCAATCCTTGCCCGCTCCGAACCCGCCCCAAGCGCGCCCCGCGAGGCGTTTTTCCTCGCCGCGCTGGCGCTGACCGATTTTCGCACCTACCCCCGACTCAGGTTCGAGCTTCCCGCCGGCCCGGGGCTGATCGCGCTCACCGGGCCGAACGGCGCGGGCAAGACCAACGTGCTCGAAGCGATCTCGTTCCTCGCCCCCGGCCGCGGCCTGCGCGCGGCCGGACTTCAGGACCCGACCCGCTGGGGCGCCTCCCCGGCGGCGCCCGGCCAGCGCCCGGCCTGGGCGGTGGCGGCGCGGGTTCGCGGACCCGCGGGGACCCGCGAGGTCGGCACCGGGCTCGATCCGGTTGCCACCGCGCCCGAACGCAGGCTGGTCCACGTCGACGGCACGCCCGCCCGCGTCCAGGGGCGCCTGGCCGAGGCGTTCGCGGTCCAGTGGTTGACGCCCCCCATGGAACGGCTCTTCCAGGACGGCGCGCGGACGCGGCGCAAATTCATCGATCGCGTCGCCGTCGGCCTCGATTCCCTGCACGCCGAGCGGGTGCAGAGCTACGAGCAGGCGGCGCGCGAACGAATCCGGCTATTGACCGGGCCTGCCGAAGCTTGCGATCCGGCGTGGCTCGCGGCGCTGGAAGCGCGGATGGCCGAAACCGGAACCGCGCTCGCGTGCGCGCGCATCGCGGCGGCGGAAAAGCTCGACGCCGCCTGCCTGGGCTCGCGCGGGCCGTTTCCCGGCGCGCGGGTCGCGATGGCGGGCGAGATCGAGGATTGGCTGGCTCAAGGTCCCGCGCTCGCGGCCGAAGAACGGCTGGCCCGGGCGCTCGCCCTCGCGCGCGGGCGCGACGCGGCTACCGGCGCGACCGGCGCCGGCCCGCAGCGGAGCGACATGGCCGTCCGCCACACCCTCAGGGACCAGCCGGCGGAACAGTGTTCGACCGGAGAGCAAAAAGCGCTTTTGGTCGCGCTTGTCCTGGGCGCGGCCGACGTGCTGGCGGCGGCGCGCGGCGCCCGGCCGGTCCTGCTGCTCGACGAGGTCGCGGCGCACCTCGATCGCCTCCGGCGCGAGGCCTTGTTCGCCTCGCTGCTCGATTCGGGCGCCCAGGTCTGGCTCGCCGGAGCCGACCGCGAACCTTTCGAGTCGCTCAGCGGCCGGGCGCGATTCTACGCGGTCGCCGAGGGCGCGATCGAACCCTTGCCCTGAAGCCTCGGCTGCGCGAATCTGACCTTCATGAACGCCAAAACCCCCGCCGTCGCCGGCAAGGCCCCGGACAAAGGCCCCGAGAAATCCCCCGAGAAATCCTACGACGCCGATTCGATCAAGGTGCTGCGCGGCCTCGATGCCGTGCGCAAGCGCCCCGGCATGTACATCGGCGATACCGACGACGGCACCGGGCTCCACCACATGGTCTACGAGGTGGTGGACAACGCCATCGACGAGGCGCTCGCCGGCTACTGCGACCGGGTCGACGTGGTGCTCAACGGCGACGGCTCGGTCACGGTGCGCGACAACGGCCGCGGCATTCCGACCGACCTGCACCCCGAGGAGAAGGTCTCGGCGGCCGAGGTCATCATGACCCAGCTCCACTCGGGCGGTAAATTCGACCAGAACTCCTACAAGGTTTCGGGCGGCCTGCACGGGGTCGGCGTTTCCGTGGTCAACGCGCTCTCCGAGTGGCTCGATTTGCGCATCTGGCGCTCAGGTTCCGAGCACCATGTCCGCTTCAAATACGGCGTCGCCGAGGCGCCGCTGAAAGTCGCGGGCGCGGCGCCCAAGACCGATCAGGCCAAGCCGCTGACCGGAACCGAGGTGACGTTTCTCGCCTCCAAGAAGATATTCACCAAGACCGAATACGACTTCGCCACCCTCGAACACCGGCTGCGCGAGCTCGCCTTCCTCAATTCCGGGGTGCGGCTCACCCTCACCGACGCGCGCAAGCCGGCGCCCGAGGTCGCGGACATGCACTACCAGGGCGGCCTCAAGGCGTTCGTCGACTGGCTCGACCGCTCCAAGAACGCGCTCGTTCCGACGGTCATCGTCAAGAACGAGAAGGACGGCCTCACGGTCGAGGCGGCGCTGCAATGGAACGACGCCTACCACGAGACCATGTTCTGCTTCACCAACAACATCCCGCAGCGCGACGGCGGCACCCATCTGGCCGGCTTCCGCAACGCGCTCACCCGCGCGATCGCCAAGTACGCCGAGGTTTCCGGCATCGCGCGCAAGGAGAAAATTCCGATCACCGGCGAAGACGCGCGCGAAGGGCTCACCTGCGTGCTCTCGCTCAAGGTGCCGGACCCCAAGTTCTCGTCCCAGACCAAGGACAAGCTGGTGTCCTCCGAGGTCCGCCCGGCGGTCGAGGGGATCATGGGCGAAGCGCTCGATTCCTGGTTCGAGGAGCACCCGACCGAGGCGCGCAAGGTGATCGGCAAGATCGTCGAGGCCGCGCTCGCGCGCGAGGCGGCGCGCAAGGCGCGCGAGCTGACCCGGCGCAAGGGCGCGCTCGACCTCTCGTCCTTGCCCGGCAAGCTCGCCGACTGCCAGGAACGCGACCCGGCCAAATCCGAGCTGTTCATCGTCGAGGGCGATTCGGCCGGCGGCTCGGCCAAGCAGGGCCGCGACCGCCGCACCCAGGCGATCTTGCCTCTGCGCGGCAAGATCCTGAACGTCGAGCGGGCCCGCTTCGACAAGATGCTGAGTTCGGCCGAGATCGGCACGCTGATCGCCGCGCTCGGCACCGGCATCGGCAGCGAGGACTTCGATATCGGCAAATGCCGCTACCACAAGATCATCATCATGACCGACGCCGACGTCGACGGCGCCCACATCCGCACCCTGCTGCTGACCTTCTTTTTCCGCCAGATGCGCGAGGTCGTCGATAAGGGCTATCTTTACGTCGCCCAGCCGCCGCTTTATCGGATCAAGCGCGGCACGGCCTCGGTCTATCTCAAGGACGACGCGGCGCTCGAGGACTATCTCGTCTCCGCGGTGATCGAGGAGGGCGCGGTGTTCGTTCCCTTCGACGGCCAGCAGATCGGCGGCGCGCACCTGCACGAGGTGGTGGACGCCGCCCGCCTCATCAAGGGTATGATCGCCCGCCTCGGCGCCCACGTCGCGATGCCGGTGCTGGAGCAGGCGGCGATCCTGAGCGCCCTCGATCCCCAAGTGCTCGCCGACCGCAAGCAGGCGGGCCAAGTCGCCGGCGTGATCGCCAAGCGCCTCGATGCCCTGGCGCCCGCGCCCGAGCGCGGCTGGAAGGGCGATGCGCTCGCCGACGGCAGCCTCGCGTTCGCGCGCACGCTCAGGGGAGTGTCCGAGCGCCATGTCATTGGCGGCGCGGTCATCCGTTCGGCCGATGCGATCAAGCTGAACGATCGCGCGGCCGAGCTGCAAAAGCTCTACGCCCGCCACGGCAAGCTCGAGGTCAAGGGCGAGACGATCCCGATCACCGGCCCGATCGCGCTGGTGGACGCGGTCACGGGGCTCGGGCGCAAGGGCCTTTCGATCCAGCGCTACAAGGGCTTGGGCGAGATGAACCCCTCTCAGCTCTGGGAAACGACGCTCGACGCCGAGGCGCGCACGCTTTTGCAGGTCAGGGTCAGCCACGCCGACGAGGCGGAAGAGGTCTTCTCCAAGCTGATGGGCGACGTGGTCGAGCCCCGGCGCGACTTCATCCAGCAAAACGCGCTCAAAGTCGCCAATCTGGACGTGTGAGCGGTCAGGCGGGCGTGGCGACATACTCCTCGCCCGCGCGCCCGTAGAAAAAGCCGTTGGCGAAGCCGACCTCGGACGGAACCAGGGGGCGGGTTTAGGCCAGCGCCTCGGCCCCGCCGATGCGGCCGTCGAGCAGGCGGCGGAAAACGCCGGCGATCGGGCCGTCGAGCAGGCGGCGGAAAACGCCGGCGATCG
>Ga0156275_1148_pt1 | contig 18692 bp, 20 predicted proteins | sample RifCSPlowO2_12_FD_107924 | JGI IMG/M metagenome (GOLD analysis project Ga0156275, IMG submission 107924) | Rhodospirillales bacterium RIFCSPLOWO2_12_FULL_67_15 | reverse complement strand
CGCCCTGCTCCGCCTTCTCGACGGCGCGAAGATTCCCAGGCCGCCGTTCGCGCCGCCGTTTCTGAAAGCCGGCCGGCTCGTCATCGCCCAAACCGCGAACATCCTGATGTATCTCGGCGCCCGGCACGGGCTCGCGCCCGCGAGCGAAGCCGGGAAATTGTGGGCGCACCAGTTGCAACTCACCATCGCCGACCTGATCCAGGAAGTTCACGACACCCACCATCCGATCTCGGGCAACCTTTATTACGAGGACCAGCGCCGGGAAGCGCGGCTTCGCGCCGCCGATTTCCTGAAAGCGCGCGCGCCCAAATATCTCGGTTATTTCGAGCGAATCCTGGCCCGGAATCCGGCATCCGGGCATCTGGCCGGGGCGCGGCCGACCTACCCCGATCTCTCGCTGTTCCAGGTCGTTTCGGGCCTGCGCTACGCCTTCCCCAACGCCATGGCGCGGCTCGAGAAAAAGCTTCCGCGCACCGTCGCCCTGCACCGGGCCGTCGCGGCGCGCCCGCGCGTCGCCGCTTATCTCGCCTCGGACCGCCGGATTCCGTTCAACCAGGAAGGCATTTTCCGCCACTATGCGGAGCTCGATGGAAAACCTTAGCCGCCGCGCGGTTCTGGCCGCGCTCGCGGGCCTCGGCGCGTCCGCATCTCTCGGCGCCGCGGCCAATGCCGCGCCGGGGCCGATGCTGAAACGGGCGATCCCCAAGACCGGCGAGGAGATCCCGGCGATCGGCATGGGCTCGTGGATCACCTTCAACGTCGGCGCCGACCCGGCGCTCCGCGATGCCCGCGCGAAGGTCCTGCAAGCCTTCTTCGACCGGGGCGGGGGCCTGATTGATTCATCGCCGATGTACGGCTCGTCCGAGGAGGTCATCGGCGACGGCCTGAAGCGCATCGCCAACGCGAACACCCTCTTTTCCGCGACCAAGGTGTGGATCTGGGGTCAGGCGCGCGGCATCCGGCAGATGGAGAATTCGCGCCGGCTGTGGGGCCTCGAGCGGTTCGACCTGATGCAAATCCACAACCTGCTCGATTGGGAGAGCCACCTCGAGACCCTGCTCGCGCACAAGGCCCAAGGCCGCATCCGCTACGTCGGCATAACCACCTCCCACGGCGAGCGGCACGAGGCGATGGCGAAAACGATGGCGGCGCAGCCGCTCGACTTCGTCCAGTTCACCTACAACATCCTCGATCGCGAGGCGGAACGGCGCCTGTTGCCGCTCGCGGCCGAGCGCCGGCTCGCGGTAATCGTCAACCGGCCTTTCCGCCAGGGGGATTTGTTCGACCGGTTCGCGCGCCGGCCGTTCCCTGAGTGGGCGGCCGAGTTCGACTGCGCCAACTGGGCGCAGTTCTTCCTCAAGTTCGTCGTCTCCCACCCGGCCGTCACCTGCGCGATCCCCGCGACCACGCGCGCGGACCACATGGCGGAGAACATGGGCGCGCTTCGCGGCCGGCTGCCAGATGCGAAGACGCGCGCGCGGATGATCCGCCACGTGGAGGGTTTGTAGCCGAAAATGTCGCCGCTCCGGTTGCTGTCCTTCTCCCCGGAAGCCTTTTTTTCCGTCTTCGAGCAGTACAACCGGGCGATCGGACCGGCGCCGGTCGTCGCCTACGCGCTCGGGCTCGCCGTTCTCGCGCTGGTCTTCCGGCCGGTTCCGGGAGCGGGAAGAATCGTCGCCGCGATCCTCGGCGTCATGTGGGCGTGGAACGGCGTCGCCTACCACCTGATGCACTTCGCCCAGATCAACTTCATGGCCCCGATCTTCGCCGCGTTCTTCGTCGTCCAGGGATTGCTCTTCGCCTGGACCGGGGTGGTCCGGGGAAAAATCGCCTTCCGCTTCCGCCCCGATCCCGTCGGCTGGACGGGGTTGGGCCTCGCGGTCTTCGCCCTGGCGGTTTATCCCCTCCTGGGCGCGCTCGCGGGCCACGGCTGGCCGCGCGCGGCGATGTTCGGGGTTTCACCCTGTCCGACGACGATCTTCACCCTCGGCCTGCTGCTGACGATCGAGGGCCGGACGCCGTTGCATCTGGTCGCGATCCCGGTGCTCTGGTCGCTCGTCGCCGGCACGGCGGTTTGGCTGCTCGACGTCCCCGAAGACCTGGCACTTCCCCTCGCCGGGCTCGTCGCGCTCGGGCTCGTTTTCCGGAAGAACCGGCAGACCCGGAGCCGGCCGCGCCCCGGTAGGGGCGCAACATGAATATGCGCGGCGGGATTCGCCGCCGCGCTCCGGAGTTCGCGGCGGCGGCCCGAACAACGCCCCCTAGTTCGAGGGAGCGGGTCGCTCCGCGATCATGAAGGCACGCACCATTATGACGATGAGAATCACGAAGACCACGAAGGCGGGGAGGACGCCGACGACCCACGGCATATTCAGCCAATACACCGTGCAGGTGTAGCCGAGGGTGTAAAACGATACGAGGGAGACGTAGAAAAAGGTCTTGGCGTGGCCCTGGAGCGTGGTCGACTTGTTCCACATCCAGACGCTGGCGCCGATCAGAACGGGCCAGCCAATACCGAACGCGATAAACGCGAAGACGTTTTGCATGTGCTGCTCCTTTGGCGATTTCCCATGCCACGAGTGGTTCGCGGTCGGACTCCCAAACAATTTCCGTCATTCGCGAAGTCAACGCGCGGCAGAGGTACAATATTACCTTATAACGAAGCGGTATATGGATATTACTTTCAACAACGCGGCCGCGCCGCCGGGCGTATCCGCGGCGGCGGGCGCCTGTTAGAATCGCGCCATGGCCGATTCCCCTTTGCCGCGCTCGCCGTTAGCGGCGAACTTCGATTTCGCCGAAGCGGCCCCCATCCGGCCGATCGCGCCGGAGGAACTCGCGCGGACCCTCGCCGCCCACGAGCGCTATGTCGAATCCGCGCAGCGGTCGGGAAAGCGGGCCAATCTCGACTCCGCCGATCTCGCCGGCAAAATCTTCGCCGGCATGAAGCTGCGGCGCATCCGCCTCTGCCGGGCGAATCTGACCGAATCGGATTTCGCCGGCGCCGATCTCCGGCGCGCGCTCCTGATCGGGGCGACGCTGAAGCGCGGGTGTCTCGCCGCCGCCGACCTGACGCGCGGGCGGCTCGGAGGAATCAACATGGCCGGCGCCGATTGCGCGGGCGTCCGCCTCGCCGAAGCTGACGTCGAGTTCGGGATTCTCGCCAACGCCGACTTGCGCGACGCCGATTGCCGCGACGCCGACATGAGCGGCGCGGTTCTCGATGGCGCCGACTTGCGCGGGGCGGATTTGCGCCGGACCAACCTGCGCGGCGCGTCGTTCCAAAAGACCCGTCTTGGCGGCGCGGACCTGCGCGAGGCCCGCATGGGCGGCGCGATCTTCGCCCACACCTCCTTCGCCGGTGCCGATCTTCGCGGCGCCTATCTGCGGGCGGCGAAGTTCCGCCGCGTCGATCTGTCGGGCGCCGATCTCCGGGGCGCGCAGGGACTGACCCGGGAGCAGATCGACAACGCTATCCGGGACGCGAATACGCGGCTGCCCCCCGGCTTGAGCGCGGAGATGGAAGATGGCGAATGACGATCAGGTGGTTTTGCTGACGCGGGGAGCCCGGCCGTGGAACGCTTGGCGGGCGGAACGGACGGCGGCGGTGGACCTTTCCGGCGGCGCGCTGCGCGGCCTCGACCTGACGGAAGCCGATCTTTCCGGCGCCGACCTCAGCGGCGCCGACCTGCGCGGCGCCAATCTCGGCGGCGCCAATCTCGCCGGCGCGCGGCTCGCGGGCGCCAATCTGTTCAAGACCAGGTTGGACGGTGCCGATCTGAGCGCGGCCGATCTCCGCGGCGCGCGGTTTCTGCACTGCGCCCAACTCGAAGCCGCGCGCAATTGGCAGGCGGCCTCCCGCGACGACGAGCTGGCGTGCGGAGCGGCGATTCCGAACCGTTGTTATCGCGGCGGCGCCATGCGCGGATCGATTGTCCTAGCTCTCGCCTTCGCGGCCGCCGCTTGCCAATCGCAAATCCCGCACGGGACAGGTCCGATAACGATTCAACCGAACGTGCAGTTGTCGTTGCAACGATACCTCGACCACCAGGTTCCGATCGTATTCCTGGTCAACGCCGACGGCTCGATCTCCTACAGCAGGTACTGCCCGCACCTTCGCTGCGAACCGGATCCCTTATATATGTTAGCGGAGATAAGATGCGCGGAGCGCGCGGGAAAGCCCTGCAAGATATTCGCCGAAGGTCGAACGATCGCATGGCAGGGGCCGGTCGCGTACGCGTCCTTGGGCGAGGGGCCCGTCGCCGGCGCGACCGTCGACTGGGGCGAGATCGGCACGCTCCACGGCTTGAAGATCGACGGCCTCGCCTCGGGAGCCGGGACCTTTTCGGGAAAAATCCGGGATAGCGCTTGCGCCGGCGCGATCGACGTCCGGTCGAAGTCGTGGCGGCTCGAATGCGGAAGCGACCTGCGCGCGGCGGCGGGCGAATCCCCGCCGCCATCATCAAATCGCCGCGAGGATTCGCTCGCGGCGGCGGGCTCGCTTTCCAAGGCGGGCTCCGGCCAATGGGCCGGCTTCGGGTGGAGCGACCGGGATCTGCCGGTCCGCCTCTTCGTCACCTTGGATATCGCGCTTGGCCGCGGATCGGGCGCTCCCGGCGCGACGGCGGCGGCGTTTCCGAATCTGCCGCCGACGTTCGAGGAGCCCGCGCCACCGCGGATCGAGAACGGTAGGAAGATCAATCGAGAATGAACGTGATTTCCATCGTCACCCGGTACTCGACGATCTTGCCGTTGGCGACCTTGGCCTTCTCGGTCAGGACCTCGAGGCCGGTGATGCCGTGGAGCGTCTTGGCGGCGCGCTTGAGGCCCTCGGCGACGGCGTCCTGGAATCCCTTGTTCGAGGCGGCGGTGATCTTGGTGACGCGAGCGACGGCCATGGCATCCTCCCTTGTTGGCGGTTTTGACTTCAGCGCGCGGTGGTGATGTAGTCGCGGAGCACGTTGGCCTCCAGCTCCGCGTTCTCGAGGCGGCTTTTGACCACGTCGCCGATGCTGATCATGCCGGCGAGCCGGCCGCCCTCCATCACCGGCAGATGGCGGGTCCGGCCCTGGGTCATCTTGATCATCACCTCCTTGATGCTTTCCGAGGGCGCGCAGGTCAGCACCCGTTTCGTCATCACCTCGCGGACCTGCATCGCGAGCAGTTCGGACCCGTGCGCGGACAGCCCATGGACGATGTCGCGCTCGGTGATGATGCCTTCGGGGCGGATCCCGTCGGTGCTCACCACCATGGCGCCGACCTTCTCGAGCTTGATTCGCCTGATGAACGTGGAAATGGCCTCCTCGGGCCGGACCGTGAGGACGCGCGTCCCCTTCGCCTTCAGGATGTCGCTGACTTGCATGGCCTCGGCCTCCCCGAGTTCGGTCCCGCACCGGCTCTCGATGCAAGAGGGGCCCCAGGATACAGGAATTCGCGGACTTTTGCGCGGGTCGCGAGGCCGTTATTTCCGCTCCGCGCCCTTCGCCGCCAATTCCGCGATGAAGGGCGGAAGCTCGAACGCGCCGACGTGAATCCCGGGGGTGTAATAGCGGGTCTTGAACCCGGCCGCCTTGAAGCGGCGTTCCAGGACGCGGCGCGAAACGCGGCGAAGCCCGGGTGCGTCGCTCGCCCAGGCGAGCGTCATCATTCCGCCGATGTAGGTCGGCACGACCAGATAATAGAACGTCACGTCCTTGAAGATGCCGCCGAGGCGGCGCCGCGTGGTGACGACCTCCTCGGGCTGGAAGAAGGGCACTCCGTTCTGGGTCACGATCAGGCCGCCCTTTTTCAGGATGCGCCGGCAGTTGCGGTAGAACTCGTCGGTGAACAGAACCTCGCCCGGCCCGATCGGGTCGGTCGAATCGACCAGGATCGCGTCGAATTTGCGCTTCGCTTTGCGCACGTAGTCGATGCCGTCGCCGATGATGACCTCGGCGCGGGGGTCCTTGAACGCGCCGCCGTTCAGGCCGGGCATGTGGCGGGTGCATTCCTCGACCACGTCGCCGTCGATCTCCACCATCACCGCCCGGCGCACGCTTCGATGGCGGAGCGATTCGCGCAGGATGCCGCCGTCGCCGGCGCCGATGATGAGCAGATCGCGGACCCGCCCGTGCGCGAACAGGGGAAGATGCGTCATCATCTCGTGGTAGACGAACTCGTCCGCTTCGGTCGTCTGGATGATGCCGTCGAGCGCGAGTACCCGGCCGAAATGCCGGGTCTCGAAGATGACCAGTTCCTGGAAGGGGGTTCGTTTTGCGACGATCGTCCGGACGACTTCGAACCGCTGCCCGTAACCCTTCTTGGTGAAGTGGGTGTGCAGCCGTTCTTGGTACCAGCCGGACCCGCCCGCAGGCGGGGAACGGCGCTTCACGGAGTCAGGCCGCGCTTGTGTTCCGTCAACTGGACGCTTCCGGCGCGGAAGGCCTCGCGCAGGACCGGGATCGAGAGGTAGGCGTCGCACTTGCCGCACATGAAGATGTCGATCGCGGCGTAGTGGCGTTCCGGCCAGGTGTGGATGCTGATGTGCGATTCGGCCAGGACCACGACGCCCGACACCCCGCCGCTGGGCGCGAAATGATGGATGTGGGTGTGGAGCACGGTGGCGGAGGCCGCGCGCGCGGCGCGCTCGAGCACGGCGGCGATGAACTTCGGGTCGTCGAGGCGGCTCGCCTGCCACAGATCGAGAATGAGGTGGGTGCCGGCGAACTTCACGCCGTCCCGCTCGACGAAGTAGTCGTTTTTATTCTCGACCACCGGATAGACCGGCTTGGGCTTCGTCGTGGCGCTTGGGCCACGCGCAAGCCCGCCGGCGGATTTGGCTGAAACGAATTTCGTCTCCGGGACGATCTTGGCGACCGCGCTCTTCGGCATCTCGTAACCCTCGCTCGATCCAGAGAAGCGAGCCTGAAAACCAGGCAATTATTCGCTAATAAGTCCATTGCGTTCGCGATGCAAGCGATTTTAGAACCCGCGGACGTTTTTTGCCGCGCGGCCCAAGTCGGTAAACAAAGTTAACGCGATTCAGTTGATGCCGGAGAGCCCCTGCTCGCGCAGTCGCTCCTTGTAGGCGGAGAGGAACGTCTGGAAGCCCTGGACTTCCTTGACCTCGGCGGGGACGTCGGCGCGGCCCACGCCCATCAGCGCCGACTGGCCGGCGATCAACTCGAAGCCCTGGGCAAGCTCGGATCGGGCCATGGCTTCGCCGTACTCGGCCCGGAGCCGCGCGACCCCGCGCTCGTTGCCGGCGAGCGTCAAGGCGACCGCCAGGTTGAAGACGTAGCCGGCCTGGGCCTTGGTGAGCGGCCGGCGCGGCTCGGCCTTGGCCTCGCGGAGCACCCGTTGCAGCCCCTGGACGGTCCGCTCCCAGTCCTGGGCTTCCCAATAGACCTCGGCCTTCAGGAGCTCGCCATCGAGACTCTTGTCGTCCTTGAGGGCGGCGAGCGCCGCCGCCCCGTCGCCTTTGGCCATCAAGGCTTTGGCGCGGAGATGCAAGCGTTGCGCCGCGAGATCGGGGGGCAGGTCGGGCTCGTCGGTCAGGCGGAGCGCGCCCAGCGCCTCGTCGGGCTTGCGGTCCAGGAGATAGACCAGGGCGAGCTGGTTTCCGATCCGGGTCCTCTCCACCCCCTTCAAGCGGAATTCGACCTGGCCCCGCAGCAATTCGGCGGCGCGGTCGAGGAGGTCGACCTTGGTCAGCCGGTCGGCGAGCTTGCGGATCATCTCGTCGCCGCGGCCGCCGACCGGGGTCAGCTCGCGGAACTCCTCGAACAGCGCGATCGCCGAGACCGGCGACAGCTTGTCGGCTTCGTCCTCCAGGAACAGGCTGGTGAAGGCGTCCGCCATCTGCAGGGTCACCTCGGGCGCGCGGGCGTGCTCGCGGAAATTGGTGGCGGCCTGGCGCAGCGTCCGGAGCCCTTCGCGGTAGTCTTCCGCCTCGAGATAGAGGGTGCCGAGACGGCGGAGATGCGCGAACTCCATATCGTCGCCGCGCCACGCGTAGCGAAGGTTTTCCAGCGCCTCGATCGCCTCGATCCGGTCGATCTGCTCGAGCTTGAGCCTCAACTCGATGCGGTCGCGGGTGGCGCGGAAGCTGGCCAGGCGGTCGGGCCCCTTGCCCACCGCCTCCCATTTCTCCAGCGCCTTGTCGAAATCGCCGGTGAGCTCGAAGATTCGGCCTTCCAGGTAATCGACGTGGGCCCGCTGCGGGGGCGTCGGCCCCGCCGCCAGCAACGATTCCAGGTAGAAGACCGCGACCTTGAAATCGCCGAGATCGACGGCGGTTTCGGCGACGATCAGGCCGAGCGGCAGGGCGAGCGCGCGGGGATAGAAGCGGATGATCGACCCGACGCGGCGCAGCTCGCGCGCGGCGTAGGCCCGGTCGCCCGAAATCGCCTCGACGACGGAGCGCCAGAACAGGCCCTCGTCCAGACCATCGAGGTTCTTGTCGGCGAAATCCTCCCGCGCCTCGGCGATTCGTCCCATCAGGAACCGGGTCCCGCCGCGGATCAGGCGGAATTCGGCGCTGTTCGCGACCTCCGCCCGTTCCGCCACCGCCGCCTCGATGACCCCGATCGCCTCGGCGGCGAACCCGTTGGTGAAGAAAAACCGGATCAGATCCAGCCGCGCGCGCTCGCGCGCCTCGCCCGGTTTGGCCTGCGCGATATCGAGTTGCAGCCGCTGGCGGCGCGGGACGAAGCTCGCTTGGTCCGCTATCCGCCACTTGTCGAGATCGAGCACGCGCGACAGCGGCCGGTTCAGGCCGAACACGATCTGGGCCTCGGCTTCGGGCGGGACTTCGGACAAGGCGAGACCGTCGGGGCTCGTGATCTCCACGCCCTGAGGAACGGCCCGGACCTGAAGATTGTCGATGCGGGGCCGGACGGCCACGCCCTGGCCGGTCGGGAGCAGAGCGAAATGGGCGAACTCGTAGGGGTACGCCATCCCGTAGGACGCGGGCAGGGTCGGCACGACTATCAGGTTGTCGCCGGCCTCGGGATCGGTGACGGCGAACACCGTCGTCGCTTCCGACACCGGGACCAAAACCCGGCCGCGCCGCGTTTGCGGCTGGACGTTGACGTCGAGGCGATTGGCCGCCTCGACCGGCTGGCGATAGAATTCGAGCAGCCAGCTCAGGCCGTCGCGCCGGGGCACGGGATTGATCCCGGCGACCGCATCCAGGCGCAGGATGGTGGCGCCTTCGTGGGGAATTTGACTGACCGCGCGCACCACGTTTCCGCCGGCGTCGCGCAAGCGATCGAGATCGGGCTTGCTTGGGCGGTCGAACACCACCCACAGCGCGCCGGCGCGGCGGAATACGGCAAGTCCGGCCGGCCTATCCCAGTCGAACCGGAGCGTCACCCCGGCCGGGGGGCCGGTCGCCTCCGAGCGGGCGGCGCCGGCCGCCTGGGAAGGCGCCTCGTGTTCGCGGATCACCACCTCGGGCGCGCCCGGAACCAGCGACACCGGCTTGCCCCCGGGGGTCTCCGCCGGAGGCGGCGCGGGTTGAGCGCGGGCCGCAGGCGCGGGCGGTTGGGCGCGGGCCGCCGGCGCAGCAGGGGGCTCCGTCCGGGGAGCGGCCTGGGCGGCCGGGCGCGATGGCAGCGCATCGGCGGGCCTGGCCGCCGGGCGCGCAGGCGCCAAAACCCCAAGACCCGGCGGCGAATCGAGCGCCCGGCCTTTCGTTTGGGCGGCCTCAGCCGCCGGAGCTTCGGCGAAAGAGGGCGAAGGAAGGTCGGCCGCGAGAATATCCACGACCACGCGGGTGCCGGCGAGGAAATGGTTGACCACCGCGCCGGGCGCGATGGCCAGCGTCAGGACCGACGATGCCGGCGAAGATTCGGCCGAGGCCGCGAGCACGCGCGGAGGCGGATTGGTGGCGATTCGGCCCAATTCGAGGCTCGCCGGGCGGTCGAAAAACAGCGTCAGCGTATCGCCCTGGCGATCGAGGGCGTAGGCCACCGGGGCCTGCCAGTCGATCACCAGGCGCGTCTTGTCGGAGTGAATCCCGGCGCGCACGCGCACCCGTTCGGCGATCGAAGCCGGGGCCGCGGGGGCCGGGGGCTCCTTCGCGGCTTGCGCCCGGTCTTTCGTTTGGGCGGCTTCCGCCGCCGGGCGCGCAGGCGCCTTGTCGAGGAGATCGACCACCACCGCCGAGTCGTTGCGGAACGTCCGGAGGCCGAAGTCGCCGGCGAGCGCGAACGACACCGACCGGCCGTCCGCGCCGGGCGCGGCGTCCTTGAGGTAGCGCCGCAGAATCCGAAGCGCCTGGGCGTAGTCCGCCTCGATCTCGCGCTCGAAGGCGACCACCAGCCGGCCGCCCTGGATTTCCGCCCGGTACGGGACCGGCTGGCTCCAGGCGAAGACGATTCGGCCGTAATCGGGATGGGAGCCGACGCGAATCGGAACCGCATCGGCGAACGCCGACCCGAGGGCGGCCGGCGCCAGCACGGCCCCGAGCGCGGCGCGGACCAGCACTTTCCGCGCGGTTCCCGTCCAAGCTCTGGTGCGTGCGTCGCTCGCCATGCGAATCGTTTGTCCCTCTTTCCCGCCGGGCGCGCAAGCGCCGGGCGCGCAGGCGCCAAAACCCCAAGACCCGGCGGCACCGTTCGCGCCCGGTCTCTTGTTTGGGCGGCCTGCGCCGCCGGGCACGGACCAACGTGCGCCGCGCGGCCGATTCCGGCCGCCGCCCGTCCTTTTCCTCGCGCCGCTCCTATCGGCCGGGGCCGAAAAGCAGCGCGTCTATTTCTTCCTGGGTTTTGGCGGCGGACTTGAGTTGCGGCCCATGGAGAAGATCCGCATCGGTGATGAGCTTCTTCGCCCCGCCGTCCGTGGTTTTTGCTTTGGCTAGGCCTGCGGTCTTGGCCGGGCGCGCGTCAACATCGGGGCCGAAGGCCGCGACCATGGCGTCCACCCGCTCCTCGATCTGCTTCAAGGCTTTGACCACCTTGGTGATGCGCTGGCCGGTGATGTCCTGGAAGCCGCAGGCTTCGTAGATTTTAGTCGTGACGTCCATCAACTGGGCGCTGGCGTCGCCCGTGAGCGTCCCCATGACCTTATCGATCGTCTCGGTCGCATCCATGATGTCGTTGGTGGCGACCGCGGTCGCCTCGATGATGGCGTCGAGTTCGTCGGTGGCGGTCGGGATGAATTCCTTCTTCACCTCGTCGGTTCTGACCGCGACGATTCCGGAGCGGGCGGCGTGGATGAAATCGGAGAGCCGCCGGATTTCGGCGCGCAGCTTTCGGCTGCGGGCGGAGATCCGGGTCCCGGCCGCGAGAATGTCGTCGACGACGGCGACCGCGTCCTTGGCCGGAACCGTGCCGTCGCGTCGGGAACGGAGTCTGGAAATGCGGGTGCGCAGTTCCGCGGCGCGGACGCGGGCGCCGGCGCCGCCGGATGCTTTTTGTTTTTTCTTCCCTCGAGCCATCAAAATTCGCCGAGCACGCTCACCAGCTTGGCTCTCAGAGTCTCCGAGTTGAAAGGCTTGACGATGTAATTCGACACGCCCGCTTCCTTGGCGGTGATCACGTTTTCGGATTTGCTTTCCGCCGTGATCATGATGAAGGGAATGCTTTTGAGCGCGGGGTCGGCGCGCACTTCGCGCAGCAACTGGATGCCGGTCATCGGCTCCATGTTCCAGTCCGAGATGACCAAGCCGAATTTTTCCTTGCGCAGCAGCGCGAGCGCGGTCGAGCCGTCCTTGGCTTCCTCGACGTTGAGGAACTCAAGCTGTTTCAGAAGGTTGCGCAGAATCCTGAGCATGGTCTGGTAGTCGTCCACGATCAGGACCTTCATGTTTTTGTCGACCGCCATTTTCAGCCCTCTGCTGCCGGAAGGGAACGTTCACGCCGGTTCATTTTCCAAACTCTCCCGCACGCGTTCTTGCCGCCCCGGCTCGAATCGAGAACCCGTCAATGGCCGCGCTCCCGGCTTCCTCGCGCGTCCCCTTGAAGAAATTACATGGGGATGGGAATCAGTTTATTCCATGCATGGCTTAAGGCAACCCCCTCCGCGAAGGCCGGCGTGCGCTTTTTCATGGGGAAAAACCCGTATCCGCCGAGACCACTCGTGGGCGGCTAGCCGCCGGCGCCGAGACCGCCCTCGGGAAGCTGGCGCAGGCGCGAAAGCTCCACCGTCACCTCGCGCGCTTTCTGGGGGTTCATGGACGCAAGGATCGGCGCGAGACGGCGGCTGTTGATCCGCTCCACCACCATCAGCAGCACGTCCATCTCCAGTTCCTCGAAGATCTTCGCCGCTTCCTTCGGCTTCATGCTCTCGTAGATTTTCACCAGGCTCGCGACTTTCTTTTCCTGCTGGTCGTCGTAGGCCGCGAGCAGCCGCTCGATGGTGGCCTGGAGGTTCTTCATCTCCTCCACTTTCTTGTCGATCCGCGTTTCGGCCGCCTTGAGGATGGCGCCGCGGACCTCGATCTCCTGTTCGCGCTTCTCGACCCGGTCGCGCCGCTCGGCGAGTTGCTGAAGGAGGTCCATTTCGGCTTGGGTGAGCAGCGCCGGATCGTCGCCGAGCTTGCGCATGGGCCGGCCCCGGGTCGCGTCGCGCGGCCGGGCCGCGGCTTCGCCCTCGGCCGGGCCTTCCGCCTCGGCGTCCGCCACTGGCGGCACCACAAGCGTGGCCCCGGCCGGCGGCGGCGACGGCGGAGCCTGCTGCTGGGCGGTCGCGTCCGCGACGCTCACGCCTTCGAGAATATCGACGATGTCGCGCCAGACGTCGCCGGCCCGAACCGTCAAGAGCAGCGCGGCGAAAAAAATGGTGACGGGAAGAAAGCGGAAGCGGGGGAGGAATTTCATGTGGATCTCGGCTCGTTAGGGGCGGTGCGGCCTCTCAGCCCGCGGAACGGATGGCTTTGAGCAACTCCCGCTCGGCTTCCGAACGGGGTTCGATGCCGTCCTCGAATTCCGAGGCGCCCGGAGCCGCCGCCGGCGCCGGACCGAAGGGCGTCTTGGGGCGCGCGGAACGGATCGCACCCTCGAGACGGTCGGCGGTGGAGTTGGCCCGGTCGATCAGGAAGGCGAGATCGTCGCGCAGCCCTTGCGCCTTGTTGACCCGCTCGTGCAGCGTCTCGGCCCCGGTCTTGACGCGGCCGATGCTGTCCTCGGCCTTGAGCGTGGCCTGGGCGAAGGTGGCGGCGAGCCGCTCCAGTTCCGTCTTGTTGCGCCGGAGCGCGGTCAGCTTCCGGTTCAGCACGACCGCGTAGCCGATGGTCACGGCGAGAAACGCGATCAGCACCACGTCCAGGATCAAGGTGAAGTTCACGGCCTTACCCTTTCTGTTTCTCGATGCGCCCTTCGATGCAAATCGCGATCTTGTTGCCCCGCCGGCCCATGCGGCCGGTGTACATCGGCACTTTTCCGCATTCCAGCTCGACCAGCGAATCGGGCGTCGCGTTGAGCAGGATTTGCGAGCCGACCTTGAATTTGAAAACATCGCTCAACATCATGGTTTGTCGATCGACCACCACCTCCAGATCGACGTCGGTGCGCCAGAGTTCCTCGGCCAGGTGCGTCTCCCAAATCGAGTCGCGGCCGAATTTTTCGCCCATGAACATCTGCAGCAGGAGTTCGCGCACCGGCTCCAGCGTGGCGTAGGGCAGCAGCAATTCGAGCCGGCCGCCGCGGTCCTCCATGTCGATGCGCAGGCGCGCGACGATGGCCGCGTTCGACGGGCGCGAGATGGTGGCGAAGCGCGGGTTCGTCTCCAGCCGCTCGAAGCGGAAGCTGACCGGGCTCAACGGCTCGAACGCCGACGACAGATCGCCGAGCATGACGTGGATCATGCGCTCGACGAGCGAGCGCTCGATGGTGGTGTAAGGGCGGCCCTCGATGCGCATCGCCGCGGTGCCGCGCCGCCCACCCAGCAGCACGTCCACGATCGAGTAGATGAGCGACGAATCGACCGTCATCAGGCCGTAGTTGTCCCATTCCTCCGCCTTGAAAACGCCGAGCATGGCCGGCAGCGGGATCGAATTGAGATAATCGCCGAAGCGGATCGAGGCAATGTTGTCGAGCGAAACCTCGACGTTGTCGGAGGTGAAGTTGCGCAAGGAGGTGGACATCAGGCGCACGAGCCGGTCGAAGACGACTTCCAGCATCGGAAGCCGTTCGTAAGACACCATGCCGCTCGAGAGGATCGCCTGGATCCCGGCCTTTTCCGAGACATCCTGTTGTTCGTCGTCGAACCCAAGCAGGCTGTCGATTTCGTCTTGGTTGAGGACGCGGGTGGATTCGCGGCCCGCCGGCCCGGCGGCCGCGCCGCCGCCGCCGCCCGCGACCATGGCTTCCCATTCGGCGGCGAGATCGTCCTGATTGTCGCCCCCGCCACCGCCCTCGGGCTTGGCGCCGCCCTCGGGCTTGGCGCCGCCTTGCTGGGCAACTTGGTCGGTCGCGTCGTCGCCTGGAGCCATTGTCCCTAATCCTTGTCCGCGAGCTTGCGCTCGGGCTTCTTTTTTCGCCGCCGGCTACTGGATCAAGATTTCCTTGAACAAGACGTCGTTGACCTGCGCAGGGGCGGCGGCGGTGTTGACCCGGAGCAGCATCTCCTCGCGCAGCCGGTACATGCCGATGGAGCCCCTCAGATCTTCGATCCTCAGCTCGCGCAGATAGACCTGGAAGTTGTCGATGATGCGCGGCATCAGCTTTTCGACCATCGGGACGTGTTCCTTTTTCTCCACTTCCAGCGTCACTTTCATTTTGATGAACGTGGACCGCCGGCCGCCGGTGTTCAGATTCACGAGCAGTTCGGGCAGGTCCATGAACACCGTCTCCTTCCCCTGGATGCCCGCTTCGGCCGGCGCGCGCTCCTTGCCGGTGAGCTTGCTGATCAGGGGGTCCATGTACCCCAGGAAATACGCCCCCGCGACCCCGCCAACCACCAGGAACACCGCCACAGCGATTACGATCAGGAGCCGCTTGCGCCCGGCGGGCGATGCCCCGGTTTCTTCTTCGCCCTCCGCGCTCCATTCTTGGTCCTGGGGCGGTTCTTCGTCTTCGTCGCGTTCCGCCATCGCTCGCTCGCTCGCGGGCGGTCAACCGCCCCTCTCCTCGGCCTCGACCCTCGGACCTGGATGCCGATGGTAAGGGCGATTGGTTAACAAAAGGTTGAAGGCCGCAAGCGAAGGCCCCCTTCACGGGCTTTCGCCGGCCTAACGGCATAAAACACAAACAGGAAATATGGCTACACCTTTGTTAACCATAGCCGAAAAATCGGCCCTTCGCCACCCGCGCGCCCGCCGATGATCGTGCCCCGGGGGTCCGCCAGGCACTGACGGGCTTGGGCAAATTCTTCCCCCGGCGTTTGGACGAAAACGCTCCCCGCTTCGGGAATTCAGCCCCCGATCATCCGCATCCATCTGAATTCAAACGATAAACGTACTTGGCATGACCCGTGCATAATTCGGGTGCGGTCGCGTTTGACCCACGGCTCAACAACAACCGCCGGGGTCCGAGGCGCGGCCGGAGAGCGAGCCCGCATACGGGTGCGGGTTGGTCGAGTGAACGGAAGACGCCGCGCTTGGGCATGCGAATCCCGCCGCGGCTGAAAGGGAACTTGAAGTCATGGAAACCACGTCGCTGATCTCGCTGTCGCGCCAGACCGGCCTGCGCCGGCAACTGGAGGTGGTCGCCAACAATCTCGCCAACATGAACACCGTCGGGTTCAAGGGCGAGAATATGATGTTCGTCGACCATTTCGTCCGCAGTTCCGGCGGCGAGAATCCCTTCCCGCAGAAACTCCATTTCGTCCGCGACGTCGCCACCTTCCGCGATACGACCGAAGGGGAGATCACCCAGACCAACAACGTCCTTGACGTCGCGATCGCCGGGCCCGGGTACTTCGCCGTCCAGACCCCGGACGGCGAGCGTTACACCCGCAACGGCCGGTTCCAGCTCGACCAGTCCGGCCAGCTCGTGACCCAGGAGGGCTTCGCCGTTCTCACCGAAGGCGGGCCGATCGTGCTGGGGCCCAGGGACACTACGGTCAACATTGCGCGCGACGGCACGGTCGCGAGCGAAACCGGACAGCTCGGCAAGCTCAGGGTCGTGACCTTCGACAACGAGGCGGCCCTGCGTCAGGTCGGCAACACCCTGTTCCGATCCGACGAGGCGCCCCGCACCGGCGACAAGCCGACCGTCGTCCAGGGCGCGCTCGAAGCCTCGAACGTCCAGCCGATCGTCGAGATCACGCGGATGATCGAGGTGCAGCGGTCTTACGAATCGCTCGCGCGCTTCATCGACCGCGAGGACGAACGCATCCGGAATGTGATCCGCGACCTCGGCCAGCTCGCCTGAGGCCCCGGCCGCCGAACCGAACCAGGACAACGACAAGAGAAGGAACACCGCCATGAGATCCCTGAGCATCGCCGCCACCGGCATGTTGGCGCAGCAACGCAACGTCGAGGTCGTCTCCAACAACCTCGCCAATATGAACACCACGGCGTACATGCGCCGGCGCACCGAATTCCAGGACCTGCTCTACCAGAATCTGCGCCGGGTCGGCACCGCCTCGTCGGACGCCGGCACCGTCGTGCCTTCGGGCGTGCAGCTCGGCCTCGGCGTCAAGCTCGCCGCGGTCTACCGCATCCACGAACAAGGAAACCTGACCGCGACCGACAACACCTTCGACCTCGCCGTCCAGGGTCGCGGCTATTTCCGGGTGCAGTTGCCGACCGGGGAAACCGCCTATACCCGCGACGGCACCTTCCAGCTCGACGCCACCGGGAAAGTCGTGAACCACGACGGCTATACCGTGCTGCCGACGATCACCGTCCCCAACACCGCCGTCGACGTCACCGTCAACCAGAGCGGCCAGGTGCTGGTCAAGCTGCAAGGGCAGGTGACGCTCAGCAACGTCGGGCAGCTTCAGGTCGCCATCTTCCCCAACGAGGCGGGCCTGAATTCGATCGGCGGCAACCTCTATCTGGAATCGCCGGCTTCGGGCGCGCCCGTCGCCGGCAACCCGGCGAGCACGGGCTTCGGCTCGATCCTGCAGGGCTTCCTCGAGACCTCCAACGTCAATCCGGTGGAAGAAATTTCCAACCTGATCTCGGCGCAGCGCGCCTACGAAATGAACTCCAAGGTCATCAAGGCCTCGGACGACATGATGGGCACGCTCTCGCAATTGCGCTGACGCGAAAGGCCGGTCGGTCATGATCCGCAACACCATCGCCCTCGCGCTTGCCGCCGGGTTTGTCTTCGCCGCCGCTTCGGCCGCGGCCGGCGGCGAAAGCCGCCCAAACAAGGAATCGGGGGTGAAAATCGCCGCCGGGCCCTCGAGTATGAACGCCTTCGAACCCCGAAGCATCACGCTCGCCGGATCGGGCGTCACGGTCAACGAGCCGCTCGTGCGCCTCGGCGACGTCTTCGCCGGCGCCGACGCCAAGACCGCGGCGAACGCCGTCGCCTATGCGCCGCCGCCGGGCAAGCGCCTGGTGCTGGACGCCCAATGGCTGACCCGCACCGCCCGCCGCCACAACCTCGTCTGGCAGCCGGCCGGCCCCAACGAGCACGTCGTCGTCCAGCGCCAGAGCTTCGTCGTCGGTCGCGAGGACGTGGAAAGACGGGTGCGCGCCCTGCTCGCCGAACGCCTGCCCGGCACCGACCTCGCGGTCGAGCTGTTCAACGCCAACTTCCGCCTCCACGCCGCCGGCGACGCGAACGACACCTTCGCTCTCGAGGACCTCTCCTTCGACGCGGTCACGCGCCGGTTCGAGGCCATCGTCGCCGCGCCCGCCGGATCGACGATGGCGTATCGCGCGCGCGTCAGCGGCCGCGTGCACAAGATGTTCGCCGTGCCGGTGCCGAAGCGCCCGATTTCCAAGGGCGAGATCCTGCGCGCCGACGATATCGAGGCCGTGCGGCTGAAGATGGACCAGGTGCCGGCCGACATCGCCGTCGAGCGCGACGCGCTCGTCGGCAAGGCGGCGGTGCGCGGCCTGCGCGCGGGTCATCCGGTTTTCGCGCGCGATGTCGAGCGGCCCGTGCTGGTGCCCAAGGATTCCCTCGTCACCCTGATCCTGCAGGCGACCCACATGCGCCTCACCGTCCGCGGCAAGGCGCTCGACGCGGGCAGCCAGGGCGACGTCATCCGCGTCGTCAACGAGCAAAGCAAGCAGGTGGTGGAGGGCACGGTCGTCGCCGCCGGCCAGGCCGCGGTCAAGCCCTTCGGCGCCTTCGCCGAAGCCCGCCCGGCCACGAACTGATCCTCCGTCAGCCCGCGCGATCGTTCCAGGAGTACGCCCCATGACCCCCAACCGATCCTTCTCCCGCCAGCGGCCGTGGACGAGCGTGATCGCGCTCGCCCTCGTCACCACGGCGCTCACCGGCTGCAACGTGCTCACGCGCCTCTCGGAAGTGGGCGGCGGGCCCAAGCCCTCGCAAATCGCCAATCCGACGGTCCAGCCGGGTTACAAGCCGGTCAACATGCCGATGCCGGCGGCCCAGCCCGCCGAAATCAATCCCAATTCGCTCTGGCGCGCGGGCGCGCGGGCCTTCTTCAAGGATATCCGCGCCAAGGCGGTCGGCGACATCATCACCGTCAAGGTCTCGATCGCCGATTCGGGCAAGCTCGAAAACAAGACCGAGCGCGAGCGCGGCGACAGCGAAACCGCCGCCGTGCCCAATTTCCTCGGTCTCGAGCTGGAATACGCCAAGAAGCTGCCGCAGGGGATCGATGCGTCCAAGTTC
>Ga0156275_1264_pt2 | contig 19441 bp, 19 predicted proteins | sample RifCSPlowO2_12_FD_107924 | JGI IMG/M metagenome (GOLD analysis project Ga0156275, IMG submission 107924) | Rhodospirillales bacterium RIFCSPLOWO2_12_FULL_67_15 | reverse complement strand
GTGGTCGCCTTCAACTTCGTCGGCGACGGGCTGCAGGACGCGCTCGATCCGCGCGAGACCCGGGGATGAAATCAATGCGACATGAACACCGGCGCGGTCATGTGCGCGAGCAAGTGGCGGGTGACGCCGCCCATCACCAGCTCGCGCCAGCGGGAGTGGCCGTAGGCCCCCATCACGATCAGGTCGGCGCCGAAGTCGGATGCCCGCGAGAGCAGCGCGTCGCCGACATCGAGGTCGTCGACGCGGAGCGAGCTCGCTTCCGCCTTCACGCCGTGGCGGGCGAGATGGCGGGCGATGTCGGCGCACGGGATCTCGCCGTGGCCTTCCCGACCGCCTTCGGGATTGACGGCGAGGAGGTGAACCCTGGCCGCACGGCGCAGAAACGGCAAGGCGTCGTTGACCGCGCGGGTCGCGAGCCGGCTCGCGTCCCACGCCACCACCGCCGTTCGGCCGACCTCTGGAAACGTGCCGGCATAGGGGACGAGCAAGACCGGACGCCCGGCCGAAAGGATGAACCGGTCGGGCATCTCGCCCATCTCCAGGTCGTCGTCTCCGGAATTGCGCTGGCTGACGACGGCGAGATCGGCGTAGCGCGCGCTCAGCGCCAAGGTGTCCACCGTCGAGCCTTCCGCCTGGCGCCATTCGCAGGCGATGCCGCCGGCGCGGCAGGCGTTCTCGAAGGTTTGGCGGGCGGTCGCGGCTTCCTCGAGCCGCGCGGCGGCGGCATTTTCCAAAATCTCCTTCGGAACCTGCACTTCGAGGTAGGTCGGGATTCGCGACCGCGGGATCGCGTAGGCGCCGGTCAAATGCGCCTCGTGCGCGCGCGCCAACTGGATCGCGACCTTGAGGCGTTCGCCGCATTCCTTGTGCCGGTCGATATGGACGAGGATATCTTTCAACATGGCGCTCTCCGTCGGTTTTCAACCCCTGACCGTCATCCTAGTAACCCCATCGGATTGGGGCCTTGACCTTGATCAATAAGGCTTTTTGTCCGAATCCGTGGACACCCTCGCCCGTCGTTCCCATATATCATCGCCACGCGCGAGCGAACAGACACCGGAGACGATTTTTGTACGGCTTGATATCCGCCCCCCGGATCGATCTTCCCGGACTCGCCTGGTTCAACAGCGCAGGCGCAATCGCGCTCGCGGATCTGCGCGGACGGCTGGTTATCCTCGATTTCTGGACTTTTTGCTGCATCAACTGCATGCACGTTCTCCCCATTTTGCGAGCGATCGAAGAAATTTGGCCCCTAGAGGTATCGGTGATCGGCGTTCATTCGCCCAAGTTCGCGGCCGAGCGCGACGGCGCCAATGTCGCCCAGGCCATCGCCCGCTACGGCATTCGCCATCCCATCGTTCACGATCCCGGCATGACGATTTGGCGCGCCTACGCCGTCCGGGCTTGGCCGACTCTGGTTTTCATCGCTCCCGACGGGCAGATCATCGGGCAGATTTCCGGCGAGCCCGACCGCGAGCGGCTGATGACCGGCATCGCCGAGATGATCGCGACTTGGCGGCAAGATGGGATCCTTCGCCCCGGCGTTTTGGACCTCGCCCCGCCCGCACCTTCCGGCGATCGGCTTTCCTTTCCCGGCAAGATCAAGCCGGTGCCCGGAAATCCGGCGCGCTGGGCGGCGGCGGACGCCGGGCATCACCAGATCGTCCTGTTCGACGACGCCGGAAGCGAGCTGGCCCGCTATGGTTCCGGCCAATCGGGCTTCGCCGACGGGACCGCCGCCGCGGCGTCTTTCCATTCGCCTCAGGGCTTGGCCGCCGAGCGGGACGCGATTTACGTCGCCGACACCGGCAACCATGCGATCCGCCGCATCGCGCTTGCCGACGGACGGGTGACGACGCTCGCCGGAAACGGCGCGCGCGGCCAGTCGCTGACGTGGCGATCGCGCCCCGGCCCGGACGTCGCGCTCGCTTCGCCGTGGGATGTGGAAACCCGCGACGGCCGGCTGTTCTTCGCCAACGCCGGCACCCACCAGCTCGGCGCAATGGACCTTGGCGACGGGACCGCGCGCGCGCTCGCCGGAACCGGCGCCGAGAGCATCGCCGACGGCTCCGCCGACGCGGCCCTGCTCGCGCAGCCGAGCGGGCTCGCCCTCGACCCCACCGGCTCGACGCTCTATTTCGCCGACAGCGAGACCTCGGCGGTGCGCGCTTTGTCGCTGGGGATCGATGCCGAGGTCACGACCTTGGTCGGGACCGGCCTGTTCGACTTCGGCCACGTCAACGGCGCTTTCGCCGACGCCCGGTTTCAGCATCCCTTGGGGCTCGCCTGGTGGAGGGATGGCCTGGTCGTCGCCGACAGCTACAACGGGCGGCTCCGGTTTCTCGATCTCAAGGAGCGCACGGTCGCGGACGTGGGCGAATCCGGCTTCGCCTGCGAAGGCCCGGTCTGCCTGCCCGCCGGCGAGCCCGCCGGGGTCGCCGGGGCCGGCGCGGACCGGCTCTTGGTCGCCGACACCAACAACCACCGCATCGTCGAAATACGCACCGAGGCGGAGACGCTCCGCGTCTGGACCTCTGAAAAATGACCGCCCTTAAACACGTTAAGAGTTGATCGGGGTCAAGGTTGCGGGCGCTCGCCTAATGTTATTTAATGCCGGGGCCGGAAATCGCCGGGTTGACCATGAGATCAATAATTTCAATGAACTACGAGAAATTCTTCGCCGATCGGGTGGCGGACCTGAAGCAAGAAGGCCGCTATCGCGTGTTCATCGACCTCGAGCGCAAGCCGGGGGGATTTCCCCGCGCGATCCATCACGCCGCCCAAGGCCCGCGCGAGATCACGGTCTGGTGCTCCAACGACTACCTCGGCATGGGACAGCATCCGCTCGTGCTCGCGGCCATGCACGAAGCGATCGACCGCTGCGGCGCCGGCGCGGGCGGAACGCGCAACATCGCCGGCACCAATCACTATCACGTCTTGCTCGAACGGGAACTCGCCGACCTGCACCGCACCGAGGCCGCCCTGCTCTTCGGTTCCGGTTGGATCGCCAACATGACCGCGCTCAACACGCTCGCGCGCATGCTGCCCAACTGCGTGGTATTTTCCGACGAGAAGAACCACAACTCGATGATCGAGGGAATCGTCCATTCCCGCGCCGAGAAGAAGGTCTTCCGTCATAACGATCCCGCCCATCTCGATGAACTTCTCGCCCAGACCGATCCGGCGCGGCCCAAGCTGATCGCCTTCGAATCCGTTTATTCCATGGACGGCAACATCTCCCCGATCGAGGAAATCTGCGACGTGGCGGAAAAGCACGGCGCCATGACCTTCCTCGACGAAGTGCACGCGGTCGGCATGTACGGCCCCCGCGGCGGCGGCGTCGCCGAACGCGACGGCCAGATGCACCGCCTGACCGTCATCCAGGGAACCCTGGCCAAGGCCTTCGGCGTGGTCGGCGGTTATATCGCCGGCTCCACGGCGCTCTGCGACTTCATCCGTTCCTACGGCACCGGGTTCATCTTCTCGAGTTCGCTGCCGCCGTCGGTCGCGGCCGGCGCGCTCGCTTCGATCCGTTACCTCAAGGAACACAACGAGTTGCGCGAGCGGCACCAGGAACGTGCCCAGACCCTGAAGACCAAGCTGATCAAAGCCGGCCTGCCGGTGATGCCGGGGCCGAGCCACATCGTTCCCGTTCTCGTCGGCGATCCGGTGCGCTGCAAGCAGGCGAGCGACCTTCTGCTCGAGGGGCACGACATTTACGTCCAGCCCATCAACTACCCGACCGTCCAACGCCGGACCGAGCGGCTGCGCTTTACGCCCACCCCGCTGCACACGGACGCGGACATGGATCGCCTGGTCGCTGCGCTCCGGCAGGTGTGGGAGCGCCTCGGCCTGAAAGCCGCGGCGTGAGCGGCTTACCCGCGGGTTTGCATCTCGGGAAATCCTAGGCCAGACTCGGCCGGATGTTCACCGACAACACGCTGACGCCGAGAGAAGCGATCCGGCTTTGCGCGCTCGGCACCCTGGCGACGCAGCCGATGCGCTATAGCGCGCTCGCCAACGCCATCCGTCACTTCGTCAGCCGCATCCTCGGGCCTTCCCTCGATTTGATGGGAACATCCATCGAGTTGTTGCGACTCGAAGGGCTGGTGCGCGCGATCGAGGGCACCGGCATGGAAGACGACGCCCGGCTCGAGATCACGGACGCCGGCCGGAGCGAACTGAAGAACCTGCTGACCGCGAACATCCGCGCCGCATCGACCGATCTCAACAAGCTGATCGTGGCGCTGAAGTTCCGTTTTCTTCACCATCTCGGCGAAGCCGACCGCCAAGTCCAGCTCGACCTTCTGGTGGAATCTTGCGAAAAGGAGCTGGCGCGGCTCGAGGATTTGCGCGCCCATCACGCTGGAGATCCGGGAGCGCTCGCCGCGTGGCTGGATCACGACATCGCGGCGATCGAACGCCGCATCGCCTGGCTCGGGGATTTCCGCCGCCGCTCTTGACCGGCGCCGGGCGAAGTTCCTATGTCGTCAGCTTGGCGGAAACCTTCTGCAGGCCGGCCAGGATCGCCGCGCCCGCCTGGCCCGCGTCGCCCTTCATCTTCTGGGCAATGATCAGCTTCATGGAATCGACGTGAACGCCGATGGCCTCGACGTGCGCCGGGCCGATCGGCGAAGGCAGCTTTTCGAGCATCCGGCACAGTTCGTTGCCGACGGCCGTCATCAGATTATAGCCGAAGCTGCCGCCCTGGCCTTTCACGTCGTGAGAAATTCTGAAAATGTCGCCGAGGATTTTCGTCTGATCGCCTTTGCCCGCCTTGAGTTCCTCGAACGCCGCGGAAATATTCTTCAGGTCCTCCTGGACCCAGTCGAGATAGCTGTCGGAGAGACCGGCGAGCACCTGCTCCGCCTTTTCGAGCATGTCGGGGTTGATCGCGCCCGGCCCGCCGATCTTCACCTTCGATTTGAGGGTGTTGGGCGGGTTGATGATTTCCAGTTCCTCATTCGCCATGATTGTTCATCCTCACGAGGCCGGGCTTTTACCTTTTTGGCCTCTCTCCCTCAAGATTGCGTAAATACTGGGGCAAAAACGTTATCGCGCCAAGCCCAAACCGAAAGCCGCAGAAGTATTCGATGATCGCGCTATAAAGATTAAAACAGTCCTAATTCTCGGGTTTTTTCCCATACTAATACCTGGGCAAGGGCTAATTGCGGGGGGAGCGGCGCCTTTGCTCGAGCCTTAAAAATGGCGGCGGATTCAAGTTTTCAACCGCCCGTTATATGAGACCCAAAGCCTTCAATTCCCGCCTGAGATCGGTCGGGAGCGCCGCCACGCTGGCGGCATCCACCGTGCCCATGTCCGGGGGAATTCTTTCGGGCGGCAAATAGCGCCAGCCCTGGAAAGGGCGGAAGGGGCGGGCGGCGGTGCGAAACAGCATGGGGTCGAGCAGGATCGCGTAAGCCGGCGTGCCGTCGGTTTTCGCCGCCTCTTCGAACCCAAGGACACGTTGGCGCGCCGCGATCGCGCCGCCGATCACCCAGTAGAGGGACCCGCCGGCGGCGATTTCGTCGGCCCGCTTGGGGCGGTGCCGGGTGACGTGGCGGAGGCTTGCCCCCTTACCGGCGCGCACCGCCGCCTCGAGTCTCGCCTTCTGCACCCGCGCGAGATGCTCGACATCCTCGATTCCGACCGCGAGCTTGACGAGATGGACGGTCACGGCGCGTTCTTTCTCCTTTTTGCCGCCAACACACGGGCGACCTTGGAAGCCGGCTCGCGGCCGAGCGCCTCGGAAATGAACCGCCCGGCCTCGGCGAGCTTGTGTAAATCCACGCCGGTCCGAATCCTGAGCCCGTCGAGCATATAGAGCACGTCCTCGGAGGCGACGTTGCCGGACGCTCCGGCGGCGTAGGGACAGCCGCCGAGACCGGCGACCGCCGAATCCACGCTGGCCACGCCCTTCGTCATCGCCGCCAGCACGTTGGCGAGCGCCTGGCCGTAGGTATCGTGAAAATGGACGGCGAGCCGTTCGATCGGTACGCTCGCCGCCACCTTGTCGATCATCGCCTGGGCTTTCGCCGGCGTGCCGACGCCGATGGTGTCGCCGAGCGAGATTTCGTAGCAGCCCATCTCGAGAAGACTGCCGGCGACGCGCGCGACCGCTTCCGCCGCGACTTCGCCTTCATAGGGGCAGCCGAGCACGCAACTGACATAACCGCGCACGCGCACGTTTTTCGCCCGGGCCGCCCGAGCGACCTCGGCGAAGCGGCTGAGGCTTTCCTCGATCGAGCAATTGATGTTGCGTCTCGAAAACGTTTCCGAAGCCGCGGCGAAGACCGCGACTTCCGAAGCCCCGGCGGCGAGCGCGCCTTCGAGCCCCCTCATGTTCGGGGTCAGCACGGAATAGCTCACGCCCGGCCGGGGCCGGAGCCCGGCGAGGACCTTGTCGGTGCCCGCCATCTGCGGAACCCACTTGGCCGAGACGAAGCTTCCGGCCTCGATCGCCGTCAGTCCCGCGTCGGCGAGCCGTTCGATCAATTCGATCCGCACGTCTGCCGCCACCGGCTTGGGCTCGTTTTGCAGCCCGTCGCGCGGGCCGACTTCGACCATTTTGACTTGAGCGGGAAGGCGCATGGCTATCCTTCGGAGCTCTCTTTGCCGTCGGAGGCGAAGGATACCAGAAGATCGCCCTCGGCGACCTGCGCGCCTCGACGAACGTGGATGGCCTCGATCCGGCCATCGGCGGACGCGGCGAGAGCATGTTCCATCTTCATCGCCTCCAGCACCACCAGCACTTGGCCCCGGCGCACGGTATCCCCCGCCCCGGCGTTCACCGCAGCGATCTTTCCCGGCATCGGCGCGATCAGCGAGCCGGCGGGCGCGTCCTCGGTCGCAGCCGCCAGAAAGGGATCGGCAAGCCGGAAACGCCAAGTCGGACCCAGGCCAAAAACTGCTATTTCGCCGCCGTCATGCAACGCGAACGCCGTAACTTGATTTCCGTCGATGTCGGCGGATATCTCGCCCGCCGGAGTGCGTCCGCCCGCGACCCGGACCGGGCCTTGCGGCAGATCGAGAACATATCCGCCGCCCTGAAAACGGACCGTGACCGAAAGCTCGCCCAGGTCGTCCCTGAGACGAATCGTTTGCGCGCCGACGCCGTTGAGACGCCAGCCGTCGGTGCGATGCCAAGGCGAATGGCGATCGGCGGCGCGGCGAGCTTCGTCTCGGCGGGAGTCCGCCCGGTCGAGGAGAACGGCGAGACAGGCGAGCGCGAGGACCGGATCGGGTGCGCGGGACGGCGCCGGGACCAGCGCCGCGCGATGGCGCGCGATAAATCCGGTATCCACCTTGCCCGCGACGAAGGCAGGGTGCCGGGCGATGGCGGCGAGCAAATCCCGGTTGGTCACGACGCCGCCGATGCGCACGGCTTCGAGCGATTCTTGGAGCCGATGAATCGCGCCGAGGCGGTCTTCGCCCCAAACCGCGATCTTGGCGATCATGGGGTCGTAATGGACGCCGATCTCGTCGCCTTCGGAAACACCGGATTCGACCCGCACGTCCTTTCCTTCAGTGGGCATCACGAGGCGGACGAGCCGACCCGCCTGGGGCAGATCGTCACGCGCGGGATCCTCGGCGTAAAGCCGCGCCTCGATGGCGTGCCCCTTGATCGCGAGGTCGCTTTGGTCGAGCGGGAGCCTCTCGCCCGCGGCGACGCGGAACTGCCATTCGACCAAATCCTGGCCGGTTATCATCTCCGTCACCGGGTGCTCGACCTGAAGGCGGGTGTTCATTTCCATGAAATAGAAAGAACCGTCTTCGTCGAGCAGGAATTCGACCGTGCCGGCGTTCCGGTAGCCGACGGCGCGGCACCCGGCGACCGCCGTCTCGCCCAAACGCCGTCTCAATTGCGGCGAGAGACCGGGCGCGGGCGCCTCCTCGACGATTTTTTGATGCCGGCGCTGAAGCGAGCAATCGCGCTCGAACAGATGAACGAGGTTTCCGAACGCGTCGGCGAAGACCTGGACCTCCACGTGCCGCGGGCGCGACAGATATTTTTCGAGCAGGAGCGTCGGATCGGCGAAGGCGGCCTCGGCCTCGCGCCGCGCCGACGCCAGAGCTTGGGCGAGCTCGGCCGGCGCGGCGACAACCCGCATTCCCCTTCCGCCGCCGCCGGCTGTGGCCTTCACCAGCACCGGGAATCCGATCCGCTTCGCTTCGCTCGCGAACGTCGCGTCATCTTGTGCCATCCCGTGATAGCCGGGCACGGTCGGAACCCCCGCCTTTTCCATGATCGCCTTGGCGCGGGACTTCGAGCCCAGGTCGCGGATCGCCTGCGGCCCCGGGCCGACGAAGACGAGCCCGGCGCGGGCCGCAGCCTCGGCGAACGCGGCGTTTTCCGCCAGAAACCCGTAGCCGGGATGGACCGCGTCGGCGCGTGTCTCCTTGGCCGCGGCCAGGATTGATTCGATATCGAGATAGCTGGCCTTCGCCTCGGCCGGACCGATCCGGCACGCTTCGTCGGCGCGGCGGACGTGCAGCGCCTTGCGGTCGGCATCGGAATAAACCGCAACTGTCCCGATGCCGAGCCTGCGCGCCGTGCGGATGATGCGACACGCGATCTCGCCGCGATTGGCGATCAGGACTTTGGCAAACACAGATTATTCACGCATCCAGGAAGGCTTGCGTTTGGCGAGAAACGCGTCGAGCCCCTCGCGCGCCTCGACGCCGGCGCGAATGCGGGCGATGCGGCGAGCCGTATCCTCGATCAAAGTTTCGGTAATGGGCTGGTCGGCGACGGCGCGCACCAGCGCCTTGGCTTCGGCGACCGCCTTCGGCCCGCCGGCGAGTACCGTCGATATGAGCCGCTCGCCCGCCGCCGGCAGATCGGCGGCCGAAACGACCTCGTGGACCAGGCCGAGCGCGCGTGCGTCTTCGGCCCCGAAGCGTTCTCCAGTCAGAAAATAACGCCGCGCCGCCCGCGCTCCGATGGCCGCGACCACGTAAGGGCCGATGGTCGCCGGGATCAGCCCAAGGCGAACTTCAGTGAGCGCGAACGTCGCCTGATCGGCCGCGAGCGCGACATCGCAGCACGCCACCAGCCCGACGCCGCCGCCGAGCGCCGCGCCCTGCACCAAAGCCACTGTCGGCTTGGGCATTTCGTTGAGAAGGCGGAGCATTTCGGCGAGCGCGCGGGCGTCGCGGACGTTTTCGGCCTCCGCCGCGGCCGCCATGCGTTTCATCCACGCGACGTCGGCCCCGGCGGAAAAGCTTTTGCCGTTGGCGGCCAGCACCATCGCGCGCACGCCCTCGTCCGCGCCGAGACGGCGAAAGGTATCCGCCAGCGCCGCGATCAAGGAATCGTCGAAGGCATTGTGCTTTTCGGCGCGGTCGAGGGTGACGGTGGCCACGCCCCGGGAATCCGTCGTGATGGCGAGGGGCGCAGAGGTCATGGTCGGATCCTCGAGCCTCACATCCGGAAAACGCCGAACGCGGTTTTCTCGATCGGCGCGTTGAGCGCGGCGGAAATTCCAAGGCCGAGCGTCATGCGCGTTTCGACGGGATCGATGATCCCGTCGTCCCAGAGGCGCGCGCTGGCGTAATAGGGATGCCCCTGGCGCTCGTACTGTTCGCGGATGGGAGCCCGGAAAGCTTCCTCGGCCGCCGCCGGCCAATCCTCGCCGCGCACGGCCATCGCCTCGCGCCGAACGGTCGCGAGAACCGCCGCCGCCTGTTCGCCCCCCATGACGGAAATGCGTGCGTTCGGCCACATCCACAAGAATCGCGGCGCGTAGGCCCGTCCGCACATGGAGTAGTTGCCGGCGCCGAAGCTTCCGCCGATGACAACGGTGAATTTCGGCACCTGGGCGCAGGCGACCGCCATCACCATCTTGGCGCCATCCTTGGCGATACCGCCGGATTCGTACTTCCGCCCGACCATGAAACCGGCGATGTTCTGAAGAAAGACGAGCGGGATGCGGCGCTGCGCGCAGAGCTCGACGAAATGCGCCCCCTTGAGGGCCGATTCCGAAAAAAGGATTCCGTTGTTGGCGACGATCCCGACCGGATAGCCGAAGATGCGGGCGAAGCCGCAAACCAGAGTCGCGCCATAGAGAGCCTTGAATTCGTCCAGCTCCGAGCCGTCCACGATCCGGGCGATGACCTCGCGGACCTCAAAATGTTTGCGCAGGTCGGCCGGAACCGCGCCGTAAAGGTCCTCGGCCGGATAGAGGGGGTCGCGCGGTTCGGACGTCTCCAGCTCGATCCGCTTGGGGCGGTTCAGGTTGGCGACGATGCGCCTGGCAATGGCGAGCGCGTGGGTATCGTCGGCGGCGAGATGATCGGCGACGCCGGAGGTGCGGACGTGAACCTCGGCCCCGCCGAGGTCCTCGGCGCTGACGTCCTCACCGGTCGCTGCCTTCACCAAGGGCGGCCCGCCAAGAAAAATGGTCCCCTGCCCCCTGACGATGACCGTTTCATCCGACATGGCGGGTACGTAGGCCCCGCCCGCGGTGCACGAGCCCATCACCACCGCGATTTGCGGAATCCCGGCCGCCGACAGAGTCGCCTGGTTGTAGAAGATGCGCCCGAAATGATCGCGGTCGGGAAAAACCTCGTCCTGGCTCGGCAAGTGCGCGCCGCCGGAATCGACCAGATACACGCATGGCAGCCGGTTCTGGCCGGCAATCTCTTGCGCGCGCAAATGCTTTTTGACCGTGATCGGATAATACGTCCCGCCCTTGACGGTCGCATCGTTGGCGACGATCACGCACTCCCGCCCCGAAATACGGCCGATGCCGGTGACGATGCCGCCGGCGGGCACGGGATCGTCATAGAGGCCGAGCCCGGCGAGCTGCGAGAATTCGAGGAACGGCGCGCCGGAATCGAGCAACAGCCGGATGCGCTCGCGCACCGGGAGCTTGCCGCGCTTGACGTGCTTTTCGCGTGCCGCCGCTTCGCCCCCGGCGCGGATTGTCGCCACCGTCGCGCGCAGGTCCTCGACTGAGGCCCGCAGGGCCGCGGCATTGGCCCGGAATTCGGCGGAATCCGGATCGAGCGTGGTGGGCAACGCGGACATGAACGCGCCGGTTCTTCAGGTCTTGGCTTCGGTCGGTTTGGGGCTGTGATGGTGAGGCCGTTCGCCCACCGCGCCGCCCTTGTCCTTCCAGGCACGGAATCCCTCGCCGAGGTGGCAGACGGGACTCAAGCCCATCTCCTGGACCGCGGCGGCCGCGAGCGCGGAGCGCCAGCCGGATTGGCAGTAGAAGACGAACTCCTTGCCCGACGCGAAGATGTCCTTGTGATAAGGACTTTCCGGATCGACCCAGAATTCGAGCATGCCGCGCGGGGCATGAAAGGCGCCGGGAATCATGCCTTCACGCTCCAGCTCGCGCACATCGCGCAGGTCCACGAATACGATGTTGGGATCGCCGTAAATCTTGCTCGCCTCCTCCGTCGTCAGCGTGCGGATTTTCGCCGTCGCTTCGTCGACCAGCGCCTTGTAGCTCTTTTTCATTTTCATCGCGGTTCTCCTACCAATTCTCTCCCTGCATCCACTTCTTGACCATCCACATCCGATCGGAGCCCCAGAAGGGCTCGCCGTTCACGAAGAAGAAGGGCGATCCGAACACGCCTTTGCCGATGGCGTTCATGGTCTCCGTCCGCAGCCGTTCCTTGATCGCCGGGCTTTGCAACGCTTGGGAAAGCTCGTCGCGATCGACGTGCAACGCGGCGGCGATGTCCACCACCGCGGCCGGGAGCGAGATGTCAACGTTTTCGGCGAAGTACGCGTGAAGGGCGGATTTGGCGAACAGCCGCGCCAATTCCGAATCGCGATCGTCGAGCCAATAGAACGCCCGTGCCGCCGCCTGGGTCGCGACGGGAAATTTCGATGGCAGCCGATAGGGAATATTCATCATCCGTCCCATCCGCTCCCAGTCGTGCTTCGCATAGTCGCCCTTGATCGGAATGTCGGCGAGCGGCCGCATGTCGGTTTCCTTGAGCACGACGCCGAGCAGGATCGGCTTCCAAACCGCCGTCCGGCCGAAATCGGCGGCGAGATCGTCCACCCGCGTCGAGGCGAAGTAGCCATAAGGCGAGGAGAAATCGAAATAGAATTCGATGATCGTGTTTTGACCGCCTTTGCCCATCGGCTCACCATGGAATTTCGCGGCCGTCATAGTTGAAGAACCGGCCGCTATCGGAGGGCTTGAGCCCGCCGATCACGCGGCGCATGGACGTCACGCTCTCTTCGACGCCGAGATGCGCGCTCGCCCCGCCCATGTCGGTGCGAACCCAGCCGGGGTGCAGCATCGCGACGGTGATTTTGCGCGACTTTAGAGAAAGCGAAAGCCCCTTCATCACCATGTTAAGCGCCGCCTTGCTCGAGCGGTAGATATAGCTCCCGCCGGATTGATTTTCGGCGATGCTGCCCATCATGCTGGTGAGCGCGACGATGGTTTTGCGTTCGCTGCGGGCGACGTGGTCGGCGAGCGCCTCGGCGATCATCATTGGCCCCATGACGTTGGTACGGAAGACCTGATGCCAGGCCTCGGTATTCACTTGTCCGAAGGTTTCCTTGCGCGGGCCGTAGATGCCGGCATTGCTGATGAGCAGGCCGATGGCTTCGCTTTTGAGGGCGCGGGCGAGCGATCGCACCTGGGCCGGATCGGTCACGTCGAGGGCCCGGATTCGCACGTCGCCTTTGATCGCCGCCAACGCCTTGGCCGCCTTGGGTTGACGGCATGTGGCGATCACCCGCCATCCCTCGGCCGCGTATTGGCGGGCGAATTCGAGGCCGAGCCCCCGGCTCGCGCCGGTGATCAGAACGGTGGGGCCGCGTTTGCGGCGGGGCATGAAGGATGCTTCCTTCTTTAATGGATTCGCTCGAACGCCATCGCGGTCGCCTCGCCGCCGCCGATGCAGAGCGAAGCCAGCCCGCGCTTGAAGCCGTATTTTTCCATCGCCGCCAGCAGCGTGACGACGATCCTGGCGCCCGAGGCGCCGACCGGATGACCCAACGCGCAGGCCCCGCCGTGAACGTTCACTTTGTCGTGCGGCAGGTCGAGATCGCGCATCGCCGCCAGGGTGACGACGGCGAAGGCTTCGTTGATCTCGTATAAATCCACGTCACCCACCCGCCAGCCAACCTTGTCGAGGCACTTCTTGATCGCGCCGACCGGGGCGGTGGTGAACCACGCCGGAGCCTGGGAATGGGTGGCGTGACCGAGGACGGCGGCGAGCGGCTTCAAGCCCCTCCGCTCGGCCTCGGAGCGACGCATCATCACCAGCGCCGCCGCGCCGTCGGAAATGGAACTGGAATTGGCGGCGGTGACGGTCCCGCCCTCGCGGAAGGCGGGCTTGAGCGATGGAATCCGGTCGAGCTTCGCTTTCAGGGGTTGCTCGTCCTGAACGACCGTGGTTTCGGTTTTGCCCGCCTTGACCGGAACCGGGACGATTTCCTTGGCAAAAAATCCTTCGGTGATCGCTTTTTGCGCGCGATGTAAGGATTCGATCGCAAAGGAGTCCTGCTGTTCGCGGGTGAACTGGTAGGCCTCGGCGGTGTCCTCGGCATAGGTGCCCATCAGGCGGCCTTTGTCGTAGGCGTCCTCGAGGCCGTCGAGGAACATGTGGTCTTGGATCTGGCCGTGGCCCATGCGGTACCCGGCCCGCGCGCGGTCGAGCAGATAAGGCGCGTTGCTCATGCTTTCCATCCCGCCTGCGATCATCACCTTGTTGGTCCCGGCGATGAGAAGATCGTGCGCGAGCATCGCCGCCTTCATGGCCGAGCCGCACATCTTGTTGATGGTGGTCGCGCCGGCGGAATCGGGCAGGCCGGCGAAGCGCCCCGCCTGTCGCGCCGGCGCCTGGCCGAGCCCGGCGAAGAGGCAAAGACCCATGATGACTTCCTCGATCTCTTCGGGATTCACGCGCGCGCGCTCGATCGCGGCCTTGATGGCGGCGGCACCGAGCTTGGGCGCGGTGACGTCCTTGAGATCGCCGAGAAAGCCGCCCATCGGCGTGCGGGCGGCGGAGGCGATGACGACGGGATTGGTTGGAGCCATGGGACTCTCCTCGAAGCGGAACGCCCTCCGGTACGACGTTAGTAACCTATAACGTTTCCTCGAACAATTCGCGCCCGATCAACCAGCGGCGGATTTCGCTGGTGCCGGCGCCGATTTCATAGAGCTTGGCATCGCGGAGCAGCCGTCCGGTCGGGCTCGTATTGACATAGCCCATGCCGCCCAGACATTGGATCGCTTCAAGCGCCATCCAGGTCGCCTTTTCGGCGGCGTAGAGGATCGCGCCGGCGGCATCCTTGCGCGTGGTCTCGCCCCGGTCGCACGCCTTGGCCACCGCGTAAACGTAGGCCCGGGCCGCGTTCAGGCCGACATACATATCGGCAAGCTTCCCTTGCATCAGTTGGAACGTGCCGATGGGTTCGCCGAACTGCTTGCGTTCGTGCACATAAGGGATCACCGCATCCAGGCACGCCTGCATGATGCCGAGTGGACCCGCGGCCAGCACCGCGCGTTCGTAATCGAGGCCGCTCATCAGCACGCTCGCGCCCTCGCCGGCCGCGCCTAGTACGTTCTCTTCCGGCACCTCGCAGTCGGCGAAGATCAGCTCTCCGGTGTTGGACCCGCGCATGCCGAGTTTGTCGAGTTTCGCGCCCGAGGAAAATCCCTTGAATCCTCGTTCGATCAGGAAGGCCGTGATGCCGCGTTGTGCGCTCGGCGCGCGCAAGCCCGCGTGCGTTCCGGCCTTGGGCTCGGTCTTGGCGTAGACCACCAGCACGTCCGCCTCGGGACCGTTGGTGATCCACATTTTCGCGCCATTGAGGACATAGCGGTCGCCCGTCTTGTCGGCGCGAAGCCGCATCCCGATCACGTCGGAACCGGCCTCGGACTCGCTCATGGCGAGCGCGCCGACCTTCGCCCCCGAAATCAGGCCGGGCAGATAGCGGTTCTTTTGCGCCGGCGTGCCGTTGCGACGGATCTGATTGACGCAGAGGTTGGAGTGCGCCCCGTAGCTCAAACCGACCGCGGCGGAAGCGCGGCTGATTTCCTCCATCGCCACCACGTGCTCGGTGTAGCCCATGCCGGCGCCGCCGAACTCCTCTTCGACCGTAATGCCGAGGAGGCCGAGATCGCCGAATTTCCGCCAGAGATCGGCGGGAAAGTCGTTGGCCCGGTCGATGGCGTCGGCACGCGGCGCGATTTCGGAGGCGGCGAAGGCCCGCACCGTCGCGCGCAATATCTCCGCCGTCTCCCCGAGATCGAAGCGCAAGGAAGGATAGTCGTTGGGGATCATCGCGCGGTTCGCCTTCGGGACCTGCCTAACCAGTTATCCTACGATAGTTGACGTTAACGTAAACGTCAATGCGGCGCCGTGCGGGAAATCGCTGACGTTCCTGGTCGAACTGCCTACAATTGCCCGCGATCAATCCGCTTCCCACCCGAGCGTGGGAGCAGGAGCGGTGTATATTCGTCCCGATCTCCGGCGAAAGTCCACGATCGACCATGTCCGTCAACCTCTCGCCTGAGCCACCACCCGCGCCACCCTCCCCGCCGGCGGCCCCGTCCTCGCGTCCCGGGCGATTCGATTCCTTCCGGCGCGAGCTCGGCTTCGAGCTGGTCGTACCCGCCCTGGTCGTCGGGTTGACGGCCGGAGTGCTCGCGGTGATTCGCGCGGTTTCGGTTTCCGCCCTGATCTTCGCCGGCGAACTCGAGCCCTTCGCGGCGTTGGGGACGAATTTGGGACTGATCAGCGCGATCATGATCGGTTTCGTTCTGGCGATCGCCAGCGGCTATCCCGGCACGGTCGCGCTCGCCCAGGTCGAGCCCGCGGCGATCCTGGCGTTGATCGCGGCCGCGGTGATCGCGGCCGTCGGCGCCGAGCGGGGCGGAGAAATCGCGCTCGCGACCATGGTCGTGGCGATCGCGCTGTCTTCGCTCCTGTTCGGTTGCACCCTGTTTCTGCTCGGCGTTTTTCGCCTCGGCAACCTGGTTCGATTCATTCCTTATCCCGTGGTCGCGGGGTTTCTCGCCGGCGTCGGCTGGCTCTTGGTGCGCGGCAGCTTCACCACCATGACGTCGCGCCCGCTCGGATTCGACAATCTCGCTTTCCTCGCCGAACCCGCGAGCCTTTGGCGATGGCTGCCGGGCATCGGGTTCGGCCTCGCCCTGTGGTTCCTGCACCGCCGCATCCATCATTATCTCGTCATGCCGCTGGTCATGGCGGTGGGGGTCGCCTTGTTCTACGCCGCGAGTTGGATAACGGACGCGACGCTCGACGATCTCCGCGCGCGCGGATTCCTATTCGAATCGTCGACATCCGACGCCCAATGGCAATCGCCATTGTCGTTCCTGCAAGACGCCGATTGGTCGGTGCTGTGGAGCGAACTGCCGACGGCCGGGACTTTGATCGTCATCAGCGTACTCGCCTTGCTTCTCTTCGCCGGCAGCATCGAAGTCGCCACCCGCCGCGACATCGATCTCAACCGCGAACTGCGCGTCACCGGCATCGCCAACATGATCGGCGCGATCGGCGGCGCGTTTCCCGGATTCCATTCGCTCAGCGGCACGATCCTCACCCATCGCATGGGTGCGCCGGTGCGTCTGACCGGACTGATCGGCACGCTATTGTGTGTGGCCGTGCTCTTTCTCGGCGCTGACGCGCTTCTATGGTTGCCGAAGCCGGTGATCGGCGGTTTGCTGTTCTATCTCGGGCTCGATTTTCTGCTGGAATGGGCCTACGAGACCCGCTTTCAGCTTGCCGGACCGGATTATGTCCTGGTCTTGGTCGTGCTCGCGATCACGGGCGGGGTCGGCATGCTGGAAGGACTCGGCGCGGGAATCCTGATCGGCGTCGTTCTCTTCGTCATCAACTACAGTCGCACCAACGTTGTCCGCCATTCGCTCTCCGGGGCCGATTTCCACAGCAACGTCGATCGGCCCGAGCCGCAACGCGTGCGCCTCGGCAAGCACGGCGACGCCATCCATGTCCTGCGCCTGCAAGGCTACATTTTCTTCGGAACCGCAAACCGCCTGCTCGCGATGGTGCGCGAGCGGCTCGACGATCCGGCGCGCGCCAAGGTGCGTTTCGTGATTCTCGACCTCGCGCGCGTGATCGGGCTCGACGCCTCGGCCATTCTCGGCTTCGACCGCATGAGCCAATACGCCCAGGACCGCGCCTTTCACCTCGTCTTGACCGGATTCTCGCCTCCGATCGCGGCCCAACTTCGCCGGGAGCGGATCGATGGCGATTCGTCCGCCAATACCCACTTCTTCCCCGATCTCGACCATGCAATGGAGTGGTGCGAGGATAAATTGCTGGAACACGAACTGGCCGCGGGCGCGGAGCTGCGCGATCCCCTGGCCGACCAGCTTCGCCGCATCGCCGGCGGCACGGCTGTGGACGTCGGCGATTTTCTCGCGTATGTCGAACCGTTCGAGGTCAAGTCCGGCGAACACCTGATCCGCCAGAAAGAGCAATCGAACGATCTCTATTTCATCGAAACGGGCAAGGTTTCCGTTCGCCTGGAAACCAGCGACGGCCGCGTCGTGCGTTTGCGCGCCATGGGCCCCGGCACCATCGTCGGCGAGGTCGCCTTTTATCTCGATATTCCCCGTTCGGCCTCGGTCATCGCCGATCTTCCCACCACCGGCTATCGGCTGAAGCGCGAGAGCCTGAAACGGTTGCGGGCCGAGCGCCCGGACCTGGCGGCGATGTTCCACGAGTTCATCGCCCATCGCCTTTCCGAACGGGTCGCCGAGACCGGGCGGCTGGTCGACACCCTGATTGGCTGACTCTCTTCAGAACTGGTCCTGCTCCCGCTTGCCCGCCAAATGATAGTCGCATGAAACACCTCAAATCTTCCTTACACGATCTTCACGAGCTGTTCGACCATGCGGTTACGGTGCGGCATCTCGCGGAACCATTCGTATCATTCGACGGCCCACGATTTGCTGTAGAGGTCCTTAAATTCATGAATGAGCGCGATTTCGACGTCGTCGGCGTCCGGCGTGACGGCGCGGTCGAGGGGTTTGTTCACCGGTCTGACCTCAACCGAGGCACTCTTGACGAACATCTGCAGCGATTTGAGGACCGTCTTCTCCTCCATGAATCGGCGCCACTCCTAGCGACGTTGGACATCCTGACTACCTCACCTCATGCATTCGTGCTGGTCCTCGGCCAAGTCGCGGGCATAGTCACTAAAGGAGACCTACAGAAGGCTCCGCTACGAATGTGGTTGTTTGGATTGCTGTCCTTGCTTGAGATGCAGCTCCTTCGCCTAATCCGCAATGTCCATCCGGAAGATTCATGGACTCGGTTTATTTCAGAGACCCGGCTGAGCAAGGCTCGGGATATACTACAAGTTCGACGGTCCCGGAATGAGGCCATCGACCTTGCTGACTGTCTCCAATTTGCAGACAAAAAGGACATCGTCGTGAAGACTGCCCGACTAAGGGAGAATTTTGATTTTGCGTCTGAAGGCAGCGCTGACCGGGCGCTCAAGGATATGCAAGATCTCCGCGACGAACTGGCTCACGCGCAGGACATAATTACGGGCAAGTGGCCTGAACTCGCTCAGCAGGCTCACGCTGTGGAAGAGCTTCTTAAACGATGCGAGGATTTCGCAGCATGATGCGCGAGCAAAAATGTGGACGCGGCCTTACATCTCGCATCGCAATCAGCACAAGATCGTCAAAATGCACGGCATATCGCCGACTGGAGCGTGCCGAGCGCCCGGACCTGGCGGCGATGTTCCACGAGTTCATCGCCCATCGCCTTTCCGAACGGGTCGCCGAGACCGGGCGGCTGGTCGACACCCTGATTGGCTGACTCTCTTCAGAACTGGTCCTGCTCCCGCTTGCCCGCCATCCGCATCAAGGTCTGCAACGCGGTCGCGCACAGGGTTTCCCGGCCGTCCTTGCGCACGAACACGTCGGCGCGGGTGATGGTGAGCGTCCGGCCCGAGCGAATCACCTGTCCCAGGGCGCGAAGCTCCTCGCCGTCGCCGGGGGCCATGATATTGAGCTTGAATTCGACCGTCAGCACGCTGTCGTCCGGGCCCATCAGCGAAAATCCGGCATAGCCGCCGGCGACGTCGGCCAGCGTCGCGATCACCCCGCCGTGGAAATATCCGTGCTGTTGGAGCAGCGTATCCTTGCGGCGCAGGCGAAGCTCCGTCGTCCCGGCGCCGACGCGGACGATCTCGGCGCCGAGATGCGCCATGAATTTCTGCCGGGCGAAGCTCCGGCGGATAGCCGAGGCCCGACCGGCTTTTCGGACCGCTTTCGGGACATGCGATGTTTTTGGGGTCACGAGCGTTCCTCAGCTTCCAACCACCATCGGCGCGGTCAGCCGGCGCAGCAAGGCGATGACGCTGAGAGCCGTGTTCCGGCCGGTCGCGGGGTTTTCCTCCGATGGAATGTTGGCGATGGTCATTTCGAAACGGGTGGAATCGGAATCGACCTTGACC
>Ga0156275_1165_pt1 | contig 19654 bp, 17 predicted proteins | sample RifCSPlowO2_12_FD_107924 | JGI IMG/M metagenome (GOLD analysis project Ga0156275, IMG submission 107924) | Rhodospirillales bacterium RIFCSPLOWO2_12_FULL_67_15 | reverse complement strand
CCTGCTTCAGGTGCTTGACGCGGCCGAGGTCGTGAAAAACTTTTTCCTGCGCTTTCTCGCGCACCGAACAGGTATTGAACAGGATCACATCGGCCTGCTCCGGTTCATCGGTCACGGTCATGCCGTGCGCGGCGTTGAGCACCTCGGCCATCTTGTCCGAGTCGTAATCGTTCATCTGGCAGCCGAAGGTCTTGATGTAAAGCTTGGTGGGCACGTGCGCTACCTGCGTTGGTCGAGTTGCGTCTGTTCCTGCGGCGTCAGGATATAGATGCGGGCAATATCGCCGTGCATGTCGGTGGTGAATGCGACATCGGCGCCCGGCGGCAGCGCGCCATGCACGAGGGTGCGATTGTTCTGATCGTAAATGACGCCGCCCGGTGCGAGCCTGACCACTTTGCCGTTAAGCTCCACGTGGGGCAGCGCATGTGGCCTATCCCCGACGGTCGCGCGCTTCGCAGCGGCGGGCAGCGTGCGCAATTGCGCGTGGCCCGTTCCCGCGAGCAGCAAGCTCGCAACTATCAATAACCGCAGCAGGTTACGCATCGAACCAGGCCCGTAACTCATGATGTATACGAAACTCTTGTGAAATCAGTCCCCTGCATTATAACCGAGATGCCATGCCGGGCGCTTGCCAACCGGTTCGTACTCACTGACAATGCGCGCCATGACCCAACGCATATCGAGGCTCGAGAAGCTGCTGTTCAGGATGGAGGCGCAGGTCGCCTGCCTTGCCTGGGCGTTCCGGGAGATCGCCGACAAGCCCGGTATCGTGTTTGAAATGGGGCTCGGCCACGGCCGCACCTTCCACCACCTGCGGCAATATCTCCCCGATCGCAACATCTACGTGTTCGACCGCGAAGTCAATAGCTACCCCGACTGCACGCCGACGCCCGAGCGCATGATTGTGGGCGAGCTCGCCAGCACGCTGCCCGAGGCCGCGCGGCGCTTCGCCGGGCAGGTGGTGCTCGCGCATTCGGATATCGGCTCGTTTTCGCAGGAACACAACGCGGCGATGGCGGGCCTGGTGTCGGCGCACCTTGCGCTGGCGCTCGCGGAGGGCGCGCTCATCCTGTCGGACCTGCCGCTCGCCGTTCCCGGCACCACGCGCCTGCCGCTGCCCGCGGGCGCGCGCGAAGACCGCTACTACATCTATCGCTACTCGCCCAGAGCTCAGGCCGGCACGGGCAGGTAGCTTCGCACCGGCTCGCCCGCACCTCAATCCGCGTACGACGGGCCGGGCGCTGCGGGTGGGCTACAATCCGGCCAACGCTTGAACCCCAATCAGCCGGTTACCTCGCCGGGATCCGATAAATGCGGAGCATCCACCCCGGCCCGCGCTCGGCATGCCTTGCACGTTCCGCAAGCGAGGAACCCCGTCGTGGTGCGCACCGGCGTGCGGCAGGACCACGTGAGATCAAGGAGTTCGGGCGGTAGCAGGGCCGCGAGCGCTGCCTTCGGCGTCTCGAACACAGGGTAGACCCACTCGATTCTGGGTTCACCCAGTTTGCGCGCCCGGTAGCATTCGTACATGGCTTCGAAGAGGCGGCGCTGGCGTGCACAACGGTTGACGATATCCGTGTCGGTGGCGAGCGCTCCAACTGCGATACGATCGCAGCGCGGTGTGTCGATGGCCACCTGGCAGGCCACGTAAGCTATCGCCATCCAATCGATCGGGATCGCCTCGAGCCCGGAGAAATCGAGCGCCGACTCGGAATAACGGAAGGGGCGATAACGCCGGCGGCACACTTCGACGATGCGCTCGACGGCGACCCGCTCGGCCTCCGCGCGACCCTCGAGGTTGACCATATGGACGTGGTGGACCCGAAGCTCATCGACGGTTTGCGTGAGCAGCTGCAACAGCATGGCGGTGCTGTCCATGCCACCGGAGAACATCACGAGGGTGGTCACCGGGTCACCCACGGCCATGAGTCGGCAAACCGCGGGTCGGCATAATTTGCCCGCGGCGCTGAAGATCGGAGTGTCGGGTCCAACGAATTCAATACGCTGCAGCACGTCGACTCCGCGCCTTCGGCGTTGCGCTCAGTGCGAACGGGATTTTGCATCAACCTGCCAGACTGCCCGAACGAACCCGGGTTGCGTAATTTCACTCGTGTAGAGTACATTGCATAGGTATTATCGCTTATTTCATTCAACGTACGCTTCTATTACAGGGGAATGGAGGGTCGGCATGCCGCGGAAGCCGCGTAAGGAGAGCCGGGTACTCATCTACAGCCACGACACCTTCGGCCTCGGGCATCTGAGACGCTGCCGCGCAATCGCCCATGCTCTCGTCGGCCGGTACAAGGGCCTGTCCGTTCTGATCCTGTCCGGTTCGCCGATCATCGGCAGCTTCGATTTCAGGATGCGCGTGGACTTCGTCCGCATTCCGGGCGTGATCAAGCTGCGCAATGGCGCTTACACTTCGCTCGGCCTGCACATCGATGTCACTCAAACCCTGGCGATGCGCGCCTCCATCATTCGCCACACTGCCGATGCCTTCCGACCGGATGTATTCATCGTCGACAAGGAACCCCTGGGCCTGGGTGGCGAGGTGAAAGAGACGCTCGAGATGCTCAAGGCCCGGGGGACGCGTCTCGTGCTCGGACTTCGCGACGTCCTCGACGAGCCCAAGCTGCTCGCGCGGGAGTGGCGGCGCAAGCGGGCAGTACCTGCACTGCGCGACCTGTACGACGAGATCTGGGTCTACGGTTTGCGGGAAATCTACGACCCGCTCAAGGGGATCGCAGTACCCGCGGATGTGCGCGAGAAGATGACCTACGTGGGTTATCTGCCTCGCGATTTGCCGGTGCACGCAAGTACCCAGGCGCTCCCCCAACTGACCGGTCAGCCCTATCTGCTCGTCACGACCGGCGGCGGCGGTGATGGCGATCAGCTGATCGAAGCGGTACTGCGCGCCTATGAGTACGATAAAGCGCTGCCGTACGCGGCGTTGCTGGTCCTTGGACCGTTCATGGCGCCGGAATTGCGCGCCCGGTATCAGGAGCGCGCCGCGAAGCTCGGTCGGGTCGAGGCTATCACCTTCTACAGCCCCATGGAGATCCTGGTGGCGCGCGCAGTCGGGGTCGTGGCCATGGGCGGCTACAACACGTTCTGCGAAGTGCTGTCGCTCGACAAGCGCGCGCTCATCATTCCTCGCATCGTCCCGCGCCTGGAGCAGCATATTCGCGCGTCGTGGGCGGCAGAACTGGGACTGGTCAGCATGCTCACCGCGGACGAGAGCCTGGAGCCCTCGACGATGGCGGCGGCCCTGCGTGCCCTGCCGCAGCAGAAGGCCCCCTCCGAGGTGATCGTGCCGGGCTTGCTCGATGGTTCGGCGAACCTTGCGCGTCAGATCGCACCCTGGCTCGGCGGCGGCAAGTCGGCCCGGACCATCGATCGGCGAAGGATCAAGTGAACGCGCGATCCGGCAGTCGTGGCGGACGCGTAGGCATGGTTCTCAAAGGCTATCCACGACTGTCCGAAACCTTCATCGCCCAGGAGATCGCCGCGCTCGAAAAACGCGGCCTGGATATCCAGATCATTTCGATGCGGCGCCCGACGGACGAGAGTATCCATCCCGTCCATCGCGAGATCCGGGCGCCCCTGCTGTACCTGCCCGAGTACCTGCTGCGCGAACCGATGCGGGTGCTGCGCGCGTGGTGGCGTGCGCGCCAGTTCGCCGTGTACCGGCAGGTGCGCTCTCTCTGGCTGAAGGACCTGTTGCGCGACCCCACGCCGAGCCGGTTCCGGCGTTTCGGACAAGCGATGGTGCTCGCCTGCGAACTCCCGCCGGAAATCGCGCGGCTGCATGTCCATTTCCTGCATTCGCCAGCATCCGTGACCCGCTACGCGGCCTTGCTGCGCGGCCTGCCCTGGTCGGGATCCGCGCATGCCAAGGACATCTGGACGTCGCCCGAGTGGGAACTTCGCCAGAAGCTCGCCGCCTGCGATTGGCTCGTCACCTGCACTGAGGCGAACCGCGCGCACCTTGCCGCGCTCGCGCCGGAGGGCCGGGTCGAACTCGTATATCACGGCCTGGACCTCGCGCGGTTTCCTCCTCCGCCGCGCCAGCGCGCGGCGCGCGACGGACGCAACCCGGCCGACCCAGTGCTTATCCTTTCCGTGGGACGCATGGTGGAAAAGAAGGGGTTCGACGTGTTGCTGGCGGCGCTTGCGCGTCTGCCGGCGGCGTTGCACTGGCGCTTCATGCATGTCGGCAGCGGGCCGCTGCGCTCGGCTCTCGAAGCGCAGGCGAGGCGGCTCGGGGTCGCCGATCGTGTCACTTGGCGAGGCTCCCTGTCCCAGAACGAATTGCTGCCCGAGTATCAGCGCGCCGATTTGTTCGCGCTTGCGTGTCGGATCGCTGCCGACGGCGATCGCGACGGTTTGCCCAACGTGCTGGTGGAGGCACAAAGCCAGGCATTGCCCTGTGTTGCGACGATGGTATCAGCGATCCCGGAGCTAATACGCGACGGCAGCAGTGGTCTGCTGGTGCCGTCCGAGTCGCCGGAGGCTCTCGCGCGTGCCATCGAGTCCTTGATCCTGGATCCGGCGCGTCGCTGCCAGATGGCAGAGCGCGGCCGCGCACGGGTCGCCTCCGAATTCGACATCGACGACAATATCGGGCGCCTCGCCGTGAAGTTCGGCCTCGAGCACGCACCGCGTCCGGTGGCGCGCGTGGCGGCGAGCTAGCCGGTCCCGCGGCCATGCATATCGCGTTCTACGCTCCTCTCAAGTCCCCGACCCACGGCACGCCGTCGGGGGATCGGCGGGTCGCGGGCCTGCTTCTCGACGCGCTGCAGGCGTGCGGTCACCGGGTCGAGATGGTGTCGACCTTTCGCAGTCTCGATCGCGACGGAGACGCGGCTCGCCAGGCCGCGCTGCGCGACCAAGGGATCGCGCTCGCCGCGCAGCTCGCCGCGCAGTGGCAGTCGGGACCGCCGATCGGGCGCCCCGACCTCTGGTTCACCTACCACCTTTACTATAAGGCCCCCGACTGGCTCGGACCCAGGCTCAGTCGCCTGTTGAACATTCCCTATGTAATCGCAGAGGCTTCCCACTCGGCGAAGCGTGCCGGCGGGCCTTGGGCGATTGGTCACCAGGCGTGCGAGGACGCGATCCGGCAGGCAGCATTGGTGCTGTGCCCCTCGCGCGACGATATCCCCTCGATCGAACACCTGCTTGGCTCGGGCGAACGCGTAGTGCATCTGCCGCCGTTTCTCGAACCCTCGCCGTATCGTGCCGCCTGGGACGCGCGCGACGTGCACCGGACAAGTCTCGCGCGGCAGCATCGCGTCGACCAGGGTGAACCGTGGATCCTTGCGGCTGCGATGATGCGCCCCGGCGACAAGCTCGCTTCCTACCGTGAACTCGCCGCAACGCTTGCACACCTGCGCGAGGAGCGCTGGACGCTGCTGGTCGCCGGTGACGGTCCGGCCCGTGATGAGGTCGAGGCGGTGCTGGAAGGGGCCGTTCCGGGACGCATTCGATGGCTGGGTGAGCTCGGTGCGGCCGCGCTGGCGTCCACGTATGGCGCATGTGATCTTTTGCTGTGGCCGGCCGTCAACGAAGCCTACGGCATGGTCTTGCTGGAAGCACAGGCCGCCGGTCTACCTGTGGTGTCGTGCGGCGTGCGAGGGGTGCCCGATGTGGTACTCCATCAGCGCACCGGGCAGCTGGTTGCGGGCGGCGATACCCGTGCGCTTGCGGAGGCGACTCGCGGCCTGCTGCAAGATCGCGTGCGGCGCCAGCAGCTCGGCGCGGAGGCCGCGCGGTTCGTCGCTACCGAGCGCAGCACGGCAGTGGCGTCCTCGCATCTGGGCGGTTGCCTGGCCCGTGTGATGGGGGCGGAGAGGCGGCCGGTCGATGGGTGCTGACGAGCGGGCGCAAGAGGTGCGCGATCCTGCGCATTCGATCGGCGCGATGACGATGTCGCCGCGGCCGCGCGTATTCCTTTACGTCCAGCATCTGCTCGGTATCGGCCACCTCAAGCGGGCGCTGACGCTCGCGCGCGCGCTGCAGGCCCGGGGATTGCGGGTGACGCTGGCAAGCGGCGGATTCGAAGTCCCGGGCTTGGCGGCAGAGGAGATCGACGTGGTGCAGCTGCCGCCTACGGGTGCGGCCGATGTCACGTTCAGGTCGTTGCTCGACGCCGCCGGAAAACCGATCGACGACGCCTGGCGCCGGGCACGCTGCGAAGCGCTCCTGAACGCCTATCATCGCGTCGATCCGCAGGTGCTGATCGTCGAGCTGTTTCCCTTCGGCCGACGGCAGATGCGCTTCGAGATCCTCCCCCTGCTGGAAGCCGCCGCCGTGGCGCAGCCAAGACCGCTGATCGTGTCGTCGGTTCGCGACATCGTCGGCGGTGGTCAGCGCGACGCGGCGCGGCAGCGCGAAACGCTCGCCCTCGTGGAGCGCTATTTCGACCAAGTCATGGTGCATGGCGACCCATCGCTGATTGCCTTCGGTCGCAGCTTCGGCCTTGCGGATGAGTTGGGTGCGCGCCTGCATTACACCGGTTACGTCGTGGATCGTGCCGCGAGCGTCGGTAGTGATCCGGCCGCGGGCCGCGATGAGGTCATCGTTTCCGCGGGCGGCGGCGCAGTCGGCCGGACGTTGCTCGAAACCGCGCTGCGGGCGCGTCACCGCACACGGCTGGCGCAGCGAATCTGGCGGGTACTGACGGGCGTCAACGCGCCGGCGCAGGAGTTTGCGGCGATCGAGCTGCTCGCCGCGCAGGAAGGGCAGGGACGCGTGATCGTCGAGCGCACGCGCGATGACTTCGTTACTCGATTGGCCAACTGTGCCGTCTCGGTCAGTCAGGCGGGTTACAATACCGTCATGGAGTTATTGGGGGAGAATGCGCGTGCCGTCGTCGTACCGTTCGCTGCAGGCGCCGAGACCGAGCAGTCGCTGCGCGCCGGGTTGTTGGCCGAGCGCGGCCTGCTGCATGTGGTCGAGGAGTCACACCTCAGCCCCGAAACGCTGGCCCAAGCGATCGATCGCGCCGCCACGCACCAACGTCGGTCTGGGTCCGCGCTTGACTTGAACGGCGCCCAGCGCAGCGCAGAGCTGATCGCGCGCTGGGTCGAAGAGTGTCGACGGTGACCTCGGCGCCTTGGCGCGAGTTCGGCGATGAACTCGATCGTTGGCGCGATGCCGGCCGCATCGCCGACTTCTGGTGGCGCGACGATGATGCTGCGCATCCCACGGCCTCCCTGGCTCGTCTCGCGTCGCTGTCCGGCCGTTGTGGTGTGCCGCTCGCGCTGGCCGCCATTCCAGCGGACGCGGAGGAGGCGATCTTTTCGGACCTTCCGGAGACCGTCGAAGTGCTGCAGCATGGCGTCGATCATTGCAATCGGGCGCCCGAGGGTGCCCGGGCCTGCGAATTTCCGAGTGGCGCGCACGTCGACTCCGCACTGGCTCGTCTCGCAGGCGGGCGCGCTCGATTGCAGCTGCTGGCAGGGGCGCGATTGCTCCCGGTGCTCGTGCCGCCATGGAATCGATTCGCCCCCGAGCTGATCGGCATGCTGCCCAGTCTGGGAATTTGCGGATTCAGCAGCTTCTCTGCGCGACCCGCAGCCGAACTGGTACTCGGCGTGCGCCAGGTGAACACTCATGTGGATCTGATCGCGTGGCGGCGCGGGCGGGTATTCGTCGGTGAGGCCAAGGCGCTCGCCGAAGCGGTCGAACACCTGCGCGCACGCCGGGAGAATCGTGTCGATCCCGGCGAGCCGACCGGCTGGCTCACGCACCATGCCTTGCACGACGAACCGCTCTGGTCATTCCTCGATCGCCTGTTTCGGTTCACGGCATCCCATGGCACGGTGCGTTGGCTGCGCGCGGTTGACGTCTTTCACGTGGTGGCTGGCGCATGACGCGCCTGCATCGCTATGGTCGACGCGCGATTGTCATCGGCTATGCGCGTACAGCGCTCGGCCTGTCCTGTACTTTGCTGCCCCTCGGGGTCATGCAGCCCGCGCTGTGGGTGGGTGTGGCACTCACCGTGGGCGCGACGCTGTTTCTGATCGACGGCGCGAGATGCGCCGGGCGCCACGCGATGAAACTGGTCGTCGACGATGCCGGGATCCGCGTGCTCGGATTATTCGGCGTCACGATCGGCTGGGACCGCCTGCGTGCGGTCGAGCTCGCCTACTACTCCACGCGTCGCGACCGCGGCGCCGGTTGGATGCAACTGGTGATCCGCGGCCCGGGCAAGGCGATCCGCGTCGACTCGGACATCGACGGTTTCGATCGGATCGTGGCCACCGCATCGCGCCGGGCGCTGCAGCTCGGGCGGCCGTTCCACGAACGCACCCGCATCAATCTTGCATCGCTCAGCATCGATGTCGGCGGCGCGGCAGGTTACGCGCCGGGCACTGTCGTTCGAGGAGCAGACGGTGCCTGATCTGCTGCGCGTGCGCGACCTGCGGGTCCATCTGGACGTCGACGCCGGCATCGTGAAAGCGGTCGACGGTGTGTCGTTCCGCGTTCCTCAAGGGCGCACGGTGGCCCTGGTCGGTGAATCGGGGTCCGGAAAGTCGGTCGTCGCCCAGACCATCATGGGCATCTTGCCGCGCATCGCCCGCATCGTGAGCGGGGAGGTGGTGTTCATGGACCCGTCCCGGCCCGGGTCGGAGATCGACATCGCGCGGCAGGACCCGGATGGCGCCGTGCTGCAGGCGATTCGAGGCGGGCGCATCTCGATCATCTTTCAGGAGCCGATGACCGCGCTTTCCCCGCTGCACACCATCGGCAACCAGATCGGGGAAGTCATCGCGCTGCATCGCGGGCTCGGATCGGCGCAGAGACGCGAGGCGGTCATCGAGATCCTGCGTCTGGTGGGGTTCAAGGACCCCGCCCACGCGGAACACGCCTACTCGTTCGAGCTCTCCGGCGGACTGCGCCAGCGTGCCATGATCGCGATGGCGCTGGTCTGCCACCCGGCGATGCTGATCGCGGATGAACCGACGACCGCCCTGGACGTGACCATCCAGGCCCAGATCCTGCAGCTGATCCAACAGCTGCAGGGCGAGCTGCAAATGGCGATGCTGATGATCACCCACGATCTGGGCATCGTCGCCAACATGGCGGACGAGGTCGTGGTGATGTACAACGGGCGCGTGATGGAGGCCGGTTCGGTCGAAGACATCTTCAGCGCACCCAGGCACGCGTACCTCAAGGCACTGATGCGCGCCGTGCCTCGATTCGATATGGCACCCGAAGAGCGGCTGACGCCAATTCGGGAAATCGAGGTCGACACCAGCCGCCTGGTGTCCGCGGGACCGCGGCCGGGCGCGGGTGACAGCGAGGAGCCATTGTTGCGTGTGCGGGGTTTGAGCAAACGATTCAGTACGCGCCGCCGCGGACTGTTCGGCGCCAGGCCCGGAGCGCAGGTCGTCGCCGTCGCCGACGTGAGCTTCGATATCGGCGCCGGTGAGTGCCTCGGGCTCGTTGGCGAGTCGGGTTGCGGAAAAACCACCACGGCGAGAATACTGCTGCGTTCGGTTGCACCCGACAGCGGCGAGATCACCTACAACACGATGGGCGAGGCGCGCGACGTGCTGGCGCTCGAGGGCGAAGCGCTGTTCGCTTACCGGCGCCAGGTGCAATTCGTGTTCCAGGACCCGTTCGCGTCGCTGGATCCGCGCATGAGCGTGCTCGACGTCATTGCCGAACCTCTGGTCATCCACGGGATCGGCGACGCGGACGAACGCTACCAGCGGGTGAAGGAAATCATGACCTTGGTGGGGCTCGATATCCGCTTCATGCGCCGTTATCCGCACAGTTTCTCCGGCGGTCAGCGCCAGCGCATCGGCATTGCCCGAGCCCTGGCGCTGAGCCCGAACCTGCTGATCTGCGACGAGCCGGTATCGGCGCTCGACGTTTCGGTTCAGGCTCAGGTGCTCAATTTGCTGCGCGACCTGCGCAAGGCCCTCAACCTGACCTACCTTTTCATTACGCACAACCTGGCGGTCGTGCATTACATCGCGGACCGGATCGCCGTGATGTGCGCCGGACGCATCGTGGAGACCGGCACCCGCGACGCCCTGTTCGCTAATCCGGTCCATCCGTACACCAAGGCGCTGCTCGCCGCCGTCCCCCATCCGGATCTGGCGCGCAGGCTCGATTTCGACGCGCTCATGGACGGCAGAGCCTCCGATCCGCTGGCATGGTCCGAGGTGTTTCGCGTGGGATCGGATGGTCCCGACCTGGTCGATATCGGCGGTGGTCATTGGGTGCGCGCTCGACCCAGCGCGGACGCCGCGGAGTTGCGCCCTTGAGCGCGACACTGCGCCGGCGATGCCCGCAGGGCGTGATATTGACGCTGATCGTCGGCACGTGGCTGGTCTTGCGCAGCACGATCGGGGTGGCTGGCGTGGCGATGGTAGAGACCGAGTCACTTATCGCCGACGTGAAGGCGGGCCGGCTGCCGCCGATCGGCAAGCGGCTGCCGGACGTTCCCATGACCAGCGTCCCGGACCACCAGGTCATCCAACTTGGCAAGCACGGCGCCACGCTACGCACGCTGATCGGACGTGCGCGCGACGTGCGCCTGTTGTTCGTCTACGGGTATGCCCGCCTGGTCGGGTACAACCAGAACCTGGAACTCGTGCCGGACATCCTGGCGCGTGTCGACGTGCGCGACAACCGGGAATTCACCCTGCATCTGCGCAAGGGACATCGTTGGTCGGACGGTCATCCGTTCACCGCCGAGGATTTTCGTTACTACTGGGAAGACGTTGCCAATAATCGGGAGTTGAATCCGACCGGCCCACCGAGCGACCTGATCGTGAACGGCGAGCGGCCAGAATTCGGGGTGATCGACGCGGCCACGGTACGATACCGCTGGACGCAGCCGAATCCCGATTTCCTTGCGCGGCTGGCGGGTGCGTCGCCGCTCCTGATCTACCGTCCGGCACACTACCTGAAGAAGTTCCACGTTAGATACTCGAAGAGTCTGCTTGCGCGCACGCACGCAGGCAACCGGCTGCTCAGCTGGGCGCGACAGCACAACAACAAGGACAACATGTACCGGTTCGACAACCCCGACCTGCCCACGCTGCAGCCCTGGTTTAACACCGTGAGGCCGCCGGCGGACCGGTTCGTAGCCGTGCGTAACCCCTACTTCCACCGCGTCGACGGCGCGGGGCGGCAATTGCCCTACATCGATCGGGTCGAGCTGGTGATCGCGGATGACAAGCTGATCGCGGTGAAGGCGGGCACCGGCGAGTCGGATCTGCAGGCGCAGGCGCTGGATTTCAAGGACTACACGTTTCTCAAGAAGAACGAGAAAGGCCGTGGCTACCGGACATTGCTCTGGCGTTCCGGCATTGGGTCACAGTTGGCGCTCTATCCCAATCTGAACGTCAATGATCCGGTCTGGCGCAAGCTGATGCGCGACGTTCGCTTTCGGCGCGCGCTCTCGCTCGCCATCGATCGATCGCTGATCAACCAGGTGCTGTATTTCGGCTTGGCGACCGAATCCAACAATACGATGCTGGCCGAAAGCGCTTTGTTCGAGGCGCGCGACCAGAGCCTTTGGGCGAGCTACGACCGGGAAGCGGCGCAGCGGCTGCTCGATGAGATCGGACTCAAGCGTGCGTTGGGCGGCGTGCGCCGGCTGCCCGACGGCCGTCCGCTGGAAATCATCGTCGAGTCGGCAGGGGAGGGCACGGAGGATACCGACATCCTGGAGTTGATCCGCGAAACCTGGCGCGAGGTCGGCATCAAATTGTTCGTCAAACCGTCGCAAAGGGAGGTTTTTCGCAACCGGATCTTTTCCGGCGAAACCATGATGTCGGTTTGGAAAGGGCTGGACAATGCGGTGGCAACCGCGGAGATGAGCCCGGAGGTACTCGCACCATCTTCGCAGCAGCAGTTGCAGTGGCCGAAGTTCGGCCAGTTCTACGAGAACAGCGGCAACCAGGGCGCAGCACCCGACATACCGGAAGTGCGGGAACTGGCGGATTTGCTCTCGGAATGGCGCAATGCCGCCAGCAACGACGAGCGCGCCGCGGTGTGGCGCAGGATGCTGCGCATTCACGCCGAGCAACAGTTCGTCATCGGCACCGTGAATAGGATTCCACAACCGGTCGTGGCGAGCACGACGCTGATGAACGTACCGACCAGCGAGCTCTACAGTTGGGAGCCGGGCGCCTATTTCGGCATGTTCCGGCCGGACTTGATGTGGTTCAAATGAACAGCGGGCAGCGCGGACCATTGGGCGCATCGCGGCGCAACTCCGGACCATGTTGAACTATACGATTAGACGCATCCTGATCATGATCCCGACATTGCTCGTGATCAGTCTGCTGACGTTCACCATCATCAAGCTGCCCCCCGGCGATTTCCTGTCGAACCAAATTGCCGAGCTGCAGAGTCAGGGCGACCGCAGCGCCCTCGAAAGGGCCGCGTTTCTGCGCAAGCAATACGGTCTCGACCGCCCCTTCATCGAGCAATATGCGACCTGGGTCGGGATCTGGCCTGGGGAGCGGGGGTTCTCCGGTTTGCTGCAGGGCGACTGGGGGTGGTCGTTCGAATACAACCTGCCGGTCGGTGAGGTGGTCGGCGACCGTCTGATACTTACCTTCATCCTCAACTTCTCCGCCATCCTGTTCACCTGGCTGGTGGCTTTTCCCATCGGCGTGTATTCGGCGACTCGCCAGTACAGCTGGGGAGACTACGGACTCACGCTGCTCGGCTATGTCGGTCTGGCGACGCCCAGCTTTCTGCTGGCGCTGGTGCTGATGTATTTCGCCAACGTGCACTTCGGCATGAGCATCGGCGGCATCATGGACCCGCAGTACCTGGGACAGCAGTGGTCCTGGGACAAGGTCGCGTCGGTCCTCAAGCACCTCTGGATCCCGGTGATCGTGATCGGAACCGCCAGCACCGCGGGCATGATCCGCAGGCTGCGCGCCAATCTGCTCGACGAACTGCAGAAGCAGTATGTCGTGACAGCCAGGGCCAAGGGCGTGCCGCGCCTGCGCCTGCTCATCAAGTATCCGCTGCGAATGGCGCTGAACCCGTTCATCGCGGACATCGGCAACCTGCTTCCGAGCATCGTTTCCGGGTCGGCCATCGTCGCGGTGGTGCTCTCCCTTCAGACCGCCGGCCCGATGCTGCTCAGTGCGCTGCGGAGCCAGGACCAGTATCTGGCGGGCTCGTTCCTGATGTTCATGTCCCTGTTGACCGTCTTCGGGATGTTCATCTCCGATCTGCTGCTGGCGGCGCTCGACCCGCGCATCCGGTTGTCTGGTGGTTCGGTCAAATGAGCACGGCGCCGAGCGGGGACGGCAAGCTGGAGCATTTCGTCTCTCCGGAGCCGTTCGCGCCGCACGAGGACGAGCAGCTTACCCGCGAACAGGAACGGTTCTACCGCGCGTCACAATGGAAGGTGATGTGGTGGAAGTTCCGTCGCCACCGCGTGGCGGTCATCGCCGCGGTTATTCTGGCGCTGTTCTACGCATCCACGCTGGTCAGCGAACTGATCGCGCCGTACGGTGTCGCCACCCGCAACATCACGCACATCTACGCGCCGCCGCAGGAACTGCGCCTGTTTCACGAGGGTCGCTTGGTCGGCCCCTTCGTCTACGGTTACGACATGCAGCTCGACATGGACGCGCTGATTCGACGATACACGCCGAATACCGGCCAGGTGCAGCCGCTGCGTTTCTTCTGTCGCGGCGACGCGTATCGCTTCTGGGGCCTGGTCGAGGCCAACGTCCACCTGTTCTGCCCGGCGCAGGGCGGTACGGTGTTTCTCATGGGGACCGACCGCCTGGGCCGCGACCTGTTCTCGCGCATCGTCTACGGCACGCGCATCTCGCTCACCGTGGGCCTGCTGGGGATCATCGTGAGCTTCACGATCGGAATCACGCTCGGGGGTATATCCGGCTATTTCGGCGGCCGGATCGACACTCTCATCCAGCGGTTCATCGAGATGGTGAGCTCCTTTCCGGAATTGCCCCTGTGGATGGCACTTTCGGCGGCACTTCCGGTGAACTGGAGCCCGATCCTGGTTTACTTCGGCATCACCATCATCCTCGGGCTGTTGGACTGGCCGGGGCTTGCTCGGGCGGTGCGGTCCAAGCTGCTGGCGCTGCGCGAGGAGGACTTCGTCACCGCGGCGGTGCTGATGGGCGCTGGCCCGGGGCGCGTCATCGGCCGTCATTTGCTACCGAGCTTCACCAGCCATCTGATCGCTTCGGCGACGCTATCGGTGCCGGGCATGATCATGGGCGAGACGGCGCTGTCGTTCCTCGGCTTGGGCCTGCGTCCTCCCGTGACCAGTTGGGGCGTTCTGCTCAACGAAGCGCAAAACATCAATGTCGTCGCGCTGTACCCGTGGCTGATGCTGGCCGGCGTGCCTGTGCTGATCGTGGTGCTCGCGTTCAACTTCATGGGTGACGGCCTGAGGGACGCGGCGGATCCCTACAGTAGCGCCACGAAGTAAGGGCGCGGCCGGGGGCGCGCCCGCCCGCACACCTGCTGCTGCTGGAGTGCGAACGCGCTAGAATGGTCGCCGAAAGGGGAGATTCTATCGATGGAACATAGCCTGTTCGGTTTCATACTGCGCTACAGCAAGCGGGAGCAGATCGCTATCGTGCCCCTGGTGGTGGCGTCAATGGTGGTCTATTTCTTCTCGCTCGATTTGCCGAAGATCATCATCAATGAAGCGATCCAAGGCCGCAGTTTCACGACCCCTGGCGCAACGGCGCCGCTGTTTCGGCTGCAATTCGATTGGCCCGGGTTTCTCGGCGGGGGCACGCTCACGCTGTTCGACGGATTCTCGCTTGAGCGTGTACCATTTCTGCTTGCGCTGAGTGTGGTCTTTCTCGGCCTGATCGTCGTGAACGGACTGCTCAAGGTCCGCATCAACACGATGAAGGGCTGGATGGGCGAACGCATGCTTCGCCGGCTGCGCTTCATTCTGTTCGATCGGATGCTGCGCTTTCCGCTGCCGCGTTTCCGGCGCGTCAAGTCGGCCGAAGTCGCGACCATGATCAAGGACGAAGTCGAACCCCTGGGCGGCTTCATCGGCGAGGCGCTGATCACACCGCTGTTTCTCGGTGGCCAGGCGATCACTGCGGTGATCTTCATTCTCGTCCAGCATGCGATGCTGGGCATGATCGCGGTATTCGTGGTAGTAATTCAGGCGGTGCTGATCCCGCGCCTGCGCCGCCGCCTCCTGGTGCTCAGTCGGCAGCGCCAGCTCGGGGGGCGCCAACTCGCCGGACGCATCAGCGAGTGCGTCGACGGGATCGTGGAAATTCACGCGAACGACACCTCGAATTACGAGCGCGCCGAGATCTCGTCGCGTCTCGGGGTCCTGTTGCAGATCCGGCTCGAGCTTTATCAGCGCAAGTTCTTCATCAAGTTCATCAACAACTTCCTCTCGCAGGTGACGCCGTTCCTGTTCTACGCGCTCGGTGGCTACCTGGTCATCGTCGGACGCCTCGACATCGGTGCCTTGGTCGCCGTGATCGCCGCGTACAAGGATCTTCCCTCGCCCGTGAAGGAGCTGATCGACTGGGACCAGGAGCGCCTGGACGTCTCGATGAAGTACGCACAGGTGGTCGAACAGTTCACCGCCGATGATCTGCTTGCGGAGAAACGCCAGCAGCCGCTTCCGGCGCCCGCGCTGCCGGCTGCCGGAAGCGTCAAGGTTTCCAATCTCACCCTGACCGGCGACACCGGCGACGAGCTCGTCGCCTCGGTATCGTTCGAGATTCCCTTGACGCAGCATGTCGCCCTGCTCGGCGACCACCGTGGCGGGGGCAGCGAACTCGCGCAGATGATTGCCGCCCTGGTCGTCCCGACCCATGGCACGGTGTCGGTCGGGAGTATCGACGTGACCGGCGCGCCGGAGGCCGTCAACGGACGCGCGCTCGGTTACGTGGGTAACGCTGCGTATCTGTTTCCCACGACGGTTCGCGAGAACCTGCTCTACGGTCTCAAGCATTTCCCGTTGCGCGAAGCGCGCTACGCCGCGGACCAGGCCGCCGAGCACGGGCGGGAACAGCGAGAGGCGGAGCGCTCGGGCAACAGCATGCTCGACATCAAGGCGGACTGGATCGACTACACGGCGGCCGGGGCCGACAACGAGGAGGGACTGGACGCGCGTATCGACGAGATTCTGCGTACCGCCGGCCTGGAGGAAACCATCCTCGCGTTTGGACTGCGAAGCGCGCCGGATCCGGCCCGCTACCCGGGAATGGTCGAGCGCGTGATCCGCGCGCGCGCGGCGTTGGCCGAACTTTCCTCCGCGACGGACCTCCAGGGTTTGGTGGAACGGTTCGATCCGGAGCGCTACCTCGGCAACGCGACGCTCGCCGAGAACCTGCTCTTCGGCACATCGGACGACGCGTCGCTCAATGCCGACAACATGGCGGGCAACGCCTACGTTCGTCGAGTGTTGAGGGAGACCGGGCTCGAGGACGACTTGCTCGAGGCCGGACGGAAGGTGGCCGAAACGATGGTCGAACTGTTCAGCGGACTGCCCCCTGAGCACGAGATGTTCGAGCGATTCAGCTTCATCCGCCCGGATGATCTCGGGTATTTCAGGGAACTGCTCGCGAGGGTGTCGGGGGGCGAGTCGGAGCGGATCGAAGAGGCGGACGGCACGCGCTTGCTCGCGCTGACATTCAAGCTGATTACATCGCGGCACCGCCTCGGCCTGATCGACGAAGCGATGCAGGCGCGGCTGCTCGAGGCGCGCCGCCATTTCGCGCGGCACCTTCCCGCGGAACTGCGCGGAACAGTGCAGTTCTTCGATCCGCTGGCCTACAACAGCGCCGAATCGCTGCAGGACAACATTCTGTTCGGCAAGGTCGTCACGACGCAGGCAGGCGCAGCGGCGCGCATCGCCCAGTTGCTGCGCGAAATGCTGGATGCGCAGGGGCTGCGCGAACTCGTGATACGCATCGGGCTCGAGTACGGCGTCGGGGTGGGCGCAACGCGGCTGACGATCGACGACCGCCAACGGGTAGCGATTGCACGTGCGCTGCTCAAGCGGCCCACCGTGTTGGTTCTGGACGAAGCCGTGGCCGTGCTCGATCTGGCGGCGCAGAGGCGCTTCGTCACCAGCCTGCTCGAACATCGCAAAGGGCAGTGCGTGATCTGGGCACTGCGACAACTCGAACTCGGCGAACTTTTCGATCACGTGGTCGTGATGCAGGAAGGCCGATTGGTCGAGCGCGGGCGCTTTGAGCACCTCCGCAGCAGCGGCGGTGTTCTGCAGAAACTCTTAGGTTCGAATTCAGGGGGCTGATCATGAGCATCGACAATGAAGTGGAATTGCTGCGGCGCTATCCGATCTTCAGGAAGATCGACCTTGCGATGCTCAAGCTGTTGTGTTTCAGCAGCGAGCGGCTGAGTTACGAAAAGGACCAGGTGATCTTCAACGCCGGAGACCCGGGCGATTCCGCCTACGTCCTGATCGAGGGGCATGCGGAGGTCACGGTGCCGACCCCCTTGGGGCCGCTCAAAGTGGCCACGCTCGGTCCGCGCGACATCCTCGGCGAGATCGCGGTCTTTGGCGACGTGCCCAGAACAGCGACGGTCACGACATTGTCGCGGGTCGTGGCGCTGCGCATCGCGAAGGATCATCTCATCGGCGTCGTTCGGCAGAATCCGGACGCGGCGCTCGAATTGATCGGAATCCTGGCCGCGCGGCTGGCCAGAACCACGGCTCAGCTCAGGGGCGCCGCGCCATCGGTGCCGAACTGACCGTGCTTCGCCGGCGGGCTTGGTCGCGGGAGGCGCGTGCGGTTCATTCCGGCTCGGGCGTGTAGAGCACCACCCGGTGGCTGTATCCTCGGATCTCGGCGTCAACGACCTTGCGCAGCCGTGTGCGGTTGCATCGATCCGCGGTCCCGAAACACGCGTCGCGCCGACGCCGCCGCTGCGGGTCGGATTGGAGCATTTCGTGCGCTGGGATCTGGCGTATTACGGAGCGTCCCGAGGCTGGTCGTTCCCGTTTCGATCCAGCCGGTAGATTCCAACGTCCCACGCGATTCCCGCTGCGCTGCTCTCGACCCGGACCCGGTCGAGTCGCGGCAGGCCGGACCGCTCGACGGCGTTCCAGACGAAGTCGACCCTCTTGCGCCAGTTCGGTTTGCGTTCGTTCGGCACGACGAGCGACAAGATCAGTGCCTTGGCCGACCGGGTCTCTCGTGAGATGCGCTGCAGTGGGCCGACCGGATCGTCGAGAAAATACAGCGCCTCCGCGCAGACGATGGCGCCGAAGTCGCGTGCCGGCGGATGGTAGTCCTCGATCGAGCTGACGACCGTCTCGACCGGGATCGCGCTGTGCGGCAAGCGGCTCAGTGCCGTCGGGGACAGATCGACGGCGATATAGCGCGTGACGTCCTCCGGGCGCAGCCACAAGAGCTGATGGCCGCGACCGCAACCCAGGTCGATCATCTCCCCCGGGGCATGCTGGGAGACTAGGCAGGAGATCACCGCATGCCGCAATTGTTCGTGGGGCCGGTCGAGGAAGTCGAGGCACCGGTCGGTGTACTCCTGTTCCCAGTCGCGGGTATTTTTGCTCATCGTATCCAGTCGGTAGAAAGGTCACCGGGGTCCGCCCGGCGGGCGCACCGTCGATTCTTGCGGGAAACAAACCTACTCCAACAGCAAGTGGCTTGCAAGCACCAGCCTTCTGCAACGGGGGTATGAGTCTGAACGTACCGCTGTGATCGATCATGATGCGGGGCATGGTGATCGATACGAAAGACGCAATGCTGCAAACTCTCGATCCGGGGCGCGCGGTTCGCGAGCGGCACCACCACAGAGACGTGGTTGCTGTCATTCGGCTTCAGTTAAGAGATGCTCATGAACGATGCCAAGAGCAGCCCGGTCACGTCGCGCGCGCCAAGGCTGTACGCGCGCAAACCAGGCTGGCCTGGCATCGATCGGATTTGTATCTGCTTGCCCCGCCCGTGCCGCGCAAAGGCTAAGGGGTTAGCACTTACTCGGCGCTAACCCCTTGTTATTTATGGTGGGAGTCAGGCTACCGAATAGTCATCGGCAACCCGCATGAATACTAGCAGTGCTACGTCATAGCAGTGGCAGTTGCCCCCAGAGTTGCCCCCGCGCACCACCCGTTACCTCACGCTCGGACCCCATGACGCGCACGCGATGACTACCTACCCCTTCACCTTCACCTTCTCCTGCCAGCGCTTCCAGCCTTCACGTAGAGCCTTTAGCGCCCGCATTTTGCCCTTGGGTGTCTTTGGTCCAGTGGATAGTCCGCCGTGATAGCGGCAGCGCAGCTTGCCGTTCTTGCACTTGAATACCTCACCCCTGATCTTGCACGGCGTTCCCTTCCGGGTCTTGGCGAGGCAGCGCCCCTCCGGATAGAGGTCACGCAAGAACAGTCCATACATGCGCGCCATGTGCCTACCATCGTTCCCTTACTTCGCCTTGTCGGTGCTGCGCTGCGCGAGCCGCTCGTTTCTTCCATCGCCTTAGACGGCGCACCGCCTTTGCCTTGATCTTCTCGATCCTCTCGCGCATAAATTCCGACGAATCGCCGCCGTGCTGCTGACAGTAGCCGTTTGCATAGACAGTCCGATGCCGGCATGGTGTCCCGGCCTTTGTCACCGCTTTGCAGACACCGGCGAAGGTGTAGCCTACGCCGGCCATT
>Ga0156275_1268_pt2 | contig 21764 bp, 20 predicted proteins | sample RifCSPlowO2_12_FD_107924 | JGI IMG/M metagenome (GOLD analysis project Ga0156275, IMG submission 107924) | Rhodospirillales bacterium RIFCSPLOWO2_12_FULL_67_15 | reverse complement strand
GGCGCCGTTCGCCGCCCGAGAGCGCCAGCGACGGCGTGCGGCGCAAGTGGGTGATGGAAAATTCGGCGAGCAGAGCGTCGAGAATGGCTTCGCGCCGATCGCGGACGGGCTCGATCGTCTCGAGCACGGCGCGGACATTGTCCTCGACGTTGAGGCCGCGGAAGATCGAGGCCTCCTGCGGCAGATAGCCGATGCCGAGCCGGGCGCGGCGGTACATGGGCAGATCGGTGATGTCCTCCCCGTCGAGCACGATCGAGCCGTAGTCGGGAGGGATCAGCCCGGTAATCATGTAGAAGCAGGTGGTTTTGCCGGCGCCGTTGGGGCCGAGGAGGCCGACCACCTCGCCGCGCTGAATCGTGAGCGTGACACCGCGCACCACGGGGCGCTTCTTGAAACGCTTGCCGAGGTTGTTGGCGGCCAAACCGCGATTGTCCGTGACCAGACGGGGAGCGGGGGTCGCGGGCGTAGGCGGCGATGCGGGCGGTTGCGGAGGACGGTTGTTCATGGCTGCGAGTGTCCGGATCGGTTCTCTCCGGCGCGTCACGATTTCTGCGGCTTCGATTTTTTTTGCGACTTCGGGGGTTGCGTCTTGCGCGCCTCGCTGGGACTCAGCACGCCGCGCACCCGGTCCGCGGGGCAGGCGAACATCTTACTGATATTAGTCATCAGGTTGACCTCGGTGCGGCAGCCGGTCAGCACGTTGTTTTCGCGCTCGACTTTAACCGATCCGGTAAGAGTGGCGATACCGCTTTCCACATTATAGACGCCGCGGTCCCCGGTCGCGGTTTCGGTCGCGGTCCGGATCAGGACCCGGTCGAAGGCATCCACCCGGAAAACCTTGTTCTTGCCGGCGGCGTCCTTGCGGAAATAGGCGGCGAGCGTTTCGGCGTGAAGCGTGCGATCGGCGCGCGAGGCGGTCGCATTACCGCGCGCGACCGCCATCTGCTTCTGTTCCCAGTATTCGATCTGTCGCTCGGCGACGATTTCGTCGCTGTCGCTGCGAAAACGGGGTTTGGCGCCGGACAGGACCAGAACGGCGTTGTCGACATCGTAGATCGCCTGCGCCGCGCTTCCCTCTTGAGTGGCGGAGACGATGCGGACATGTCCGATCGCGTCGAGCCGGTGGATTTCACTCCCGCCCTCGGCCTTCTCGCGATAATAGGCGCGCAGCTCGTCGCCAAACACGGTCACGTCGCCGCGAACGGCCCGGGCGTTGCCGCGGGCGAGAAAGAGGAGATTTTCCTGCTGCCATTCGATGCCGTCGTCGGCGTGAATCTCGATCGGCTGGTCGGAATCGCCCGCGCCGAAATTGAGTGTTTGCGCCCTTATCCCGCCGCCGCCCTGAACGGCGTAAACGGCGGCGAAGACGAAAGCGAGAACGCCGGGACGGAAGCGAAAGTCGGTCATGAGGGATTCAGCCGAAATCCGGGATAAATCACCAACTTGGACTTGCCGGTGAAATGGATGACCTTGCCTTTGTCGAGCAAGACGAAACCTTCGGAACGGAGATCTCCGAAAGGGCCCTGGCCGTGCACGGGCCGGTCGCTCTCGGCGGTGCCCTTCTCGAGATCGACGGAGGCGGAATCGGTGCGAATTTCGTAACCGCTGTCATGGAAGAGGGTGACTCCGCCGAGAAGATCGAGGGTCTTGGCGGTGCGGGCATAGACGCCGGTTTCGGCGGTGAGCATGAGCCACGTCCCGTCGTTGAGGACGATGTCGCCCTTCGGCACGTCCAAGTCGATCTTCATGCGGTCAATGGCGGAATTGCGCGCGACTTCGGAGGTGATGGAGAAGGGTTGCTGGTGCCTGTCGGTGCCGACGTAGCGGGGATTGATCATGCTCGGTCCGGCGGTCTCGCGGGTCACGAAGTCGGAAAAGCCGAGGCGGAAACGCAGTTCGGTGCCGCGCAAGCTCGGCCACGCCCACACCAGCGCGAGCAGGGCCGCCGCCGCCAGCGGGAGCACGAGCTTCGCGATCGCGACAAAGCGACTGTAACCCCCGCGCCGGAGCGGGCCCGGCCCGGACGCACGCGCCTCGACGTCGCTGCCGCCTGGCCGAATGGCGACGGGAATCGAGGCTGTATCTGCGGAATGGGAACGCATGACCCGAAACCTATCGGATGCGATTTTCAAGCCACGCCCGCGCGCAGGCAGTCGTGAATATGCAGCACGCCGACCGGACGGCCATCCTCGACCACGAACAAGGCGGTGATCGATTTGACGTTCATGATCTGAAGCGCCTCGCTCGCGAGCGCATCCGCGCGGATGGTCTTGACGCTGCGGCTCATGATTTCGCCGGTGGTGCGGCGCAGCACGTTCGCATCCGCGATGTGTCGGCGGATATCGCCGTCGGTGATGATCCCGCTCAAGCGGCCGCGCGAGTCGACGATGCCGACGCAGCCCAGGCTCTTGCCCGTCATCTCGATGATGGCGTCCATCATCGGCGTCGTCGGCGGGAGAAGCGGCAGGCTCGCGCCGGTGTGCATGATGTCGGCGACGCGGAGAAGCCGGCGTCCGAGCTTGCCGCCGGGATGGAGAACGCGAAAATCGTCGGCGGAAAACCCCTTGCGCTCCAGGAGTGAAACCGCGAGCGCATCGCCGAGCGCGAGCATCATCGTGGTCGAGGTGGTCGGCGCGAGCCCCATCGGGCAGGCTTCGGCGGCGGCGGGACAGACAAGGGCGACGGATGCCGCCTGGGCGAGCGCGCTTGCGGGCTCCGACGTCACCGCGATCAGCGGTATGGCGAAACGCTTGGCGTAGGCGACAAGGTCGGCGAGCTCCGCCGTTTCACCCGAATTGGACAGCGCGAGCACGGCGTCCCTTTCGGTCACCATGCCGAGATCGCCATGGCTCGCTTCGGCAGGGTGGACGAACAGTGCCGGCGTGCCGGTGGAAGCGAACGTCGCCGCGATCTTGCGCGCGACGTGGCCGCTCTTGCCCATGCCGGTGACGATCACGCGCCCGGTGACGGCGACGAGCGCGTCGAGCGCGGCGACGAAACTGGGACCCAGGCTGGCGGCGAGCGCGCGAAGCGCATCCGCTTCAAGCGCAAGCACGCGCCGGGCGATTTTGATGCCGGGATCGTGCTCCTTCGTCGACAAGAGTTTGGCCTTGGTCGTTCCCATGCGTGATCTCGTCCGTGATCTTGGGGCGCGGTTCTTTCCGATGGAAAGCCGGGATCGGGCCCGGTTTTCGCCCGCGCCCGCTTCCGCCGGAGCCGTCCTTAGGCCTTTGGCCCCAGCTTCTGTGGGGCTGCGGTTAGGCAACGGCTGAGCCAGAACACCCGGCAGATCCCGATAACTCGGGACTTAGGCCGGGAGTATGACTTTAACCCTATGATTCGTCAATGAAAGATGCGGGAAATGATCCGCTTGTTACCCGTTTTTCCGCCGAAACAGGGGTGTCCATGGACCGGGTTTAGACATGGGCGAAGAGGTCTTCAGCTTCGAACCCGGCGAGGTCGAGCTCCGCCCGAACGGGGAGGAAGACAAAACAGGATTCGGCCAGCCGAACCCGATCCTCGCGCGCGAGCATGGCGTCCAGCTTCTCCTTCAGCGCATGCAGATGGAGCACATCGGCGGCCGCGTAACGAATTTGCGCCGGACTGAGCTTTTCCGCCGCCCAGTCGGACGATTGTTGTTCTTTGCTGAGCTCGATGCCGAGCAGTTCCTTGCACAGATCCTTGAGGCCGTGGCGGTCGGTGTAGGTGCGCACGAGCCTTGACGCGATCTTGGTGCAGTAAATCGGCGCCGGCATGACGCCAAGATACTGGCGGATGATGCCGATGTCGAAACGGGCGTAATGGAAGATTTTGGTGATTCGTTTGTCCGCAAGCACCGCTTTTAGGTTGGGGGCGTCGAAATCGTGCCCGGGAAAGTGGACAAGGTGCGCGTTGCCGTCGCCGGCCGAAAGCTGAACCATGCACAGCCGGTCGCGATGCGGATGCAGCCCTTGCGACTCGCAATCCACGGCGACGGCGCGGTCGAAATTCAATCCCTTCGGCAGGTCGCCGCGGTAAACCTCGACGATGAGCTTCTTGGTTTTCACCGGCTCGACGCTCCTGATGGGGGCCCCGATAATACCCCCGATGGTGCCCAGGAGAAGACTCGAACTTCCACGACCTCGCGGCCACAGGTACCTGAAACCTGCGCGTCTACCAATTCCGCCACCTGGGCGTCGGGCACGAAATCAAGGGGCCTCCGGCCCGAAGGCCGCCCCGAAAGCCCACGTTCGTTAATCCGAGGGGGGCTCTCTGTCAACCGAGATTGCCGGGGATGTCCGGGGATGGTTCAGGGAGGGGCCCTGTGGCAAAATAGGAGCCGCGGATTTGACGGCGGGGGTCGCTACGGGGAGGCTTGGATCATGCACCGCGACGTGGTGACGGTCTTCGGGGGATCGGGATTCCTCGGCCGGCATGTGGTCCGCCGGTTGAGCCAGGAAGGCGCCATTGTCCGCGTCGCCGGACGCGATCCGGAGCGGGCCATGTTCTTGAAGCCGCTCGGCGATGTCGGCCAGATCGTGCCGTGGGCCGCGGACGTGTCCGACGCGGCGACGGTCGAGCGCGCCCTTTCCGGCGCGAGCGCGGCGGTGAATCTCGTCGGCATTCTGTTCGAGCGCGGCCGGCGCACTTTCGCGCGTGTCCACGCCGAAGGCGCGGGCAACGTCGCCCGCGCGGCCGCGGCCGCAGGCGTGAAGCGGCTCGTGCATGTTTCCGCCCTCGGTGCGGACGCCAATTCGGAATCGGACTACGCCCGCAGCAAGGCGGAAGGGGAATCGCGAGTCCGCGCGGCGTTCCCGCAGGCCGCGATCTTGCGTCCGAGCGTGATCTTTGGTCCCGAGGACGATTTCTTCAATCGCTTCGCCGCGCTCGCGCGCTTTTCGCCGGTGCTTCCGGTGATCGGCGCGCCGACGTTTCCATCCTTTCGCCGCGCCGAAGGCGCGTTGCCCTTCGCCCTCGACTTTTTCGGCGCCGGCGGGCCGAAGCTCCAGCCGGTCTATGTCGGCGATGTGGCGGACGCGGTGATGGCGTGCTTGAAGCGCGCGGACGCCTTGGGGAGGACATTCGAGCTCGCCGGCCCGCGCGCTTACAGCTTCAAGGAGATCATGACGATGACGCTTAAGGCCGCCGGGCGCCGCCGGCTTCTGGTGCCGCTGCCTTTCTGGGTGGCCGAACTCGAGGCCATGGTCCTGCAATGGCTGCCGAAGCCGCTGCTCACGCCCGACCAGGTGCGGCTGCTGAAGACGGACAACGTCGCCAGCGGGACGGCGCCCGGCCTCGCGGCACTCGGCATCGCGCCCACCCCCGCCGAGGCCGTGGTGCCTGGCTATCTCGCGCGCTTCCGTCCGCCGACCCGCGGCCCGTCGGCGGCGATATGACCGGCGTTTAGGAAATTTCCCGGCCGGCGCCGACGATCAACTCGGCGAACTCGCGCAGGAAGACGGACCCGCGCACCGTGCGCTGCACCAGCACGCTGCGGCGATCCTGCTCGTCCACCTTGCGCCGGACGAACTCGGTCTCGGTCAGGCGGTCGATGGCCCGCGTGACCGCGGGCTTGGAGATATCGAGGGTCTTGGCAAGCCCGCGCACCGTGTGCGGAGGGGTGGTGAGGTAGACGGTAAGGAGGATGGACATCTGGCGGGCCGACAGATCCGGCGCCGCCAGACGGACGCTGGCGCTGAGCGCGCGCCGCCAGATGTCGAGCGCCTGGAGTTCGTCGAGTTGGACCGGCATCCAATCCCCTGTCTGCCAAAGTCTCGCGGGGGCCCGCGAAATCGTTCCGCACTCAAAACTTTCTATCGGGAAACATCTGAGTTCGCAATAGAATTTCCGGAGCAGGTCCAGACCAGATTCTATTTCTTTCGCTTTTTTTTCGCCCGCGATCCGAGGGCGTAACGATCCTCGAGCAACGCGAAGACGGCGCGCAATCCCATCGCCTCGCCCCCTTCAGGCCGGCCGGGGCGGGAAGACGTGTTCCAGGCCATCAGGTCGAGGTGGATCCAGGGAATCGAAGGTTCGACGAAGCGTTCCAGGAACAGCGCCGCCGTGATCGCGCCCGCGTAACTGCCCTCGGGGGCATTGGTGAGATCGGCGGTCTTGCCCTCGATCTGCTTGCCGTAAGGCGCCCAGAGCGGAAGCCGCCAGAGCGGATCCGAGGCGGTCTTGCCCGCCGCCAGCAGCGCTTCGGCCACGGCCTCGTCGTTGCAGAAGAGCGCCGGCAATTCCGTCCCGAGCGCGACGCGCCGGTCAACGTCGCGAAATCCACGATCAGCGCGGGGCGCCCGCGCGCCGCCTCGGCGAGCGCATCGGCGAGAATCACGCGCCCCTCGGCGTCGGTATTGCCGATTTCGACGGTCAAGCCCTTGCGCGTCCGCACGACGTCGAGCGGCCGCATCGCTTCGCTCGAAACGCTGTTTTCGACCGCCGGAATCAGGACCCTCAGACGGACATCGAGTTTCGCCGCCATCACCATGTGGGCGAGTCCGAGCGCGTGCGCGGCGCCCGCCATGTCCTTCTTCATCAGCTTCATGTTGGGCGAAGATTTGAGATCGAGCCCGCCGGAATCGAAGCAGACTCCCTTGCCGACCAGCGTCACGCAGGGCGCTTTGGCGCGACCCCAGACGAGATCGATCAGTCGCGGCGCGCGCGCCGGCGCGGCGGCGCGTCCGACCATGTGAACCGCCAGATAGCCCTTTTTCAAAAGAGCCTCGCCGACGATCTCGGTCATGCGCGCTCCGTGACGACAGGCGAGCGCGCGCGCGGCCTGGGCGAGCTCCCGAGGGCCCAGGTCGTTGGCCGGCGCGTTGATGAGATCGCGGACCAGAAACGTCGCTTCCACCGTCCGCGTCACGGCCGCGCGATCGGCGGCCTTGGGCCAAACGAGAACGGCGGCACCCGGTTTCCTCTTTTCGCCGCGGTAGCGTGCGAAGTGGTAAGCCGCGAGCGCCCAGCCGAGCGCGGCGGCATCGGCGTCGCTATTCTCGGGCTCGTTTTCCAGGCGGTAGGTTCCGGGCGGGAGCTTGGCCGGGAGCTGGGCATAGTCCCACGGGCTCGATTCATTCGCTTGGGCGAAGAGCACGCGCACGATCCGCCCGTCGGGTCCTGGCAGCGCCAGCACCGCGCCGGCTTCGGCTGCGAAATTCATGGCGCGAATCCAGCGCTTCAGGCGCGCCGGCGCCGTTTTCAGCCAATCCGCGAGCGTCTTCGGGTCGATCTCGGCGATGGGCACCGCGCCGCGGGCCCGGGCGGCGAGGCGGATGGGAACGGGCGAGAGGGGAGAATTGCGGGGCAAGGGCGAGCGCGGCGGCTAAAGATCCAGAACGATATTTTGTAAGACGATACTCTATATCTTCGTCGGTGGGGCGTGGAAGTGGCGAGCGATTGCGGCTCTGTCAATGATGAGCGGATAGTAAGGAATATCCCGGCCGTGGTAGCATCCGCCCGTTTCGGTGCTATCGTCTTGGGCCACGTCCGAATTCAGGCCGCCGGCGGGGCATTCAAAGCTCGCGGAGCGGGAAAGCGTGCACATGGCAGAGTTTGTCCTCGTCATCGGCAGCAAGAACTATTCGTCCTGGTCGTGGCGGCCGTGGCTCGCGCTCAAGCGGACCGGCGCGCCTTTCGAGGAAATCCTGATTCACCTGGACGACCCCAACAAGGCCGCCCTGATCGGGGCGCATTCGCCGAGCGGGAGAGTTCCGGTGCTCGAACACGGCGCGGTCAAGGTGTGGGAATCGCTTGCCATCTCCGAGTACCTGGCCGAGCTGTTTCCCGAAGCGAAACTCTGGCCCGAGGACCGCGCCCAACGCGCGCACGCCCGCGCGGTCGCAACCGAGATGCACGCCGGTTTCGGTCCCCTGCGCTCGACCCTTTCCATGAACATCCACGGCCGCGCGACCCGGCCGCGCGACAAGTCCAATTTGCCGGCCGAGATTTGGGCCGACATCGAGCGGATCGTCGCGCTGTGGGACGATTGCCGCCGTCGCTTCGGCCAGGGCGGGCCGTTCCTGTTCGGCGAGTTCTCCATCGCCGATGCCATGTTCGCTCCGGTCGTCGGCCGCTTCCGCACCTACCGGGTGCCGCTGCCCGAAAGCGCCCAGGCGTATTGCGATGCGATCTGGGCTTGGCCCGCGGTCCAGGAGTGGGTGGCGGCCGCTAAGAACGAGCCGCGCATCCCCCGCTATGATGTCCTCCTCGCCGCCTGATTCTGGGCTTCCTTTCGACGGCCGTCGCTCGGTTCGGGAAATGCTCGCCGAACTACTGGCGCGGCACCGCGAAGACTCGATCGTGCTCGGCGACATCCTCGCCTTCTTCGGCGAGCGTGCGTTCGGCGCGCTGATGCTGGTGCTGGCGCTGCCGATGGCGACTCCGCTGTCGGCGATCCCCGGCATTTCGTCGGTGTTCGGACTGCCGCTGGTGGTGGTCTGCGCGCAACTCATGCTCGGCTATCCCCGGCCGCTGCTGCCCGCCGCGCTGGCAAAGCGCACGGTCCGGCGCGAGGCCTTGGCGCGGGCCGTCGAACGGGCCGATCCCTGGCTCGCCAAGATCGAACGCGCGGTGCATCCGCGCCTGCCCGCGCTCACGGGAATCGCTGCCGAGCGTGCGCTTGGCGCCGTTTGCGTAATCATGGCGATAATGCTCGCGTTGCCGATCCCCGGCGCTAACCAGCCGCCCGCCTTCGCCGTCACGCTGTTCGCGGTGGCGCTCGTCGAACGGGACGGAGTGTTCGCGATCCTTGGCTGGATCGCCGCGCTCGCCGCCGTCGTCATCGTCGTCGTCATTTACGGCGCGCTGATCGCCGCCGGGATGTTCATGTTGGGAAAAATCGGCGCATGAACGGCGCGGGCGTGGCGCGCCTTCCTGCGGGGGTGTGGGCGCTCGGCTTCGTCAGCCTGTTCATGGACCTATCCTCCGAGGTCATCCACAGCCTGCTCCCGATTTTCATGGTCGGCACGCTCGGCGCGGGCGCGCTGGCGCTCGGCCTGATCGAGGGGGTGGCGGAAGGCGCGGCCTCCATCGTCAAGGTATTCTCGGGCTGGTTCAGCGACCGGACCCAGCGACGCAAGCCGCTCGCGCTCGCAGGCTACGGCATTGCCGCGCTGACCAAGCCCATGTTCGCGCTCGCGCCGACGCTTGGCTGGGTTTTTGCCGCGCGCTTGGCCGATCGGCTGGGCAAGGGCATTCGCGGCGCCCCGCGCGACGCGCTGGTCGCCGATCTGACCGCGCCCGCGCAGCGCGGCGCGGCGTTCGGGCTCCGCCAGTCGCTCGATACGGTGGGCGCGCTGATCGCCCCGCTCGCCGCCGTCGGGCTGATGGTCCTGTTCGCGGGCGACGTGCGCGCGGTGTTCTGGGTCGCCGTCGTCCCGGCGGTCGCGGCGGTCGCGGTGCTGGCGCTCGGCGTGCGCGAGCCCGCGCGCCACGTCGCGACCGCGGGGTCGCCGCCGCTGTCGCTCCGCGCCGCGCTGTATCCGGCCGCGCTCGGCGGGGCGTTCTGGAAAGTGACGGCGGTGGCGGCGATCCTGACGCTCGCCCGCTTCGGCGAGGCGTTCCTCGTGCTCCGCGGCCAGGATATGGGCTTCGGCCCTTCCTTCGCGCCGCTGGTGATGGCGGCCATGGCGGCGGCCTACGCGGCCTCGGCCTATCCGGCCGGCGCGCTCTCCGACCGCCTCGGGCGCGGGCGCTTGCTCGCATTCGGAATCGCGCTGTTGATCGTTTCAGATCTCGTCTTCGCCTTCGGCGCGGGGATCCCGGCGGCGCTGTTCGGCGCGGTGCTGTGGGGCCTGCACATGGGGCTGACGCAGGGGCTGTTCGCGGCGATGGTGGCGGACATGGCGCCCGCGCATCTCCGCGGCAGCGCGTTCGGGGTTTTTCATTTGGTGAGCGGGATTCTGACTTTCGCGGCGAGCGCGCTCGCGGGCGGGCTTTGGCAATTTTTCGGGGCGCCGGCGGCGTTTCTCGCCGGAGCGGCGTTCGCTTTGCTCGCGCTCCTCGGACTATGGATCGCGCGCGATCGCCGGTAGGGGCGTTATCGAAACCAGATCCTCAATTATTTCTTCTCCGCGCATGGTGCGCCCGCGAACCAAAGCGCGAGCGCGTTGATCTGGTCTTCGGGCACCAGCACGGATTGAGGGCCCATGATGCCGGTCGCCCGCGCGATGTCCGCGTCGATGAACACTTCGCCCCGCTCGGCCGAACGCATCTTTTGGATCTGGTCGGCGAGATAGAGGCGGTGCTGCCCGGCGAGGTTGGGAATGTGGGGGGTTGCGCCGATCCCGTCTTCGCCGTGGCAGACGGCGCAGCGCCCAACGAGAATGAACCTCGTGCCGCGTTCGATACCCGGCGGGGGACAGGCGCGCGGCTGGGCAGCGAAGAAGCCGGCGATCGCCTGGATATCCGCGTCGTCGAGCGTGGCCGACTGCCGGGCCATGGTCCGGTTTTCGCGGTGCTCGGTCCAGAGCGATTCGTGAGAGGTGCGCGGGCCTTCCACCCGGCCGACGCCGAGGCCGAGCAAAACGCGCGCGCTCAAGTGCATTTTCGTCACCTGCTTGACGAGGTAGCCGGCCTTTTGCCCGGCGAGATTGGGAATCCCGGGCAACTCGGAGATACCCTCGTTGCCGTGGCAGACGGCGCAAGGACGCACCGGCAATGGAAGACGGGAGCGATCCTCGGCGGCGTCGCTCGTGGTCCCCGTCGCGACGGCAAGAACGAGCGCCGCCGTCGCCGCCGCCCGGAATGTCATGGCTTCGGCACCCCGCGGGTGGTGGAATATTCGAAATGAAACACTTCGCCGGGCCTCAGATAGGCGCGCGCGGCGTGCGCGGCGAGGGCGGCCTCGGCGAAGCCCGAAACGATCAGCTTCAGCTTGCCGGGATAGGTGACGATGTCGCCGACGGCGAACACGCCCTTCGCGCTGGTGGCGCAGGTCGCGGGGTCGACGGCGATCAGGTTGCGCTCCACGTTCAACCCGAAGCCGGCGATCGGACCCAAGTCCTGGGCGAGCCCGTAGAACGGCAACAGCACGTCGGCGGGAAGCCGCCGCGCCTTGCCGTTGAGGTCCTTGACGATCACGGCTTCGAGCTTTCCACCCGAGCCCTCGAGCGTGTCGAGTTGATAGGATACGATCAGCTCGACCTTGCCTTCGGCGGCGAGCGCGCGCAAGCGCCGCTCGCTTTCCGGCGCGGCGCGGAACTTGTCGCGCCGATGGACGACGGCGAGGCTCCCGGCGATGGTACCGAGCGAAAGCGCCCAGTCCACCGCCGAATCGCCGCCGCCGGCGATGACCACCCGTTTGCCGGCGAAATCGTCGCGCCGCTTGACCAGGTACTGCACCGCGCCGCTCGCCTCGAACTGGGCAAGGTTCTTGAGCGGCGGTCGGTTGGGACCGAAGGCGCCGACACCGGCCGCGATGATGACGGCCCCGGCATCGACCGTGACGCCCTTGGCGGTGGCGAGGCGGAAACCGGCCGCCGTCTTGGCGAGCGACGTCACCGGCTGGCCGAGATGAAGGATGGGATGGAACGGCCGCGCCTGGGCGAGAAGCCTGTCGACCAGCTCCCCGGCCGAGATTTCGGGATATCCGGGGATGTCGTAGATCGGTTTTTCCGGGTAGAGCGCGATGCACTGGCCGCCGGGGGCTTCGAGGGCATCGAGCACGAAGCAACGCAAATCCAGCATTCCGCATTCGAACACGCAGAAAAGACCCACCGGCCCCGCGCCGACGATGGCGATATCGGATTTGGCGGCGGCGTCGGTCCGGGGAGGCGATTCGTTGTCGGCGCGGGGATTGGCCATGGAAACGGCGCTTTGGCTTTCGGCCCGGGGATTTAGGCCCTGCGGCGGGCGGGGGAAAGGGGGCTGACGAGGACGGCCCCGCCGTGCCAATAACGATAAGATGACGGCGGGGACGGCCGGGCGCAACCCCGCGCGAGGACCCGGGACCCGGCGAAAGTCAAGAGGTGCGCGTGGGCGTTCGGCTCGATCTTCCCGACGAAGCGGCGACGCGGGCCCTAGCCGTCCGGCTCGCCGCCCATGCTCGCGCCGGCGACGCGATCGGGCTCAAGGGGCCGCTCGGCGCGGGCAAGACCACGTTCGCGCGCGCCTTCATCGCCGCGCGCGCCGCATTGTCCGGGGTGGAGGTGGACGACGTTCCGAGCCCGACTTTCACCTTGGTGCAGGCATACGATTTTCCGGGCGATGTCGAACAATCGCCGACGGTGTTTCACATCGACCTCTACCGCATCGAAAACTCCGACGAGACGATCGAGCTTGGCCTTGAGGACGCCTTCGCCTCCGGCGTATGTCTGATCGAATGGCCCGAGCGGCTCGGGCACCTTCTTCCGCGTTCGCGGATCGAGCTGACGCTGGCCCCGGGCGCGTCCGAAAGCGCGCGGATCGCCGAGCTCGCCGGCTTCGGCGCCGGCAAGAAGCGGCTCAAGGAAGCCGGATACGATGACCGATAATACCAACCGGGCCGAGCGGCTGTGCGCTTTCCTCGAACGGCACGGTTGGGGTGATGCGCGCCGCTCGCCGCTCGCGGGCGACGCGAGCTTTCGCCGCTACGAGCGGCTCGTCCGCGGCGGAACCCGCGCGGTTCTGATGGATGCCCCGCCGCCGAAAGAAGATGTGCGTCCGTTCGTCGCCTTGGCGCAGCACCTGCGCGCGCTCGGCTTTGGCGCGCCCGAAGTGCTGGCGGAAGATTCCGATCTCGGCGCTTTGATCCTGGAAGATTTCGGCGATGCCACCTTCACCCGCATTCTCGCCGGAAAGGCCTCGGAAGAACGCCCGCTCTATGAGCTCGCGACCGACGTTCTCATCCAGCTCCATCGCATTGCGCCTGAGCGCGCGGTGCCGAAGGGTTTGGACCCTTACAACCACAAGCGGCTGCTGGACGAAGCGATGCTGCTGTTCGATTGGTACTATCCGGCGGTCATGGGCCTGCGCGCCTCGGTGGTTGCGCAGCGCGAGTTCGTCATGGCCTGGCTCGGGACGGCATTTATGGGGCTCTCCGATCTTCCCCCGACGCTGGTGCTCCGGGATTTCCACGTCGACAATCTGGCGGTGCGGGAGACGGGCGAGGGGATCGCCCGCTGCGGGCTACTCGACTTCCAGGACGCGCTCGAAGGCCCCAGGGCCTACGATCTCATGTCGCTCCTGGAAGACGCTCGGCGCGACGTCCCCCCCGAGCTTGCGCGCGCGATGACCGAACGCTACCTCGCGACCTTTCCCGACCTGAGCCGCGCCCGGTTCATGAGCGATTTCGCCATCCTCGCGGCGCAGCGGCACGCCAAGGTGATCGGCATCTTCACCCGGCTCCTGGCGCGCGACGGCAAGCCCGATTATTTGGTCCACATCCCGCGCGTCTGGCGGCTGCTCGAACGCCGGCTCGACCATCCCGCGCTGGCAGCCCTCCGCGACTGGCTCGCGCGCCACCTGCCGCCCGAAGCGCGGACCGTTCCCTCGCGCTCATTGGCCGGCAAAGGAATGCCCGGATGACAACGCTTTCGACTGCTATGGTGCTCGCCGCCGGGCTCGGAACGCGGTTGAAGCCCCTGACCGAGCGGCTGCCGAAACCCTTGGTGACGGTCGCAGGAAGGACGTTGCTCGACCGCGCGCTCGATCGGCTCGCGGAGTCGGGCGTCGAAACGGCGGTGGTCAACCTGCATCACCTCGGCGACATGATCGCGGATCATCTCAAGGACCGGAAGAAACCGAAGATCGTCCTTTCCCGTGAACGGGAACGGCTGGAAACCGGCGGCGGGGTGCGGAACGCGCTGCCGTTGCTGGGCAAAAACCCCTTCTTCGCCGTCAACGCCGACGTGCTGTGGCTGAACGGGCCCTTCGACGCGCTGGCGCGGCTCAAGAGCCATTGGCGCGAGGCCGAAATGGACGCGCTCTTATTGCTCCACGAGACGACGGTCGCTTTCGGTTACGACGGCGCGGGCGACTTCCTCGCCGATCCGGCCGGACGGCTCGCGCGCCGGCCCGAGCGCGAGATCGCGCCTTATCTTTTCACCGGGGTTCAAGTCCTGCACCCGCGCCTCTTCCGGGAATGCCCCGAAGGCGCGTTCTCGCTCAACGTGCTTTACGACCGGGCGATGGCCGCGGGCCGGCTCCGCGGAATCATTCACGACGGCGAGTGGTTCCACGTCGGCACGCCCGAGGGGCTCGCCGAGGCCGAGGACTACATGCGGGTGCGCTATCCGGGCAGCAAGCGGCGGCGATGAGCGATCATCGCGCTCCCTCCGGGATTTTCACCATCGCTCCCGGCGCACCCTTCGCCGATGCCCTGGCCGCCGGCGTGCTCGCGCGATGCGGGTCCGACGCGCTCGCGCTGGCGGATGCGCAAATTTTCCTGCCCACCCGGCGCGGCGCGCGCGCGCTCGCCGAAGCCTTTCTTCGCCAGACCTCGGGCCGTCCGACCGTGCTCCCCTCGATCCGGACGCTCGGGGATGCCGACGAAGACGAGTTGATCTTCGCCGCCGAGGACGAAGCGGCGGACGGCCTCGGCGCGGACCTTCCCCCCGCCATCGGCGAGCTTCGGCGAATCTTGTTGCTGGCGCGGCTGGTGCGCGCCGATCCGACCCGCCATGCCGCCGCCGACCAGGCGGCGGGACTCGCGCGCGAGCTGGCCCGCCTGCTCGATCACGCCGAGACCGAGCGCCTCGACTTCGCCCACCTCGGGAAACTCGCGCCGGAAGAATTTGCGGTCCATTGGCAGAAGACGCTCGAATTCCTGCGCATCGTCACTGAGGCTTGGCCCAATGCGCTCGCCGAGGAGGGACGGCTCGGCCCGGCGGATCGGCGCAATCGGCTCCTTGCCGCCCGCGCCCAGTTCTGGCGCGCCGTGCCGCCCCCGGGACTCGTCGCCGCCGCCGGCACCACCGGCAGCGTGCCTGCGACCGCCGATCTTTTGGAAACCATCCTCGGACTTCCGCGCGGCATCTTGGTGCTGCCGGGGCTGGACCGGGAACTCGACGACGCCGCCTGGAACGCGCTCGAGCCAAGCCATCACCAATTCGGCATGGCGCGGCTCCTGAAACGCCTCGGGATCGAGCGCGCCGAAGTGCGCGATTGGGACGCGCCCGGAATCGCGCGCCCCTTCCCGCACCGCGCCCGGCTCGCGGCCGAGGCGCTGCGCCCGGCTGCCGCCGGTCCGCCGGTCCGGCCCGTCCATACCCTCGCGCTCGACGGCGTGACGCGGGTGGATTGCCCGACCCCCCACGAGGAAGCGGGAGTCATTTCGCTCGTGATGCGCGAGGTGCTGGAAAAACCCGAGCGCACTGCCGCCTTGATCACGCCCGACCGCGCGCTCGCGCGCCGGGTCGGGGCCGAACTCAGGCGGTTCGGGATCGAGGTGGACGATTCCGCCGGCCTCCCGCTCGACCAGACCCCGCCGGGGATCTTCCTCCGCCTGATTGCCCGCGCGGCGTCCGAATCCTTCGCTCCGGTTCCGCTCCTGGCGCTACTCAAGCATCCGCTTGCCGCATGCGGGTTCGCGCCGGCGGAATTCCGCGCCCGCGTGCGCGCGTTCGAGCAGGCCGCCCTCCGCGGCCCCCGGCCGGCGCCGGGACTCTCCGGCCTCGTCGCGGCGGCGGGGGAGAACGCGCGCGACCGGGAGACCATTGCCGCATTCGCGGGCGCGACCCGGGCGTTCGCCGAGCTTGTGTGCGCGCCTTCGGTTTCGCTCAAGGATCTTGTTGCCCGGCACATCGCCGCGGCCGAGGCGCTCGCCGCTGACCGCGGCGCGGAAGGCGGGCATCGGCTCTGGGCCGGCGCGGCGGGCGCGGCGGCGGCCGGCTTCGCCGCCGAACTTCTCGAAGCCGCCGATGCGCTCGGCGCGGTCGAGGGCCCGGCCTATCCCGCGCTCCTCGAGTCCCTCATGGCCGGGCGCGTGGTTCGCCCGCGCTACGGTCTGCACCCGCGCTTGCACATCTGGGGGCCGCTCGAGGCAAGACTGCAACACGCCGACGTGCTGATCCTGGGCGGACTCAACGAAGGCGTCTGGCCGCCCGAGGCGGCCGCGAGCCCGTGGATGAGCCGGCCAATGATGGCGTCTTTCGGTCTGCCTTCGCCCGAGCGCCGCATCGGCCTTTCCGCCCACGATTTCGTTCAGGCCTTCGCCGCGCCGCGGGTCTTTCTCACCCGCGCCGAGCGGATCGATGGTTCGCCGACGGTGCCTTCGCGCTGGCTTCAGCGGATCGCCAACCTGGTGCGGGAGACGGAGTGCGAGGCCGCCTTCACGGACCCGGAGGCCTGGGCCGAGTGGCAGGCGATGTTGGACAAGCCGGCTGCATCGGTGCGCGCGCCGCGCCCGGAACCTCGCCCGCCCGTCGCCGCCCGCCCGCGCGAGCTTCCCGTCACCCAAATCGAAACCTGGATGCGCGATCCTTACGCGGTTTACGCCCGCTACGTCCTCGGGCTCCGCAAGCTCGATCCCCTGGACGCCGATCCGGGCCGCGCCGACTACGGCACGTTCATTCACTCTGCGTTGGATCGATTCATCCGACGCCACCCACCTCCCGCGCCGTTGCCTGCGGACGGCGAGGCCCGCTTGCTCGACCTCGGGCGCGAAGCCTTCGCCGCCGTGCTCGACCGGCCCGGAATCTGGGCGTTCTGGTGGCCGCGTTTCGAGCGGATCGCCCGCTGGTTCGTCGCCACCGAACGCTCGCGCCGCGCCGGACTCGCCGCCAGCGTCACCGAGGCGAGGGGGCGGATCGAAATCGCCGGGCCGGCGGGGCCGTTTGTCGTCAGCGCGATCGCCGACCGGATCGATCGGACTTCCGCAGGCGGCCTCGTCATCCTCGATTACAAGACCGGGGCGCCGCCCACAGCCGATGAAGTCGCCGCCGGCTTCGCGCCGCAATTGCCCCTTGAAGCGCTGATCGCGGAAGAGGGCGGTTTTCAGAACGTCCCCCCCGGCGCCGTCGCCCAGCTCGAATATTGGCGGCTCAAGGGGAGCGATCCGGCGGGAGAAATCCGGAAGCTCGCGCTCGATCCGGCGCGACTGGTCGCCGAAGCCCGTGCCGGCCTCGCCCGTCTGATCGCGACGTTCGACGATCCCTCGACCCCTTATGAAGCCCGTCCGCGCCCCAACCGGGCGCCGCGCTTCAGCGATTACGAGCACCTCGCCCGAATCAAGGAGTGGGCGGCGGGCGAAAGCGGGGAATCGTGACCCGGCCCGCGCCCGCCGCTGAATCCGGCTCGGCCGTGAACCAGCGGCGCGCATCCGATCCGGCGGCCTCGGTTTGGGTCGCGGCCTCGGCCGGCACCGGCAAGACCAAGGTTCTGACCGAGCGGATTCTTGCGCTGCTGTTGGAGGGCGTCGCGCCCGAGCGCATCCTCGCGCTCACCTTCACCAAGACCGCCGCCGCCGAAATGGCGAGCCGCATCGCCGAACAACTCGGACCGTGGGCGGCGATGGCGGACGCCGATCTCGAAAAAGCTATCGCCTCGCTGCTCGGGCGGCCGGCGAATGCGGCGGAGAAAAACCGCGCCCGCATGCTGTTCGCCCGCGTGCTCGATACCCCGGGCGGCATGCCGATCCAGACCATCCACGCCTTCTGCCAGTCGTTGCTCCGTCGCTTTCCGCTCGAGGCCGGAATTGCGCCGCACTTCGCCCTCATGGACGAGCGCGACGCCGAGGAGATGCTCGCTGCCGCGCGCGAGGAAGTGCTCGGCCGGGCGCAAGGCGCGGACAGCGGGGAACTTCGCACGGCGCTCGCCCAGGTGACGCGGCACGTCAACGAAGAAACCTTCGCCGAGTTGATGGCGGAGCTCGCCCGGGCGCGCGGAAGGATCGAACGCATGTTTCGCCGCCTCGGCTCGAGTTCGGGCGCGGTCGCGGCGCTGCGCCGCATGCTGGGACTTGGCCCCGGCGATACGCCGGCGTCGATTCTCGCCCAAGCCTGCGCCGATCGGGCTTTCGATGCGCTCGGACTGAGATTCGCGGCCGAGGCGTTGCGTGCGAGCAAGAAGAAGACGGACACCGAACGGGGCGAAGGGATCGCCCGCTGGCTTGCGTCCGCGCCCCCGTCCCGGGCCGAGGCTTTCGACGACCACGCGGACTTGTTCCTCACGTTCTCGGGCGACATGCCGAAAGTGCGCGCGCGGCTCGTCACCAAGGATGTCGCGGCCAACGCCGCCGGGATCGAAAATATCCTGGATGGCGAGGCGGCGCGGCTGCTCGCGGCCGTGTTCCGCCGCCGCGCCGCGGAGATGGCGGCGGCGACCGCGGGCCTTCTTGTCCTTGCGAGCGCGCTGATCGCAACCTACGCCGCCCACAAGCGCGCCCGGGCGCTGCTCGACTACGACGACCTGATCCACGCCGCCGAGCGGCTGCTGGCGACGGAGGGTAATGCGTCCTGGGTGCTCTACAAGCTCGACGGCGGCATCGATCACATCCTGATCGACGAGGCCCAGGACACTAATCCCGAGCAATGGCGCGTCGTCGCCGCGCTCGCCGCCGAATTCTTCGCCGGGCTCGGCCGGCACGAGGCGCTGGGCTCGAGCCCGCGCACGGTCTTCGCCGTCGGCGACGTGAAGCAGTCCATCTTCGGCTTCCAGGGCGCCGACCCGGACGCGTTTCTCGCCATGCGTAATATGTTCGAGGCCAAAGCCCGCGCGGTCGCGCGCGCTTTCCGGTCGGTGGAGTTGAATATCAGCTTCCGTTCCGTCGCCGCGGTGCTGGATGCCGTGGACGCGGTCTTCGCGCGGCCCGAAGCGGCGAGCGGCGTCAACCTCGACGGCGCGCCGATCCGCCATGCCGCCTTTCGCGCCGGGCACGGCGGGCTGGTGGAATTGTGGCCGCCGGTCGAGCCTAGGCCGTCCGACGATCTCCCAGCGTGGAAACCCCCGGTCGAGCGGACGCGGGGCGATTCGCCCGAGGTTCGCCTCGCCTCCCTGATCGCCCGGCGGATCGCCCGCATGGTGCGGGAGCGCGAGATGCTGCCCGCGCGCGCCCGTCCGATCCGTCCGGGCGATGTGATGGTTCTGGTTCGCCGCCGCACCGGGTTCGTGGACGCGCTGGTGCGCGCGCTCAAGGAGCTCGATATTCCCGCCGCCGGGGTGGACCGCCTGGTGCTGACCGAACACCTCGCGGTCATGGACCTGGTCGCGCTCGGGCGGTTCGCGCTTCTGCCCGAAGACGATCTCACGCTCGCGACCGTGCTCAAGAGTCCGCTGGTGGGATTGACGGAAGACGATCTTTTCCGCCTCGCCCACAAGCGGGATGGAAGCTTATGGCGGGCGCTGAACGCGCGGGCCGGCGAAAGTACTGCGTTCGCGCGCGCCCGCGACGATCTTGCAAACCTGCTGGCGCGGGCCGACTTCGTTCCCCCTTTCGAGTTCTACGCCGACGTTCTTGGCGCTAAGCGCGGGCGGGAGAAGCTGCTCTCCCGGCTCGGCCCCGACGCCGACGATCCGCTCACCGTGTTCCTCGACTTGGCGCTCGCATTCGAGCGCGCGCACCCGCCTTCGCTCGAGGGGTTTCTGCATTGGCTGGAGCGCGGCGCGGTCGAGGTCAAGCGCGACCTCGAACATGGCGCCGCCGACGCGGTGCGCGTGATCACGGTTCATGGCGCCAAGGGATTGCAGGCGCCGGTGGTGTTTCTGCCCGACACAATGCAAGTGCCGACCAAGGGATCGAAATTCTTCTGGACCGAGGCGGCGAATGATCCGAAGGCCGGCGCGGTTCCGCCCGATATCCTTCTTTGGCCGCCGACGCGCGCCTTCGCCGAAGAGGTGGCGGAGACCGAGCGGACGCGGGAGGCCGCGCTCGAAGCGAACGAGTTCCGCCGCCTGCTCTACGTCGCCATGACCCGGGCCGAAGACCGGCTCTACATTTGCGGTTGGCGAACCAAGAACAATCCGCCCGAGGGCAACTGGTACGAACTGGTTCGCGCCGGGCTCCAAGGCATCGCCGCGGAAACCGAGGATCCCTTCCTCAAGGAGGCCGGCGAGACGGCAGGCGCGACCGTGCTGCGCCTGGTCACGCCCCAGGCCGGGGACACCGCGCGCGAAGATAAGGCCCGAGTCGAGGGTGGAGCGCCCGAACCGCTGCCGTCCTGGGCGCGCGAGGCCGCCCCGCCGGAGCCCATGCCGGCGAAGCCGCTCGCGCCCTCCCGGCCGCCAGGGGATGAGCCGAGCTTGCCTTCGCCGCTCGGGCCGGACGGGGGTCTTCGCTTCCGGCGGGGAACGCTATTGCACCGGCTGTTGCAGTACCTTCCGAATGTCGCGCCGGAGCGGCGCATAGCGACGGCCCGTCGCTGGCTCGAACGCACCGCGCCCGATTTGGACCTCGAAACGCGCGCGCGGCTCGCGTCCGAAGCGCTCGGCCTCATCGCCGATCCCGCGTTCGCGCATCTGTTCGGGCCGGAAAGCCGGGCCGAGGTGCCGATCGCGGGCACGGTCGGCTCCGTCGCCGTCGCCGGGCAGGTGGACCGGCTGGCGGTTTCGACCGAATCGGTCTTTGTCCTCGATTACAAGACCCACCGCCAAGCGCCCGCGAACGAATCGCAGGTGCCCGAAGTCTATCTCCGCCAGATGGCGCTTTACCGGGCGCTGCTCGCGCGCGCCTTTCCGGGGCGGACGGTCCGTTGCGGGTTGCTTTGGACCGAAGGGCCGCGAATCATGGAGTTGTCGGATGCCGCGCTCGATCGGTTCGTGCCCGAATCAAATCCGCCGGCGCGGGGTTGACGCGCCCCCATCCCGCACCTAAATTTCCTCGGCCGCGAAATCCCGACGTTTCCGATAAGAAGGCCCCCATGAGCAAGCCAATCACCGACTCCTCGTTCGACGCCGATGTCCTCAAATCCTCCGGCCCGGTGCTGGTGGATTTCTGGGCCGAATGGTGCGGCCCCTGCCGGCAGATCGCTCCGGCGCTCGAGGAGATTTCCACCGAGCTGAACGGGCGGGTGACGATCGCCAAGCTCAACGTGGACGACAACCCGGTCGCGCCGTCCCGCTACGGCGTGCGTGGAATCCCGACGCTGATCATCTTCAAGGGCGGCCAGGTCGCCGCGACCAAGGTCGGCGCCCTGCCCAAGAACAAGCTCAAGGAATGGATCGAGTCGGTGATCTGACCGCGCGGCGGCGAATCCCGCCGCACATATTCATATTGCGCCCCTACCGGGGCGCGGCGTCTTTCCCTCAATCCAAAAGCCCGGCCCTGCGGCCGGGCTTTTCGCTTTTCACCAGTCGTTGCGCATCCGGCGCAAGCGCAGGAACACTTCTTCCGGATCGGGTTTCTCGGGCAGGTCGGGAAAAACCTCGCGCAAGCGGCGGATCACGCTCGGGCTCGAAAGTCGGAAGAAGGTGTTGATTTTCCTCTCGACGCCGATGGTGGTGGGAACCCTCTGCTCGGGCGGCTGCGCGCGCGCGCCCTTCAGCATCTCGGCCGCGAGCGCGTTGTCAGGCTCCCGGTCCAAGGTGAATCCGAGGTTGTTCTCGATGTAGTCGTGGCCGGGAAAGACGAGGGTATCGTCGGGCAGGGCGAAAAGCTGGGTGACGAAGGTGCGGTAGAGCTCCTTCGGGTGCCCGCCGTTGTGGCAGTTGCCGGCGCCGGCGTTGAACAGCGTATCGCCGCAAAAGAGGCCGGGCTGGCCCGCGTGCGCCAGCAGGCAGACGTGGCTCATGGTGTGTCCGGGCGTATCCAGGACCTCGAGTTCCACCGTGCGGCCAACCTTGATCGTGTCGCCCGCGGCAAGTCCCCGGTCCATCCCCGGAATCCGGTCCTTGGCGTTCTTGTGGGCGAGCAGCTTCGCTTTCGTCGCTTC
>Ga0156275_1222_pt4 | contig 21895 bp, 26 predicted proteins | sample RifCSPlowO2_12_FD_107924 | JGI IMG/M metagenome (GOLD analysis project Ga0156275, IMG submission 107924) | Rhodospirillales bacterium RIFCSPLOWO2_12_FULL_67_15 | reverse complement strand
GCCGAAGGATCGGCGGCGATCGCGGCGCGGGTCGCGGCCGCGCGCGCGATCCAGAAGGCGCGTTATGCCGTCCTCGATTTCGATCCCCCGGTCCGCACCAACGCCGAGGCCGACGGTACGCTGTTGGAAAAGATCGCGGCGCCCGACGACGCCGGGCGGAAGCTGCTGGCCGAAGCCGCGGATAGACTCAAACTGAGCGCGCGCGGCTATCACCGCATCTTGCGCGTCGCGCGCACGCTCGCGGATTTGGAAGGCGCGGAAAGCGTGCGCCGGCTCCACGTCGCCGAGGCGCTCAGCTATCGCCGCATCGCCCCCAACCGCGCGGCGGCTTGATCGCGCCTTAGCACCGCCAGGCGCGATCGCCGGCCGGTTCGAAGGGCGCTCAACCGAGCGCGCGATAGGCGAGATAGCCAAATCCGGTCGCCAGGGCGCCCACGGCGGCCAAAAGCAAGTAGGCGGCGAACACGCGCGGCTTGACCAACGCCCAAACCGCGGTCATCGCCGGGACCGACGACACTCCGCCCGCGACCATGAAGGTCATTCCGACCGCCGGATTCATGCCGAGATCGATCAGGCCGGCGACAAGCGGAATGGCGGCGAAACCGTTCAGATAGGCCGGCAGCCCGAGCAAAACCGCGCCCGGGATCGCGAGCCACGCTTCGCCGCCGAGCCAGCGCGCGATCCCGTCGCCGGGCACATAGGCCAACATCAGGCTCTCGATGAGAAACGCCACGGCCATCCACCGTGCCAGGAACCACCCGGTTTGCGCGAATTCGGCGACGAATATCTGCGCGCGGGCCGGGTCCCGCCAGAAGCGCCAGGCGGGCGGGGCCGGCGCGAGCAGCTTGCGGGCGGACTTGACCGCGCACGCCGACTGCGCCGGCCGCCGCAAGGGATCGGCGAGCCGGCCGAGGCCGACCAGGCCCATGGTCGCGAATCCCGCCAGCAGCCCCATCCCGACGGCGGCGATCGTTTTCACGATCGCGAATTCGATTCCGATCGCGGCGGCGGTCAGGACGAACATGTTGGGATCCATGATCGGCGAGGCGATCCAGAAAGCCATCACCGGCGCGAGCGGCACGCCCGCCGTGAGCAGCCCGGCAATCAGCGGAATGACGCCGCACGAACAGAACGGCGACAGCGCGCCGAACAGGGCGGCGAGCGTCACCATGCGCGCCTCGCGCCCGGCGAAGGCGCGAGCGATCAGCCCGTCGGCCCCGCTCGCCTTCGCGGCCGCGGCCGCGAGAACCGACAGCGCGAACCACGGCGCGATCGATCGCAACGCCTCGCCCGTGAACGCGAGGCTGGCCGCCGCCTGGTCCGGGGCGAGAACGGCGAGGGCGGCGACGATGGCGGCAGACGCCAGGAGGACCGGGTCGGCCCTCTTCCACAGAACCGCGAACCCGGGACGGTCGGGCACGGTGGCCGTTGGCGACGAGGTCGGAGACGGGATCATTTTTTTACCTACTTTTCCAGAAATATAGTTATTTCGACCCGAAAAAAAACGGTTTACTCGGCCGCTTGCCGCCGGCGGGCCGGGACGCCGACGCAACACTCGCGCTTGAGATAGGTCACGGCCTCGTTGAGCACGTCGAAATTCGGCCGGCACATCACCATCCGGCCGTGGCGTTCCCGCTCGATCAGGTCGGCGCCGGCAAGCGCTTGGATGTGGAACGACAAGGTCGAAAGGGGAATTTCGAGGTGCGATTGAATGTCGGCGATCGACAGTCCCTCTTTCCCCGACCTGATCAGGAGCAGCAGGACCGCGAGGCGGGTCTCGTTCCCGAGTTCGGCGAAGACCTTGGCGGCGGCGCTCGCGTTCATGATCCGAAAGCTACCACACCCGCCGGGGCGATACAACTATTTTTTTAGTTATATAGTTTAATCGTCGATATCGTCCGCGCTAGCCCTTGAGCGCGAAGTCGGCCGCCGAGACCTGGGCGGCGTTGACGCCGTCCACGTGCGCGACCTGGTAGGAGTTGGCGTCGGTCGCCTGGCTCGCGTTCGTAGTGTAATAGATGTCGACGCCGGCCGCGCCGTTCTGCGCGCCGACGACGACGATGCCCGAAACCGCGCTGCCGCCGGAGAGATCGAGCGGCGCGCCCCCGAGCGAAGCCGCGGTTTCGAAGTAGCGCGCGGGATCGAGCAGGCCCGCGTCGCCGAGCCCGAAGTCCGCGTCGCCGAGCACGAAGCGGTCCTGCCCGGGCTGGAAATCGGCGATGGTGTCGGCGCCCAAGGACTGCACCTTGTCCGCGACCGTCGCTCCATTCCCGCCTCCGAACACGAACTGGTCCGCGCCTCCGCCGCCCGTCAGCGTGTCCGCGCCCGGCCCGCCCCGGAGCGTGTCGTCGCCGGCGCCGCCCTGGAGCGCATCGTCGCCGGCGCCGCCGACGAGAACGAGGTTCTCGACCGGCGCGGACAACGGGTCTGTCCGCGCTTCGGGCTCGGGCAACACAGCCGGAGCCGGCTCGACCGCCGCGGGGATATAGCCGATCGCCGGCTTGAAGCCGAAAACCGGATCGGAGGCGAGCGCGATCCGCACCGGTTCGGGCGCATCGCCCGAGCCGGCGAGAAAACGCTCGCCGGTGGAGCCCGTAAGCTGCGTCCCGGCCCAGTCCTCGGCCTCGGCCTTCGCCGCGGCGAAGGCGCGCCCGAGCGCCTGCTCGGGCGGCTCTCCGGCGGCGAGCGCGTTCCTGAAGGCGTTCTCGGCCGCCGCCTGCCCGGCCGCCAGCTCGACCGTCGTCGCGGCCCGGCCCGCGCTCGCGAGAATGGCGCTGTTGATCGCCGCGGCGAAGGCCTGGCGCGGTCCCGAAACATTGGTCGTGACGGCGGCGATCCAGCCGCGCGCGTCGGCGAGCAGCTCGCCGCGATCGAGCCTAGCCGCCCATTCGCGCGCGAGCGACGTGATCCAACCGGTCGCGGCGGCGAGCTGCCCGGGGCCGGGAGCGAGCGACGGCGCGCCCGGGGCTGCCGCGACCGCGGCTTCCCATCCTTCCTTCGGAACGCGGACCAGGTTCGCCTCGGGGCCGATTTCCGCGAGCGCGGTCCACCGTTCCGCCTCGACCGCCGACGGCGCGCGCACCAAAGCGGCGCGCCAGCTATCGGCGGCCGCGAGCGTCTCCGCCGCGCCCGGGTCGGGACGGACCCGCGCCGCCCAGCCTTCGGCTTCGCGCGAAGAAGGCGCGGGCACGACCGCGGCCCGCCAACTCTCGTCCGGCGCGCGGGCCTCCGCCAAACCGGAACCGGGGCGGACCTCGGCGGTCCAGTGTTCGGCTTCGCGCGCCGACGGTGCCCCTTCGACCGAGGCCCGCCAGCTTTCGAGGCGCGCGAGAGCCTCCGCCGCGCCCGCGTCGGGCCGAACCTCCGCGGCCCAGCGCTCGGCCGCGCGCGCGGAAGGCGCGGCCTCGACCGCCGCCTCCCAACCGGGCGGAGCTTCGCCAACGGCCGTTTCGGGCGGCGCCATTTCGGTCCGCGCCGCCCAATCCTCGACCTCGCGCCCGGGCGGCGCGCCTTCGACCGCCGCTTCCCAACCGCGTTCGGATTCGCGCGCCGCCGCCGCGGGCGGTTCGGCGCTCTCGGTCCGTGCCGTCCAGGTCTCGGCCGCGCGCGCGGTCGGCGCCATCTCGACCGCGGCGCCCCAGCCCTCGGCCATGGCCCGGCGCGATTCCTCGTCGCCCTCGCCCAGCGCCACCGGCCCGGGGGCAACCTCGGCCCGCCATTCCTCGGCTTGGGATGCGGAAGGCGCGGGCTCGGCCGCCGCCGGCCATTCGGCGAGCGCGCCCTCGAGCTTGGGGCCGGTCTCGGTCTTCGCCGCCCAGGCCCGTTCCGCCTCGGGATCGCCGCGAACGACCCCGGTTTCCCAGCCGAGCGCTGCTTCCCCGGGATCGCCGCGGGCGATACGCGCTTCCCATTCGGCCTGCTCGCGCGCGTCCGCGACCTCGGTCCTCGGCCGCCAGGCGGCGAGCGCGGGATCTTCCTCAGGCCGCGAAGGCGCCGCGAACGCGGTCGGGTTCTCGCGGTGCGCGCGGGCCAGCGCCTCCATATACGTGGGCGTCAATTCGCGGGCCCCGTCGGCGAGCGAGGTCACCGCGTCGCCGAACTGGAGGCCGACCTGGCGCACGGTCATCAGGAATGGCGCGGACGGGGCGACGTCGTAGCCCGAGGCGGTCGCGCCCTCGTTCGCCTGGTCGAGCGTCTTCATGCCGCCGCCGTTGACGAGCGCGATCTCGCCCAAGGCCCCTTGGGCGCGCGGGAGCAGGACGGCGGTGGTCTCGCCGCCGGTCGCGACGCGGAGCGCGCCCGCGGCCTCGCGCACCCCGACGATGGCCGAGGGCGTGTGCACGGTGAACGCGTCGAGGTTGCCCCGCCCGATTTCGCCCGCGACGAAGGAAACCGCGCCGCCTTCGACCGAAAGCGCGATCTCGCCGGTCTTGCGGATGGGGTCGTAGAGAACGTGCTCGATTCCGAACTGGGTCTGCTCGCCGAGCGAAACGCGGGTGCCGTCGGCGAGCGTCAGCGCGACGCGCCCCGCCCCGGTTTCGATCGCATCGCCGGCGTAAAGCGGCGTGTCCTTCTCGGCGGCGACATAGCTGCCGTCGGCGCGGCCGAAGAAAACTTCACCCGCGATACCGTCGACGAGCCCGACCGGGTCGGACGGGCCGAGGGTCGGACGCGGGGCGGCAGCCGGCAGCGCCGCGAGCGCCTCGACCACGTCGGGCGTCAGCACCGAGCCTTCGGAATTGATGAGATTGGGGCGCGGGTCGCGCGCGAAATAATCGCGCACCAGAACCGCCTCGCCGGACGGACCGACCAGCCAGAGATCCGGACCCTCGCGCACGTAGCGCGCGCCGAGCAAAAGATGCCCGCCGGGGATTTCGAGCAGATCGCCTCGGCCGGCGTCGAGCACGGCGACCCGTCCGCGCGGGCGGACTGTTTCGGCGAGCGAAAGCGGCTGGGACGCAGGCATAGGCTCCCCCAAAGGGGTTCCATTATAACCTAGATATCGGTGCCTCTAAATCGTTCGGCACCATATGTTGTGGAAAAGTAGGGCGGAATGTTTCGATGCGATTACGTAACAATCACTCTTGGCGGCGGATCATGCCGCCCAAATCGCGCCCGCCGAAGATGTGGACATGAAAGTGGAAAACCTCCTGATGGGCGTCGGGTCCGTGGTTGGCGAGAAAGCGGTAGCCGGGCCGGACCAGGCCCAGCTTGCGCGCCGCCGCCGCGACCGCGCGGAAGAAGCCGGCGATCTCGGCTTCGCTCGCGCGCTTTCCGAAATCGTCCATGTCGACGTAAGCGCCTTTCGGGATCACCAGCACGTGCACCGGCGCCTGCGGCCGGATGTCGTGAAAGGCGAGCGCGTGTTCGTCCTCGTGGACTTTCTTGCAGGGAATCTCGCCGCGCAGGATCTTGGCGAACGGATTGTCGGAATCGTAAGCGGGCGGGTTCATTTCGTCCTGCCTCCCCTTTTCTTCCGGCGGGACTGCTTTTCGGCTAGACCCGAGGTGCCCTCGCGCCGAGCGAGTTCCGTCCACACCTGGCCGGGCTTCACCTTGGCCGCCGCCCACAGCACCAGCAGGTGATAGAGCGCGTCCGCGCTCTCGGCGGCGATTCTCGAAGGCGTTTCGTTGAGCGCGGCGGCGACCGTTTCCGCCGCCTCCTCGATCACCTTGCCGCCGATCTTGTCCAGGCCGCCTTCGAGAAGCTTCGCGGTGTAGGAAACGCGCGGGTCCGCGCGCCGGCGGCGCTTGCCGATGGTGGCGAAGAGCCGATCGAGCACGCGCGCATCACGGGGACTTTTGGATTTTGCCATGGGTTGCTTCCTAAGTCCCCGTCGGGGGATCGTCCCGGACCGGCACGCCGGCGGCCTTCATGTGGGCCTTGGCCTCGGCGATGGTATAGAGGCCGAAATGGAAAATCGAGGCCGCGAGCACGGCCGAGGCGTGGCCCTCCTTCACGCCCTCGACCAGATGATCGAGATTGCCGACGCCGCCCGAGGCGATCACCGGCACCGGAACCGCGTCGGGAAACGCGCGGGTCCGCGCGCCGGCGGCGCTTGCCGATGGTGGCGAAGAGCCGATCGAGCACGCGCGCATCACGGGGACTTTTGGATTTTGCCATGGGTTGCTTCCTAAGTCCCCGTCGGGGGATCGTCCCGGACCGGCACGCCGGCGGCCTTCATGTGGGCCTTGGCCTCGGCGATGGTATAGAGGCCGAAATGGAAAATCGAGGCCGCGAGCACGGCCGAGGCGTGGCCCTCCTTCACGCCCTCGACCAGATGATCGAGGGTGCCGACGCCGCCCGAGGCGATCACCGGCACCGGAACCGCGTCGGCGATCGCGCGGGTCAGCGGAATGTCGAACCCGTCTCGCGTTCCGTCGCGGTCCATGGAAGTGAGCAAAATCTCGCCCGCGCCGGATGCGGCCATGCGCCTCGCCCAGGCAACGGCATCGAGCCCGGCCGGATTGCGCCCGCCGTGGGTGAAGACCTCGAATTTCCCGGAGCCCGAGGCCTTGGCGTCCACCGCGACGACGATGCACTGGCTGCCGAACTTCTCCGCCGCCCGGCGCACGAAATCGGGCTCCTTGACGGCTTGGGTGTTGATCGAAACCTTGTCCGCGCCGGAGAGCAACAGGCGGCGGATATCCTCGATCGTGCGCACGCCGCCGCCGACGGTCAAAGGCATAAAACATTGCTCGGCGGTGCGGGCGACGACATCGTAGATGGTTTCGCGGTTCTCGTGGCTCGCGGTGATGTCGAGAAAACAAAGCTCGTCGGCGCCGGCGCGGTCGTAGACGCGCGCCTGTTCGACCGGATCGCCTGCGTCCACCAGATCGACGAAGCGCACGCCCTTGACCACGCGGCCGCGGTCCACGTCGAGGCAGGGAATGATGCGGATTTTGAGCATGGCCCGCGCGCTCAGTCCTTCAGCTCCGCGACGGCGCTCCCGACCTCGAGCCGGCCGTCGTAGAGCGCGCGGCCGCCGATGACGCCGGCGAGCGGGCGTTTCGCCGCCTGGCTCGCCGTCCGGATCGCCTTCAGGTCGTCGAGGGAGGAAACCCCGCCCGACAGAATCACCGGGATTGAAACCGCCTCGGCAAGCGCGATGGTCGCTTTAATGTTGGGCCCTCCCATCGCCCCGTCGCGCTCGATGTCGGTGTGGATCAACGCGGCGACGCCGGAGTCCTCGTAACGCTTGGCGAGGTCGAGGACGGTGACGTTGGAAACGCTTCCCCAGCCCGCGGTCGCGACCCGGCCGTCGCGCGCGTCGATGCCGACGGCAATCTGGCCCGGATAGCGCCGGCAGGCGTCGCGCACGAGCGCCGGGTCCCTGAGCGCGGCGGTGCCGAGCACGATGCGGGCGACGCTGTGGCCGAGCCAGAAGTCTATCGTCGCCATGGTCCGGATGCCGCCGCCGAGCTGCACCGGGACCCGGACGGCCCAGAGAATTTGTTGCACCACCTTGTCGTTGACCGGTTTGCCTTCGAACGCCCCGTTCAAGTCGACGATGTGCAGCCATTCCGCGCCCGCGTTGGCGAAGGCGCGCGCCTGGGCCGCCGCGTCGTCGGCGAACACGGTCGCGCTCGCCATCTTGCCCTGCACCAGGCGCACGCAGCGGCCGTCCTTGAGATCGATGGCGGGTAAAAAGATCATTTCCGGCTCCAGCAGGCTGTTAGGGCGACCAGGCGAGAAAATTGGCGATCAGGCGGAGCCCGGTCGCCTGGCTTTTCTCGGGGTGGAACTGCGTCCCGGCCATGTTTTCGTGCGCGATCAGCGCCGCCACCGGCCCGCCGTAATCGGTGACGGCGACGACGTCGGCGGGATCGCGGCAGCTCATGGCGTAGGAGTGCACGAAATACGCGTGCGCGCGGTGCGCGATCCCGGCGAGCAGAGGGTGGCCGCCGGCGCGGAACTCGATCGTGTTCCAACCCATGTGCGGAATCTTGAGCGCCGGATCGGCGGGCGCGAGCGCCTTGACCTCGCCCGGAATCCAGCCCAGGCCCGCGTGCGTGCCGTGCTCGAAGCCGGTCGTCGCGAGCAGCTGCATCCCGACGCAGATGCCGAGAAAGGGACGGCCGCGCTCGCGCACCGCCCGGTCCACCGCCGCGACCATGCCGGGCAGGGATTCGAGGCCTTGCTTGCAGTCCGCGAACGCGCCGACGCCGGGGAGCACGATGCGGTCGGCGCGGGCGACTTCGGCCGCGTCCGCGACGACACGGACATCGGCTTTGCTTCCCGATTCGGCGGCGGCGCGCTCGAACGCCTTCGCCGCCGAACGGAGATTGCCGGAGCCGTAGTCGATGATCGCGACTTTCATGGCCGGACGGTCGACGCGAGCTCGCGGGCGAAACCGGGCGCGCCGTCGAGAAAACGCTTGAGCGCGGCGTCGAAGCTTTCGCCCGCGACCACGCCCCGGAAAACGAATCCCGCGCGCTCGAGTTTCCGCCGCCGCAAGTCGTTGCCGAGCCAGCCGAACCCGGCGGAAAGTCCCAATGTCAGCGCCGTCCGGGTCGCCGGATCGAGCCCGACGGCGCGGGCGAGCGCCTCGATCGCCGCAATCGCCGCGGCGAAGACGAGGGCGGCGAGCCAGAGCCGGCGCAGCAAGGCCCACGGCACGCTGAAGAGAAAGGCGGGCCAGGAGAAGCCCTCCTTCACCAGCGCCACGTCACGGTCGGGATCGAGGCCGCCGTGGCGCACGTGCGCCGTATAGAATCGCATGGGTTACGCCGTTCCCGGTCCGGCTAGAGCGAGCCGCCGAGGACGCCCTTGGTGGACGGCACCGCGTCGGGGCGGCGGGGGTCGATCGCGACCGCCTGGCGCAGCGCGCGGGCGAGTCCCTTGAAGCAGGATTCGACGATGTGGTGGTTGTTCTCGCCGTAGACATTGCGCACGTGCACCGTGACGCCGGCGGCCTGGGCGAACGCCTGGAACCATTCGCGGAACAATTCGGTGTCCATCTCGCCGAGCTTCGGCTTCGAGAACGAAACTTTCCACACCAGATAAGGCCGGTTGGAGGCGTCGATGGCAACCTCGGTCAGGGTCTCGTCCATGGGCGAGAGCGCCTGGCCGAAGCGCGCGATCCCCTTGCGCTCGCCGAGCGCCTTCGCCACCGCCTCGCCGATGGCGATGCCGACGTCTTCGTTGGTGTGGTGAAAATCGATGTGCAGATCGCCTTTCGCCTCGACCTCGAGGTCGATCAGGCTGTGGCGCGAGAGCTGCTCGAGCATGTGGTCGAGAAAGCCGATGCCGGTCGCGATCCGATAGACGCCGGTGCCGTCCAGGTCGACGGCGACGCGAACCGAGGTCTCCTTGGTCTTCCGCTCCACCGTGGCCTTGCGCATGGACGTGATTCCCGGATGGCCCGCGGCGATCTGCGCCTGCGGCCGGCCCGTTTGTAGCAGCAAGAAAAGCTCGAGACCAGCGAGGGGCCGGCGCCTCCCCTACGGGTTTTTCCCTAAGGGATTCAGAAGCTTGGGGACGCCCCGAGGGTCGATTCATCCCCGGCTTTCCCCAGGCTTTTCCACAGCGAGCCGATGCCATTTCGGATATGAAAAACACTGCGAATTCAAAGTGATAGCAGATTTCCCCAATGCCCCAGTTAAGGTTTTTGTCCCCAACTCGGGTTCGATTCAAGATTTATGGCTCGCGGGGGCGGCGGGTGCCGATTCGGCCCCGGATTTCGGCGACGATCCAAGCGATCGTGTCCTCGTCGAGGGTCTCGATCGAGGCCGCGATCAGGTTGGCAAGCTCGGTCGCGCGCGGGGAAAGGCCGGAGGTCACCACCTTGATGCGCGGGTGCGATATCTCGGCGAGCCGCTTCAGGGCCTCGGCGTCGTCCCAGAACAGCCCGAAGTAGGCGCACGCCTGGCGGACGAAGCCGGGCGACGGCCGGCCGCGCCGCCCGTGCTCGAGCTGGGAGAGATACGCCGCCGAAAGCCCGAGTTCGCTCGCCATCTCCTTCTGCGTCGCGCCCCGAGCCGCGCGCAGCTCGCGCAGCCGTTTGCCGAAGGGGGTCATCGGCTGCGCGCCTCGCGCGCGCGCTTGATGAGCACATAGAGCGCGCCCTCGCCGCCGTGGCGTGGCCGGGCATTGGCGAAAGCCAGGACATGCGCGCGCAACGGCGGTTCGTTCAACCATCGCGGCACGTTCGCGCGCAAAACACCTGTCGTTCGCCCGCCCGAGCCCTCTTTACCGCCCTTGCCGGTGACGACGAGCACGCAGCGGTGCCCCAAGGCGCGCGCCCGCGCGATCAGGGCGATCAGCGCGGAATGGGCCTCGCCTTGCGTGAATCCGTGCAGATCGAGGGTCGCCTCGATCGGCAACTCGCCCTTGCGCAAGCGGGCCCCGGTATTGCGATCCACGCCCGGCGCCGCGCCGGGATGGAGCATGGGCAATGGGGGCGCGGGCGGCGGTTTTCGCTCCGGCTTCGGCGCGGAAACGGGCGGGGGCTCCGGCGCGGCGATCTTTTCCGCCGTGCCTTCGGAAAAATCCCCGGGCGAGGGATGGCGCCGGCCGCGCCTCTGCTTCAATGGACGCGCGCTTTCGGCCACCGCGCGCCAGAGATGCGCGTCGCCCGGCGCGGACGCGCCAAAATCCAAAGACCCGGCGGCATCCTTCGCGCCCGGTCTTTGATCTTGGCGGCTTGCGCCGCCGGGCGCGGCGGGTTTATGGCTGGGCGTTTTCCTCATCCACCAGCACGATGAACAGCCGTTGCGGCCCGTGCGCGCCGAGCAGCAGCGTTTGCTCGATGTCGGCGGTACGCGAGGGCCCGGTGATCCAGTTGACCGCGCGCGGCATGACGAAATCCTTTCCCGGACCGGTTTCCCGCGCGCGAAGCGCGGCCCAGGCCTCCTCGTAGGTGCCGAGCAGGCGGGACGTGGGCACGACCGCCACGTGCACGGGCGGGACGAGCGCCAGCGTCGTGGGGCTCGCGGGGCCGGAGGCGAGGACCAGCGTGCCGGTTTCGGCGACGGCGGCGAAGGCCCCGGTCACGCCGACCGGGTCGTCCCGCTCGCCTTTGCCTTCGGCCACTTCGAGCGCCGAATGTTGCGCCCACGGAACAGACCTGAGAAGGGAATCTGGGGCGCATTTCAAGCGCGGTTCGATATTGTGGCGGGCCAGATATTGGGCGACGGCGCCGGGCACGTCGCTCAAGCGTTTGACCCGGACGACGTTCGCCTGGACCCGCTCGGCCTCGGCGGTGAAGAGCGCGATCTGGCCCTCGCGCTCGATCCGGGCGCGGGCCGGAACCGGCCCCGGCGCGTGCGCCGCGAGCCGGGCCTCGACCTCGGCGATTCCAGATTTGCCCCGGCGCGGGGCGCAGGCGCGGCGGATGTCGGCGAGCATCGCCTGGCGGCTGGCGCGGCTCATGGTCGTGCGCCCTTCACGTCTGTAGGCGTGCCTTCGCACGACACGCGCAAGTCCGCGTACGGCTTTCTTTTTCTTTCCGCTTCGGCCCACAGCGTCATGAAGGTTTCGCCCTCGGGCGCGGGAAAGTCGCGCGCCGCGGTCCAGCCGCCGAGGAACGGCAAGCGGCGAAAGCTCCGCCCGGCGCCGGCCAGGTTTCCGAGCGCGCGGATCAAGGGCGCCATGATCGCGTGATAAAGCCCGGGCCGGGAGGCGACGGACGCCCACGCCGAAAACCCGAGCCGGGCGAGAAACGAACCTCGCCGCTCGCGGTGCAGTTGTTCGCGCCAGGCGCGCAGCATCCTGGGCAGCGGGATCCGCATCGGACAGACGCTTTCGCACCGGCCGCACAGCGTCGAGGCGTTCGGCAGGTGCCGGGCTTCATGCATCCCGATCAGCGCCGGAATCAGCACCGCGCCCATCGGCCCCGAATAGACCCAGCCGTAGGCGTGCCCGCCGACCGCGCGATAGACCGGACAATGGTTGAGGCAGGCGCCGCAACGAATACAGCGGAGCATGTCGCGGAACTCGCCCTCGAGCAGCCGGGCGCGACCGTTGTCGAGCAGGATCACGTGATATTCGTCCGGCCCGTCGAGATCGCCGGGGCGGCGGGGACCCGAACAGAAAGAGGTATAGACCGTGATGTCCTGGCCGGTGGCGGAGCGGGCAAGCACGCGCAGGATCACGGTCGCGTCCTCGAGCGTCGGCACGATCTTCTCGATCGAGGCGATGACGATGTGCACGCGCGGGAGCGTGTGGGTCAGGTCGGCGTTGCCCTCGTTGGTCACCAGCACGTTGCCGCCGGTCTCCGCGATCAGCATGTTGGCGCCGGTGATGCCGACGTCGGCGGCGAGGAAGTCGGGCCTGAGCTTGGCGCGGGCCTCGGCGAGCAGGGCGTCCGGCTCGTTCAGCTTCCGCTCGGGCGGAAGGTCGGCGTGGGAGCCGCGGAAGGTCTCCGCCACCTGGGCGAGCGAGAGATGGATGGCCGGGGCGATGATGTGGCTCGGCGGCTCGCGCCGGAGCTGGATGATGTATTCGCCGAGGTCGGTCTCGACCGGACGGATGCCGTGGCGCTCGAGATAGTCGTTGATGGCGATCTCCTCGCCGATCATGGTCTTGCTCTTGGTGACGGTGCGGGCATCGACGCGGCGGCAGATGTCCAGAATCGTCCGCCGCGCCTCCTCGGCGTCGCGGCACCAATGAACCTCGCCGCCGTTGGCGGCGACGCGCCGCTCGAACGTTTCCAGATAGACGTCGAGATGGTCGAGAACGTGCTCCTTGATCGCGCAGGCGGCGTCGCGCAGTTCTTCGAACTCGGGCAAACGCTCGGCTGCCTCCAGCCTTCGCGCGGGGAATCCGTCGGCGAGCTTGGCGAGCGCGGCTTGCAGCGTCGGCGTCGCGAGCGCGGCGCGGGCGTTGGTCTCGAAGCGGCCGGCGGAACTTTCCATGGCGCTCAATCCCCGGCGATGGGCGGGACGTCGGTCATGCCCGCCAGCACCTCGGCGACGTGACGGGCGGCTATGCCCGAGCCGCGGCGTTTCAGGCGTCCGGCGATGTTCATCAGGCAGCCCATGTCGCCGGCGAGAACGAGATTGGCGCCGGTCGCGGCGATGTCGTCGGTCTTGACGTCGGTAATGGCCGCCGAAATGTCCGGGTACTTGACGCAGAACAGCCCGCCGAACCCGCAACAGGTTTCCGCCTCCTTGCCCTCGCGCAATTCGAGCCCGGCGACGGTGGCGAGGAGCGCGCGCGGCTGGCGCTTGACGCCGAGCTCGCGCAGGCCCGAGCAGGAATCGTGATAGGTTGCCGACGACGGCAGCCGCGCCGCGACCCGGGTCATGCCTCGCACGTCGGCGAGAAACGAGATCAGCTCATGGGTCTTGGCCGCGAGCGCGCGGGCGCGCGGTTCCCATTCCGCGTCGCCGGCGAACAGCTCGGGGTAATGGATGCGGATCATCCCGGCGCACGAGCCGGACGGCGCGACCACGTAATCGAACGGCTCGAAGGCGGCGATCAGGCCGCGCGCGACTTTCCGCGCGTTGCCGGAATCGCCCGAATTCCAGGCCGGTTGGCCGCAACAGGTCTGGGCGCGCGGCACCGCGACCGCGCAGCCGGCTTCTTCGAGCAGCTTGACGGCGGCGAAGCCGACGGTCGGGCGCATCAGATCGACGAGGCAGGTGACGAACAGCCCGACGCGGGCGCGTGCGGGCGACCCCCGGGTCGAAGAGCCCGGGGGCCCGCGCGCATCAATGGATGCGCCCCTATCGGGGCGGGCGGAGACGCTGGAAGGCGGGGCCGGCATGGCCGGAAGATTGGCTTCCGTCCGCGCCAAAGGCAAGGAGGCGCTTTCAGGGCGCGGGTAGGCTCTTGGGTCGCAACACGAACAGTTCGGCCGGGTGCTTCAGCGCCCCGGCGTAAGCCTCGGCCTTGGGCCCGGCGCCGAAAAACACGTCGACGCGCAAGGGGCCCTTGATCGCGCTGCCCCGGTCCTGGGCGAGGGCGAGGCGCACGAGCGGGCGGGCGGGATCGAGCGGATCGCGGGTCGCAAGATAGAGCGGCAGCCCGAAGGGCAGATGCGCCGGATCGACCGCAAGGCTGCGCTCGGGTGTGAGCGCCACGCCTTCCGCCCCGAACGGCCCTTCGCCCTCGATCTCGCGGAAGAAGATATACGAGCGGTTCTCGCGCATCAGCGCCGCGCCTTCGGCGGGATGGGCGGCGATCCAGGCGCGGATCGCCTGCAGGGTGATGTCTTCGGGCGCCAGGGCCCCGCGCGCGACGAGAACGCGGCCGATGGCGGTATAAGCGTGCCCGTTGCGCGCGGCGAAGCCGAGCCGGACCGTGTTTCCTTCCGGCATCGTCACCCGGCCGGAGCCCTGGACGTGGAGAAAGAATGCGTCCCGAGCGTCGTCGACCCAGAGGATCTCGAACCCTTTTCCGGCGAGCGCGCCCGCTTCGATCGCGGCCCGGTCGTGATAGGGCACAAGGCGGTTCTTCTCGATCCGCCCGGCGAGCGTCTGGCCGCGCCCGTCGGGGCGGAAGGCGCCGAGGTCCACGGCGACGAGGTCGGCGGGCGGACGATAAATGGGAAAGCGATAGCGCGCGTCCGGCTTGCGCGCGCCCTTGAGCTCGGCCTCAAAGTAGCCGGTGGCGAAGCCGGAGCTTCCGGCGGCGTCGAGGGCGCGCCAGACGCGAAACTCGGATTCGAAAAAGCGCCGCGCCGCCTCGGCATCGTTCGCAGGCAAGCGTCCCGCGGAGGCGCAGGGCGCCCGCCAGTCTCCGGCCAGGCCCATGACGCCTTCGGGATCGAGCGCCGCGGCGGGGGGAAGCTTTCCGATCCGGGCGCACGAATTCAGGAGCGCCGGGACCGCGGCGCCGACGTCGTCGTCGGCCCAGCCGGCGAGGTCGGTATAGCTCGCCGGCGCGAGCGCGAGCTTCGCGGGCGGCGTCGGCGCGGCGCACGCGCCGAGCCATACGATAACGAAAACGAACGGGAAAAAACGCGGAACGGCGGGACGGCCGGGCATCGCGCCGTTATTCGACGCTTTCGGTCGCGACCAGCATCCAGTTGGGATCGCGCGAGCGCGTGTCGCGTTGGAACGTCCACAAGTCGGTGACGGCCGTCACCGCGGACGAATCGCCGGAGACGACATGGCCGGCGCGGTCGCGGGTGACGTTGATCTGGTCGCTGACGAGGCGGACGGCGACGACGGCGGAGCGGCCGTCCATGTAGGCCTCGGCGATCTCGGCCGAGCGGATGCCGACCAGGGTATTTTCGAGCTTCTCGCCGGCCTCGACGCGTGCTTTCACGGCCTGCGCGAAATTGGCGAAAACGTCGGGATTCAGGATCGGCTTGACGCGGTCAAGTTCGCCCTTGGCGAAGGCTTCGAGGATCATCTCGAACGCGCCCCGTGCCCCGCCCGCGAACGCCTCCGGATCGAAGGAAGGATCGGCGAGCTTGATCTGGGTCAGACCCTCGGCCAGCGTCGCGTTACCGTGGGCGGCCTTGGCGATCCGGTCGGCGCCGGCGGATTCCGATTCTTCGCCCAGGCCCGGCAGGCGGACGACGTTGTCGGTGGCCGGGGCGTCGGGGCGGCGTTCGGAAGCGGGCGCGGGACGGAAGGGATCGCGATAGCCTCGTTCGTGGCCGTCGCGGCGGCCGAGCACGTTACGCAGGCGCAACGCCAGGAATACCGCCACCATGGCGAAGAAGATGATGTCGATGAACTGGAACCCGTCGCTCATGGCCGTACACAATCTCTCGGTATGCTTTGGGTCTTCGTTACCCTACCGCCCCGCCGCCCGCCGGTCCAGCAGGCTGCCGGGCGCGTCATGCGAACGCATGCCTCGCGGCATGACGCCTCCGGGCGAAGAAATCCGCGCTTTCCCGTTACATAGGCACGTCCGCAAGGCGCGGCAATGGCGCAAAGATCATCCCGGGCGGCAGCATTGTTTCGCTGCCCGATCCATGCTAGGTCGCACAGCCCAGATTGGCGCAAAAAACCGGCTATCCCGCGTTTTTCCCGGCAAGGACCGCCCCCATGAGCCCCACGGACAAATCCGGAAACGGCCCCGGAACCGCCCCGCCCGCGAGCGGCGGCGGAACCCAGCCGACATTTGTCATCAACAGCCAGTACATCAAGGACCTGTCCTTCGAGGCGCCGGGCGGGATGAAGGTGTTCCTCGCCCTGCAGAAGACCCCGCCGACCATCACCGTCAATCTCGATGTCCAGGCGACGCCCTTTCTCGACCCCGCCAACGTTTTCGAGGTGGTGCTCAACGTCAAGGCGGAGTGCAAGGTCGGCGAGGCGGTCGGATTCATCGCCGAACTCGCCTATGCGGGCGCCTTCACCATCAACGTCCCCAAGGAACACCTGCAACCGGTGTTGCTGATCGAATGCCCGCGCCTGCTTTTCCCGTTCGCGCGCAATATCCTCGCCGATGTCACGCGCGACGGCGGCTTTCCGCCGTTGTTGCTCGGGCTGGTGGATTTCGCCGGACTCTACCAAGCGCGGATGGCCGAGCTCGCCAAGCAGCAGGGCCAGGCCCCGCGCGGCCAGCCCGCCGGTGGCGCGGCGAAAGCTTGAGCGCCCGGGCGCCGTTCACGCCTTCCAGACCGGATCCTTGAGCTTGGCGAGAAAGGCCGCGTGCGCCGCGGTTTCGGCTTGTGTCGGCGCGTGCGGGCGCGGGGCGCGGGCGCTCGCGGCGTTTGCCGGCGCCGACGACGCGCCGGCGCGGGCAGCCGCGAACGTAAGCCCCGGCTGACGGCCGCCGATCAATTCGAGATAGACCTCGGCGAGCAGCATCGCGTCCTTGAGCGCGCCGTGCACCGCCCGTTCCGACGCGTCGATGCCGAAGCGGGCGCACAGCGCATCGAGGCTCGCCGACGCGCCGGGCGGAATCTTGCGCCGTGCGAGTTGCACCGTGTCCACCGCGCGCGCCGCCGCGACGGGTTCGCGCTCGATCCGGGCGAGCTCGGCGTTGACGAAGCCGAGGTCGAAGGCCGCGTTGTGGATGACGAGCGGGGAATCCTCGATGAAGGCGGCGAAGTCCTCGGCGATCGCAGCGAAGACGGGGTGGATGGCCAGGAACTCGCGCGAAAGCCCGTGCACGGCGACGGCGGCCTGGGGAACGTCGCGCTCGGGATTGACGTAGCGCTGAAACGTCAGCCCGGTCGGCATGTGATTGACCAACTCGACGCAGCCGATTTCGACGATGCGGTCGCCGCCGGCCGGATCGAGCCCGGTGGTTTCGGTATCCAACACGATTTCGCGCATCGATTCTTACCCTTGGTCAACGCCAGCCGGGTTGCCACGCGCGCCTTTTGCTGGCCCGTCGACCGGCGGGACCGCGTGCGGCGGCGACGATAGCCGCCACGCGGCGAAAGGAAAAGCCCCGGGCGAGTCCGGTTCGGATCACGAAATCGGCGCGCCTGAGCTTTTCCCGAACCGGCGTCTGGCGGGCGCGCATGGCGGCGAGCCGGTCGCGGTTCATGCCCGGCCGGGCGAGAAACCGCATCGCTTGAAGAAACGCCGGCGCGTCCGTCACCGCCACCAAGTCGCAACCCCGCTCGGCCCCGGTCTCGAACAGGAGCGGGATGTCCAGCACCACGATTCTTTCGCGTCTTCGCGCCGCTTCGGCAAGAAAGACCCGCGTTCGTTGCCGCACCAGGGGATGAAGAATGGCTTCGAGCCGGCGCAGCGCGGCGGCGTCGGCGAAAACCCGAGCGGCGAGAAAGGCACGGTCGGCGACGCCGTTTTTGACCGCGCCGGGAAACGCCTCGGCGATGCGTGCGAGCGCTGTTTTGTCTTTGGCCAGCAACCGCCGCACCGCCGCGTCGGCGTCGTGAACGGGAACGCCGAGGCGGCGGAACGCACGCGCCGCGGCGGTCTTGCCCATGGCGACCGAGCCGGTGAGACCGACGATGACCATGCGCCCCTTACCCGCGGACTCCCTGGAGAACGTGGGCGCGCAATTCCGCCGTGACCTCGGGTTCGACGCCGAACCAGGCGGCGAACGCGGGCCGGGCCTGATGGAGCAGCATCCCGAGCCCATCCACCGCGACCAGGCCGCGGGCGCGGGCGCGGGCCAGCAAGGATGTTTCGAGCGGAGTATAGACGATGTCCATGACTACGGCCTGGGCGGGCAACGGCGTCAAATCGAGCTCGAGGGCCGGCCCGCCCGTCATGCCGAGCGTGGTGGCGTTGACGAGAAGGGCCGCGTCGGCGAGCGCCTCGGCGCGCTTTTCCCACCGCACCGCGCGAACCGGCGGGCCGAGCGCCTTCGCCAGCGCCGCCGCGCGCGCCGCGGTGCGGTTGACGACGCGGATTTCGGCCGTGCCCGCCATGCTGAGCGCAGCGGCGATCGCGCGCGCGGCGCCGCCCGCGCCCAGCACAACCGCCGCACCCGCGTCCGCGCGCCATTCCGGCGCGCCGTCCCGGAGCGCATTCAGAAATCCGGGAACGTCGGTGTTTCGCCCCACGATCCGGCCGCCCTCGCGGACGACAATCGCGTTCACCGCGCCGACGCGCCGCGCCAGCGGTTCGGCTTCGTCCACGAGTTCGAGCGCCGTCTCCTTGTGCGGCACCGTGACGCTCGCGCCGACGAAGCCAAGTTTGGGGAGCGCGCGGAGCGCCTCGGCGAGGTGTTCGGGCCGGACCGGCAGCGGCACCAAAACGCCGTCCACGCCATGTTGTTCGAGCCAGAATCCGTGCAGGCGGGGCGAGAGCGAATGCCCGACCGGCCAGCCCATCACGCCTGCGACCTTGGTCTTCCCGCCGATGCGCATGATTCCTGTCCCGCCGGTTCGCAGCTTACCTTGCGCCCGGCCCTTTGCCGAGGGCTTAGGCGAGGATTCCTTCCCGGCGGAGAGCTTCGAGCAGCGGTAAGAGCGGCAACCCGAGAATGGAAAAGAAATCGCCTTCGATCCTGGCGAAGAGTTGCGCGCCGCTTCCCTCCAGGCGATAGGCGCCGACCGATTCCAGCACCTCGGGTCCGGTGCCGGCGAGATAGGTTTCGAGAAAGGCGTCGTCGAAGTCGCGCATCCAGAGGCGCGCCTCGTCGTCGTATTGCCAGAGGACCTGGCCGTCCCGCACCAACGCCAGGCCGTTCACCAACCGGTGGCCGCGACCGCGCAAGCGGACGAGCTGCGCGCGCGCTTCGTTCTTGTCGCACGGCTTGGCGAAAAGGCGTCCCTCGCATTCCAGCACCTGGTCGGCGCCGAGCACCAGCGCTCCCGGCTTGCGGGCGGAAACGGCCAGCGCCTTGGCGAGAGCGAGCGCGCGGGCCATATCCGGCGCGGACCGGGCCTGTAGCGTCGCCTTCAGCCGGTTTTCGTCGGTGCCCGAGGAAGCTTGCGCGAACGGAACCCCGGCACCTTCGAGAACTCTTCTCCGCGCCGAGCTCGCCGAAGCCAGAACCAGCACTTTACGCATATGATTGCGTACCCGTAATGAGCCGGCCGCGCAACTTACGTCCTTTGATCTTCCCGGCGGCGGGTGTGGAGCTGAATGATGCTCGCCGCCGTTTCCTCGATCGAGCGCCGGGTCACGTCGATCACCGGCCAACGCCTCGCCGCGAACAACTTGCGCGCTTCGTTCACCTCGCGCGCGACTTTTTCCAGGTCCACATAGTCGGTGTCCTGATCCTTGTTCAGCTGCAAGAGCCGGTTGCGCCGGATTTGCACCAGCCGCTTCGGGTCCTTGGTCAGCCCGACGACCAGCGGCCGCTCGATTTCCAAGAGCTCCGACGGCAGAGGACAATCGGGCACAAAGGGCACGTTAGCCGCCTTGAGGCCGCGCTGGGCGAGATAGATGCAAGTCGGCGTCTTGGAGGTCCGCGAGACGCCGACCAGAACCACGTCGGCGCGATCGAGCGAACGCGGCGACTGGCCGTCGTCATGGGCGAGCGTGAATTGCATCGCTTCGATGCGGCCGAAGTATTCGGCGTCCATGACGTGCTGGCCGCCGGGCCGGGCCTTGGTTTCCGCGCCGAGAAAGGCGCCGAGGGCAACCAAGGCGGGATCGAGGATAGGAAGGCACGGCACGTGCAGATTTCGGCAGCCTTCCTCGAGGCGGGCGCGGAGTTTCTCGTCTACGATCGTGAACATGACGAAGCCGGGATGAGCGCGGACTCCGGCTAGTACCTCGTCGAGCACGGATTCGGTCCGGACCATGGTCCAGAGATGCTCGCGCATCTCCACCCCTTCGAACTGGGTCACCGCCGCGCGCGCATAGGTGCCGGCGGTCTCGCCGGTCGAGTCGGAAATGACATGCACATGGAGAAGAGTCATCGGCGATAATCCGGGATCGTCGTGGCAAGGCCGATCGTAAAAAATCCTGTGCACAAGGACGTGGAAATCGTCGAGGGCCGATTGGGCCCTTGGTTCCGCACATTCAGTCTACAGGAATTGCACCTGGGGAAAAGGTTTTCCCGACAGCGGAATAACATGATTTGCGTGCGTCAAGGCCAAAGCGTTATCCACGCTTTCCCCGCTCGCGATCGCGGTCCCGCTGTGCCGAATTAGAGGGTTCTCTGGATTCGGCACATATCTTTCATCCACAAAAATCTCCCAACTCCGCGCCTCTTCCAACCGGCTCCGGATATGTCCGTGGACGCGCATCAATCCCCGAAATCCCGCGCTCTACTACAACAATCACCTTTCTTGAATCTACTTAAAATGATTTTGTAGTGCCTTGCTCAAGTGGGGAAAACCGATGGCCAAACGATTTATCGAGGTTCTGAAAGGCAAGCGTCTCGCGCCGCCGCCGTGGTGGCTGATGCGCCAGGCGGGACGATATTTGCCCGAGTATCGGGAACTTCGAAACCGGGCGAAGAATTTTCTCGATTTTTGTTACCGGCCGGAGCTGGCGGTCGAGGCGTCGCTGCAACCGGTCCGCCGCTTCGGCATGGACGCGGCGATCCTGTTCAGCGACATCCTGGTCATTCCCGATGCGCTCGGACAACGGCTTGAGTTCCGCGAAGGCGAGGGGCCGGTTCTCGAGCCGATCGCCTCGGACCGGGATTTCGCCCGCCTGAAACCGGAAAACCTCCATCGCCGCCTTGCGCCCGTGTACGAAGCCGTGCGCCGGCTGGCAGGCGGAATTCCCGCCGAGGTCGCCTTGATCGGCTTTGCCGGCGCGCCGTGGACAGTCGCGGTTTACATGGTCGAGGGCCAGGGCGGCGGCGCGCGCACGAAAATCCGCGACTGGTTTCGCCGCCGTCCCGCCGACGGCGAAACGCTGCTCGCGCTGCTCGCCGACGCGACCATCGAACATCTCTCCCGTCAGATCGCCAGCGGCGCCGAGGCGGTGCAGTTGTTCGATAGCTGGGCCGGCGGCCTCGACGACGACGAATTCCGCCGCTTCGTGATCGCGCCGACGCGGCGCATCGTCGCCCGGCTCAAGGAACGGCATCCCGGAGTTCCCGTCATCGGTTTCCCGCGCGAAGCCGGGGCGCGCTATCCCGAATTCGCGCGCGAAACCGGCGTGGACGCGGTCGGTCTCGACGGCGCGATCGTGCCGTCCTGGGCGGTGCGCGAGATCGGGGCTTGCGCCGCGCTGCAGGGCAATCTCGACAATCGGGTCCTGGTCGCGGGCGGCGAGCGGCTTGCTGGCGAAGCGCGCCGGGTGCTGGAGGGATTCCGCGCCCGGCCCCACGTCTTCAATCTCGGCCACGGGGTCTTGCCCGAAACGCCGCCCGAACACGTCGCCCTGCTCGCCCAAATCATCCGCGCATGGAAGGACTGAGCCCAATGCCCCGCCTTGCGGTCGTTCTGTTCAACCTGGGCGGGCCGGACCGGCCGGATGCGGTCGAGCCGTTCTTGTTCAATCTGTTCAGCGACCCGGCCATCGTTTCCGCCCCATGGCCGATCCGCCCGCTTCTCGCCTGGTTGATCGCCAAGCGCCGCGCGCCTGTCGCCCGCGCCATCTACGCCCGGCTCGGCGGCGGATCGCCCTTGCTCGCGCTCACCCGCAAGCAGGCCGCCGCG